>Ga0137428_1000275_pt1 | contig 22823 bp, 16 predicted proteins | sample EasRivERMZT718_2_FD_102305 | JGI IMG/M metagenome (GOLD analysis project Ga0137428, IMG submission 102305) | Soil microbial communities from meander-bound floodplain in the East River, Colorado, USA - East River MetaG ERMZT718_2 | ecosystem: Environmental > Terrestrial > Soil > Floodplain ...
CGAAGTTGGCGAGCGCGATCAGGGCGAACCCGCGCACGATCATGCCCTGCTCGAGTATCGCGAACAGCGCGACGCATCCGATGCACAGGCCCGTGAACGCAATGAAAAACCGCTTCCGCATCCCCGCGCGATCGGCCAGCGCGCCCAGGAACGGACCCGTGAGCACCACCAGCAGCAGCGACATCGAGATCGCGCGGCCCCACCACAGGTCGCCGAGCCCACGCTCGTTCCCGACGATGTAGGTGACGTAGTAGACGCCGAACACGGTGACGACGATGACCGCCGAGTACGCCGAGTTCGCGAAATCGAACACGCACCAGGCGAGGATGCGCCGCCGCTCGGAGGGAGTCACGGCCGCAAAATGGCGCTGCATTTCGGGCCTCGCTAGCTTGGACGCGTGCCCTGGATGGTGTATCTCCTCCGCTGCCGGGACGGCTCGCTCTACACCGGCATCACCAACGATCTCGCTCGGCGTCTCGAAGCGCATCAACGCGGCACCGCGAGTGCGTACACGCGCTCACGGCGCCCACTCGCGCTCGCCTATCGCGAAGAGCTGCCCGATCGCGGCGCGGCGCTGCGACGCGAAGCCGCGATCCGGCGCCTCTCCCGAGCCGATAAGCTCGCCCTGTGCAACGGCGCGACGTAGCGGCCGCGATCGTCGCGGTGCTGGCGGCCGCGGGCTGCGTGCGGCTGGGGATCTGGCAGCTCGACCGCCTGGCGCAGCGCAAAGCCCTGAACTCAGGGCTGGCAGCGCGATTGGCGCTCCCGGTGCTGGAGGTCCGTGCCGGCATCGCCGGCGACAGCGCGCGCTTGCGCCGCGTGACGGCGACGGGTCGCTACGACTTCGCAGCCGAACGCACCTGGCCGGGACGAAGCTTCGAGGGCACGCCCGGGGTCGCGCTCATCACGCCGCTGCGGCTGGCGGATGGATCGGCGGTGCTCGTGGATCGGGGGTGGGTCCCATCGCCCGATGCGTTCCATGTGGATCACGCGCCATATCGCGAAGCGGATTCCGTCACGGTGACAGGGATCGCACGGTCGCTTCCGCGCGGGCGCGGGGATATGGATTCGGCCGGGTTCTTACCGTTTGTGATCGAGCAGCAGGCTCCGGACACGCGCGGGCTGCCCCGTCGCTGGCCGGCGCCCGCATTCGACAACGGTCCGCATCTGTCCTACGCGATTCAGTGGTTCAGCTTTGCGCTGATCGCTCTGGTGGGGACGGCTGTAATGATTCGTAGAGGTCGTTGAGCAGCTCGGTGCCGCGCTCGATCCGCGCGGCGTCGCGCGCGTTGCGCTTGACGATTCCCGCGATCAGTTTGGCAAAGCCCGGCGTCTCGTCGCGACCGAACTTCTCATCTTTGATGTCGACGTCGTGAACCATTTCGGCGATCGCGCGTAACGCGTCGTCGTGCTCCAGGCCGAAGCGCTGCAGCAGCGTCTCGAAGGTGCAGCGATCGCCCTCGTGCGTGTAGTCGCCCTCGAACATGTCAAAGCTCACCGCGCCGTCCCGGCCTTCGCCGAACAGGAAGCGGGCCTTCGGATCGATGAATCGCTTGATCAGCCAGGCGCTGGCGATGCGATCGACGTGCACGTCGGGACGTGTGATCCAGGTTTGGCCGCGGACCCGTTTCACGGACCCGCGCCGCGTCGTGCCATGCGCTTTGAGTTTGGCCACCGCCGCCTCCGCCGTCTTGCGCCCACTGGCGCTGAAATGATCGAGCGCCGCGATCTCCCGGAGCCGGCGCTCGAGTCGTCCCACCTCCGCCCCCGACGCCGGCTGCTCGGCCGCCCGCGTCACTGCCGCGTACTCGGCGTCCCGCGCCGCCCGAAACAGCGCTTCGATCTGCGTGTCGGTCAGACCATCCACGAATGCCGCCCGGCACACTGAAGCCTCGCCGGCACCGGCGGTGATCTCCTTGCGTAGCCACTGAAAATCCTCGGTCGCCTGATCGCTGAAGGGCAGGGCGTACACCGAGTTCTTGATTGGAACCGCGCCGAGTGACTGCAGGCGCCGCCAGATCTTGACCCGGAAATAGTCGGGCTTGGGCGGGAGTTGATGAATGAGCAGCAGCCAGCGCCCCTCTTTCACAGCCAGAATCCCCGCATCTGCGAGCCGATCGGCGCACCCCAGGGGGCGACGTCGGCGCCCAGGGCGCCGGTAATGGGATTGAAGAAGTGCTGGCTCGCGGCGGCGGCCGTGACAGCGGCGATCTCTGGCTCGGTGAGGTACTGGCGCGCCAGCGCCAGCGGCTCGAGTGGCATGCCCCCGCGTGCGTCACTGTAGCGCGTTACCGCATCGGCGAGGCGCAGTGCGGCTTGCTCACGGTTCGAGAACAGGGCGCTGGTCTCGTACCGCAGCAACAAGCGCAGGGCGTCGATAGGGAATTGCGCGTCGCGCCACAGGTGACGGCCGTGCTCGATACACCAGCGACAGCGGCTTCTTTCGGCGGCCAGCTGGGTGACGAGCAGCCGCAGCCGTGGCTCCAGCTCGGCGCCGATGGTTTGATATCGGGCGAGTGCGGCGTAGGCGGGGAGAACGCGAGGTCCCGGCGGCAGCCGACTCGCATTGGGGCGATCGGAGAGGAGCCGGAAGAACTTGGCTACAAGCGAATCCATAGAATGATACAACTGTATCACTAGCGACTGGCGCGACGCAAGGGTCTCGCGACGTGGGTGACTCGAAATATGACGATTCGGGCGCCAGAACTACCGTTTTGACCTGTATTTAGCGATATTGCCCGACCCCACAAAACAGCTATCAAAGGAGTTTACATGGCGGCAGCCCTCCCCCTGAAGCGCCCCGTCAAGGTTGGAGAACTGGTCCGGCGTCGGTTGCGCGAGTTGAAGCGCACCCCGCAGGAGTTGGCGGATGCGGTTCAGGTGTCTGAGATCTATATCTCCGACCTCGTTGCGGGGCGGCGGCGTCCCCCGGCCCCTGGCCGCATGGATGTCTACGCACCGATGACAAAGTTCCTCAAGCTGCACCGGAACGACCTGCCCACCTGCGCTAAGGCGGAGCGGGACGGCGAGACCAAGAGCAAGCGCCGGCCCCATCCGGACATCCGGACGCAGTTCCTGGCGCTGCACCTCGACGCCGCGCGCGGCCGGGTGCTGGCGCGGCGGCTCGGCCGCAAGGATGGCGTCATGCTGGAGCGCGTCATCGTGGGCCGGCTGCTCGAGGTCGCCCAGGGGTTCGTGCGGCGCCAGCTCGATGACGATGTGGGGATCCGCATCGCCGCGAGCCGCGACGGCTGCACCTACCTCGAGATGCGCATGAAGTTGATGGAGTTTCTCGATGCGACGCCCGAAGGGCTCACGCCCGACGACGGCGAGGAGTTCGTCCGGCCCCGTATCGCGGGTTGGGATATCGATCTCGATACGCACGCGATGCGCATCGTGCTGCGGTCGCAGGACCCCGCGCCCCGGCAGGTTCGCGCGCTCAGCATCTAGAAGGCGGGCGAAAGCGGTCGAAAGGCGGTCGAGGACGCTGTCCTTGACCGCCTTTTTCTTGCGCTCCAGTTTCAACTCGTTCCATCACGCCGTCGTTTCCTCATCCGGAGCTTCCATGCTTTCGCTGCTCGTCGCCGTGCTGTTGAACGCCCAACAGCCGCCCCCGCCGCCCCCGCAAGACACCACGAAACGCGATACCACTAAAGTCAAGCTCGATTCCTTGCCGTTGAAGATGACTCGGAACATCAGCTTCGATGCTTCGGAGGGGACGTGGATTTCACTGGACGTCTCGCCCGACGGCAAGACGATCGTGTTTGAGCTGCTCGGCGATCTCTACACGATGCCGGTGACCGGCGGGACGGCGACCCGCATTACGTCCGGTCCTGGATTCGACTCTCAGCCGCGCTGGTCGCCCGACGGGAAGCGGATCGTATTCCTGTCCGACCGCAGCGGCGCGGAGAACGTGTGGTTGAGCGATCCCGATGGAACGCACGGCAAACCGCTGACCAAGGGCACGAACAACCTGTACGCGTCGCCGGAATGGACGCCCGACGGCAACTACATCGTCGTGTCGCGGACCAGCGGCGTGCTGGGCAGCGTGTACGAGCTGTGGCTCATTCACAAGGAAGGCGGCTCGGGTGCGGCGATGCTCCGCGTCCAGGCCGGACCGAACATGCCGCCGCCGATGAATACGCTTGGCGCGGCCTTCGGGAAGGATCCGCGCTACATCTGGGTGGCGCGGCATCGCGGTGGGTTCGGCTACAACCTCCAGTATCCGCTGTGGCAGCTCGCTATTTACGATCGCCAGAACGGCCGTCTCTTCCAGCAAACCGACATGTACGGCAGCGGCATGCGTCCCGTGCTCTCGTCGGACGGCAAGTGGCTGGTGTACGCGACCCGTTTTGACGCCGAGACAGGGCTGCGGCTGCGCGATCTCGGGAGCGGCGACGAAAAGTGGCTCGTCTATCCCGTGACGCGTGACGACCAGGAATCGCGCTTTACGCGCGACCTGTATCCCGGCTACGCGTTCACGCCCGATAATCAGGCGCTCATCGTCTCGTTCGGTGGCAAGATTCATCGGGTCACGGTGCCGTCGGGGCAGGTGACCGAGATTCCGTTCACGGCGAAAGTCGACCAGCAGCTCGGCCCGATGGTGCACTTCCCGATTCGCGTGGATACGGGCCAGGTGCTGGTGCGCCAGATCCGCAACGCCTCGCCGTCACCTGATGGCCGGCGTCTCGCGTTCAGCGCGCTCGATCGGTTGTACGTGATGGATCTGCCCAGCGGCACGCCGCGGCGTCTGACGAGCGACACGGTGAAGGAGCAGGTGCCGGCGTGGTCGCCCGATGGGCAGTGGCTCGCGTACGTCACCTGGACCGATCAGGGCGGCACGCTCAACAAGATCAAAGCAGATGGTCGCAGCCGGCCTGTGCGGCTGACCACGGATAGCGCCTTTTACGACACGCCCGTCTGGTCGCCGGACGGCGCGCGCATCGTGGTGGTGAAGGGGCCGCGCGCGCCCAGGACGCAGGAGCATTTTGCGCCCGGCTACGAGATCGACTGGGTGCCGGCGGCGGGGGGCGCGCTTACGAGGATCGCCCCGATCAACGCGTGGGGCCGGCCGCACTTCAGCCGCGATCCCAACCGCGTCTTCATCTATGACGGTCCCGAAGGACTGGTCTCGATGCGCTACGACGGGACGGATCGGCGGGCGCATATTCGCGTGACCGGCTACACCTATCCGGGGCCGGGTGCGCAGCCCGAGCCGGCGGGCGAGATCATCATGCACCCCGATTCCGACCGCGTGCTCGCCCTGGTCGGCAACTACGTTTACTCGGTCACGCTGCCCTTTATCGGGGGCGAAACGCCGACGGTCAACGTGTCGGATCCGTCGTCGTCCGCCTTCCCGACGAAACGGATGACGATGGTCGGCGGGGACTTTGTCGGCTGGACCAACAACGGTCGCCAGGCGTTCTGGTCCATCGGCCGCGCGTTCCTGCGCTGGGATCCCGCGGTGGCCGATTCGATGGACAAGATCAAGCAGCGCAGCGATTCGATCCGCGGCGATTCGCTCAAGACCGATGTCTTCAAGGCGCTCGCCGACTCGGTGCAGAAGCGGCTGCGGTCCCGCTCCGACTCGCTGTCCAAGCAGCCGGCCTATGAGCCACAGCGGACCGACGTCGCGATCCGCGTGTCGCGCGATGTCCCGCGCGGCTCGGTGGTCCTGCGCGGCGCGCGCATCATCTCTATGAAGGGTGACGAAGTCATCGAAAACGGGGACGTGGTCGTCACCGACAATCGCATCGTCTCGGTGGGCGCGCGCGGCTCAGCGCCCGCGGGGGCTCGCGTCATCGATGTCTCCGGCAAGACGATCGTACCGGGATTCGTCGACGTGCACGCGCATCCCTGGCCGACCTGGGGCATTCACGAGACGCAGGTCTGGAAGTATCTCGCCAACCTCGCATGGGGTGTCACGACCACCCGCGACCCTCAAACGGCGACGACCGACGTACTGACCTACGCCGATCTCGTGGAAACGGGCGAAATCCTCGGGCCGCGCATCTACCACACCGGTCCGGGCGTGTTCTGGGACGAAGACTTCAAGAGTCTCGAGGACGCACGCCAGGCGCTGCGGCGCTACAGCGAGTTCTACGCCATCAACACGATCAAGATGTACATGACGGGGAATCGCAAGCAGCGGCAGTGGGTGATTCAGGCGGCGAAGGAGCTGGGCCTGATGCCCACGATCGAGGGCGGGCTCGACTTCAAGATGAACCTCACGGCCGTGGTCGATGGCTACCCCGGGCATGAGCACAGCTATCCGATCATGCCGCTGCACAAAGACGCCGTGCAACTGATTGCGCAGTCGGGCATCACGTACACGCCGACAATCCTCGTGGCGTACGGCGGGCCGTGGGCCGAGAACTACTTCTATCAGAAGTACGACATCCACGACAATCCCAAGGTCCGCCGTTTCATGCCGCATGAGGAAATCGACCAGCGCGCCGAGCGGCGTCCCTGGGTCCGTGACAACCAGCATGTCTTCCCGCGCATCGCCGCGGGTGCCACGGCGATTCTTCAGGCGGGTGGCCGGGTGGGGCTGGGCGGGCACGGCCAGATGGACGGCCTGGGTGATCACTGGGAATTGTGGGCGATGGCCGCCGGTGGGATGAAACCGCACGACGTGCTGCGCGTCGCCACGATTCACGGCGCCAACGCCATCGGGATGGAGCAGGATCTGGGGTCGCTCGAGCCGGGCAAGCTCGCGGACCTGATCGTGCTTGATGCGAATCCGCTCGAGGACATTCACAACACGAACAGCGTACGGTATGTGATGAAGAACGGGCGGCTGTATGAAGGGGAGACGCTGAACGAGATTTGGCCGCGCCAAAAGACTCTGCCACGTATGTGGTGGTGGGGTGGTGAGCCCGCAGCCAGGGCTGAAGCACCGCGCTAGGACAGGCAAAGGCTAGACGCACAGACGCACAGCGGTTTGCAGGATACAGCAACAGGTCAACCCGTTGCCTACAGACTGTTTACCGCTGTGCGTCTGTGCGTCTAGTAGTGCCTGTCCTATGTTTTTGGGTCCCAATCAGTTATCTTTGCGGCGCAAGGAACCAAGAGCTGGCATCCTCCCGGATAGTCCCGCTCAGGGACTCCGTCGCTGAACACACGCACGGTTTCATCCCCAGGTTCAAAACTGAAGCGTCGCTGACGTCGAGAGGACATTGGGTCATCTCGCAGCGAGTGTGTGTGTACCTAGGAGTAGTATGCCATTTGCAGCACTGGGCCTAGCGCCCGAACTCGTTCGCGCGGTCGCCGATGAAGGCTACGCGCAACCCACCCCCATCCAGCTGGAAGCGATTCCCCTGGCACTCGCGGGCCGCGATTTGATCGGCTCCGCACAAACCGGCACCGGCAAGACCGCCGCCTTCGTGCTCCCCATCCTGCAGCGTCTCTCGGAGGGGAAACGCGGCGTTTTACGCGCGCTGATCCTCGTCCCGACGCGCGAGCTGGCGGAGCAGGTCGCCACCAGCATCAAGGCGTATGGGCGGCACACCCATCTCAAGGGCGCGGCCGTGTACGGCGGCGTCGGGATGGAGCCGCAGACGCGTGCCTTGAAGCACGGCGCCGACATCGTCGTCGCCACTCCGGGTCGTCTGCTCGATCACATGGAGCGCGGGCACGTGGACTTCACGCAGCTCGAAGTCTTGGTGCTCGACGAAGCCGACCGCATGCTCGACATGGGATTCGCGCCCGACGTCAGGCGCATCCTCAACGCTCTGCCCGAAGAGCGGCAGACGATGCTGTTCTCGGCGACGATATCGCCCGAGGTGGACGCGCTCGCCCGGCGCGCGCTCAACGGGCACGCGTCGGTCGAAATCGGCCGCCGCGCGCAGGCCGCCGAGGGCATCGAGCACGTGATCGTCGCGGTCGACAAGCTGCAGAAGAAGGGCGCGCTCGCCTCGATCCTCAAAGCGAAGCCCGCCGGGCAGACGCTGATCTTCACGCGCACCAAGTACGGCGCGGACAAGCTGGTCACGTTCCTGAAGCGGGAAGGAATCGCGGCGAACGCGCTCCACGGCGACAAGGCGCAGAGCCATCGCACGCGGACGCTGAATCAGTTCCGCGACGGCTCGGCCGAGATCCTGGTCGCGACGGATATCGCCGCGCGCGGTATCGATGTCGACGGCATCCGGATGGTCGTGAACTTCGACGTGCCGACGGACGCCGAGGTGTACGTGCATCGTGTGGGACGCACGGCCCGAGCCGGCGCGCGCGGGCTCGCGCTCACCCTGATCTCGCCTGATGAATGGCTGTTGATGGCCGACGTCGAGCGGCTGATTGGGCAGAACTTCCCGCGGGAAGTGATTCCGGGGTTTGAGCCCTCGGTCCCGCCGTTTCAACCGCGGCTGGCCATCGCCGAGGCGCCACGGCCGGAGCGCTCGCTGAGGCCTCGCAGGGGCGGACAACGACGGTAACGGACGGTAAAGACGGCAAGGGCGGCAAGGTCCTGCTGTCCCTCCGTCCTTGCCGCCGTTTAGTCTTTGGTTCTCAGCGTCCGGATGAAGTTCGCCACGGGCGTCGCGGCCAGCGTCAGCAGCCGGATGCTCCCCCGGGACGCCAGCTCCACGGAGACCCGCGCGATCGTCTCGTTGTCGGGACACTCGACGATGCTGACGAAGTCGTAGGGGCCGAGCACCGCGTACTGCGAGGTGACCTTGGCCCCGTACCGCTCGATCTCCTTGTTCACTTCCTGCAACCGTTTCGGATTCGCCTTCAGCGACTTGGCGCCCTCGTCCGTGAGATTCGACAGCAGGATGTAGGTGGGCATGGGACGGCCTCAGCTCCGTTTCTCGATGGAGACATAATCCCGCGTGTCCGGCCCCGTGTAAACCTGCCGCGGCCGGGCGATCTTCTGCTCCTTGTCGAGCAGCATCTCCTGCCACTGCGCGAGCCAGCCCGGGGTGCGCCCAATCGCGAACAACACCGGGTAGATCGTGACGGGAAACTTCATCGCTTCGTAGATGATCCCGGAGTAGAAGTCGACGTTGGGATAGAGCTTGCGCGTGACGAAATACTCCTCCTGCAGCGCGATCCGCTCCAGCTCGACGGCGATATCGATGAGCGGGTTCTTTCCCGTCACGTCGAACACCTGCTCCGCGATCTGTTTGATGATCTTGGCGCGGGGGTCGAAGTTCTTGTACACCCGGTGGCCGAAGCCCATCAGGCGCACTTCGCCCTTCCGGACGCGCTGGATGTAGGCGGGAATCGCGTCCACCGAGCCGATTTCCCGCAGCATCCGCAGCACTTCCTCGTTCGCGCCGCCGTGCAGCGGCCCGTACAGGGCGGCCGCCGCTCCCGCCATGCACGAGTACGGGTCGGGATGGGAAGACCCGATGTTCCGCATCGCGCTGGTCGAGCAGTTCTGCTCGTGGTCGGCATGCAGGATGAACAGGACGTCGAGGGCCCGCTCGAGCACCGGATGCGGGCTGTATTTCACCTCGGTCGTCTTGAACATCATGTTCAGGAAGTTGCCGGTGTAGCTGAGGTCGTTGTCCGGATACGCGTACGGCATCCCGATCGAATGGCGATGCGCGAACGCCGCCAACGTCGGCGCCTTGGCAATCAGCCGGACGATCTGCGCGTTGCGCGACCCCTCGTCGAAAATCTGTTTCGCCTGGGGGTAGAACGTGGAGAGCGCCCCGACCGCGCTGACGAACATCCCCATCGGATGGGCGTCGTGATGGAAGCCGTCGATGAACTTCTTGATGTTCTCGTGGATGATCGTGTGGTGCGTGACCTGATACACCCACGCGTCGAGCTCGGCGGCCGTGGGGAGCTCACCGGTGAGCAGCAGGTAGGCCGTCTCGAGGAACGTGCTCTGCTCCGCGAGCTGCTCGATCGGGTATCCCCGATAGCGCAGGATGCCCTTGTCGCCGTCGATGTACGTGATGGCGCTGCGGCACGCGGCCGTGTTCATGAACGCGGGGTCGTAGCTCATCAGGCCGAAATCATCCTCGACCGCCTTGATCTGGCGCAGATCGGCGGCGCGGATCGTCCCGTCCTGAATCGGCAGCTCGTAGCTCTTGCCGGTGCGGTTATCGACGATGCTTAGGGAGTCCTTCGGCACCACGGTCCTCGCTATAGGTGGCCGAAAAGATAACTGGCTATCAGCTATCAGCTATCGGCTATCAGGTAAGCCGATAGCCGGTAGCTGATAGCCGATAGCTCTCTTATCTTGGCACCGTGTCTCAACCACGCCCCAGTCTCTATCCCACCCGCTCGAGCGCTGGCGCACTGTTGGGCCAGCAGCTCGCGTCGCGTGGTTACCAAAGCTGTCTGCTGCTGGGGATTACCCCGGAAGGTGTCGAGATCGCCGCTCATGCTGCGAAGGCAATGGGTGCGCAGTTCGACGTGATCGTCGCGTCGTTCATCAAGCTGGGCGCCAACCTCGCCCCCATCGGCGCCATGGCCGAATCAGTGCCGGCCGAGATGGACCCCGACTTCCAGCCGGGGATGAACCTGCTCGAAAAGCTGCAGGCGGCGATCGATGAATCCCGCGCGCAGGTCAAGCAGGATCTGGTGCTGTATCGCACGCAGCGGCCGGTCAAGAAAGTCGCAGGGCGCACCGGTGTGATTATCGATGGCCAGATCATCTGGCCGTGGAAAGCGCTGGCGGCGGCGAAGGCTGTCGAGGCGCTCGGCGCGCGCGAAGTCGTGATCGCGACGCCGGTCGCGACGCAGCCGGCCGCCGATCGCATCCGGGCGCGTACGTATCAGCTGGTCTGTCCGAGCGTGGTGATGGAAGCTGAAGGGCACCCGTCGCCGTATGGTGACGTTGGCGCGGATGCGCCGGAACGCCTGAAGAGCATCATGATCGCCCACCAAGCGGCATAGGCGTCACTCCGGTAGTTCTACGATGTCCCTTTCGAGCCAACGATGTTCGCCGGCCAAAATCTCCTGGGCAAACTTGTACGTGGGAACATCCTCGTTCCGACGTAGGCCGTTGAATCTCGAGCGCACGCGACGCCGAGCCTGTCTGCAGAACAAGTCAGCCAGCTTCACCGCCCGAGCGCCGGCGGTCCGGTCCCGCGTGTAGATCGCCTGCGCGCGCGAGCACGTGGCCGCCATCGCGAACAGCTCGCCCGCGACGTCCACCAGCCGGAACAGCACCGATTGGCGCTGCTCGAGCTTCGGCCCGAACCGCACCATCGAATGGAACACGCTGCGCGCGAGCTTGCGCGCGCTGCGTTCGACGAACCGCACGTGCCCGGCGAGCTTGCCAAACTCCGCGTAGCGCGGCCAGCGGCCCCAGCCAAGCCAGCGCGTGGGATACCACCAGCCGTAGAACGCGGCCGAGCGGACCAGGCCGGCGAGCCGCTCGCGCGTCGTCTTGCCCGGCATCACGACGTCGCCGGCAACCTGGAGATGCTTGTCCACCGCCTCCCGCGCGATGAACAGGTGCATGATTTCCGAGGAGCCCTCGAAAATCAGATTGATCCGGAAGTCGCGCATGATGCGCTCGACCGGCACCGGCGCGTCCCCGCGGGCCCGCAGTGAGTCGGCCGTCTCGTAGCCGCGCCCGCCGCGGATCTGCAGCGTGTCGTCGATGATCTGCCAGCCGGCCTCGGAGTTGTAGAGCTTGGCGATCGCCGCCTCGAGCCGGATGTCGTAGCCGCCGCGCTCGGCCATGGCACCGCACAGCTCGGCGACCGCTTCCATCGCCAGCGTGTTCGCGGCCATCGAGCCGAGTTTCTGTGCGATCGCGTCGTGCTGGCCGATCGGACGGCCCCACTGCACGCGCTCGGCCGACCAGCGGCGCGCGATCTCGAGGCAGCGCTTACCCGCGGCGACGGAAGAAATCGGCAGCGTCAGGCGTCCGGTGTTGAGCGTGATCAGCGCGAGCTTCAGCCCCTTGCCTTCACCCCAGAGCACGTTCTCCTTCGGCACGCGCACGTTGGTGAACCGAATCACGCCGTTGTACAGCGCCTTCAGCCCCATGAAGTGGCAGCGATGGACGGTTTCCACGCCGGGCCAATCGGTCTCGACGATGAACGCGGTGATCTGCTTTTTCTCTTTCCCGTTCACCATCTTCGACGGCGTCCGGGCCATCACGACGAGCAGCTCCGCCTTGGTGCCGTTGGTGCACCACAGCTTTTCGCCGTTGAGGATCCAGGTGTCGTCGTCCAGGATTGCGTTGGTCTCCATCGCGGCAGGATCGGAGCCGACGCTCTCTTCGGTGAGCGCGAACGCGGAAATCGCGCCCGCGGCGAGGCGGGGGAAGTATTTTGTCTTCTGCGCGTCGGTGCCGAACATCTTCAACGGCTGCGGCACCCCGATGGACTGGTGCGCGGACAGGAGCGCGGTGAGCGAGCCGTCTACCGAGGAGACGAGCTCGATCGCTTTCATGTAGGACAGCTGCGAGAGGCCGAGGCCGCCGTATTCGCGCGGGATCTTGATGCCGAAGGCCCCGAGCTTGCGCAGGCCGTCGATCACCGCCTCCGGAATCTCCCCCTCCCGATCGATCCGGTCCGAGTCCACGTCCTCGCGCAGGAACCGCTCGAGCTTGTCGAGGAACGGCTTGGCGCGGGCGACCTCGTCAGGATCCTGTTCGGGATAGGGATGGATCAAGTCCATCCGCAGTTTGCCGAGGAACAGGTCGCGCACGAAGCTCGGCGCGGCCCACTGCTCCTCGCGGGCCGCCTCGGCGACGTCCCGTGCCTCGTCGGCGGTGACTTTCCGTTGGGGTTCGGCGAGAGTAGCCATACGCTACAAATGTAATATCTTGACCGTGTTCAGCCCGCCGTCAGCCTTCATGAGGAGATTCGTATGTCCCGCATAGCCTTTGTGACCCTGGCACTCGGGGTTGCCGCCGCATTGCCCTCGGCAGCGCAGCAAGCCCAGGCGCCGGCTGCCCCCTCCCGCGCGCCGCGGACGGCGCGCGCGTCGCAGGCCGCCACCCCCATCACGATCCCCTATCAGCGGTTCGTTTTGAAAAACGGCCTCACGCTGCTGGTCCATGAAGATCACAAGGCGCCGATCGTCGCCGTGAACATCTGGTACCACGTCGGTTCCAAGAACGAGCGCCCGGGCCGCACCGGCTTCGCGCACCTGTTCGAGCATCTGATGTTCAACGGGAGCGAGCACTTCAACACCGACTACTTCCAGGCGCTCGAGCCGCTCGGCGCGACCGACCTGAACGGCACGACGAACGAAGATCGTACCAACTATTTCCAGAACGTTCCCACCAGCGCGCTCGACGTCGTCCTGTGGATGGAATCGGACCGCATGGGTCACCTGCTCGGCGCGATCGATCAGGCGAAGCTCGACGAGCAGCGCGGCGTCGTGCAGAACGAGAAGCGCCAGGGCGAGAACGAGCCCTACGGCAAAGTCGACATCCTCATGACCGAAGGGACGTACCCGGTCGGCCATCCGTACTCCTGGTCGGTCATCGGCTCGATGGAAGATCTCGATGCCGCCAAGCTCGATGACGTGAAGGCGTGGTTCCGGGCCTACTATGGGCCGAACAACGCGGTGATCGTGCTCGCGGGCGACATCACACCGGACGTGGCTCGGCAAAAGGTCGAGCAGTATTTCGGCGACATTGCCGCGAGCCCGCCGATCGCGAAGCAGGATACGTGGATCGCGCGCCGCACCGGTACGCACCGCCAGGTCATGCAGGACCGCGTGCCGCAGGCTCGCATCTACAAAGAGTGGAACATCCCCGAGTACGGCTCGGCGGACGCCGATTATCTCGATCTCGTGACCGACGTGCTGGCGCAGGGGAAGACCTCACGCCTGTACAAGCGGCTCGTCTACGACGAGCAGATCGCCACGGACGTCATCGCGTACGTGGACCTGCGCGAAATCGGCGGGCAGCTGGTGATCCGCGCGACGGTGAAGCCCGGCGGCGATCTCGCGCGCGTGGAGCGCGCGATCGACGAGGAGCTGGCGCGCTTCATCCAGTCTGGTCCCACGGCGAGCGAGCTGCGCCGCATCAAGACGCAGGCGCGCGCCAATTTCATTCGCGGCATCGAGCGGATCGGCGGATTCGGCGGGAAGTCGGACGTCCTGGCGCGCAACGAGGTGTTCCGCGGCAACGCCGATCATTATCTCGTGACCCAGCGGCGCGTTGCGGCTGCGACCGCCGCCGAGCTGCGCGCGGCCGCGGCGCGCTGGCTGAACGACGGCCAATGGGTGCTCGAGGTTCATCCGTATCCCGAGTTCGGGACGACGGCAAGCGCCGCGGATCGTACGAAAGCGCCCGCCCCGGGCACGCCGCCTGAAGCGCGGTTCCCGGCGATCGCGCGCGCCACGTTGTCCAACGGCCTCAAGGTCGTGCTCGCCGAGCGGCATTCGATTCCGCAGGTGAACATGACGCTGCTGGTGGACGCCGGATACGCGGCCGATCAGGGCGCGGCACCCGGCACGGCGAGCCTCGCGATCGACATGATGGACGAGGGCACGACGCGCCTGAACGCGCTGCAGATCAGCGACACGCTGCTGCAGCTCGGCGCTCAACTGGGCACGAGCTCACAGCTCGACGTGTCGCGGGTCTCGCTGTCGGCGATCAAGGACAAGCTCGATCCCACGCTCGACGTCTTTGCCGACGTGATCCTGAACCCGGCGTTCCCGCAGGCCGACTTCCAGCGGCAGCAGCGCCAGCGGCTGGCGCGGATTCAGCGGGAGAAGGTGCAGCCGGTGCAAATGGCGCTGCGGGTGTTTCCACAGCTGCTGTACGGCGCGAACCACGCCTACGGCAATCCGCTGACGGGCTCCGGCACCGAGCAGTCGGTCGGGCAGATGACGCGCGAGGACCTGGCACGCTTTCACCGCACGTGGTTCAAGCCGAACAATGCGACGCTGGTGATCGTGGGCGACGTCACGCTCGCCGAGCTTCAGCCGAAGCTCGAGCGGGTATTCAGCCGCTGGCAACGGGGCGAGGTACCGCAGAAAAACGTGGGCACCGTCGCCGATCAGCCGCGGCCGCTGATCTACATCCTGGACCGGCCGGGGTCGGAGCAGTCCACGATTCTCGCGGCGAACCTCGCGGCACCCAAGGCGAACAACAAGGAATACGCGATCGAAGCGATGACGTCACTGCTCGGGGGGCAGTTCATCGCGCGCCTGAACATGAACCTGCGCGAAGACAAGCACTGGTCGTACGGCGCGTTCACGCTGATCTGGGACGCGCGCGGCCAGCGGCCGTTCATCGCGTACGCGCCGGTGCAGACCGACAAGACCAAGGAATCGATGATCGAGGTCGATCGCGAGCTGCGTGGAATCCTCGGTCCCAAGCCGGTAACGGCCGACGAGCTGTCCAAGGCGCAGGCGACGCTCACGCTCACGTTGCCGGGGAACTGGGAAACGATGGCGGCGGTGCAGGGATCGCTGGAGCAAATGGTCACGTACGGGCTGGAGGACCGCTACTTCGAGACCTACGCGCAGCGCGTGCGCAGTTTGACGATTCCCGATGCGACCGCGGCCGCAAAGGAAACCGTTCGGCCCGATCACCTGGTGTGGGTGGTCGTCGGGGATCGGTCCAAGATCGAGGCGGGAATTCGCGAGCTGGGATGGGGTGAAATCCGGTTCCTGGACGCGGACGGCAAGCCGCTGGCATCGCGCGACTAGCATCACCCTGACGTAGTGAGAGTGACGGGACGGGAGTAAGTTCTCCCGTCCCGTTTTCCTGTGGAGACTCTGTGCACGCCCTCACATGCGTTCTCGTGTCCGTCCTGGCCGTTCAGACACCGTCCCAGCAAGTGCTGATCAAGGCGGGCCGCCTGGTGGATGGGCGTTCCCAGCAGGTGCAGACGAACGTCGGGATTCTGGTCGACGGGGAGCGCATCAGGGCGGTCGGCCCGTTGGCGCAGGTGCAGGGGCAAGCCCCGAATGCCCGCGTCATCGATCTCTCGCAGATGACGGTCCTGCCAGGGCTCATCGATACCCATACGCACCTGTTGCTGCAGGGCGATATCACCTCGCAGGAGTACGAGGATCAGCTCCTCAAGCAGTCGATTCCGTATCGCGCGATCCTCGCGGCGCGCAACGCGCGGCTGGCACTGGAGCACGGCTTCACCGCGATCCGTGACGTCGAGACCGAAGGCGCGATGTACGCCGACGTGGACGTGAAGCTCGCGGTGAACCGCGGAGAGGTGCCCGGGCCCCGGATCTTCGCCTCGACGCGGGCCATGGCGCCGACGGGGATGTATCCCATCAACACCCAGAACTGGGAGATCGACTTACCCAAAGGCGTGCAGTACGTCGATGGCGTCGACAACGCGCGGCTGGCGGTGCGCCAGCAGGTCCAGCACGGCGCGGACTGGATCAAGTACTACAGCGACCGCCGCTACTACTTCACGCCCGACAGCGTGCTGCGCAGCTGGGTCAACTTCACCGACGCCGAAGCGAAGGCGATCGTGGACGAGACGCACCGGCTGGGCCGGATGGTGGCGGCGCATGCGATCGGCACGGACGGCATCGCGGCGGCGCTGCGCGCCGGCGCCAACACGATCGAGCACGGCCACGGGCTCACCGACTCGCTGATGGACGTCATGATCCGGAGCAACGTCTACTGGGTGCCGACGGTGACCGTGGGCGTCCACGTCATGCCGCGGGGCGGCGTGTGGCCGGCGCTCGTCGCGCTCGAGCGCCGCGCGTTTGGGCGCGCGGTCAGGAAGGGCGTCAAGATCGCGCTGGGGACGGATGCCGGCGGGTTTCCGTGGACCGAGATCAATCAGGCCAAGGAATTCGAGTATTACGTGCAGTACGGCATGACGCCGATGCAGGCCATTCAGTCGGGGACCTCGGTGGCCGCCGCCTTGTTGGGCCAGGAGCGGAACATCGGCGCGATCGCGCCCGGACTGTATGCCGACATCGTCGCGGTCTCCGGTGATCCCACGCGCGATATCACGGAACTGCAACGGGTCAGGTTCGTTATGAAGGGTGGCTCGGTTTACCTTTCCCAATAGTGAGACGACTCGGACTCACCCTCTTCCTTAGTATCGGCGCCGCGGGCGCCGGCATGGCGCAACTGGCGCCGGCCGGCACCGGCGGCGTCGCGGCGTTGGCGACTACGCTGCGCCAGCTCGGGAGCAACAAGCGCGTCTTGATGGTGGGCGCGCACCCCGACGACGAGGACACCCAGCTGCTCGTGCTGTTGTCGCGTGGCCTCGGCGCGCAGGCGGCGTACCTGTCGCTGACGCGCGGGGAAGGGGGCCAGAACCTCATCGGTCCCGAGCTCGGCCCCGAGCTGGGGATCATTCGCACCGAGGAGCTGCTCGCCGCGCGCGAGCTGGACGGGGCGCGGCAATTCTTTACCCGGGCATACGACTTCGGGTTTTCCAAATCCGCCGAGGAAACGTTCCGGTTCTGGCCGCGCGATTCGATCCTCAAGGACGTCGTGGACGTCATCCGGCGATTCCGGCCGCAGGTCATCCTCGCGGTGTTCTCGGGGACGCCGGCGGACGGGCACGGTCAGCATCAAGTCTCAGCGATGATCGCCCGCCAGGCGTTCGACCTCCTGCGCGACTCTACCGGTGGCCCGGTAAAGTTTTACCGCTCGACCCGCTTCGATACGGCCGCGACGACGGTCACACTGCCGGTCGGTACGCTCGATCCCGTCCTCGGTCAGTCCTATTTCCAGGTTGCGATGGCGAGCCGGAGCCGTCATCGCTCACAGGACATGGGCCAGCTCCAACGGCCCGGCCCCGCCACGGCGCGTGTCGCGTTGATCGCGACGAAAACACCGCAGACCGCCGAGACATCGATGTTTGCGGGAGTGGACACCACGCTGCGGGTACCGGGATATGCCGCGCTGATCGATTCCGCGCGCGCCGCGCTCACCCCGTGGCGCCCCGCCGCGACGCTTCCGTTCCTCATCCGGGCGCTGCGATCGCTGGGGAGCGCGGACGCCGAGCAACGGTCGCTGCTGGAGCGTGCGATCGCGATTGCCGCCGGCGTGTCGATCGATGGCACGTCGGATGACGGCATCGTCACGCCGGGGGAGCGGCTCCAAATCGAAGTCAGCGTGTGGAATGCGGGCGACAGCGCGGTGCGCCTCGACAGCGTCGCGGTCGCCGCGCCGGCCGGTTGGTCGCTCGAGCGGCCCGAGCCTGGCGCGCCAACCGTCGCTGCGGGTGCGTTGCAGACGCGGCGCTTCGTTCTCACCGTCGCGCGCGACGCCGAGCGTACCCAGCCGTACTTTTTGCGGCGCCCGCTCGTAAACCGTGGCGGGCTGTACGACTGGTCCGCCGCGCCCCCTGAGGTGCGCGGGCTCCCGTTCGAGCCCCCGCCGGTGACGGCTCGCGTGCGGCTGGTGATTGCCGGCGAGCCGGTCCCGCTGACGCGCGAAGTGGTGTATCGGTATCGCGATCAGGCGATCGGGGAAGTGCGGCGGCCCATCTTTGTCACGCGTGACGTCGATGTCGCCGTTGCACCGGAGGAGTTGCTCTGGCCGATCGACGCTGCCGCGCGCGAGCCGCGGCATGTCACGATCACCGTGACCAATCGGGCCCGCGGCGCCGCGGCGAGCATGGTGCGCGTTACGGTTCCGGCGGGCTGGCCACCCGTTCCCGCCGAGAGTCTGTCGTTCGCGCGTGAAGATGAGAGCAAGAGCGTCGTCGTTTCGGTCGCGGCTCCGACGGCCGACGTCTTGAAGCCGGGGTCCTACGATCTTCGCGCCGGCGCCGGGTGGCTCGCGCTCATCGATTATCCGCACATCCGGCCGCGCGCGCTCACGCGCCCTTCAGTCGCGCACATTCGGGCGGCGCGAGTGGCGCTCCCCGGTCTGACGCGAGTCGGCTACGTGCGCGGCGCCGCCGATCGCGTGCCCGAGGCTCTGCTCGCCGTGGGGCTGCCGCTCGAGCTGATTGTCCCCGACTCGCTCGCGCGCGGCGATCTGTCGCGCTACGACGCCATCGTCATCGGAAGTCGCGCGTACGAGACCGAGCCCGCGCTCGTCGCGAACAACGGCCGGCTGCTGGAATACGGGCGCAACGGCGGCCTGATCATCGTGCAATACCAGCAATATCCGTTTGTCGACGGCGGATTCGCGCCGTACCCGCTCACGCTCGCGCGCCCGCACGATCGCGTGACGGACGAAAACGCGACGGTCACGCCGCTCGATCCAACGAATCCCGTCTTCCATTATCCCAACGACATCGGCCCGGACGATTGGCGCGGGTGGGTGCAGGAGCGCGGCCTGTACTTCCCGCGCACCTGGGACACGACCTACGTGCCCGTGCTCGAGACGCACGATCCGGGGTCGCCGGTGACGGAGCTCAAGGGGGCTCTGCTGATCGCGCCGCTCGGCCGAGGAACCTATGTGTACACGGGGCTGAGCTTCTTCCGGCAGCTGCCCGCGGGGGTGCCTGGGGCCTATCGGCTGTTCGTGAACCTGCTCGGATTGAAGCGCCGCAATGTTCCGTAACTCGAACGTGTGGCGTGTGGCGTGTGGCGTGTGGCGCAGACGCTTTCATTTCAACGCCGCACGCCACACGTCGCACGTGTTGTTGCTTGTGATGCTCACCGCATGTTCTCGCGATCACCGCACTCCGTTGGTCATTTATTCACCGCATGGCCGTGATCTGCTCACGCTGTTCGAGACCCGCTTCGAGGCGCTGCATCCCGACGTCGACGTGCGCTGGCTCGACATGGGATCGCAGGACGTGTACGACCGCGTGCGTTCCGAGCGCGCCAATCCCCAGGCTGACATCTGGTTTGGCGGTCCCTCGCTGATTCTCGCGCAGGCGGCGGGTGATTCGCTGCTCGATTGCGCGCCACCGTCCTGGGCCGACGCCATCCCGCCGCGGGGGCGGGGCGATGGCGATTGCTATTTCGCGGCGTACGAGACGCCGGCCGTTTTTCTGTACGCCGAGCAGGCGGTGTCCGCTGCCGACGCGCCGCAGGACTGGGACGACCTGCTCGATCCCAAGTGGAAAGGCAAGCTGATCATCCGCGACCCGCTCGCGAGCGGGACGATGCGCGCGGTGTTCGGTCTGATCATGCTGCGTTCGCAGAAGTTCGCGGGCGATACGGCATCGGGATTCGCCTGGCTGCGCCGGCTGGACGCGCAGGCCAAGGAGTACGTACAGAATCCCGCGCTCGTGAGCGAAAAGATCGCGCGCCAGGAAGCGCTCGTCACCGTGTGGGACCTGCCCGACGTGTTGATCAGCCGGCGGCGCGGCATGCCGATCGGCTACGTCTTTCCGAGGAGCGGCACGGTCGCCATCGAGGACGGTATCGCCGTCGTGCGCGGCACCAAGCATCTCGCGGCGGCGCGCGCGTTCGTGGATTTCGTCGGCAGCCAGGAGATGCAGCTCGCAGCGGCGCGCGAGGTATTCCGGGTCCCCGCGCGCCAGGACCTTCCATCCGATTCGTTGCCTGACTGGGTGCGCGACGTACGGCGCCGCATGGTGGTCGCGGAGGTGGACTGGCGTCTGCTGGCGGAGCGTGGCCCCGGCTGGATGCGGTGGTGGGACCAGCACGTACGCGGAACCGGAGCCAGGCGGTGACCGCGTTCCTCCAAATCGAGGGGGCCGAGAAACGCTGGGGGAACGACGTCACCATCGGCCCGATCACGCTCGACATCGCGCGCGGCGAGATTCTCGCGCTGCTGGGGCCGTCGGGCAGCGGCAAGACGACGATGCTGCGGCTGCTTGCCGGATTCGAGACGGCGGACAGCGGCCGGATCCGTGTGGCGCACGAGGACGTCACGACGGTCCCGCCGGCACGGCGCCGGTTCGGGATGGTGTTCCAGCACTACGCGCTGTTCCCGCATCTGGATGTCGGGGCCAACGTCGCGTTTGGATTGCAGGGAGCGGGGAGCAGGGAGCAGGTCGCGTCGAAAGTTGCCGCGGCGCTTTCGCTCGTGGATCTGGGCGGTTACGAACGCCGCAAGGTTCACGAGCTGTCCGGTGGCCAACAGCAGCGCGTCGCCCTCGCGCGCGCGCTCGCGCCCGAGCCGCGGGTGTTGCTGCTCGACGAGCCCCTGTCCAACCTCGATCCGGCGCTGCGCGAGCGCACGCGCCGCGAGCTGCGGCAGGTGATCAAACGCGTGGGCATCACGACCGTGTTCGTGACCCACGAGCAGGAAGAGGCGTTCGATCTGGGCGACCGCATCGCGGTGATCAACGCGGGGCGGCTCGAGCAGACCGGCGCGCCTGAGGAGTTGTACGAGCAGCCGGCGAACCTGTTCGTTGCGACGTTCGTCGGACGCGCCAACGTGTTTCGTGGCGCGGCGGCTCGGACGCTGTGCGGCGGCACCGGTGACCGCATCATCGTCGTTCGCCCCGAGCGGCTCCGGTTTGCCCCGACCGGGCTTGCGGGCATCGTACGCGAGCGCCGGTACACTGGCGCTGCGGCGTTTTTCACTGTCGAAAGTGAAACGGGCGAGCGGTTCGAGGTGCTCGCCGAACCCGATGCGGCGAGCGTGGGCGAGCAGGTGCACGTGCAGGCGGTTCGAGCGATTTCGTGCTGAGGCGACTGAGCCGGACGGAGATCGCTGCCCTCGGTCTGGTGCTGCTGCTCGCCTGGCTGGTTGTCTATCCAATTGTCATCGTGGTGCTGGACGCCGCGAACGCGACGGCGTGGGGCGCGTTCTTCACGCGCTCGAGCGAATGGGCGGCGCTGTGGGCGAGTGTGTGGATCTCGCTCGCCAGCGTCGTGCTGGCGGGGGCAATCGGAATTCCACTCGCGTTTCTGTTCGAGTGGTTCGACTTTCCCGGGCGCAAGACGTTGGGCGCGTTGGTCGCGCTGCCGGTCGTGCTCCCGCCGCTCGTGGGCGTGATCGCATTTCTGTTCCTCTACGGCGAGTCCGGATTCATCGCCCGCGCGGTTCAGGTTGTGCTCGGGCTCGAGCAAGCGCCGTGGCGCCTGCAGGGACCCACGGCGATCCTGCTCGTGCACGCCTACTCGATGTACGTCTACTTCTACCTGTTCACCCGCGCGGGCCTCGCCCGTCTCGACGTCTCGATGCTCGAAGCGGCGCAGGCGCTCGGCGCCGACCGGCGGGCGACGTTCTGGCGCGTGATCGTGCCGCTGCTGCGCCCCTCGCTCGTCGGCGCGGCGATCCTGACGTTCATGACCGCGCTCGGCTCGTTCAGCGCGCCGTACATCTTTGGCGGCGGCTTTCGCGTCATGACGACGCAGATCGTCGCGACCAAGCTGAACGGCGATCTGCCGCTCGCGATGGTCGAAACGGTGGCGCTCGCGGTGGTCGCCGTCGTCGGGCTGTTGATTCTGCGCCGCACCGAAGGCGAGGACATTCTGGTCGCGCTGGGGAAGGGGATCGCGCCGCGTCCCCGGCCGATCCGCCGCCCGGGCGTCCGGATGCTCGCGACCGCCGCGGGGTGGGGACTCGCGGTGGTGCTCCTGCTGCCCCATCTCACGTTGCTGCTCGTGTCGCTCGTCCCGTACGGCGCCTGGACCACCGAAATCCTGCCACCCGTGCTGAATCTCGAGAACTATCGCCGTCTGTTCTCCGAGGCGGAACGGCTGCGCCCGATGATCAACTCCCTGTGGATGGCGGCGGCGAGCACCGCCGTGGCCGTTGCGATCGGGCTCGTGGGCGGCTGGCTCGTGGTGCGGAAGCGGGTCGCGCTGCGGCACGCGATCGAAGGACTCCTGGCTCTGCCGTGGGCGCTGCCCGGCACCGTATTCGCGATCGCGCTCGCGATCACGTTCAGCGTCAACGCGCCGCTGCAGCTGCGGTTCGTGCTGGTCGGAACGGCGGTGATCCTTCCGCTCGCCTACCTGGTACGGGCGCTGCCGCTGACCGGGCGCGGAATTCTTGCGTCGTATCGCCAGCTCGATCCTGCGCTCGAGGAAGCCGCCGCCAGTCTGGGGGCGGGGCGCTGGCGGACGCTCAC
>Ga0137428_1000278_pt1 | contig 22722 bp, 24 predicted proteins | sample EasRivERMZT718_2_FD_102305 | JGI IMG/M metagenome (GOLD analysis project Ga0137428, IMG submission 102305) | Soil microbial communities from meander-bound floodplain in the East River, Colorado, USA - East River MetaG ERMZT718_2 | ecosystem: Environmental > Terrestrial > Soil > Floodplain ...
AGCACATAGCCCAGGCGGCCGCCGAGGATCACGCCGAGCACGATGAGGAACAGGAGATCGTCCAATTGCACCCGCGTAATGGGGGCCTGGTTTCTTGAAATTCGCCGCAAGCCCAGCCACCAGCCCGCCGCAAAGCCGGCGAGGTACATGAGGCCGTACCAGCGCACGGCGAGCGGCCCGATCGAGAACGCAATCGGGTCGATATTGGGGTGGATGAGCACGTTAGAATTTCATTCTAAATGGCTTACAACAGACGCAGCCGGCTGATTACCGCGGGCGTAGCCCGTTCCCCCAACCGCGCGATGCTGCGAGCGGTCGGCTTCGGCGACGGCGATTTCGACAAGCCGATCGTCGGCGTGGCGAACGGCCACTCGACGATGAATCCCTGCAATGCCGGCATCCAGCCGCTCATCGACCGCGCCATGGCGGCGCTGGAGGGCGCGGGCGCCAAGCCGCAGGTGTTCGGCGTGCCGACGGTCACCGACGGCATCGGCATGGGCACCGAGGCGATGAAGTACTCGCTGGTGTCGCGCGAGGTGATCGCGGATGCGATCGAGACCTCGGTCAACGGCCAGGCGATGGACGGGGTGCTGGTGGTCGGCGGCTGCGACAAGAACATGCCCGGGGGCGTGATGGCGATGGCGCGCATGAACGTGCCGGCGATCTACGTCTACGGCGGCACCATCAAGCCCGGCAAATGGAAAGGCAAGGACCTGACGATCGTCTCGGCGTTCGAGGCGGTCGGCTCTTTCACCGCGGGCAAGCTGAGCGAGGAAGATTTCCAGGGCATCGAGAGAAACGCCTGCCCGAGCGTCGGCGCCTGCGGCGGCATGTTCACCGCGAACACCATGAGCTCCTCGTTCGAGGCGCTGGGCGTGAGCCTGCTCGGCTCGTCCCAGATGGCGGCGCCGGATGCCGAGAAGGCGGACTCCTCCGCCGAATCGGCGCGCGTGCTGGTCCAGGCGATCAAGAACGACCTCAAGCCGCGCGACATCATCACGCGCAAGTCGATCGAGAATGCGATCGCGCTGGTGATGGCGACGGGCGGCTCGACCAATGCGGTGCTCCACTACCTCGCCATCGCCTCCGCGGCGGGCGTGAAGTGGACCATCGACGACTTCGAGCGCGTGCGAAAGCGGGTTCCGGTGCTGTGCGACCTCAAGCCCTCCGGGCGCTTCGTGGCGGTGGACTTCCACCGCGCCGGCGGCGTGCCGCAGGTGCTGAAGATCCTGCTCGAGAACGGCGTGCTGCACGGCGATTGCATGACCATCCACGGCAAGACGATGGCGCAAATGCTGAAGGACGTGCCGGCGCAGCCGCGCGGCGACCAGGAAGTGATCCGTCCCTGGTCGAAGCCGATGTACGACGAGGGGCACCTCGCGATCCTCAAGGGCAACCTGGCGCCGGAAGGCTGCGTCGCCAAGATCACCGGCCTCAAGAACCCGGTGATCACCGGGCGGGCGCGCGTGTTCGACTCCGAGAACGCGTGCATGAAGGCGATCATGGCGAAGAAGATCAAGCCCGGCGACGTCATCGTGATCCGCTACGAAGGGCCCAAGGGCGGGCCCGGGATGCAGGAAATGTTAGCGCCCACTTCGGCACTGATAGGCCAAGGACTTGGTGAATCGGTTGGCCTTCTAACGGACGGCCGTTTCTCCGGCGCAACGTGGGGGATGGTGGTCGGGCATGTGGCGCCCGAGGCCTACGTCGGCGGCACCATCGCTTTGGTGAAGGAAGGCGACTCGATCACCATCGACGCCAAGAAGCGCTTGCTGCAGCTGAACGTGCCGGCGAAGGAGCTCGCCGCGCGGCGCAAGAAGTGGAAGGCGCCCAAGCCGCGCTACACGCAGGGACTGCTCGCGAAGTACATGAAACTGGTGTCCACCGCCTCGCGCGGTGCGATCACTGACGGCCAGGTCTAGAAGCCGGACCCTGGCTGCTTGAGGAACGCGGTCTCCTCGGCTGTGCTCGTGCGCCCCAGAGCCGCATTGCGATGCGGGAAGCGGCCGAAGCGGCGCACGATGTCGCGGTGCGCGAGCGCCCAGCGATGCGTGTCCGCGGTCTCCGGAAAGGGATCGAGCGCCTTGCACAGCTCGCAGGCGCGCTCCTGCTCGGCGAGCGATTCGCTGTGCTCGAACGGCAGGTACGCGAACATGCGCTCGACCGGAAGCAGCTCGCGGTCCGAGCCACGCTCGACGAGGTGCTTCGCCGCTTCGAGGGCAAGCGCGTCGGTCGAGAAAGCGAGCGCCGAGCCGCGATAGAGATGCCGCGGAAACTGGTCGAGAACGAGAATGCGCGCAAGGCACGAGCGCGGCTCGTCCAGCCATTCACGGTGCCCGCCCTCGAGCATCTCGTGATGCAGCTTCTGGTAGCGCTTCGTCACCAGAGCATCGAAGGTCGGATCCTTTTCGAACCAGCGCTTGTGGACCTTTCCATGGTCGTCGCCATCGCCGAACCAGAAGCGCAATATCTCCAGTGCTAAGCTTTTCATCGACCCCCCATCAAAGGAGCCTTGCATGTTCCGTCGCTGGATCGCCAGCCTGCTGATCTTATCCCTCGCCCTGCCGCTGCCCGTCCGGGCCGGGATGGTCGCGACCGAAAGCGTGCTCGAGCGTGAGCGCATTGCGACCGTGCTGCAACGCGCGGACGTTCAAGCCCACCTTCAGGCACTAGGCGTGAGCCCGGGAGAGGTGAAGGCGCGGGTGGCGGCGCTGACCGACGACGAGGCCGCCGGGCTTGCCACGAGGATCGACGAGCTTCCCGCGGGTGGCGTCAGCATCCTGGGCGCGGCCCTCATCGTGTTCCTCGTGCTCCTGCTCACGGACATTCTTGGCTATACCAAGGTATTTCCGTTTACCAAACCCATGAAGTGAACCGGCTAGCGCAAGAGACTTCGCCCTACCTGCAGCAGCACGCCGCCAACCCGGTCGACTGGTATCCCTGGGGACCGGAGGCGCTGGAGCGCTCGCGCGCAGAGGACAAGCCGATCCTGCTGTCGATCGGCTATTCCGCGTGCCACTGGTGCCACGTCATGGCGCACGAGAGCTTCGAGGATCCCGGCGTCGCTGCGGTGATGAACCGCCTGTTCGTCAACATCAAGGTGGACCGCGAGGAGCGCCCGGACCTCGACCAGATCTACCAGGCCGCCCACCAGATGCTCTCCCGGCGCACCGGCGGCTGGCCGCTCACCATGTTTCTCGCGCCCGACGGCACGCCGTTCTTCGGCGGAACCTACTTTCCGAAAGAGGCGCGCTACAACCTGCCGGGATTTCCGGACCTGTGCGAGCGCGTCGCCGCCTTGTGGCGCGAGAAGCGCGCCGAGATCGGAGCGCAGAACGCGGAGGTGCTGCAGGCCTTCGGGCGCACGCTGCCGAAACGTTCTGCTCAAACCCAGGCGCTGGATGACGCGCCGGTCCCGGCTCTGCTCGATCTGCTGAAAGCCAATTTCGACGCGCGCCTGGGCGGCTTCGGCGCGGCGCCCAAGTTCCCGCATCCCACCGATCTCGAGCTGTGCCTGCGCAAGGGCGAGACCGGGATGGCGCAGATCACGTTGGCGCGCATGTGCGAAGGCGGGATCTACGATCAGCTCGGCGGAGGCTTCTGCCGCTACAGCGTCGATGCGGAGTGGATGATCCCGCATTTCGAAAAGATGCTTTACGACAACGGGCCGCTGCTCGGATTGCTGGCCGACGCCTGGCTCGCGACGGGCGATGCGCTCTACGCCAAGTGCGCCGCCGAGACTGCGGCCTGGATGATGCGCGAGATGCAGTCTCCGGAGGGTGGCTACTACTCCTCGCTCGACGCCGACAGCGAGCACGAGGAGGGCAAGTTCTACGTCTGGGACCGCGACGAAGTGCAGACGCTTCTGACGCCGGAAGAGTACGCCGCCGCCGCAGCGCATTTCGGGCTCGACCAGCCGCCGAACTTCGAGAATCGCCATTGGCACCTGCATGTGGCGAAGCCCATGAACAATCCAATTCTCGAAACGGCGGCAGCGAAACTCCTGGCTGCACGGGAAAAGCGAGTGCGGCCGGGGCGCGACGAAAAGGTCCTGGTGTCGTGGAATGCGCTCGCGATGCGCGGGATGGCGCACGCCGGGCGCGTGTTCGGCAACCCGGCGTGGATCGCTTCCGCGCGCCGTGCGCTGGAGTTCATCCGCTCGACGATGTGGCGCGACGGGCGGCTTACCGCGACCTACAAGGATGGCCGCGCGCATCTCAACGCCTACCTCGATGACTATGCCCTGCTCATCGCGGCGTTGCTCGAGCTGCTGCAGGCGGAGTTTCTGGTCAGGGACCTGGATTTCGCTGCGCAGCTCGCCGACGTTCTCGTCGATCAATTCGAGGACCACGCCGACGGCGGGTTCTTTTTCACCGCGCGCGAGCACGAGCGGCTGATCCACCGGCCGAAGCCGGCCCACGACCATGCCACGCCGTCGGGAAACGCGATGGCCGCCTGGGTGCTCGGCCGGCTCTCCGCGCTGACCGGCAAGGAGCGCTACGCCCGGGCGGCCGAGCGCACGCTCGAGCTGTTCCATCCCGCGATGCGCGAGCACCCGGGCGGGTTCGCGATGATGGCGATTGCGCTCGACGAATACCTCGCGCAGCCCAAAACGCTCATTCTCAGGGGCAAGGACGATGCAATCCGGACCTGGCGGCAAGAGCTGGCGCGCGAGTTCCTGCCGGATACGGAAGTGCTGGCCATCCCGGATGATTTGAAGGGGCTGCCTCAGATTCTCGACAAGCCGCGGCGTCCGCAGGCAGTCAACGCGTGGCTGTGCCGCGGCGTTACCTGCCTGGAGCCGATCAGCGATCTAGTAAACTTGAAACAGGCTCTCAAGGAGAAAGCATGAAGCGCGTCGTACTGGTTCTGGGCTTGCTCGCAGCGTTTCCGGCCGCGGCGAGCGACGAGCTGGCGAAGAAGCACGCCTGCTTCGCCTGCCATACCCTGGACAAGAAGATGGTCGGCCCGTCCTATAAGGAGGTCGCCGCCAAGTATCGCAGCGACAAGGAAGCCGCCGCCAAGCTCGCCGGGAAGGTCAAGAACGGCGGCCAGGGGGTATGGGGAAACGTGCCGATGCCGCCGAACGCCGCGGTGCCCGACGCGGACATCAAGGCTCTGGTGGGCTGGATCCTTTCCCAGAAGTAAGCCAAGGAAGCCAGGGCAGGTCAGTTACGCCGGGATCGATGCCAAGCTGCGCGAGCAGCGTGGTGAGTTGTCCGCGGTGATGCGTCTGGTGGTTGAACAGGTGGGCGACGAGCAGCCAGGCCGGCAGCGTGCGCGTGCGGCCGTCGATCCGCGAGGTGTAGGTGAAGTCTGCGGCCAGCCACTGGCCGTCCAGCCGCGCCGCCCAGCCCTCGATCAGGCGGTCCAGCTCCGCCCGCGCCGCGCGCAGCTCGGCGAAGTCGGCATAAAGCTCGTCGGCCGGGCCCCGCCAGCCGAGGTCGCGGCCGGTGAAGCGGCTCATCCAGGCGCGGTCCCCGTAAAGCAGGTGATTCAGGGTGCCGTGGACCGACCTGAAGAAGGCGCCGCGGTCGCGCTTTCGCTCGCTGTCTGGAACGCCGGCGCACAGCTCGTACAGGCGCTCGTTCATCCATCGGTTGTAGGCCGCCATCGTTTGGGCGTGAACCGGGCTGATCATCGTGGTTTCCCCCAGTGCGACCGCGGTATGATATCGGCCCTCGGCACGAACCCCCCCCTTTGGGAGACCCCATGAAGAAGCTTCAACCCGGCATTCCCCTCATTGCAGCGGCGATTGCCGCCGCTTTCACCCTGGCCGGCTGCGGCCCGTCCGGCAGCGGCGGCGGCGGCACTGAAGTCAAGATCGGCCACGTCGGTCCGCTCACCGGCGGCATCGCCCACCTGGGCAAGGACAACGAGAACGGCGCGCGCCTCGCGGTAGAGGAAGCGAACGCGGCGAAGATCAAGATCGACGGCAAGGAAGTGAAGTTCGTCTTCGTCGCCGAGGATGACCAGGCCGACCCGAAGGTCGGCACCACCGTGGCGCAGAAGATGGTCGATGCGAAGGTCGCCGGCGTCGTCGGCCACCTCAACTCCGGCACCTCGATCCCGGCTTCGCCGATCTACAGCCAGGCCGGCATCCCGGTGATCTCGGGCTCGGCCACCAATCCCAAGCTCACCGAGCAGGGCTTCAAGACCCAGTTCCGGGTCGTCGGGCGCGACGACCAGCAGGGCCCGGCGATCGCGAGCTACCTCGCGGACAACAACAAGCCCAAGACGGTGGCGGTGATCGACGACGCCACCGCGTACGGCGAAGGGATCGCCAACGAGGTGGAGAAGACCCTCAAGGCGGCGAAGATCACCGTGCTGCCACGCGAGAAGGGCACCGACAAGACGACCGACTGGAAGGCGATCCTCACCAAGCTGCGCGGACGCAACCCCGACGCCGTGTTCTACGGCGGCATGGACGCGACCGGCGGCCCGCTGATGAAGCAGGGCCGCGAGCTCGGCATCAAGGCGGTATTCGCGTTCGGCGACGGCGCGTGCACCGACGAGATGGCGAAGCTCGCCGGCGAATCGGCCGAGGGCCTGCTGTGCTCGCAGGCGGGCATCCCGGTCGCAGCTGCGGACAAGAAGTTCCTCGACGCCTACAAGAAGAAGTTCAACGCCGATCCGATCCTGTACTCGCCGTTCACCTACGACGCCGCCAACATGCTGATCCAGGCGATGCAGAAGGCGAACTCCGCCGATCCGAAGAAGTACCTGCCGGAGCTGGCCAAGCTCGACTTCAAGGGCGTGACCGGCAAGATCGCTTTCGACGGCAAGGGCGACCGCAAGGACGCCGAGATGACGATCTTCACCATGAAAAAGGGGAAGATCGAGCCGCTCGCCGTGATCCAGGGCGGCAAGACGATTCCCTTCGCGGAATTCGGCAAGAAGTAGAGGACGGTTCGGACCAAGAACGGCACCTCCGGGTGCCGTTTTTGTTTCTGCTAGGCTAGTCGGTATAGCGCATGGACACTTTCCTGCAGCAGCTGGTCAACGGCTTGACCGCAGGCAGCGTGTACGCCGTCGTGGCCCTGGGCTACACCATGGTCTACGGCATCATCCAGCTCATCAACTTCGCGCACGGCGAAGTGGTGATGATCGGCGCGATGGTCGCTTTCACCATCATCAACCTCCTCGCGCCCACCGGCCTGCCGGCCCTCGCCATCGTGCTGATCGGCACCGGCTGCGCAGTCCCGGTCTGCATGCTGGTGGGCTACTCGATGGAGCGCCTCGCCTACCGGCCGCTGCGGCACGCGCCGCGCCTCGCACCGCTCATCACCGCGATCGGCGTGTCGATCATCCTGCAGCACCTCGCGCTGATGGTGTGGAGCCGCAACGTGCTCGCGTTTCCGCAGATCATCAAGTCGCAGACCTATTTCATCGGCGGTGCGGCAATCACCACAGTGCAGATCGCGATCTTGACGATCTGCGTGACGCTCATGGCGAGCCTCGCGATCCTGGTCTACCGCACCCCGCTTGGCACCGCGATGCGCGCTACTGCCCAGAATGCGCAGGTGGCAGGGTTGATGGGCATCGACGTCAACCGGGTCATAGCGATCACCTTCATCATCGGCGCCGGGCTCGGCGCGGTGGCGGGCGTGCTGTTCGGCACGTACTACGGTATCGCGCAGTACACCATGGGCTCGGTGCTCGGGCTGAAGGCATTCTCCGCCGCGGTGCTCGGCGGCATCGGCAACATCCCGGGCGCGATGCTCGGCGGCGTGCTGCTCGGCCTGGTCGAAGCGCTGGGTGCCGGCTACATAGGTGACTTCAGCGACCTGTGCCAGTGGGGAGTGCCGCTGCAGGCTTGCGAGGGCGGCGGGCATTTCATCCTGATGGGCTCGAACTATCAGGACGTGTTCGCCTTCATCGTGCTCATCCTGGTGCTCGTGATCCGGCCGCAGGGGCTGCTGGGAGAGCGCGTGGGGGATCGCGCCTGATGCGCCAGTACTTCGACACAAAGAACAAGCCGTGGCTGGCCTGGGTTGGAATCTTTCTCATTGCGTTTTCCCTTGCCGTGCTGCCGTTCGCGCTCGCGCAGGCCGGCACCACCTGGGTGCGCATCACCAACTACGCCATCCTGTACATCCTCCTCGCCCTGGGACTGAACATCGTCGTCGGCTTCGCCGGGCTGCTCGATCTCGGCTACATCGCTTTCTACGCGGTGGGCGCGTACGTCTACGCGCTGCTCGCCAGTCCGCAGCTCGGCGTGCATCTGCCGTTCTGGGTCATCCTGCCGATAGGCGCTCTGGTCGCCGCTTTCTTCGGCCTGATCCTCGGCGCGCCGACGCTCAAGCTGCGCGGCGACTACCTCGCCATCGTCACGCTGGGATTCGGCGAGATCATCCGAATTTTCCTGAACAACATGTCGCGGCCGGTGAACATTACCAACGGCCCCCAGGGCATCACGCGCATCGACCCGTTCACCATCGGCGGGTTTGATTTTTCGAGTCCGCAGACCCTGCTCGGACTCGATTTCAGCGGGCCGATCAAGTACTACTACCTGCTGCTCGCGGTCGCACTCGGCGTCATCCTCGTCAACCTGCGGCTGCAGAATTCGCGCATCGGGCGCGCCTGGGAGGCGATCCGCGAGGACGAGACCGCGGCGCGCGCCATGGGGATCGACACGCGCAACCTCAAGCTCCTCGCGTTCGCCATGGGGGCGAGCTTCGGCGGCATCGCCGGCGGTATGTTCTCGGCGATCCAGGCCTTCATCTCTCCCGAGAGCTTCGTGCTGGTGGAATCGATCATGGTGGTGTCGATGGTGGTGCTCGGCGGCATGGGCAACATCTGGGGCGTGATCCTGGGCGCGGTGCTGCTGTCGTTCGTGCCCGAGATCCTGCGCTGGACCGTCACCCCGGTGCAGGAGGCGCTCTTCGGCCGCATGCTGATCGAGCCCGAGGTGATCCGCATGCTGCTCTTCGGGCTCGCGCTCGTGCTGGTGATGCTCTACCGCCCCGCAGGCCTGCTGCCCTCGGCGGTGCGAAAGCGCGAGCTTGAGGAGCGCACGGCGTGAACCTCCTCGTCGCGGAGGGTGTGAGCAAGCGCTTCGGTGGCGTGCAGGCGCTGAACGAGGTCTCGTTCTCGATCGCCCGAGGCCAGATCTACGGCCTGATCGGGCCGAACGGCGCCGGCAAGACGACGCTCTTCAACGTACTGACCGGGATTTACCCGACCGACGCCGGCGCGTTCACCTTCGACGCAAGCCCGCTCGCCGGGCTCAAGGCGCATCAGGTCGCGGCCGCCGGAATCGGGCGCACGTTCCAGAACATCCGCCTGTTCGTCAACCTGTCGGCGCTCGAGAACGTGATGATCGGGCGCCATGCGCGCACGCGCGCAGGGGTCGTAGGCGCGGTGTTGCGCAACAAGCGCACGCTGAAGGAAGAAAAAGAAATCGAAAAGCGCTCGCTGGAGCTTCTGGACTACGTCGGCATCCGCGCGCGCGCCAACGACGCGGCCGGCAGCCTGCCCTATGGCGACCAGCGCCGGCTCGAGATCGCGCGCGCCCTCGCCATGGAGCCAAAGCTGCTGGCGCTCGACGAGCCGGCCGCTGGGATGAATCCCGCCGAGCGCCAGGCGCTCGGGAAGCTGATCCGCCGCATCCGCGACGACGGCGTCACCGTGCTTCTCATCGAGCACGACGTGCGGCTGGTGATGAACGTCTGCGACCGCGTCCTGGTGCTCGACTACGGCGAGAGGATCGCCGAAGGGACTCCCGCCGAGGTGCAGAAGGATCCCAAGGTCATCGAGGCGTACCTCGGTGCCCCGCATGCTGCTTGAAGTCAAAGACCTGGAAGTGCACTACGGCGGCATCCGCGCGGTCAAAGGCATCGACCTCGAAGTGAAGGAAGGCGAGCTGGTCTGCCTGATCGGCGCCAACGGGGCCGGCAAGACCACCACCCTCAAGGCGATCTGCCGCCTGATTCCGTCCCGATCGAAGAAGCTTGCCTACGAGGGAAGCGATATTTCCGCGGTCAAGGTGCACGAGCTGCCGCGCAAAGGGCTGGTGTTGGTGCCCGAAGGCCGCGGCATCTTTCCGCAGCTCACGGTCCAGGAAAACCTGGCCATGGGCGCCTATGCGCGCGGCAGCACCGACACGGAGAAGCAGTACGCGACTTTTCCGCGGCTGAAGGAGCGCCGCCTGCAGGTGGCGGGCACGCTCTCCGGCGGCGAGCAGCAGATGCTCGCCATCGCGCGCGCGCTGATGAGCGATCCGAAGCTGCTGTTGCTCGACGAGCCGTCGATGGGGCTCGCGCCGATGATGGTGGCGCGCATCTTCGAAGTGGTGCGCGACATCGCCAGCCGCGGCGTCACCATCCTGCTGGTCGAGCAGAACGCGCGCCTCGCGCTCGAGCTCGCGCATCGCGGCTACGTCATGGAGTCGGGCGTGATCTCTCTTTCCGGGCGTTCGGCGGACCTCTTGAACGACAGCCGGGTAAAGGAAGCCTACCTGGGAGAAGACGCGGCTTAGCGCAGTTCGTCGGAAGCGAGATCGGCCTGGGTGGTAAAGCTGTCGGCGTAGAACTCGTCCTCGGGCAACCGGCAAAGCGTGGTGAAGTCCTTCCTCGCCGAGTCCACCATGACCGGCACGCCGCAGGCGTACACCTGCTGCGGGGAAAGGTCGGGAAAGTCCTGCATCACCGCGCGGTGCACGAACCCGCTGCGCCCGCTCCACTGGTCCTCGGGCCGGGCCTCGGAAATCACCGGCACGTAGCGGAAATTCGATTGCTCGCGCGCCCAGGTCTCGGGTATTGAGCTCAGGTACAAGTCTTTCGGCCGGCGGGCGCCCCAGTAGAGCACCATCGGTCGCGTGACGTTGCGGTGAAACGCGCTTTCGATGATCGACTTGATCGGCGCGAAGCCGGTGCCGCTCGCGACGAACACGACCGGCTTCGCGCTGTCTTCGCGCAGGAAGAAGCTGCCGAGCGGGCCCTCGAGTCGCAGGATGTCGCGCTCCTTCATCTTGCCGAACACGTGGTCGGTGAAGCTGCCGCCGGCGACCTGGCGGATGTGCAGCTCGATCAGCTCGTCGGCGTGCGGCGCGTTCGCCATCGAGAAGCTGCGCCGCTCGCCGCCCTTCAGCAGGAAGTCGATGTACTGGCCGGCGAGGAACTGCAGCCGCTCGTTCGCGGGCAGCTTGAGCCGCACGATCATGACGTCGTCGGCGACCTTCTCCAGCTTCTGCACGCGGCACGGCAGCAGGCGCACCGCGATGTCCTTGGCTGCGCCGATGGTGCGGCATTCGATCACCAGCTCGCCGAGCGGCTTGGCCTGGCAGAAGAGCGCCTTGCCGTGCGCGCGCTCGGCCTCCGTCAGCACGCGCGCATGGTAGTGACCGTAGTCGACGGCGCCGGCGACGATCTTTCCCTTGCACGAGCCGCAAGCGCCGTTCTTGCATCCGTAGGGCAGCATGACGCCCTGGCGCAGCGCCGCTGTGAGCACCGACTCACCTTCCTGGACCTCGAAGGCCTGGCCGCTGGGCTGAACGGTAACTTTGTGCATCGCTAAAATAGCCGCATGCAGTCTACCAAGCTCCTCGTCCTCACCAACGTGCCGGATCGCGCCGTCGCGGAGAAGCTCGCCGACATGCTCGTCGAGCGCCGCCTCGCCGCCTGCGTCAACATCCTCGCGCCCTGCCGCTCGGTCTATCGCTGGAAGGACGCCGTGCAGCACGACGAAGAGCACCCGATGCTCATCAAGACCACGCAGGAGCGCTACGCTGCCCTCGAGCAAGCGCTGCGCGCCGGGCACCCGTACGAACTTCCCGAGATCATCGCGGTCCCAATCGAGCGCGGACTGCCCGCCTATCTCGACTGGGTAGCCGCAGAAACCAAGGCGTGAAGCGCTTCCTCATCGGATTGTTGCTGTTGACCCTTGCCGCGCCGGGATTGGCGCAATTGTTCCAAAAAAGCGAGGAGCTGCTCGAGCCCGAGAAGGCGTTCCGCTTCAGCGCCCGCGCCGCAGCGGGCGAGGTCGAGGTCAGCTTCGCGATCGCCGAGGGCTACTACATGTACCGCGACAAGTTCCGCTTCGCCGCCGAAGGCAATCCGGCGGTGCGGCTGGACGCGGCGCAGTTTCCCGCCGGCGCGCGCCACAAGGACGAGTTCTTCGGCGAGGTGGAGACCTACCGCCGGCAAGTTCGCATCCGCATCCCGGCGCAAGGCGAGGGCCGCTTCGACCTCAAGGTCGTCTCGCAGGGCTGCGCCGACGTGGGCGTGTGCTATGTGCCGATGGAATCGCGGGCCTCGCTGCGGCTGGTTGCGGGGGATGTCGGGGGGGCGGTGATGAGCCCGGGACCGCGCCAGGTCGATGCCGAGCGTCGCTGGTCCATCTTCGCCAGCGACATGGATATCGCTCAGCTCTTCCAGGGCAATGCAGCGCTCGTCCTCGCCAGCTTCTTCGGCTTCGGCCTGCTGCTCAGCTTCACGCCGTGCGTGCTGCCGATGATTCCCATCCTCGGCGGCATCGTCGCGGGAGAAGGCGCGCGCATCGACAAGTCGCGGGCGCTCCTCCTGTCGGGCACTTACGTGCTGAGCATGGCGCTTACCTACGCGCTTGCCGGCGTCGCTGCCGCCTACGTCGGCTCGCTCATCGCCGCTTATCTGCAGAACGTCTGGGTGCTCGGCGCCTTTGCGGCGGTTTTCGTGCTGCTCGCGCTCTCCATGTTTGGCGCATACGACCTGCGGCTGCCGCACGCGTTGCAGCAGCGTCTGCATGGGGCGCACGGGAAGCTGAAGGGCGGCCGGCTGGCTCCGGTGGCCGCGATGGGCGTGCTGTCGGCGGTCATCGTCAGTCCATGCGTGTCGGCTCCGCTCGCCGGCGCGCTGCTCGAGATCTCGCGTTCGGGCGACATGGTCCTCGGCGGCAGCGCGCTTTTCGCGATGGCGCTCGGCATGGGGGTACCGCTGATCGCCGTGGGCGTTTCCGAAGGTGCGCTGCTGCCGCGCGCGGGCGCCTGGATGGCGACGGTCAAGAAGTTCTTCGGCTTGATGCTGCTCGCGGTGGCGGTGTGGATTCTCGTCCCCGTGCTGCCGCCGCTTGCCAGCATGCTCGCCTGGAGCCTGCTGGCATTCGGCGCGGCCTCGCTGCTGCGCCGATCCCGGATCGCCGCCGCTGTGCCCTTGATCGCCGGCATCGCGCTGCTCGTCGGCGCTCTCGCGGGCAGCCGCGATCCGTTGCGCCCGCTCGCCGTATTCACCGCAGGCACGCCGCACTCGCAACCTGTCGCCTGGACCCGGGTGGCCTCCCTGACCGAGCTGCAAACGCGGCTGAAGGCGCCGGGCAAGCCGGTGATGCTCGACTTCTACGCGGACTGGTGCGTGTCGTGCAAGGAGATGGAGAGCTTCACCTTCTCGGACCCGAAAGTTCGCTCGCAGCTCGACCGGATGCTGCTGCTCCAGGTCGACGTCACAGCCAACAACGAGAACGACAAGGCGCTGCTCAAGCGCTTCTCGCTGTTCGGCCCGCCCGGCATCGTCTTCTTCGACGCCGAGGGCCGCGAGATCAAGGGGCTGCGCGTGATCGGCTACCAGAACGCCGGGCGCTTCCTGCGCACCCTCGAATTGGCGAACGCACCCTGATGCGCCGGCATGTCCACGGCATCGCCTCGGCCAGGCCGACGAGGCGCAAAGGCACTTCCGCAAAGCCGCCGAGCTGAGCTAACCCCAAAATCGGGGACAGACTACCAATGAGGGCGCGGTACCCGGCGGCGCGCGGTGCCGGCGAATGTCGGAATCTCTTACAGCCTCCGCACGAGTCAGGAGGGATTGCACTATCGCCGAGGAAAGCTCCTGTCGATTTGCTTTACATTCCAGAATGATCCTGGAGCTTTCGAGTGCCGGGTGCCGCTCGCTTTCATGCGCAACCGGGTCTCTTGAAAGAAAAAAACGCTTCGCGATGCCACTTGCATGAACCTTGCTTGCGATTCGAGCGATCGGTGTTGCGTCTTGAAGCTGTGGTGAGCGCGGGAGGACCTGATGCAAACCAAGAAATGGATCGCATTGCTGTTTACGTTGGCCTGTGCTTCTCCTTCGCAGGCCTACGTCATTGCGACGACGACGACCGGGCTGGGCTCGAAATGGGAGCCGGGACCGAATGCCGCGAGCTTCTTTAACCCCGCGACCCCGCCGGGGACTCCAGGTAGCGCGACTTGGAGCTTGATGCCAGTTGGCGTACCCATCTCGCTCGGGGACCAGGCCCCCCTCCATAACCCCGGCGTCCTCAGCACATCCGTGGTGGGTATGACCGGGCAGCCCGACGTGGATGGACAGCCCTACGAAATCTGGGCGATCAATGACGCATTGAGCAAGTGGGCGAGCGTCTCCGGCTTCACCAACCTCGGCCAGGTGGCCGATGGACCGGACGTCGGCGGCGGCAGCGGCCTTTGCGGCGGGGTCTTCAACGGCTGCGTCGATGTCGGCAACATCCGTATCGGCGCATACCCTTTCAACCTCTCCGGAGGAACGGTGATTACGGCGCACGCGTTCCAACCTGGGACCACCGCGTTGGGTAACTTCGGCTCGATTGGCGGCGACGTTCATTTCAATAACGATCAGAACGCGGCGGTTCCGAATCAGGTGGACTGGGTGAACGACCCGTCGGACGTCTCCGGCGATCGGTCCATCGATTTCTATACGGTGGTGCTGCACGAGATGGGGCATGCGCTGGGGTTGGGTCATTCGGCTGATGAGGACTCGGTTATGGCCCTGTACTCCGTGCGCGGTGGAGCATTGCGCGATCTGTCGGCGGACGACATCGCGGGTATACAAGCCATTTACGGTCCTCGCGTGGCCGTCCCGGAACCGGGCGCGCTGGCATTGCTGGCCGCAGGACTTCTCGGCTTGTGCCTTTCGATGCGCCGCAGGAACTACCGGTTCGGCTGAACTTCCGCTCCAGGCAAGCACGTCACTCGCCGGTTCTCGGTTAGACCCAGTCGCGCGCGACCAGGAATTTCTTGTAGAGCTCTTCCTCAGCCGAGCCGGGCTCGGGCTTCCAGTCGTAGCGCCATTCGACGCGCGGCGGCAGCGACATCAGGATCGACTCGGCGCGCCCGCCCGACTGCAGGCCGAACAGAGTGCCGCGGTCGTACACCAGGTTTTGCATCCTTGATTTTCCTATCCGTCGTTCAGCGCGGCTGCCGCCTCCAGCGCGAAGTAGGTCAGAATTCCATCCGCGCCGGCGCGCTTGAAGGCGATGAGGCTTTCCATGATGCAGGATTCGGGCAGCCACTTGTTGGCGATCGCCGCGCGCAGCATGGAGTATTCGCCGGACACCTGGTAGACGTAGGTCGGCGCCTTGAACTCGTCCTTCACGCGGCGCAGAACGTCCAGGTAGGGCAGGCCCGGCTTGACCATCACCATGTCGGCGCCTTCGGCGAGATCGAGGCCGACTTCCCACAGCGCCTCGTCGGAGTTCGCCGGATCCATCTGGTAGGTTCGCTTGTCGGCTTTGCCGAGCGCTTTCGCCGAGCCGACGGCGTCGCGGAAAGGCCCGTAGAAACCCGACGCGTACTTCGCCGAGTACGCCATGATCTTGGTGTGGAGGTGGCCGGCTTTTTCGAGCGCCGCGCGGATGCGGCCGATGCGCCCGTCCATCATGTCCGAAGGCGCGACGATGTCGACGCCGGCAGCGGCCTGCGCGAGGGCTTGCTTGACCAGAACGTCGAGCGTGGCGTCGTTGACGATGTAACCGCTCTCGTCGATCAAGCCATCCTGTCCGTGCGACGTATAGGGGTCGAGCGCCACGTCGGTCATCAGGCCGAGCTCGGGAAAGCGCTTCTTCAGCGCCGCCGCCGCGCGCGGGACCAGGCCTTTTGCATTGAACGCCTCGCGCCCGTCCGCGGTCTTCAATCGGGATTCCACGACGGGAAAAAGCGCGAGCACCGGAATGCCCAGCTTCAGGCACTGCTCGGCGAGCGGAAGCAGACTGTCCAGCGTCATGCGCTCGACCCCAGGCATGGAAGCCACTTTTTCAGTGCGGGCTTTGCCGTCGAGCACGAAGACGGGATAAATCAGATCCCCCGTCGTGAGTGTGGTCTCGCGCATGAGACGCCGGGAGAACTCGTCGCGCCGCATGCGCCGCATCCGCAGCGCCGGGAAGTTACCGTAAATGTTCATTTATTTCGAAATGTTAACGGGGGGAACTTTTGCCGGGCGGGGGCCATCTTACCTTTCGGACGAGTTAATCGTCTCCCGCTTCTCCTCCCTGAGCGGGTGCCTTAACCCAAAGTTAAGGCGTTTTGCCCCCGGTTTATATCCCCTTTACCGGGGGCTTTTTATTTCTGCAGCCGGCTGGAGCCAGCGTTCCAGCAGGTTGCGACATTCCTCGACGCCGTGTCGCGTAGTGCTCGAAAAAAGCAAGGCGTCGCCGTAGCTCTTCATGAGCGCGGCCTGTTCCGCACGCGAGAGCTTGTCCGCCTTCGACAGGAGCACGAGCTTGCGCGAGTCTCCGAGCCATTCCAGCAATTGCTCGTCGAGCGCCGTGAAGGGATGGCGCGCGTCCATGATCACGACGATGCCGGCGAGCGTCGGGCGTGACTGCAGGTAGGCGTCGACGAGGTCTTTCCATTGCCGGCGCAGCGCGTGCGGCGCGCGCGCGAAGCCGTAGCCGGGCAGGTCGACCAGGCGCGCAACGGACCCCAACTCGTAGAAGTTGATCGTTTGGGTGCGGCCTGGGGTCTTGCTGGTGAAAGCAAGGCGCTTGCGCCCGAGGAGAGCATTGATCGCACTGGATTTGCCGACGTTCGAGCGCCCGGCAAAGGCGACTTCGGGCGGGCCCGGCGGCGGGATATCGCCCGGGCGGCCGGCCGCGGCGAGAAACTGTGCTTGCGAGAATATTCTAATAAAATCGCGCCTTTCGATGACGAGGGGCGAGGGGATGATACGTGCATTGATGTGGGCCGCCGGCGCGGCCGCAATGTCCGCCGCGCCGGTGCACGCGCAGGATCTGGCGAAAGCGCAGAACACCGCAAACCAGGTCTGCGCCTCGTGCCACGCGGCCGACGGCAACAGCACCGCGCCCGCCAATCCCAAGATCGCCGGCCAGTTCCCCGAGTACCTGCACAAGCAGCTCGCCGACTTCAAGCCGCAGGGCGGCAAGAAGCCGGCGCGCGAGAGCCCGATCATGCTGGGGATGGTGGCGAACCTCTCGGATGCCGACATGAAGGGGCTGGCAGCGTTTTATGCCGGCCAGAAGCTCAAGCCCGCTGCCGCTGCCGATAAGAACCTCGCGGCGCTCGGCCAGAAGCTCTGGCGCGGCGGCAATACCGCGACCGGCGTCCCCGCCTGCGCCGGCTGCCATGGCCCCGCCGGGGCCGGCATGCCAGCCCAGTACCCGCGCCTCGCGGGGCAATACGCCGAATACGTCGCCGCGCAGCTCAAGGCCTTCAAAGAAGGCGGGCGGGCCAACGACCCCAATGGCATGATGAGGGGCGTCACTGCGCGCATGACGGAACGCGAGATCCGGGCGGTAGCCGAGTACGCCGCCGGGCTGCGCTGACGGAATACTTGCTTTGCCACAAGTGTTTTTCAACAGTGCGGCGCTTGCCGCGATACGAGGAGACGACCCAATGAAGAAGACCCTTCTGGCAGCCGGCGTTGCCATCGCCGTCGGCGGCGTTGCCGGAATCGCGCTTGCGCAGGTCAAGCCCGACGTCCAGGTGAAGCAGCGGCAGTCGGCGATGACGCTGATCGGCAAGTACTGGGGCCCGATCGCCGGCATGGCGTCCGGAAAAGTCTCGCCCTACAACGCCGACGTTATCTCGCGCAACGCCACGTATCTGGAGAATCTGGCGCAGATGCCGTGGGACGGCTTTCACGAGAATACCAAGGGGGAGAAGAACACCAAGGCATTGCCGGAGGTATGGTCGCAGAAGGCCAAGTTCGACGAGCTCGCGCAAAGGCTGCAGACCGAGACCGCCAAGCTGGGCGAAATCGCGCGCAGGAAGGACGAAGCCGGCGTTAAGCAGCAGTACGCCGCCGTCGGCAAGGTGTGTGGCGCCTGCCACGAGGGCTTCCGCGAGAAATAGGCGAGCCGTGTTCCACGCAAGCCCCGCAATCGCGGGGCTTTTGCTTTTTCTTGCCGCCACGCTGTGCTTCGCGCAAGGCGACGCAAAGCGCGGTGAATACCTCGCCAAGGCCGGCGGCTGCCTCGGCTGCCACACGCTCGAAGCGAAGGACGCGAAGGACAAGCCCGTCCCGTACGCCGGCGGGCGCGCGCTGAAGACGCCGTTCGGCACGTTCTACGGGCCGAACATCACGCCGCATCCCGAGGCCGGCATCGGCGGCTGGTCGGAAGCCGATTTCATGCGCGCGATGCGCGAGGGGCGGCGCCCGGACGGATCGAACTACTTCCCGGCGTTTCCCTATCCCTCGTTCACGCTGATCGCCGACGCCGATTTGCGCGACCTGTGGGCGTATTTGCGCTCGCTGCCGCAGAGCAGCCGGCGAGCCGAGCCGCATGACCTCGGTGTCCTCTACCGCTGGCGCTTTCTCGTCAGCGGCTGGAAGTGGTTGTTCTTCACGCCCGGCCCGCTCGCACCGGAAGCGGGAAAGAGCGCGCAGCTCAATCGCGGCGCGTATCTCGTGCGGGCGCTTGGCCACTGCGGTGAATGCCACACGCCGCGCAATTTTCTCGGCGGCCCGAAGAAAGACCGCTTTCTCGCCGGGGCGAAAGACGTCGCGCCCAATCTGACGCCAACTCGTCTCGGCAAGAAGGGTGATGGCGAGCTGAAGGAGTTCCTGCGCACCGCCATGACCCCCGACGGCGACGTGGCGGCGGAGTCGATGGCCGAGGTCGTGACAAATACCACCAGCCAGCTCACGCCGCAGGACCTCGATGCCCTGGTGGCCTACCTGCGCTCCCTCCCGCCGTTGCCTGAAGAAGCCAAATAGCGTGGAATAGGCGTCTTGGGAGGCTTGTTCCCTCTATGAATGAAGCCGAGCGCCTGGTTGAGCTTATCCCGCGACTGCGGCGCTACGCGCGCGCGCTGGTAGGCGACCGTGCCACGGCGGACGACCTGGTGCAGGACACGCTGGAGCGTGCCTGGGCGAAGCTGCACCTCTATCGCCGCGGCACGGACCTGCGAGCCTGGCTTTTCACGGTGATGCACAACGTACACGTCAACCGGGTGCGCGCATCGCGCGCCACCGATACGCTCGAGGACGAGATGCCCGAGCTCGCGCAGCGCGCGCCGCAGGGCGACGCGCTGCTGGTGCGCGACCTCGATCGCGGCATCACGCGGCTGCCGGCGGAGCAGCGCGCGGTGCTGCTGCTCGTTACGCTCGAGGAAATGAGCTACGAGCAGGTGGCGCGCACGCTCGGGATTCCGATCGGCACCGTGATGTCGCGCCTGTCGCGCGCGCGCGAAAAGCTGCGCGCGATGATGCTCGGACAGCCCGTTGCGGCGAAGTTGAAGGTGGTGAAATGACCGACCCGGTCAGCGAGCACGATCTTCAGGCTTACGCCGATGGCGAGCTGCCGGAGGAGCGCCGCGCCGCCGTGGCAGCCTGGCTTGCCGCGCATCCCGAAGACGCCGAGCGCATCGAGAGCTACCGCGCGCTCGCGCAGGAGCTGCGCAGCACGTACGACGGTGTGCTCGACGAGCCGGTGCCCGCGCGCCTGGCGGAGGCGGCGCGCCCGGCTCGCTCGCGCCGCGTAGCGCTGGTCGCGATGTGGGTTGGGCTCGGCGTCGCCCTCGGCGCGGTCGCCGGCTGGCAACTGCACTCGACGCAGGCTACCCGAGTCATTACGGCCGACGGGGCGACGATCCTGGCGCGGCGCGCGGCGGTCGCGCACGCCACCTACTCTCCGGAGGTCCGCCACCCGGTCGAAGTCGGTGCCGATCAGGAAACGCACCTTGTCGCCTGGCTTTCAAAGCGCCTGGGAACGCAGCTGCGCGCACCGAAACTCGAAAGCGTCGGCTATAGCCTTGTCGGCGGCCGGCTGCTCCCGGGCGAGCAGGGGCCGGTGGCGCACTTCATGTACCAGTGCAATCGCGGCACGCGCGTCACGCTCTACGTGCGCAGCGACATGGGACAGAACCGCTCGACCGCCTTCCGCTACGCGCATGAAGGCACCGTCGGCGTGTTCTACTGGGTCGACAGCAAGCTCGGCTACGCGATCTCCTCGGCGGACATCAGCAAGGAGGATCTGCTGAACGTCGCCAACGCCGCCTACCAGCAGCTCAATCCGCCCTAATCCCCCGGCTTCTGTAGAGAAGCATTGAGCGCGTTGGCGAGCGCAGCGTCGCCGCTGACGATGTCCTTCCAGGCGATCTCGACCCCGTTGCGCTTGCCTTTGGGCACGAGCTTCAGACCCTCCGGCCCGATCGTCAGCATGTAGGGGTTGCCTTCGACTTCGATTTCCCGCTTTAAAAACTTGTCGAGCTTGGTGGCCATGTTTAACTCCGCCTAAGGGCACGAAACAGTTTGACGAGCTCCGGCAGCTGGTAGTTCGCGTTCAGTCCGCTCGGGTTGGGCAGCAGCCATACCTGCGCCCCTTCGAAGCGCTCGGCCTGGGGGCCCACTTTAGCCTGCTTGCATTCGAAGGCGTGGCAGTAGGCGCCGACGCCGAGAAAAGCCACGATCTTCGGGGAATAGAGCCTTACCTTGGCGGCCAGCCGGCGTCGTCCTTGCACGAATTCCTCGGGTGCGAGCTGGTCCGCCGTGGCGGTGCCGCGGTTCACCAGGTTGGTGATGCCGAACCCTTCGTCCAGCAGCTCATCCTGTTGGGAGGGGTGGAGCAGTCGGGCACTGAATCCGGCCCGATGCAGCGCCGGCCAGAACCGGTTGCCGGGGCGGGCGAAGTGGTTGCCGGTGGCGGCGGAGTAGAGGCCGGGGTTGATGCCGACGAACAGGACCTGCAGGCCGGGCGCGATGACATCGCGCAGGCCCTTGCCCGCGGCAGCCTGGAGTTCGGACCTATTGGGCGGGCTTGACCACGTAGCCGCCGGATTTCTCGTCGGCTTCGAGCGTGATGAGGCCTTTCTTTTCGGCTTCCTCGAGGAGGTCGGAGAAGGCACGGAAGCCATAGTACGACTCGTTGAAGCCCGGGTTTCGGCGTTTCAGCGCCTGCTTCACCATCGAGCCCCAGATGCGCTCGTCGGCGTCGCGCTCGGCCATCAGCGCGTCGAGCGTGCCGAGCATCAGGTCGAAGGCCTCCTGCTTCTTATCGCCGTTGCTCTTGTCGCCGCCGGCGCCCGCAGGCGCCGCATCGCGCCGCTTCTTGGCCGCGCGGCGCTTTTGCTCGTCGGCGCGCACCAGGTCGTCGTAGTAGATGAACTCGTCGCAGTTGTTGATGAGGAGGTCCGAGCTCGAGTTCTTGACGCCGACCCCGATCACGGTCTTCGCGTTCTCGCGCAGCTTGGACACGAGCGGCGAGAAGTCGGAGTCGCCGCTGACGATGACGAAGGTGTCCACATGGGATTTCGTGTAGCAGAGGTCGAGCGCGTCGACCACCATGCGGATGTCGGCCGAGTTCTTGCCCGACTGGCGCACGTGCGGGATCTCGATCAGCTCGAACGAGGCCGCGTGCATGGTGGCCTTGAACTCCTTGTAGCGCTCCCAGTCGCAGTAGGCCTTCTTCACCACGATCGAGCCCTTGGCGAGCAGCCGCTCGAGCACCTTCTCCATGTCGAACTGCGAGTACCGCGCCTCGCGCACGCCGAGCGCGATGTTCTCGAAGTCGCAGAATACCGCCAGGCTGCGGGCGTCAGGCAAGCTTGGGCTTTCCTGCGCGGCGCCGCTCGCGCCAGCCTTCGACCACCGAATAGCCCGCGGGCACCACGACCAGGGTGAGGAGAGTGGAGGTAATCATGCCGCCGATCACCGCGAGGGACAGCGGCTTGTTGGTCTCGGCGCCGGCGCCGACGCCGATCGCCGCTGGGGTGAGCGCGAGGATGATGGTGAGCGAGGTCATGACTACCGGCCGCATGCGGGTCGGGCACGCGTCGCGCAGGGCGTCATCGACGCTCATGCCCTGGTCGCGGCGCTGGTTGGTCAGGTCGACGAGCAGAATCGAGTTCTTCGCGACCAGGCCGATGAGGAGCACGAGGCCGATGCCCGAGTAGATGTTGAGCGAGCTGCCCGAGAGCCAGAGTGCCGCGATGCCGCCGACGATGCCGAGGGGCACCGCGAGCATGATGTAGAACGGCTGCAGGAAGCTGTTGAACTGGCTGGCGAGCACCATGAAGAGCAGCGCGAGCGCCAGGATGAAGGTGAACTGCGTCGCCGCGGCGGTCTTCTCCAGCTGCTCGGCCTCGCCGACGAACACCGCGCGGTACCCGATCGGCAGGCTCTGCGCTGCGGCGCGCACCTTTTCGATCGCCGCGCCGAGCGAGACCGTCGGCGTGGCGTAGAAAGTTGCCGAATACTGCAGGTCGAAGCGCGAGATCACCGCCGGGCCGAGCGCCTCGCGGAAGCGCGCCACCTGGTCGAGGCGCACCAGCTGGCCCTGGCGGTTGCGCAGGTAGATCTTCGAGAGGTCGACCTGCTGCTGGAACTCGCCGTCCTTCGCTTTCACGCGGATGTCGTAGCGCTCGCCGTCGCCCGGGTAGTCGTTGTACTTCGCGATGTCGATGCCGCCGGTGAGCATGCTCACCGCGAGCGCCACGTCGCCCGAGGTGAGGTTGAGGCCCGCCGCGCGCACGCGATCGGGCTCGAGGATCAGCTGCGGCAGGTCGAGCTGCAGGTCGGTGTCCATGCGGCCGATCTGCGG
>Ga0137428_1000279_pt1 | contig 22697 bp, 23 predicted proteins | sample EasRivERMZT718_2_FD_102305 | JGI IMG/M metagenome (GOLD analysis project Ga0137428, IMG submission 102305) | Soil microbial communities from meander-bound floodplain in the East River, Colorado, USA - East River MetaG ERMZT718_2 | ecosystem: Environmental > Terrestrial > Soil > Floodplain ...
CAGCAGCGCCGATCAAATGTTGCTGCAAGTCATGACCGACGCCGTCTTCGAACAGGATGAAGGTCTCAATCAGGACTTCTCGCTTGGCCGCATCGATCGCATCGAATACGGCTGGGAAATATGTGTCCCCGTTTTCCAGCAAGTGGACGCGGTTGCCGCTGATCCATTCGAGCTTGAGCTTCACATTTGCACCTCGCCCACCAGCGGTGCGTGGTCTGACAACGTCGCCCACGGACGCCGCGCTAGCTGCAACGGCCGGTGGCGCAGATTGCGGACGTAGATCCGATCGAGCCGCAGCAACGGCCAGTGCGCCGGAAACGTGCGCGCCGGGCGTCCGTTCGCGCTGGCGTGAATCTCTTCGAGCGAGGAATCACGCAGCAACCGCCGATGCGCGCGCTCGCGCCAGTCGTTGAAGTCGCCGGCGATCACCAGCGGCGCGTCGCGGGGGATCGTGCGCGCGATCAGATCGAGCAAGCGTTCGATCTGCTGCTGCCGGTGCGATTCGCGCAGCCCGAGATGCACGCATACAGCATGCAGCTGCGGTGCGCGCGGGACATCGAGCACACAGTGCAGCATTCCACGCGGCTCGGCCTCGCCGACCGATACATCGATGTTCTGCCATTTCACGATCGAGTATTTAGACAGCAGTGCGTTGCCGTGATGGCCGCCGGTCGTTACCGCGTTGCGCCCGTAGGCGTGCTGCGGCCACACCTGATCGGCCAAGACCTCGTACTGATGCGGCGAAATCTCCTCGCCCTCGGCACCGCCAATTTCCTGCAGAAAAACCAAATGGGCGTCGTCGGCGCGCAGCTCGTCGCGGATCTGCGATAACACATTGCGGCGTCGCAGCGCACTGAAGCCCTGATGCGCATTCAGCGTCAACACTCGTATCGTGGTCGCATCGGCGGCAACCGCCGCCTCGTCCCAATTCCCGCGCATGCGCGGCGGGTTGCCGATGGTTGCTGATGACACGCGATCGCTCCGCTTGTTGATAACCCAATGGGCGCCGCTCGTCCCGGGCCCCGTCGCGGCGCGAGTTCGCCGCAAACCGCCAGGCAAGCACATTTTATGCGTGCGGGCGTCTGGAACTGCAGATGCGATGATCAGCCAGGAGCAGCGCGAGCGCCTGGCGCTCGATCGCACGGCTCATTAGCTCTGGGAGAACTTTGCATGACCGAGTTCGAAACCATCACGCCTCAGATGGCGCTGCTCATCATTGTTGGCATCGTCATCTTCTTCGTTTTTGTCATTTGGTCGATGAGAAGTCACCGCGATCCTGAGCTGCACGTCGATACAGACGCATCGATCGACGATCTGATCCCTTCGCTCGCCGGTCTTACCCACAGCACGGCGGTCGAAGGGAACAACGTCGAGGTCCTCGAGAACGGCGCCTTCTTCGACGTGCTCGTCGACGAGATTGCGGCGGCGAAGCGCTCCGTTCACTTCGAGAACTTTTTGTGGAAGGAGGGCGTGTTGGGCAAGCGCATCGCCGACGCGCTGTCGGCACGAGCCCGCGCAGGCGTAACCGTTCGTGTGCTGCTCGACGCGAACGGATCGAGGAAGATAGGCAAGGCCGTCGAACGGCAGCTGAAGGAAGCGGGATGCCAGCTGGTGAAGTTTCACGGCTTGCACCTCCGCAACATCGGCGTGATGAACGAGCGTGACCACCGCAAGCTTGTCGTTCTCGACGGCCGCGTCGCGCTGCTCGGTGGTCATTGCATCGTCGACACCTGGCTCGGTAACGCGGAGGACAAAGCTCACTACGCAGATGTCAGCGTCCGACTGCGGGGTCCCATCGTGCACAGCGTGCAGGCGGCGTTTAGTGAGAACTGGGTCGAAGAGACCGGTGAGATGTTCATGGGCGACGACGTGTTCCCACGATTGGAGCGTGCCGGCGACATCACCGTTCATGCCGCCTACGTGAAGCCGGAAGGTTCCGCGCCCGCGGTGAAGATCCTGCACCATGCGGTGATCTGCTGCGCGAAAAAGCGAATCTGGATCCAGAACCCGTACTTCATTCCTGAGCCCGACGCGATCAATGCGTTCGGCAAGGCAGTCGCCCGCGGCGTCGATGTGCGGGTGATGATGCCGGCGACGAGCGGCTCGGACAATCCGATGGTGCAGCACGCGGGGCACCGCAACTTCGAGAAGCTGCTGCGCTGTGGTGTGCGGCTTTTCGAGTATCCGTCGACGTTGTTGCACCAGAAAGTGATGACGATAGACGGTATATGGTGCGCGATCGGATCGACCAATTTCGATGACCGGTCATTCGAGACCAACGACGAGATCACGTTGGGCTTCCTCGATGCGGCGACCGCGAGCCGGCTCGACCAGATTTTCGAGAAGTACGCTCCACATTGTTGTGAGATCAAGCTTGAGACGTGGCGCAAGCGCGGCCTGACGCATCGCTTCGTCGACAACGTCTTTTACCTGTTCAATGAAGTGCTTTGACCGTGAAGAGTCCGCTGCTCGCCATCGCCGACGAACTGGCGCGCGCCCTGTCGACGCTGCGGTTCCGTCCACCGGTCGCTTACGTCTATAACCCGCTCGTTTACGCGCGCGCGCCGTATGCGCGCTATGTCCAGCGGTTCGGTGCAACACCGAAAGAGGTGCTACTGCTGGGTATGAATCCCGGCCCCTTTGGAATGGCGCAAACCGGTGTTCCGTTTGGTGAGGTTGCCAGCATCCGCGACTGGCTCGGTATCGAAGAACCCGTCGGCAAACCGGAGCGCGAACACCCGCAGCGGCCAGTTGCGGGCTTCGCCTGTCATCGCGCCGAAGTCAGTGGGCAACGGCTGTGGGGCTGGGCGCGTCGCCGCTTTGGCTCGCCTGAGCGGTTCTTCGCGCGTTACTTCGTCGGCAACTACTGCCCGCTACTGTTTCTAAAAGCGAGCGGAGCCAATTTGCCGCTTGACAAGTTAGCGCGCGACGAACAGCGCGCGCTTGCCGAGCATTGCGATCGCGCATTGCGCGAGACCGTTCGACATCTCGCACCTGCCTGCGTGCTCGGCGTCGGCCGCTTCGCCGAGCGGCGTGCCGCGCTTGCGTTGGCCGATCTGAACGTGCGCGTCGGATTTATTCCGCATCCGAGTCCGGCGAGCCCGGCGGCAAATCAAGGCTGGGAAGACAGCGCCGAGAAAGCCTTCGCGAGGTGCGGAGTCACGCTGTAAGTATTCGCGCATCGAACCGACCAAGCCCAGGCGATTCTGGTGGCCTATCGATAAATGATGTAGAGGATTGGCCTGCGTCAGCTACCGGTGGCTGACGCGGTGGGCCGCCGCAGCAATTTCAGCAATTGATCAAGCAGAACCGATACATCTGACTGCCGGTCAATGTAGAAGCTGGCGCGGCTCGTGCAGTCGGGTTCGACGCGCACCGTCGTCCAGTGCACTGGCGCCTGCGCAAAAACCAGCTCGTCGGTCTCGTCGTCTCCAACGAACAACACACGTTCGACGACTTCGCGTTGCGCGAGATCAACGAGTGCGTCGAACTTGGTGCGTGCGTTCGGCGGCAGCAGGTTCAACACAAGTTTGCCTCCGATCACACGCGGCACCGGCACCAGCTGCAGTACAAGCGCGCTGAGTCGCTGCGCCGCCAACGCGCGATCTGCAGCGAGTCGATAGTGCACAGAGAGCGTGAGCCCCTTGTCTTCGATAATGATGCCGGCATTGCTCTCCGGGTCAGCGAGGTAGCCTCTCAACTGTGAGACCCACGCACCGCATATTTGGCGCATCGCATCCGCATCGTTTGCTTCGACCACACCCTCCGAGCCGTGATTACCAATGCAGTGGCGGACTTCGCCAGGAATGCGCTCGCGCAGATCGGCGAGGCTGCGGCCCGAGATCACGGCGACCAAGGCAGACCGCGCCAGTTGCGCCAAGCGCCGCTGCACACCGATCGCCGCGCGCGCAGCGTTCGGTCGGGGCACGATCGGTGCAAGCGTGCCGTCGAAGTCGAACGCGAACAGAGTTCGAGCGAGCGAGAGATTACGCAGAGCATTTCGTCCTTGGGGCGACGACAGATGCTTCATCTGCGACTCACGCGTGCCGCTGGCGGTCGCCATGCGGAAGCTTGCTTCGCGCAGCCGGGCGTTGCACTTATGACGTCCCGCCGTTTTCGCCAACGCGTACCGCGAAGCGCTCGCGGCGGCGCACCCTTGCCGCATCGAGCAGCATGCGACCGGCCCATCGATAAACGTTGAGTTCGCGCACGAACTCGCGCAGATTGGCCATGCGTTCGCGCTGCTCTTCCTCGGGCATCGACAGTGCGCGGTGCAGTGTCGCCGCCATCTCTTCGATGAAATAGGGATTGACAATCAATGCCTCGTGCAATTCGCGCGATGCACCCGCAAACTGACTGAGGATCAGTACTCCTCGTTCGTCGTCGCGCGCGGCAACGAACTCCTTGGCGACGAGGTTCATGCCGTCATGCAGGCTTGTGACCATGCACACGTCGCAGGCTCGGTAGTGCGCGCGCACCGATGCCTCGTCGTGGTGCTCGATCAGCAGCCGGATCGGTAGCCAGCCGCTACGGCCGAAGCGATTGTTGATTTCGTCGGCGGTCACGCGTACCTGTTGCTCGAAGTGTTGATAGTCGTCGAGCGACGAACGCGACGGTGCCGCGATCTGCACGAAACTGAAGCGGCCGACCCACTTTGGATGCAGTTCAAAGAGCCGTTCGACGCAGCGCAGTCTTTCGACAATCCCCTTTGTGTAGTCGAGCCGGTCCACACCCAGCCCGAGCAGATGTGCGTCGTCGACGCCGAGACCGCGGCGGATGCGCGCGCGTACCGCTTCTACTGGCTCATCGTTTGTAGCGGCGTCGGGCCACGCGATTGAGATGGGGTAGGCCTCGACCAGCGTCAGGTGACCGCCAAACGAGACGGTCGAGCTTTCGTACTCGATGCGCGCCTCGACGAAGCGGTCCACTGTTTGCAGGAAGTTATTGCAGTGATAACGCGTGTGAAACCCGAGGATCGTGCTACCTAGCAAGCCGTCGATGATCTCCCGACGCCACGGACAAATGCCGAACGATTCGGGATTTGGCCAGGGAATGTGCCAGAACGTGATGATCGTCGCGCGTGGCAAGCGCTTGCGCACCAGTTGTGGAAGCAGCGCGAAATGGTAGTCCTGGATCAGAACGATTGGATCATCGGAGTGCACTTCCTTGAAGACCGCGTCCGCGAACTTCCGATTGACCGCAACGTATTGATTCCAGTCTTGCATACGGAACGTGGGGCGAACATGCGCGATATGGCACAGCGGCCACAGTCCCTCATTGGCGAGGCCGTAGTAGTAGCCCTGCTCTTCTTCCTCGCTGAGCCAGACGCGCCGCAACGTGTACGACGGGTTCGCCGGCGGTACGCGCAATCGGCCAGCTGCGTCGGCCGATTCGCGGTCAGCCGAACCGCTGCCATGCGCGATCCAGGTGCCCGCACACGCGCGCATCACCGGCTCCACCGCGGTGACCAACCCGCTCGCCGGCCGCTGTATCTGAATGCCTTGATCCGATCGGACGTGGATATACGGCTCACGGTTTGAAACAACGATCACCTCGTCGCCCGAGAACTGTTCGTCGAGCAGTCGCCGCAAGGCTTGCGGGCTCCATTTGATCGCAATCGCGTTCTCCTCGCGCCGCTCGTTCTCCAGGTCGCGCAGCAGCGCGCGCAAGTCTGGGACCAGCGGCTGAAGCTCGAAACTCGGTTGCGAAAATGGTCTGATCACGCCATCGCCGCGCAGCATCGCGCGGACGCCGGCGATCCAGCCGCGCCAGCTCACGTGAGCCACGGCAATCGTAATCAGCGCGACCACTACGCCGAGCCCGGTGAACAGCAACAGGATGTACTTACGCGTGTCCTCGCTGCGCCGCTGCACGAAACTCATGTCATGGAGCATCACCAGGGTCGCAAAGGCGCCGTCGCTGCGCTTCAGATCGGCTGTCGACACATGCAGCGGCCCCCGCGGCGACTCGAGTAGGTAGCCTGCACCGTCGCGCGCGAGCCTGCGCACGCTGCATTCGATCGATGCGGGAAAACTACGCGTTTTCTGTATCAGACGGCCGTTGGCGTCGCAAAGCGCCAGTGCATACAAGCGCTCGTCGACGGTCGCGCGTTCGAGCAGCGCATCGATACGTGCGTGTGACTTCGATTCCAGCAAATCGCCTAGCGGCTCTTCAAACGACCGGGCAACAAGGGTAGAGCGAATGTCGAGATCGCGCACAAACCAGCGTTGCTGCAGCGAGTCGACCAGCGGTATCGACAGATAGGCAACGGCCAGGATAGCGAGCAGCAGCGGAAGCAGAAAGCGCAGCGAGAGTCGGAGGGAGCGAATCATTGATCAATCGTGCTGAACCGGGCGCACGAGGCGCCCAGCTGCATCTCAAATGGCGTCGTCCCAGTCGCGACTCAGCCGCTTCGCACACATGATGATGCCGACCATGCTGTAGGTCTGCGGAAAATTTCCCCACAGTTCGCGGGTGCCGACATCAATATCTTCGGCAAGCAGGCCGAAGCGATTGCGGCACGCGAGCACCTTCTCGAACTCGGCGCGTGCCCGCTCGCGTTCACCCAGCATCGCGAGTGACTGGATCCACCAGAAAGTGCAGACAAGGAATGCGGTTTCAGGAGGACCGAAGTCATCGGGCCGATCGTAGCGAAGCAGAAAGTCACCTCTGCGCAGATGCGACTCGACTGCGGCGACGGTGCTACGCAGCCGAGGGTCTGACGCAGCCAGAAAATCGAGCTCGGTCATCACCAGCAGGCTGGCGTCGAGCCCGTTGCCGCCGAACGTTGCAACAAAGCTGCCGATTTCATCATTCCACGCGTCCGCGCAGATCCGAGCATGGATGATCTGCGCACGCTGTGCCCAGAACTCGGCTCGTTCGGCGAGCTTCAATCGTTTCGCAATTCGCACGAGCCTGTCGCAACCAGCCCAGCACATCAATGCTGAAAAGGTATGAACCTCCTGGCGGCTGCGATATTCCCAAAGGCTGGCGTCGGCAAGCGCGTATCGAGCAAACGCCTGCTCGCCTAGAACTTCGAGCTGACGGAACAACTCGACGTCGCCGGCGCGCTCGAGCCGGGAGTCAAAGAACGCGTGCGCTACGCCAAGGATCGTCGAGCCGTAAACATCGTTTTGAGCCTGCGTGAAGGCGAGGTTGCCGACGCGCACTGGCCCCATGCGGCGGTACCCGGACAATGCGGCCGCCGTCGTCTCGCCGAGTTCTGCGGTGCCATTTAACGCATACACCGGCTGCAACGAATCGTCTTGCGCATCCGCGACGATATTTTCGATGTAGTGCAGATAGCGCTCGAGCGAATCCGTCGCACCGAGCCGGTTCAGCGCATTGATCACGAAGTACGCATCGCGCAGCCAGCAATAGCGATAGTCCCAGGTTCGCTGCGTGTGCGGCGCTTCGGGCACCGACGTCGTCAACGCGGCGACAATCCCACCCGTGTCGTCGAAGGTATTGAGCTTGAGCGTGATGGCCGCGCGAATCACTTCCTCCTGCCATTCGAACGGCACTGCGAGGTTGCGCACCCAGCGGCGCCAATAGCGCGCGGTCTCCTCGTACATATGCCGCCCGGTCTCGTGCGGGCTCGCCGCGAGCGTCTCGTCGGGACCGAGGATAAAGGTCAGCGTGCCCTCGACCAGTAGGCTGCGCGATTCGATCACGTGTGTGATCGGCGCGTCGGTCGTCAGGCGTAGCCGATAGGCAGGTACGTCAGCACGGATATGGTGACTGCCGAAGGTCATCGCGGGCATCGCCGCACCATAATCGCAGCGCGGCGCGAAGCGGACTCGGATTCGCGGGCGTCCCGCAAGCCGATGCACGATGCGAACGATGCTGACTGGCGCGAACATGCGGCCGTGCTGATGAAACCGCGGTGCGAAGTCAACGATCTCCAGCCTTGCGCCACGCGAGTCGGCCAACTCGGTGCGCACGATCGCCGTGTTGCGCTCGTATGCCTGAGTAATCGAGACGCAGTCCTGCAATTCGATGTCAAATCGGCCTTGGTCGCTGTCATCGTCGAGCAGCGCGCAGAACACGGGATCACCGTCGAAGCGAGGCACGCACATCCATACGACGCTCGCACGCGTGTCGATCAGCGCACCGATGCGCGAGTTGCCGATGACCGCGAGCTCAAGACTCGACGTCTGCGATTTCATCGCTCTTCACTCTTGCTTCGAAGACCGGCGCGCGCACCTTTCCCTCCAGCAGTCGCGCCAGACCGCGCAGCGCGAGATCGTCGGCAAATACGCGAAAGCACGGTATTGCGCGTAACAGCGTGCGGAAACGCCCTTTGTCCTCAAAGCCTTCGCGCAAAGCATCGGCATCGAGCGCGCGGCCTAGCCCATCCAGCACGCCGCCGGTCAAGTACACGCCGCCGGTTGCGCCAAAGGCGAGGCATAAGTCACCGGCGAACTCGCCAAGAGCGTGCGCAAATGCGCTTGCGGCACGCCGCGCGGCCGTATCGCCCGCCTGCGCTCGCGCTGCGACGTCGGCAGGCTCGGCCGCCTCGTCTGCACCTCGGGCTACCGCGTCGAACAGCGCGAGACCGTCGCCGCATAGCAGCCGTTCCCAGGAGACGCGCCCGTGGCGTAAGCGCGAACGTTCAAAAACTGTGCGTGCGTCATTTCGGCTCGGTGCTGCGCTCATGTGCCCGGCCTCGCTGGGCATCACTCGCGGCTCGGAGCCGTCATTCAGGATTACGGCGGTACCGAGTCCCGTGCCCGGCCCCAGCACGACCACGGGGCCTACGCTGCTGCGTAAGCCGCCGATTTGTATCGACTCCGACGCCGACAATGCGCCGATCCCTGCTGCCGCTGCAACGAAGTCGTTGACCAGACGCAGCTGAGCCAGGCCAGCATCCGCGCGCAACCCCTGCGCCGTGAAAGCCCAACTCCGATTGGTCATGCGCATCTCGCCCGGTCCGACCGGCAGCGCCAGCGCCAACATCGCTTGCACGACGTGTGGCGCGGCGTCGCCGCGATACTGATTGATCAGCGCCGGAAGATCGCGGAAGTCGTCGTTGCGGTAGCGTGCCGGCGGATTGCCAGACAGACCACTTTGTGTGGACCACCGATTGAACCGCGCATGCGTGCCGCCGATATCGGAGACGATCCACTCGTAGTTTAAATCGGCGGTCACTATATCTAACGGTGCAGGGCGAGAGGGTGAGATTAGCAAGCCCCACTCCTAACTTGGGCAAACTGAAGCGCGCTCAGGTTAGATGTCGCCCCCGTTACAGCTTCTCCAAGAGTGTGACTTGATACACGTTCGCGGTTCCAAGATCACACTGACTACCTTAGTCCCGCGTCTGCCTTCGACATCCAGGCGATGCTCTCTGCATTCAGACTCTGGATGTACAGTCGATCGGCCGTTTCGATCGCCCCCGTCGTCTCGGGATACGTGCCGCTCGGGTCCTGCAGGTCCGCCACGATGGTGCCCGCTTCGTTGAACGCGATCACGTGCCCATAGTTAGGCGGTATCGGCCAGAGGGACTTGGGCAGCCGCATAACCACCTTGCGCAAGAACGGTTGCGCGGACAGCTTGTCCACCGCGGCACCGCGTGGCTTTATCAAGCCGAGCCAGATGCGCTCGCCGCTACCGCGCGTCAGATTGTCTGGATAGCCGGGCAAGTTCGACAGGACAATTTTCGCCTGCGGCGTACCCGCCACCGCTGCTTTCGCGCTTAGATCGTTGGCGGCAGGGTCAACACTCCACACTCGGTATTCGCACGTCTCCACGACGAAGAGACGCGTTTCGTCCAACGAGAGCGCGACTCCGTTTGCGAAGCACAGGTCGCCCATCACCGTGCGGGTGCGTCGCGTTGCAGGGTCGTACTCGAGCAGCCGCCCGGTGGCTGAGTGTTCGAAAACATCGTGCAGACTCGCGTTGAACGTGCCGCCCCACGCTTTCGGGCCGAAACGACGCGAAGAGTCGGTGAAGTAGATTCGGCCGCTCTTCGCGACCGCCACCGAGTTGGCGTAGCGAATCGGATCGCCGGCCACATTGTCGGCGAGCAGCTCATGCTTGCCGTCAGGGCCTAGCGCGAGCAGACCGCGCGTTGCATCGGCCGCGATCAAGCGCCCGCGTGCGTCGAACTCAATTCCGAGAACGCGACCGCCGGTATCGGCCCATTTCTCGAACGCGCTGCCATCCGGGTTCACGCGCACGATCGCACCGGACGCAACCGCTGCGTAGAGTTTCCCGTCGGGACCGGAAGCCATGCTCTCCGGTCCCTCTTCGTTACCGATGACCAAATGCCGCAGGTTCGCGAGCCGCGTGTTGGGCGCATGCGCGCCCGCGTAACCCGGCGCAGGCGGCGCGTGCCACGCGACCGGCTCGATCGGCACCGGAGCGAGAGTGAGATAGCCGATCCCGGCGAGAACCAGGATCGCGATGACGGCGGCGGCTTTGCGTAGCATGAGTAACGGTTCCCCTCGTGCCGAATCTGGCATTAACGCCCGTTAGCTAGCTTCTCGCGCAGCGCGTTTGCCTTTTCCGCCGCAATTTACTTACCGAGCCAAGCTCGGATCGGTGGCTTCTGCAAACGCGATGTGATTGCCATCGGGGTCGGTGATCATCAGTGTCTTGACCCTTTCTCCCGACGTGCGTTGGCTGGTGTCGATGTTCAACTTCTTCAGGCGCGCTACCTCTTCTTCCATGTTGCTTACGGCGAGCGTGAAAGAGCCGCAGCCCGCGCGCTCCGGGAGTTGATAAACCTGCAGCCATCCGCCTCTTTCGAAGCCCCATTCAGCCACTTCCGACATCGGCTTCGATGAAGCTTTGCGAAGGACCGCCTCGTACCACTTGATCGCCGAGTTCAAGTCACGGACTGCAACACTCGCGATGGCGTTGATGATCGGCATTGCAAACTCCGATAGGGAGGGTTACTCCTACGCCGGCTGGCTCTCACGCTCCGCCGCCGCCTTCAGCTCGGCGATGTCGATCTTGACCATCTTTAGCATCGCGTCGGTGGCGCGCTTGGCTTTCTCCCTGTCGGGGTCGGCCATCAGCTTGCCGAGCAGCGTCGGTGTGATCTGCCATGACACGCCGTAGCGGTCTTTGAGCCAGCCGCACGCCTCCGACTGGCCGCCTTGCAGCAGCGCGTTCCAGTACTTGTCGATCTCGGCCTGGTTCTCGCAGTTGACGACGAATGACACCGCGTGGTTGAACGGGTCCATCTGGCCGGCGGTCATTGCCGTGAAGTCCTGTCCGAACAGGACGAACTCGACGACCTTGACCGACCCCGGTGGACCGCTCGGTGATTCGCTCGGCATCGCGGTGACGCGGACGACGCGCGAGTTGGGAAAGATCGACGTGTAGAACTTGGCGGCCTCTTCGGCTTCCTTGGCGTACCAGAGAAATGGCGTGATTTTTTGCATAGCTATCTCCTTTGCGTTGGGTCAGCGTCAATTTGCGAGCAAATATCGCGGCTGGGCGAAGGTCGTTTTCGCTGCGGCGTTGGTCGCTTCTGACAAAGCAATAGGCGAGCGATGAATCTACTTTTTGGTCGGCGCTTTTGAATCGGCGGCCTTCGCTCCGCGAGGCGGACAGCGCTTCTGCAGCTCGGCGATATCGCCTTGCAATTTAGTGATCGCTGCCACATCCGAATCCTGCCGCCGACGCTCCGCTTCCAGTGTTTTTCCCATCGCTGAGATCTGGCCCTCGAGACGTGCGACATCCTTGGTCAGCGTATCGGGCCCAACCGCGCTCGCCGCGGCATCGAGCGCATCGTCCACCATGAACATTGACTGGCGCGAGCTCTCGATAAAGAGCGCTCTGCTCCCAATCGGGAGGCCTGCCGTCGGTCTGCATCGCGCGGAACGCGCGCAACTGGCGTTGGAAGATCGGGCGAAAAATTGGATGCATCCCACTTCCCCTTTGATGACGACAGGCTTGTGGTTACGGATCAGATTAGCGCCAATGACGAAGAGCATGTTGGCAGCGCCGCCGCATGCAGCCGATGGCACTCCTTCAGCAGCACCCTGCACGGCGCGAATGAGACTACGCTAGCGCTGTCAGCGTGCACACACTCGCCCCATGGAAACCATCACATTGCCGGACCTCGAGAACGAGGCCGATGTCGAGATCGTTCGCGAGAACCTGCTCGCGACGGGAGCCATTTATTCCGCCTACCTGCTGGAGGAGGCGCGCGTCTTCCAGGTGGTCGATCGCATTGCGGAGTTGTTTGGACAGGGACTGTTGCCGCTCGGTCGGGGCCGCGCGGCGGACGCACTACGACGCTACTGGCGCAATGGCGATCGGATTTCGGAGCGCGAGCGCCGTGAACTCTACGCGCGCGTGCTCGGGTCGCTCAGCGGCGCTGCCGGCGTGCGACCCAATCGAGAGTTCCCTGCGCTGTGGCTGCGCTTTGTCGACAGTGTCTTGGCCTACGCGCGCAAGAACAAGGCATCGGGACTGGTGCGGCCGCCGTCGGCCAGCAACGCGGGTGTGCGCCGGGCGGCGCGCGATCTGGCCGTCAATGCTTCAGCGCACGGCGGCGGGGTTGCCAGGACGGCCGCCCGGCGCTTGGTGGCGCAGGCGCAGCAGCTGTTCGAGATCCTCAACGACCGCGAATTGCAAGAGGCTTTCGGCGCACGCGATGCGTGGCAGCTGATCGAGCGCGTCAGCCGCGACCTCGGCGGCGCGCGCAACGTGGCGCGCTATCGCAAGCAGGCAGAAGCCGCGCGGCAGATCTTCGACTGGCTGGCGGACCACACGGCCGGTGGCGGCACGAACGACGACGCGCAGGTGGTCAGCGCAGCCGAGCAGTGGCTCGGTACGGCAGACGTCATGCGCATCGACCTCGCAGCCGTGACGAGCAAGTACATCGGCGAAACCGAAAAGAACCTATCCGCCCTCTTCAGCGCTGCCGAGCAGGCCGGTGCGGTGCTGTTGTTCGACGAAGGCGATGCGCTGTTCGGCAAGCGAACAGAGGTCAATGATTCGCACGACCGCTACGCGAACATCGATGTCACGGCGCTGCTCAAGCGGATCGAGGGTTACGTCGGCATCGTGGTCGTGGCGTCGCGCCGCGATGAAGACGAGCTTTGACTCAGGCGACCGCGTATGGGCGTCGGCGAGGCGAATCCGCCTTACTTCAACAACTCCATTCCCACCCTGGCTGCATCCTTGTCGAAGGTGACCACGCGTTCGCAACCGGCGGCTCGCGCCAATTCCACGATCAAAGAATCCGCAATGTCACCGGTAGCGTCGAGTCTCTTCACGGCCTGAATCACCGCTCCGCGCTGCTCAAGCACGAATTGGCGGGTGTCGAGCAAGTCCTGGACGGTCTGCCTGAGTTCGGCGCCGGTGGCGCGATAGAGACGCTTTAAAACCCACCACAGCTCGACCAGCACGATCAGACTTATGAAACCCGGCGCCTTCTCACTCACCTGCCGCTCGATAAGCCGAGTTGCACGCGCGGACTGAACGGGGTCGTCTTGCGTGAGATAGCGTACAAGTACGTTCGAGTCGAGGCCGATCATCCGCGCTTGACTTGCTTAGCCGGCTTGCGCCGCGCTCGCTGCGCGACCTCAGCGGCTACCGCATCGGCCATTTGCTCGATTGAAACCGGCCGGCTGACTCGGCCGGCGAATCGTCCGCGCAACGCCTTGGCGTCCTTGCGCAGGGCAACGACCTTGTATGTCCCGGGCTCCTCCCTGACAAAGTCGACCTTGTCGCCGGCCTGCAAGCCGAGCGCTTCCCTGACCGATTGCGGGATCGTTATCTGCCCCTTGGATGTCAGCGTGCTGGTGGCCATGTGTTGTCCTTACTTAGAGTAAGGAATGCTAAGCGCGGCTGGCGAAGCAGTCAAGCACAGGCGCAAGGCCCGCTTCTACCGATACCCCGCCGCCTGCAATTCAAACAGCTCCGCATAGCGCCCTCTCTGTTGCAACAGTTCTGCGTGCGTGCCTTCGGCTTCGACGGTGCCGTCTTTCAGCACGACGATGCGATCGGCCATGCGTACGCTGGAGAAGCGGTGCGAGATCAGCACGACGGTCTTGCCGCGGCTCAACTCCTTGAAGCGCTCGAACACTTCGTACTCGGCGCGCGCATCGAGCGCGGCGGTCGGCTCGTCGAGGATCAGCAGCTGCGCGTCGCGCATGTAGGCGCGCGCGATGGCGACCTTCTGCCATTCGCCGCCCGAGAGGTCGATGCCGGTGCGAAAGCGCTTGCCGAGCAGCTGGTCGTATTGCTCGGGCAGCTTGCGGATGACTTCATCGGCCAGGCTGCGCTCTGCTGATTCGATGATGCGCGCCCGATCGTCGCGCGCTTCGATGCGGCCGACGGCGATGTTGTCGGCGGCGGTGAAGTTGTAGCGCATGAAGTCCTGAAAGATGACGCCGATGTTGGCGCGCAGCGCGAACAGGTCGTATTCGCGCAGGTCGTGCCCGTCGAGCACGATGCGGCCCTCGTCCGGGTCGTAGAGGCGCGCGAGCAGCTTGACCAAGGTGGTCTTGCCGGCGCCGTTCTCGCCCACCAGCGCGAGGATTTCCCCGGCGGCGAGCTCGAAGTTCAGATTGCGCACGGCCCAGCGCTCGGCGCCGGGATAGCGAAAGCCGACGTTCTCGAACACGAAGCCGTGCTGGATCGGCACCGGGAACGGCCTTGGATTTTCTGGCGGCACGATCTCGGGCTGGATCTCGAAGAACGAAAACAGGTCGTCGAGGTACAGCGCCTGGCCCGCGACCTGCGAGAAGCCGATCAGCAGGTTCTCCAGCAGATTGCGCAGGCGCATGAAGGAGCCGGCGAGAAATGTCAGGTCGCCGATAGAGAAGTCACCCCGGAGAGTGCGCCACACGATGTAGGCGTATGCGATGTAGTACGCGAGCGTGCCGATGGCAGCCAGCACACCGCCCCAGCCGGCGCGCCGGATCGCGAGCACGCGGTTGGCGGCGAAGAAGCGCTCGGAGAGCGTGCGGTAGCGCTCGATCAGGAACGCATTCAGGCCGAAGATTTTCACTTCCTTGGCGGTCTCGACGCTGGCGCCGGTTTGCCGCACGTAGTCGAGCTCGCGCCGCTCGGGCGTCCACGCGAAGTTGAGCGAATAGCTCTGCGCGTTGAAGTGCGTTTCGCCGATGAAGGCAGGTATCAGCGCGACGGCGAGCATCACGATCAGCCATGGCGCGAACACGAGCAGCCCGGCGGCGAAGCTGACGATGGTGATCACGTCTTGCGCCTGACCGAACAGCTGCGCGATCAGGCTCGAGCGCCCGGCCGCCTGCTGGCGCGCACGCTGCAGGCGATCCTGCAGCTCACTGTCTTCAAAGTCTTCGAGGTCGAGCGTGGCGGCATGCGCCATCAAGCGCAGACTGGTCTCGTTGCTGAAGCGCTCGGACAGCAGCCCGTTCAGCAGCGAGATCGCGCGGCCGAGCACGTCGGAGCCGACCGCGAGCGCGAACTCGATCGCGAGCAGCCAGCCGATGCGATCGAGCGCGCCGCTGTCGAGCCATTCGCGCAAAGTGTCGTTGGGTGACGGCGTGCCGGCGAGCAGCACGACTTCATCGATGATCAGCTTGCCGATGTAGAGCGTGATGACCGGCAGCAGCGCGCGCAGGATGCGCAGCACGCCCTGGCCCAGCGTCAGCGCGGGGCTGGTTTGCCAGACGAGCTTGAGGAACGGCGGAAGATTGCGCAGCGCGCCGAGGCGGGCGCGCAGGGGTTGGGGTGGTAGCTCGCGTAACCGGCCGCGGCCGCGCATTGGATCAGGGGAGGACATCGGGGGATTGTGCCGAAGCGTGCCCAGCGCGAATTCCGGAGCAAGTAACGGATAGGTAATAGGCTTTGCTGCACTCTGCGCATACTCCTGTCGCCGGTCTAGCGATTGCCCCGCTCAGATCGCCCTTCGCCGCGCGCAATCCAATCACTTACCAGCTTCTCAAGAACCGGTAGGGGCACAGCTCCGTGGTCGATAACAGTCGCGTGAAAATCGCGAATATCGAACTTGGAACCAAGCGCCGCCTGTGCACCGGTGTGACGAGAAACGCTGCCAACAGCAAGGCAAGTAACGCAGTAGCGACTGCCTTCCAGTGCTTGTTTGGCAGTCCCTCAGCTCTCACGCGGATTGCTCGCTCTAAGGGACCGTCCTTCATTCAGCTGACTCATACGGCGCCCAAAACTCATCCGGCGGAAATTCAGCAAACTGCGGCAACGCGTCGGTGATCTCATACCACGGCGCCTTCGACGCAGTGTGGATATGAACGACGGGGCGAACCATCGGATCATCATCGAGCGATCCGGCGGGAATGGTGACGTGATCACCTTCGTCCTCCAGCACCGGCATGCTGGACCCGCACACTTTGCAGAATGCCCGCAAGTTGCCTGGCGACGATTGATAGTTCTCAACAACGGTTTCACCTGTGACCCAGCGAAAGCCACTGCCGTCAGCGTGCAGAAAGCTGCCGAAGGCGGCCCCGTGCACCTTGCGGCACATCGAGCAATGGCAGTGGTTGATAAATTGAGGTGTACCTTCGAGTTCGAAGCGAATCTGCCCGCAAAGACATGAGCCGGTAATCATTAGCGTGCCTCCGCAGCGCGAGCTTGGCAGCTCGATGATGCCAGTCCGCGGCGAAGCAGTGCTAGCGCTACGCGATCTGAATCCGACGCGAGACCGGCGAGCAGCATGACTTCGTTGGCTCAGCGTCCGCGCGGGGCTGGTTTGCCAGACGAGCTTGAGAAACGGCGGGAGATTGCGCAGCGCGCCGAGGCGGGCGGGCAGAGGTTGGGGTGGTAGCTGTCTCAACTAGATAGAAGCATCGCGAAACGCACGCAGCACGATATTTATTCGGGTTTGATAGCCCGGACCCTGCGCCTTGAACCACTCCAGGACATCCTGATCCACGCGCAGCGAGATGGCGGCCTTCGGTGGAAGCGGCTGTAGTCCGCGACGTACCAAGCCCCGTACGATGTGTCGAACGTCAGCCTCAGGGTGCATCGCACCCAATTTCGCCGGGCCGGCCTTGTTTCGCAGGCGGGCCCAGTCAGTCTTGGATTGAACGGAAGTAGATTTCGGTTTCACGCTTGGTCGCTTTGCGGAACGAGATGATGCGGAATTTCATGTTCGGTTTTTCGCTCGCTTCGCGCCAGACCACGGAAAGTACTTTGGCCACACTGTATATACATATCGTAGTGGCGTCAACGAGTTTTCGGAGCTTCTCCAGTTGGACGTCAGTCCTCTCCTCTTCAACCGAGCGCCGCTCTCGCGCGGCAAGGCTGCGTGTCTGCTGCTAAGCGCTCAGGCCCGCGCAACGACACGGACGACGACTTCCCGATACTTGCGGAACCCCATCCGCTCATAGAGCTGCCATGCCCCGATGTTGTCGCGCATTACATGCAGGAACGGCGTTTCGTTGCGCAGCATCTCGCGGCGGATCAGCTTGAGCATCAGCCGTCGTGCCAGCCATTGGCCCTGATAGTCGGGATGTGTGCACACGCCGCTGATCTCGCGCAGTGAGCCGGCGTGCATGCGCTCGCCCGCCATCGCGATCAGGCGCTTGCCATCGAAGCAGCCGAAGTATTCGCCGAGCTCGATGGTTCGCAGCCCGAACGGCCCGGGACGCGTCAGCTCGGCGAGTTGGAGTGCTTGAGCCGCGTGCTCTGTTCCGAGCGCCACGGCTTCGAGCGCTTCATCGGCCGGCGGAATGTCTGCGTCCCAGATCATTTTGAACATCGTCGTCTCTTCGTCGACATGCCAGCCTGCGGAAACGACACCGGACCAGCCAACGCAGTAAAAGTGTTCGCCCGGCTCGCAGAACGCAGCCAATGCAGCGAAGTTGGGCTCGGTCTGATTGGCAAAGCCAACGATCGGCGAGAACCCGTGCGCGTAGCGGCGCGCTTCGTCGTTGCCAGCGGAGAACTTTGCTTGCGGGCCGGACAGTGCGTGCCAGACGATGTTGTCGAGAAGGTCTTTCATCGTGACGCGCGTCTGGAGCAAAACGAGCGGCCAGACGCGTCTCGGCGACGCTTACAGCAAGACCCTGTTCGGAAGTGTAAGAACAAAGGCGATCCACAGGCCCAGCAGCAACACAAAACCTATTGCGAATGCCGCCAAGCGGTGCATCACGTTGTTGTAGGTGCAGTGGATGATTGTGTGAACGACGCGCAACCCGAAGTAACACCACGCGCCGATCACGAGCCAGGGCGGCGCATACGCTGCGGCGACCGCGCACGCCACCAGCGCATAGAACAAAACCGGCGTCTCAAACAGATTGCGGTAGTTATCCGCTGCCTGAATGTTCTCCAGGTTGGCCGCCATCGTCTTTGAAGTGGCCGCCTTTTGCGGATGCAGACGCTTCTGGCGCATCTCCTGCACACGGCTGTACAGCATACGAAGACTGACGACGAACGTGAGCACGACCATCGCGAGCGCAGCGAGCAGCAAGTTGTACGCGTTCGGCGTCATGTTGATTCCTCGACCTTGGGCAGCTCGCTTGGCACGTTAACAGTTGGCACTTGCATGTTGCCAGTCGCGATTCGCTTATCGAGCGTTTCGCTTTTCTGAAGTGTTGCGCGACTTACGCGCTGGCACACTGCGTCCGCCCGGCGCGCTGACCGGCGCTGGCGCAAGTTCGCCGTCCCTTCGCACCTCGCTCCAAAGCCAATCGACGAACGCCTCGACCGCGTCGCGGCCAGCAACATCGGGACGGCGGACGATGAAGAAAGTGCCGCGCAGCGCCACCGCTTCCATCCCGAACGGAGCGCACAGAACTTTCTGACGAAGGTGTTCCGCTGTATGCGGCAGCACGCCGAGTCCGATGCCGCTGCCCTCGATCGCCGCTGCGACGAGCTGATCGTATTGAGGAAACCGCAGCGTGCTTGCCGGTTTAGCGCGCGGAATCTTCATCGCATCGAACCAGAAGTCCCATTCCGACGTACGGCGTCCGTCACGCACACTTTCGTAGTCGAGCCTGACGTGATGCGTCATATCCGCAGGCGTCCTGATCGGGTTCGACTTGTTGTTCGCAAGCGCCGGCGAACAGGCCGGAAAGATCTGGACCTGGAAAAGCGGTTCGCTATCGGGCAGGTCGTCGCCGGCCGGCACAAACCGAATCGCGATATCGAGCTGGTCGCGCTCGAGATTAGGTTTGTCGTTGCTTGCGACTACGCGTACGTCGATACCAGGATGCACGCGATTGAAGCGCGGTAACCGCGGAGCCAGCCACAGCGATGCGAGCGCAGAGGTGGTCGTGACCGCCAGAAGCTTGCCGGCTCCCGCAATACGCTCAACTGCAGCGTCGAGCTGAGCAAGCGTCTCGTCCGCGATGCGATACAACTCTTCGCCGGCGGGCGTTAGCTGCAGCGTGCGGTTCACTCGCCGAAAGAGTGGCTGACCGAGCTGCTCTTCGAGGGTCTTGATCTCGCGGCTGATCGCCGATTGCGTCACGAACAGGTCCTGTGCCGCGCGAGTAAAGCTCAGATGGCGCGCTGCGGAACGAAATCCGCGCAGCAAGTCGAGCGACAGCCGAGGTGCTCGCTTTCGATTCATTCGTTCAGCTCATGCCTGCGATGAAAAAGCATCGTTTGAGTTGTATGGCGAGCGGCGCGAACAATGCGCACACATTAGATCATCGTTGCATCCACATGGGGTGGCTTGCGGATGGTCGAGGGAGAACGACATGAAAAACGACTCGAGTCTTCGCCGGACGATCCAGCTAGTGGCCGCAGCAACAGCGGTCTGGTTAGCCACCACAGGAGCCGTTGGAGCGCAGGTACCGGTTATCACCGTCGCGGTCTTTGCCGACCACTACGTTCTGGCCGGTCGACATATCGATGATCTCGATCGGCTCGAGGATGCCATTGCAGCGATGCATCCCCGCGGAGTGCGGCTGGAAGCCTGCGGCGACGGCACCTCTCGCGCGCTTCGCGCGGCCACCCACCGCTTTCGCAACCTCTACCTGGACCTGCGCGTCAGCATGATCGATGACACGACGTGCCACTCAGCATCCGTCGCTCGCGCCGTGCCCGTCAGTCAGCGCTTTGGGCAACGGCCGTTCGGCATCTATGACGAAGCCGTCGACCGCTGGTGGAGCACCTTGAGCATGCCCTGATCCGACGCCTGCAAAAAGCAGCCGTGTGGGTCGCCCGCGGCTGCGTCGCGCAGTGTCACTCCGGCCTGATGCCGGCCGCCTTGACGAGCGCTGCGTTGACGGCGATCTCCCTCTCGACATACGCATCGAACTCGCTCGGTGTCATCACCATCGGATCAACACCCATGGCAGACAGCCTGTCGCGCACCTTCGGCGTTTGCAGCGCCTTAGCCGTCTCTCGGTGAAGCTTGTCGACGATGTCGCGCGGCGTCTTTGCAGGTAGGAAGAGGCCGAACCAGATCGGATACTCGGCGTCTGCAAAGCCTGCTTCTAGGGTCGTCGGTACGTCGGGCAGTGCAGCGGCGCGTTGCGCGCCATTCACAACAAGGGGCGTGAGCTTTCCCTCTCGAATATGCGGCAGCGCCAATCCAACCGGCGCAAAAAAGAAATCAATGCGGCCGGCCATTACTTCACTCATCGCCTCTGCGCCGCCCTTGAACGGAACATGAACGGCGTCCACTCCCGCGCTGACGCGGAAGCGTTCTGCACTGAGGTGAGTTGCCGTCCCGATACCGACCGACGAGAAGTTCAAAGCGCCGGGCTTTGCTTTGGCTGCGGCGACGAAATCGCCTAAGGTTTTCCAGCCCCTTGCCGGCGGCACGACCAGCACGCTGGGCGTGATACCGAGCGGAATAACGGCCGCAAAGTCACGTGCCGGGTGATAGTTCAGCTTCGAATAGAGCGACGGCGAGATCGTATGCGCCGACCCATGCGCGAGCATCGTGTAGCCATCGGGATCCGCCTTCGCGACGAAGCCGGCACCGATCGTCGCTCCAGCGCCAGCTCGGTTCTCGACAATGATGCTCTGGCCAAGTTGTGAGGAAAGCTGTTCGAGCACAATGCGCGGAATGATGTCTGTGGTGCTGCCTACTGCTACGGGCACGACCGCCCGTAACGGTTTCGTCGGCCATGTTTGTGCCCCGGCACCCGTACTGGACAGAGCGAGGCTGACTACGGAAAACGTTGCTACGTAGATCAGTTTCATGCCGCTCTCCTTCGTGCTTTCGACGTTCTGCGGAGGCGTGCAATACGTCAGCCATCGTTGCCTCCGGACTTGGGCGCAAATTCGCGGCCTCTATCGGATGAATCGAAAACGGACGAAAAAAGACGACAAGCAACGGAAACAGGCGACCGCGTACGGCGGTGACGATCATCGCTGCACCCATTGCGACAAGGAAGACTCGCGTCAATCGGCCGAAAGCCGAACAAATACCAGGCTATCGCGCGACGATCGGCCCGGCTACTCTGTAGCGTATCTCGCGCAGTTTCGCTTTCAACATCGAGGCGTTGTCGGGCCCGACCCGAATCATCGCCTTCTGCCCCGCTGACAGCGCCTCTAGCTCAGGGTCAGCGTATTGATATAGAACCTTCGGCTGCACGAGCGCTATCGGCGGCTTGACGTCCGGGGTCGCGATCAGGTGGTCGATCACCGCGACCAGGCGATCGTTGAAGTAGCCGTCGGGATATCCGAGCTCGCGATACGCCTGCTGGAACAACGGATAGAAGCGAACGTAAATCGCGACCAACTGTTTGGTGTCGATTGCGTGCGCCAGCGCGACCACCGGCGCGTAGCGCGCCGAGTTGTCGGGAGCGATGACCAGACTGTCGCCGGCGTTGATTGTCGACAGGCGACCGGGCGTTGGTTGCACCGGCCACAAGCGCGGCGCGGCTTTGCTGCGCGGCAGGTTGTCGATCGTCGCCACGATATTGCGAATCAGATTCATCGGCTGCACGAAGGCGGGAAGCTTGTTGCCCTTGAAGAGATTCGCCAGCGCTTCGCGCATCGCGGTATCGCTGGCATCGAGCGTGGCCTGCGGTGGCGCACTCGGCTCGGCCTCCGCGCGTTCGATCGGATGCTCGATCTTCGGCGCAACAGGCGCGGGCGGCGCCGGTTCAGGTGCTTGCGATACGGGCGGCGGCGTGACAGCGGGTGTTGTCCTCGTCTGCCACTGCCACACGCCCCAGATAAGAGCCGCTGTAAGTGCGATGGATCCGACGACCCATGCGATTGTCGATTTCGTCATTGCCATCCCTCCAATGACATGGTCGAGTCAGGTCTGACCGCGGGGTATCGGCTTATGTTCCGACGATCTGAAGAATTCCACGCGGTCGGCACAGCGGCGTTGCAATCACAGTATCGCGTCGACTGAGCTGAATGCTCGGCGATACTGACTCGGCACCAGCCCAGTGCGCCGCTTGAAAAGTCGCCGAAAGAAAGACGCATCCTCATAGCCGACTTTGGCGCTGATTTCGTCTGCGGCAAGGTCTGGGGATTCGAGCAGACGTTTGGCTTCCTCGATTCTCAGGTTCTGCACATAGTCGATCAAGGCAAGGCCGGTTGCCAACTTGAAGCGCCGCTTGAGCGTGCGCTCCGGCATCCTTGAATATTCCACGACGCGGGCGACAGCACCGGGCTCACGATAGTGTTTGCTAAGCCACTGTTCGCAACGGCGGACTGCAGAGTCGGGATGCGGTTGCATGCGAATCAGCGGGGTGTAAGGCAGCTGACCTTCATCGTGCCACTTGAGCAGATAAACCTTCGCGATGCGCATCGCTTCGCCCGGATTGACGTGGCGCGCAATGATGTGCAGCGCCAGGTCG
>Ga0137428_1000281_pt1 | contig 22574 bp, 19 predicted proteins | sample EasRivERMZT718_2_FD_102305 | JGI IMG/M metagenome (GOLD analysis project Ga0137428, IMG submission 102305) | Soil microbial communities from meander-bound floodplain in the East River, Colorado, USA - East River MetaG ERMZT718_2 | ecosystem: Environmental > Terrestrial > Soil > Floodplain ...
CGGACACGTAGGTACCGGGCCCTCCCCGGGCCTCGCCGCCGATCACGTAGAGGATGCCGTCGACCACCGCCACGGATGCCCAGCGACGCCCTCGAGGCATTGGCGCGACTGTGGTCCACGTTTCGGTCGCGGGATCGAAGGCTTCGACCGTAGGCAGAAGTCCTGTAATCTCGTCGATGCCGCCCAGCACATAGAGTCGTCCATCGACCACCGCGGCCTCCATCTGGGAGCGAGGCGTGGGAGGAGCGGGATGCACGGTCCAGCGCCCGGTTACCGGATCATACGATTGGAGTGAGGTCGTAGTAGAGTTGAAGTCGCCCGCCACGATGTACAATTCGCCGCTCAGCGCGACCACGCCGGTCTTGTACTGCGCCGGAGCGGTCCCACGCACCGTCCACGTATCGCTGGCCGGATCATATTCCTCGACTGGCAGGGTGTTGTCGCGCTGGTTCAGTCCACCCAACACATACAGTTTCCCATTGAGCACGGCGCTGCCGGCCAACCTCCGTGCCTGATTCAGCGCGGCTCTCTCCTTCCAGCAATCGCACAACGCGATCGCGGTGAACACAAAGGGACTGACGTCAGCGCTGTTCGAAATCGTCGCCGTCATCGTGTTCGTCCCGAGGTCGGGCCCGAGCACCCACGAGCCAACGGTCGCAATGCCGGCCGAGTCGGACACGGCGCTGGTACCTGTCGCGGTGCCGCCGCCCGAGGTCACGGCAAACATGACCGTGATTCCCTGCACTGTGTTCCCGGAGTCGTCGACGACCCGGACCGCCGGATTGATCGGCACTTGGCGCCCGACGAGCGCGAACTGGCTGTCACCAGCCTGAAGCGCGAGCGCCGACGCGGCCTGGACGCCGGCGTCTTGTTTGGGACCAGCCGATTCGCGGCACGCGGCTACGAGACAAACGATGGAGACCGAAATCGTCGGCAAAGTGCGACGGGCGAGCATTCGAACGTTCCGGGAGCGAGTCGATTAAACCAAGCACTAGCTCCTCGACCAACCAATCCCTCAAACGGGGGAGGAATTATGACTTTTGGAGCGCGGCGAGAAGCGCCCGAGCAGCTTGCTCGGGTTTCGGGCTGGCGAAGACGGCGTGAATAACGGCGATGCCAAATGCGCCGGCCCTCCGGATATCGCGCGCATTCGCGGCCGTGATGCCGCCGATTCCAATGACCGGAGTCCCTTCCGGTGCGCGTCGTGCGAGCGTCGCAAACCCGTCCGCGCCAAGTGCCGGGCCCGCATCCGACTTGGTGGGTGTGGCAAAGCACGGGCCGATGCTCCAGTAGTCCGCGGTCTGCCCAGCCGCGCGGGCCGCCTCGTCCGGCGTCCCAACCGAAAGGCCCAACAGGAAGCCAGGTGGCACGTGAGGCCGGAGCGCGTCGAGTGGGGGGTCGTCCCAGCCGAGGTGAACTCCAGCAGCCCCAGCGGCGAGCGCAATATCTGCGCGGTCATTGACCAGCACCGGAACCGGAAGCGCCGCCACCAGCGCCCGGGTCAACTCCAAAACTTCGCTCGGCGCGCCATCTTTCCAGCGCACCTGAATCATCGTTGCGCCGCCCTGCACCGCGGCGCGGCACACCGCCACGGGATCCCGCCCCTTGAGCAGAACGGGATCCGTGATCACCATCAAGCGCAACTGATCGGCAAGCGCCATGACCAAAGTCCTGCGCGGGCTCCGCGGCGCAACGACCGCGACCGCAAATACCAGTGAGGCGATTCTCGAGGCAACGGCGGAGTTGCTCTCCGCGCTCCAGCACGCCAACGGCTTCGCGCCGGAGGATGTGGAGAGCGCGATCTTCACGTCGTCCCCCGACCTCACCGCCGAGTACCCCGCGCGCGCGGCTCGTGGGCTCGGCTGGACCGACGTGCCGCTGCTCGGCGCCGCGGAAGTCGCGGTTCCTTCCGGCTTGCGGCGCTGCATCCGCGTTCTGCTGCACTTCTACACAGCCAAGCCGCAACAGGCGCTGAAACATATCTATCTGAGAGACGCGGCGAAGCTGAGGCCTGATCGGTGACGGTCAAAGTCACCGCGCGCGGTGCCGAGCGTTGGAAGCAGGGCCATCCCTGGATCTACCGCAGTGACGTCGCCGAAGAGCCGGACAAGAAGCCCGGCATCGTTTCCGTCACCGATCGCAAAGGCAAGTTTCTCGGGCAGGCGCTGTACTCACCCAGCTCCGAGATCCGGCTCCGGCTGCTCACGCGTGGCGACGAGCCGATCGACGCGACGTGGTGGACGAAACGCATCGGCGACGCCGCTGAACGCCGCGCTGGGCTGAGCGCCAGCGCGTGGCGCGCGGTGCACGGCGAGGGTGATGGGCTTCCGTCGCTGATCATCGACAAGTACGGCCCCTACATCGTCGCGCAGCTCCTCTCGGCCGGCCTCGAGACGGCGCGCGAGGACGTGCTCGCAGCCATCCGGGAGGTGTTCGGGCCGGAGGGCATCTTGCTGCGCAACGATGCAGGTGTGCGCCGCCATGAGGGATTGCCATCGGAGGTCGTGCTGGCCTTCGGGCAGGTGCCCGAAGTCGTCGAGATGATCGAGGACGGCTTGAAGTATCTCGCCGCCCCGTGGTCCGGACAGAAGACGGGCGCCTTCCTGGATCAGCGCGACAATCGGGCGCTCGTGCGCCAGCACACCAAAACCGGCGGGCGTGCGCTCGACTTGTTCACTTACCACGGCTCCTTCGCGCTGCACGTCGCCCGCAACGCCAAGGAAGTACTGGCGGTGGATCAGAGCGCCGAGGCACTGGCGCGCGGCGCCGAGAACGCGCGGCTCAACGGGATCGGCAACATCGCGTGGCAGGAAGCGAACGCGTTCGACTTACTGCGGGAGATGGAACGACGAAGGGAGATGTTCGATACGATCGTCTTAGACCCTCCCGCTTTTGCAAAGACGAAGGCAAACCTCGAACGGGCGGTGGCAGGGTACAAAGAAATCAACCTCCGGGCGATGAAGATTCTCGCACCCGGAGGCGTGCTGTTCACCTCGTCATGTTCCTACCACGTGAACCGCGACGTATTCAACGCGATGCTGGCCGATGCGGCGCGCGATTCCGGCCGCCGCATGCAGTTCCTAGCCGCGACTGGCGCCGCCGCTGATCATCCGGAGCTGCTCAACGTTCCGGAGACTGCCTATCTGAAAGGCGTGTTACTCAAGGCCGCAGGTTGAGTACCCAGTCCGCGATCGGCTTCACGACCTCCGGCATGATTGGAATCGTGGGACTCTGGTAGGTCGGTAGCTGCCCCGCGATGGTCGTGTCCGCCGTCTGCTTCAGCACATGATTCGCCAATGGCACAACGACGAGCTGGGCATTCGGTCGAGCGGCGTGCAATCGCTCCGCGTCGGCCACGGTCGCCTGCAGGTCGGTCGCTCCCTGGACGATCAGGACGGGTTGGCGCACCGCCCGAATCGCCGCCTGCGGCTCGAAGGCCATCATCGAGCGCATATACGTGCGATTCACCGGGACGAAGAGCATCTCGAGCCCCTGAGGTACATCGGCCGGCTGCTCGCCTGACAGGTAGTGCTTCATCGCAGTGTCGTACCGTACCAGAACGGCGCTGTCGAACTGCCGACTGAGCTGCTCGCGCAGTACCTCACCGGTCCTGCGGCCCAAACCGGAGACGTGAACGATGCCGGCGACTGGCGCCCCGCCCGCCCCGGCGATGAGCGCGAGCGACGCGCCTTCGCTGTGTCCGAGGAAGACAACGCGCGAGAACCGTCGGTCCCGTGACATTGACTCCGCCGCCACCCGGGCATCGCCTGCGAAATCGTCCAGCGTCATGTTGGTGATGTCGAATGTGCCCTGCGTCCCCGGCATGCCGCGCTTGTCGTAGCGCAACGAAGCGATGCCGCGCTCGGCGAGCCGCCAGGCGAGCTGCGCGTACGAGTTCGGCCGGATACCCATCATCGAGTTGCCGTTGCGATCGGTGGGACCCGAGCCGGCGATGATCACGACGACGGGCACGGGCTTCGTGAGGGCGCGCGGGATGGTCAGCGTTCCCTGCAGCTCGAGGCCGGCGCTGCGGATCGTGTACGGCGATTCAGCGGCGGCGGCCGGCGGCAGCGTGTCAGCCGTTTGCGTAATCAGTGCGACCATCGCTAGGCCAAGGATATTCATACCTGCTCCCTGCTCCGTGCTCCCTGCTCCCTTTTCCACAGCACGTAGGACTGCACGATCGGAATGACCGCCACGATGACGATGATCCCGATGAGGAGCGGCAGCAGTGCCGAGGGAGGCAGAAATGCCCCCGTCGCAAGCGCGAGCCCGCCGATGACCATCAGCCAGCCGCCCGTGCGGTGGGTTTTACGCCAGACCGTGTCGCTCGACAGCGTCCAGGGCGTCCGAATTCCGACAAACCAATTCGGCTCGACCCGCGTGAGATAGTTGCCGATCACGACGAACAGGAGCCCGATGAAGAGCGGCATCATGCGATCGATTCGCACCGAGTAGCCCAGCCCGGTCGCGATCACCAGGCCGTGCAGAATCAGCATGAACACGATCACTGCATTCGCGAACAGCCAGTACGTGCTCAGGAACTTCGCGTAGTTCTCGCGCCGCGGATCGAACTTCGGCAGCACATTGAACAGCAGCATGATTCCGATGATCACGAGCGGTCCAATCGCCACCGCGACGAGACGGCTGGAAAAGCCGTCCGGCGTCCCACGCAGGTTCCAATGCGTCGCCACGGTCGGCGGCAGACTCGGGTACGCCCAGACCGAAATCGCGAGGGCCACGACGGCGATCACGAGACCAAACCAGCGGCTACGCATGCGGTTCCCCCTTTCCGTCCCCGCCGAAGCGGGTCATGAAGTAGCGCAGGACTTCCTGAAACACGGTCGTATTCAGGCGATAGCGGATGAACTGCCCCTCGCGCTCCGTGGCGACCAGGTCCGCCGCCTTGAGCACGCCGAGGTGGTGCGACACCGACGCAAAGGCGATCGGGAACTGCTCGGCGATCTCCCCCGCGGTGCGATCCTTCTCGGTGAGCAATTCGAGGATCTTGCGCCGGGTCGGATCGGCGAGCGCGCGAAAGAGCGAGTCTTCCATAGGAGAGATAGTTATACAAGTGTCTAAATATGTCAAGTAAAGTTGACTAAATCCGTTCCTATCACAAGCTTGCAGCCATGCCGAGCCCTGGCGGCAGCGATAACTCGAGCGCGGTTCGCCGCGTTCTCGCGGGACTTCTCATCGCCAATGTCGCGGTCGTCGCCGCGAAGGCCGCGGTGGGAATCGTCTCGGGGTCCCTCGCGATCCTGGGCGACGCTCTGCATTCGTCCGTCGACGCCCTCTACAACGTGCTGGGGTTGATCGTGATCCGCGTAGCGGCGCGTGCTCCCGACGAAGACCATCCGTACGGGCATCGCAAGTTCGAAACGCTGGGCGCCCTCGCGATCGTGATCTTTCTCTCGGTTACCTGCTTCGAGCTCGCGCGCAGCGCGGTCCTCAAACTCGTGGCCGGCGGCCATGCCATCGAGCTGAGCGATCTGGGGTTGGGCATCCTGATCGGCACGCTGGCGGTGAACGTGTTCGTCGCGTGGTACGAGAACCGGCGGGGGCACCAGCTCAGATCGGAGCTCCTCATCGCCGATGCGGCGCACACCCGCACCGACGTGTTCATCACGATTGGCGTTCTGCTGGGCGCACTGTTCGCGCGGCAGGGATTCCTGTGGGTCGACCCCATCGTGGCAGTCGTAGTCGCGATCCTATGCGTGCGCGTCGCGTATCAGATCTTTCTCCGGACCGTCCCGACCCTGGTCGACGAGCGCGCGATTCCCGCGCGCTCGATTCGTCAGACTGCTGAGGCCGTGGACGGCGTGAAGAGCGTGTATGGCATCCGCTCGCGCGGCGCAAACGCGGGATCGGTGCGCTATGCCGAGGTGACGATAGCGGTGGATCCAAACGCCAATGTGGCCGCGGCACACGCGATCGCGGATGCGGTCGAAGAGCGCCTGAAAAAGGACCTTGAGCTGGAAGAGGTCACGGTGCACGTCGAGCCATGTTGACTTCCCTGCCCCTCAGTCGACCGGGCAAGACCGGCATTCCGCCGCTGCGGCGCCAGCCGCGCTCGCTCAAGCAGGAGTATCAGGAGTTCATCCTGCACCGGCTCGAGGAATACAAGAACACCGTGCCGCGGGCGGAGCTGCTGCAGATCGGCGATGAAGCGGTGCGCGAGCTGCAGGCGAGCGCCCAGGATCAGTATCTGCTCACCGAGGTGCTGCTGCTCGAGCACGTGGACCGCATCATCGCGCGCCGGTTGCGGCTGCCATCGTTCCCCCGCTGGCGCCAGAAGCATCGCTTGCTGCGGGAAGCGCAGCGCGAGCCGACGCATTGGGGCTTCGATCGCCAGCATCCGATCGTGCCGTGGGCCGCGCGGCTCGAGCCCGGCGACGTGGTCGTCGTGCTCGGCGCGGCGGCACTGCCGGAGGCGCTGTACCTCGCGGCGCACGATGCGGAAGTCTTTCTGCTCGATCAGGATCTGGGTGCGGTCGAGGCGGCCGAGGGACGCGCCGTCGCCGAGCAGCTCGGCGGCGGCGCGTTCCAGGCGCTGGTGATCAACTTCGGGAGCTGGTTCCCTGATTTGACGCCGTCGCTCGTCGCGATTTCGCCCGCGAGCCTGGCTCAGATACGCGCCAAACAGCGCGGTTCGTTGATCGCGGATCTCCAGGTGCGCACGCCGTCGGGCGGCGTGCATGTGATCCTGCCGCCGCAGCCCGAGCACCGTGAAGTCATTCCCTTGGCCCCGGAAGCGCTCCAAGCGCTCTACCGCGGCTGGCAGGTTCAGCGATCCACGGGCCGGCGCGCGAAGCGCACTGGCTTTACGGCGATCAAGCCGCCGCGTCAGCTCGACACGGTTCAACCGGCTCTGAACGTGTCGGATTGACGATTGGGCATCGCCGTAGTTCCGTAACCGACTGCATCAGCGAGACTTAGCTCAGCAGGGGTTTGGCAGACAGCTTGCAATAGAGGGGCGGCATGACAAGCCTTCCTCTCGTACTCGACGATGAACCGATGGGGATTATCCTGCGGGCCGGCCAGCAGATCCTGAAGCCCGCCAAGATTTGGGCGTATTGCTGGTTTGCCGACGAGGGTGAAAACGGCGATCACACCCATCGACATCTGCCAATCGATCCTAAGGTTTGAACGACTGGTAAATGAAAACGGGGCCGGCACGACGCCGGCCCCGTTTCGTTTCCTGTCCTCGCCGCTCACACCGCCTCACTCACGGACGTAAACGAGAAGTCCTTCACAACCAGCGGCGGTACCACCACCGCCGGCCCTCCCACGTCTCCCGATTCCGACGATGAGACGCGCTCCGGCTTCCCAACCGCGACGAGATTGTTGAGCATCGTCACCGGGCTCTCGTTAAATCGGAAATTGTTCACGGCGCGACTCACCTCACCACGCTCGATCAGGAACACGCCGTCGCGCGTGATGCCGGTATACAACAGTGTGCGCTGATCGACGGCGCGGATGTACCAGAACCGCGTCACCAGGAGACCGCGCTCGACCCCTTTGATCAGCTCTTCGAGCGATTGTGCCGCTCCGGTGCCCTCGAGCCGATAGCCACCCGCAAATGGCGTCGGCTTCATACCCTGTTTGTCCGCCCAGAAGCGATCGTAGGCCAGGTTCTTGAGCATGCCGTTTTCGACCCACACGGTCCGGCCAACCGACAGCCCCTCGCCTGTAAACGGCGACGTGAGCAGATCCGGATCTTGTGGATTGGACGAGATCGTGATGCGCTCATCCACGACCTTCTCGCCGATGCGGTTTCCGCCGCCCCGCTTGGAGAAGAAGCTGCGCCCTTCATCGGCCGGCCGCGCGTTCATCGCGAACGAGAGCAAGCTGACGAGGTTGCCCGCCGCGGTCGGCTCCAGCACGACGGTGTACTTGCCCGGCTCGAGCGCCGTCGATGCGCGCGTGCCGTGCGCCTTGCGAACCGCGCGCGTGGCGAGCTGCGCCGCGGGCGTCGCGCGGGCCCAGTCGTTGTGCGCCGTTCCCGCCCAGCCGGAGCCTTTGCCATCAGGGCTGCGCACGGTGAGTGTGTGCACGGCAGTGGTGGACGCGTGATAGCCGAACAGGCCTGCCGAGTTCGCAACCGCCGATGCGCCGGCCACCCGATGCACGATCCCTGTGGCCAGGAGTCCAGCGCGATTGGATTCGCCGGCGGCATTCCGGACGGCATCCGCCCGGCGAACCGCGTCGAGCCCTGCGCTCGCCTCTGCATAGGCCGGGACGTCCGTGTACACCTGCGCGGGCAGCACTGACATGAGCTCGGGGTTCTCCGGCGCTAGTTTCGCCAGGCGTTCGCTGGTCTCGACCGCGCGAACCAGCCCCGCTTCGTCGAGCACATTCGTGCCCACGCTCGCGGCTCGCTTGCCAAACCTCGAGGTCACGGTCACCGTCGCATTGTCGGTGTCGCCGGACGTCGTCACCTCGTTGCGGGCGTAGCGGGTGTTGCCATTGGCGCTCGCGTTGATGTTCACCTGGCACGCCTCGGCCTTGGACAGGGCCAGGGCTCGCTCGGCAAGTTGCCGCGCCGCGGCGCGGGACAGACCGCTGAACTCAGCCACGGTCCCCCCCCCTCCCGGTGTTGATGACGTTGATGCCCTTGAAGCGCGCGGGCGGCGTACTGTGGCTGACCGCGTTCGCCTGTCCCGGTTGCCCTTTGCCGTCCGTGAACGTGCCGTTCATCAAATAGGACGACTGTCCGCCGATCATGTCCATCGCATTCCAGAAGTCGGGCGTGCGCGATTGATACGCGACGTCTTTCAGCATGCCGGTGATCTTCCCGCCTTTCACTTCGTAGAACACCTGGCCGCCGAATTGGAAGTTGTAGCGCTGCTGATCGATCGAGTACGAGCCGCGGCCCACGATGTAGATGCCGTTCTCCGTCGCGGCGATGAGATCGTCGACTTTGAGATCGCGCTCGCCCGGCAGCAGGGAGACATTCGGCATCCGCTGGAACTGCACGTCGGCCCATGACTCCGCGTACGACGTGCCGTGCGAGCTCTTGCGGCCGGTGAGCGGCGTGAGCCACGCGACCTGATCACGCGTCGTCTGATAATCGACCACGATGCCGTTCTTGATGATGAGGTACGTCTCCGGCGCGACCCCGTCGTCATCCCAACCGCAGGCCGAGAGTGAGCCTGCCTGCGAGCGATCGCCCTGGATGTTCATGAATTCGGGACCGTACTTGAATCTCTTGAGGATCTGCTCGGGCGGCGCGAGGAAGCTCGTGCCGGCGTAGTTCGCCTCGAAGCCGAGCGCGCGGTCCAGCTCGGTGGGATGCGCGATCGATTCGTGAATCGTGAGGAACAGATGGTGCGGCTCGAGAATCAGGTCGTAGCGTCCCGGCTCCACCGGCTTTGCCGTGAGCTTCTGCACCGCTTGCTCGGCCCAGCGTGCCGCGTTGCCCGGCAGGTCCGATTTCAGCACCCACTCCCACCCCAGACCCATCGGCGCGACCTCCGCCGAATTGCGCGTCTCGAACAGCCCTCGCGCGGTGTCGACCGCGGTGATGTTCATCTGCGGGAAGCAGCGGTAGACGTCCTGCACCGTGAAGATGTCATCCGTTGACGCGTAGGTCCGTTGATCGCGCACGAACGCGAGCGACGAGGTCACGAATCGCGCGCCCGAGACTTTGAGCGCTTCGGCATTGGCGCGCAGCAGCAGGCCGACCTTGTCTTCGATCGAGACCTCGAACGGGTCGGTTTCGATGGGACTGCGCCAGCGGCCGTCTTTGACTCCTGGCGTAGGCGCTAGGGTCACGGGCCGGCGCATCGCACGGCGGTTGGCCTGTGCCTGCACGACCGCGAGCTTGGCGACGCGGTCGATTTCGACGGCCGTGAGCTCGCGACTGGCTGCGAAGCCCCACGCCCCGTGCGTCAGAACTCGGATGCCAAAGCCGTAGGTCTCGCCGTCCGAGAGATTGGTGATCTGCTGCTCGCGCGTGTTGACCGATTGGCTTCGCGTTCGTGCGACGCGGATGTCGGCATACGAAGCGCCCGCAGTCTTGGCGGTGCTGAGGGCACGCATGCAGAGATCTTTGACTGAGGGATCGGCCTGCGGGAGCCGGATTGGCAGCCGGGATGCCACCGTCAGCGCGGCGCCCGTTTGAACGAATTCGCGACGATCCATTAATGCTCCTTGCAACTATGGCGGACGGGCCTATCTATGAAGGTATGTCGACGCTAAAGATCGACGGTCATTCGATCGTTGCGGAAGAGGGGCAAACGATCCTCGACGCAGCCCGCTCAGCCGGCATCGAAATCCCGACCCTGTGCTGGTACCCCAAGCTGTCTATCGTCGGCAATTGCCGTATCTGCCTGGTCTCCGTAGAGGGCCAGCCCAAGCTTGTTCCAGCGTGCGCGGCGAAGATCACCGACGGCATGGTGGTCACCACCCAATCGCACGCGGCGATCGAGAACCGCAAAGGCGTCCTCCGCCTGCTGTCGGAGCGCTACCCCGCCGAGCATCTCCGCAACGGCGGCCGGGCCAATCCCCGCAACGAGTTCGAGCGGTATCTCGTGGATTACGACGTCGTCCCGACGCCGGTCGTAGACCGCGACCTGCCGCTGCGCTCGGGCGACGAGCGCCCTGGCGATCCCATGATCCGCCACGACATGTCGACCTGCATCCTGTGCACGCGCTGCGTACGCGCCTGCGAGGACATTCAGGTAGTCGGCGTGCTGGACGTGGGATTCCGCGGCGAACATGCGGAGATCATCGTCGGTGCCGACGGCGATCCCGACAAGGCGGGCTGCACCTGGTGCGGCGAATGCGTTCGCGTCTGTCCCACGGGGGCGATCTTCGAGGTCATGCCGCGCCAGCGGTTTGCCCCAGAGCAGATCCGCCGTCCCGACAGAGTCGTCCGGTCAGTCTGTCCCTACTGCGGCGTCGGCTGCCAGGTCGATCTGCATGTCGCCGATAATCAGGTTGTCCGCGTCACCTCTCCCGACATCGAGCTGAACACGCCCAACCAGGGGTCGACGTGCGTGAAAGGTCGGTTTGGATACGACTTTCCGCAGCATCGCGACCGGCTTACGAAGCCGTTGATAAGGAGGGAATGGGAGAAGGGAGATGGGAGATGGGTGTGGAAAGGCCCGAAGGGGGCCGAGCGGCGCGCCGGTCCCTGGCGCACGATCGAGGGCGAGGGCCAGCAGCCAAAACCCGGCACGTCGCCGCGCGCCACCGGCAAGTCGGTGCGCGAGCTGCCCCTGCTCGAACGGCTCGACCTGGATATCCGCGATCGCGTGGCGACACCGGCCGACTGGTACGCGCCGTTCCGCGAGGCCACGTGGGAGGAAGCGCTGGAGCTGACGGCCCAGGAGATGCTGCGGATCAAAGGCGCCCGCGGCGGCGATGCACTCGCGTGTTTCTCCTCGGCCAAGTGCTCGAACGAAGAGAACTACCTGATGATGCGCATGTTCCGCGCCGCGCTGGGCACGAACAACATCGATCATTGCACGCGGCTGTGTCACTCGACTTCGGTCGCCGCGATGCAGCGCGCGATCAACACGGCGGCGGCCTCGGGCTCGATGCGCGAAATCGAAGAGGCGTGCGACGTGATTTTCATCGCGGGCGCGAATACCACCGAGTCGCACCCGGTGTTCGGCGCCGCCCTCAAGCGCGCCCACGAGAAGCGCGCCACGCTCATCGTCGCCGACCCGCGCCGCACCGAGCTGGCGGGCCGCGCGGACGTCCATCTCCAAATGCAGCCCGGCACCGACGTCGCGCTCTACTCGGCGATGCTGAATCACATCCTGGGACTGGGGTTGGAGAATAAGGATTTCATTGCGAACCGTACACATGATTTTGAGAAGGTCCGCGAAGCCGTAAGGCCGTTTACGGCGGCAAAGGCGGCAAAAATAACCGGCATTGCGGCTGAAAAGATCGAGCGCGCCGCCGAGATGTACGCGCGCGGCCCGAATACCAGCACGCTCTGGGCGATGGGGCTGACGCAGCACGCCAACGGCACCGACATCGTCACCTCGCTGCTCAACCTGATGTTCGCGTGCGGCATGATCGGCCGCTGGGGTGCCGCCATGCTGCCGGTGCGCGGCCAGAACAACGTGCAGGGCGCATCGGACGTCGGCGCGATCCCGTTTGTCTACACGGACTACCAGCCCGTCGGCGACCAGCAGGTGCGCGCGCGCTTCGCGCGAGAGTGGAACGTCCCCGCCGACTCGCTGTCGCTCCAGAAGGGGCTGATGGTCACCGAAGTCGTAAAGCCGGAGAGCGGCGTCCGCGGCATGTACATCATGGGCGAGAACCCGATCATCTCCGATCCCGACATCGCGCACGCCGAGCACTGGTTCTCGGAGCTCGAGTTTCTCGCCGTGCAGGACCTCTTCCTCACGGAGACCGCACGCTATGCCGACGTCGTGTTGCCCGGAGCGAGCTTTGCCGAGAAGAGCGGCACGTTCGTCAACACCGAACGGCGGATTCAGCTCTCGCACAAGGCGGTGGACTCCCCGGGCGAGGCACGGGGCGATCTCGAGATTCTGATGGACCTCTCCAACCGGCTCGGATTGCCCACCAAATTCTCGAGTGCCGAAGACGTGATGCGGGAAATCGCCCGCGTCACGCCGAGCTGGGCAGGCGTGACATATCCTCGGCTCGAAGGCGCGGGGCTGCAGTACCCGGTCACGAGTCAGGAGCACCCGGGCACGTCGTTCCTCTTTGATAAGGAATTCCCGACCAAAGACGGCCGGGCGACGTTCGTGGCGGTCGAATACACGAACCCCGTCGAGCTGCCCGACGACGAGTATCCGTTCGTCATGAACACGGGCCGCCAGCTCTACCACTGGCACACGGGCACGATGACCCGGCGCGCCAGCGGCCTCGATGCGCGCGAGCCGACGGCAATTGTCGAGATCCATCCGGACGACGCGAAGCAGCTCGGCGTGCACGAGGGCGAGCTGATCCGGCTCACGTCGCGCCGGAACTCCATGGTGAGCGCCGCGCGGATCTCGGATCGCGTGGCACGCGGTCAGGTGTTCGTGCCGTTCCACTTCCGAGAAGCCGCGGCCAACCTGCTCACCAATCCCGTGCTCGATCCCTACGCGAAGATGGCGGAGTTGAAGGTGTGCGCGATCCGGATCGAGGCAGTGAAGGCGGAAGTAGGCTTTAGCCGGTGAACTTGGGGCTCCAAGGTCGCGTCGCGCTCGTGTGCGGCGGCACGCGCGGCATCGGTCACGCAGTCGCCCAGATGCTCGAAGCAGAAGGCGCGAGGGTGGCGGTCAATGGTCGCCGGGATGCGCCATTCCCAGCCGATGTGTCGGTCCCGGAGCAGGCCACCGGACTGGTGCAGCGCGTCGCCAAGGAATTCGGCCGGCTCGACATCCTGTTTTGCAACGCGGGCGGTCCGCCCGCGGCGGCGTTCAAGGACCAACCGGCCGACGCGTGGCAGCAAGCGATCGAGCTGAACCTCCTGTCGACGGTGCATCTTGCGCGCGCGGCCGCCCCGATCATGACCACAGCGAAGTGGGGCCGCATCATTTGCCTCACCTCGATCGCGGCCAAGCAACCGCTGCCCGGCCTGATCCTCTCGACCATGGCCCGCGCCGGCGTCCTGGGTTTCGCCAAGGCGTTGTCGGACGAAGTCGCCACGGACGGCGTAACCGTGAACGCGATTTGCCCCGGCTTCATTGCGACGGAACGAGTCGAGGAGCTGACGAAGAAAAAGCCCGATATGATGAAGCAGATGCTGACCCAAATCCCCATGGGGCGCATCGGCACGCCCGAAGAATTGGCGGCAGCCGTGACGTTCCTGGCCTCCGAGCGCGCCAGCTATATTACCGGCGCAGTTTTACAAGTAGACGGCGGCTTCATCCGTTCGATCCTTTAACAACTCCCTCTTCCCCCTTCCCTCTTCCCCGTTCGGTGTTCATGCAAGCAATAGTGAAAGAGAAGCGCGCCCCCGGTCTGACCGTGAAGTCCGTTCCAAAGCCGACGCCGGGACCTGGCGAGGTGCTGATCGCGGTGCGGCACGCCGGCGTCTGCGGAACGGACCTCCACATCGCCGACTGGGATCACTGGGCTGAGGGACGCATCAAGCCCCCGATCGTCGTGGGGCACGAGTTCGCGGGAGAGATTCAGGGGTTGGGAGATGGGGTTACGGGACTCCGTGTTGGTCAGCTGGTCACGGCCGAAGGGCATATCGTCTGCGGGCACTGCCTGCAGTGCCGGACCGGCAACAGCCATATCTGCAAGAACACGCGCATCATCGGCGTGGACCGCGATGGGGCATTCGCCGAGTACATCGTGATGCCCACGACCAACGTGCTCACGCTCTCGGGGATCCCCACCGAGATCGGCGCGATCATGGATCCGATAGGCAACGCGTTTCACACGGTGCTGACCGGGGGGGCGGAGATTCCCGGCAGCACTGTTTTTATTGTCGGGTGCGGGCCGATCGGCTGCTTCGCGGTCGGGATCGCCCGCGCCGCAGGCGCGACCAAGGTGATCGCATCCGACGTGAACCCCAAGCGCCTGGCGCTCGCTGAAAAAATGGGCGCGCACGTCGTGATCAACGCCGCGAAGGAAGACGTCGTCAAGACGGTGATCGCCGAGACCGGCAACGAGGGAGCCGACGTCGTGTGCGAGATGTCGGGCGTCCCCTCTGCCCTGCACCAGGCCTTCGCGGCCGTGCGTCTGGGTGGGCGTGTCCAACTGCTGGGCATTCCGAAAGGCGACGTGCCGATCAACTTTGCCGACGAGATCATCTTCAAGGGGATTACGATCTACGGCGTGATCGGCCGCAAGATGTACCAGACCTGGCATCAGATGCGGCGCTATCTCACCGCCGGGCAATTCGACCCCCGCCCCGTCATTACGCACAAGTTCCCGCTTGCGAAGATCGAAGACGCGCTCGCGGCCATCCGCTCGGGTGATGCCGGCAAAGTCATTCTGGAGATCGTATGAGCTTCATGGCACAACTGCAGGACGAGTTGGTGGAGTTCAAGAAGGAAGGCGTCTACAAGCGTCTCAACTACCTCGATTCGCCGCAGGACGCGCGCGTCAAGATGGAAGGACGCGGCGAAGTCGTGATCCTCTCCTCCAACAACTATCTCGGCCTGTGCGATGTCCCCGACGTGGTGCGCGCCGGCAAGGAGGCACTGGATCGCTGGGGCGCCGGGACCGCGTCGGTGCGGTTCATCTGCGGCACGTTCACGGTCCATCGTGAGCTGGAAGAGGCGCTCGCCAAGTTCGTCGGGTGTGAGTCATCGCTCAGCTACGTGAGCTGCTGGAATGCGAACGAGGGGCTGTGCGCCACGGTCCTGAGTGAGCCGGACTTTGTGGTGTCCGATCAGCTCAACCATGCGTCGATCATCGATTCGATTCGCCTCGCCAAAGCGATCACCAAATGTCAGACCGGCGTCTACAAGCACTCCGACATGGCCGATCTCGAAGAGAAGCTGAAAGCCGCGGGCAAGGCGCGGCGCAAGCTGATCTTCACCGACGGCATCTTCTCGATGGAAGGGGACATCGCGAAGCTGCCTGATCTGGTCGAGCTCGCGAGAAAGTACGACGCCGTGCTCGCGGTGGACGACTCTCACGCGACGGGCGTGCTCGGGAAAAGCGGCCGGGGCACCGCGGAGCACTACGACATGGTAGGGGATGTCGACATCATCACCTCGACGCTCGGCAAGGCACTCGGCGGCGCCGCAGGCGGCTTCACGGCAGGACCACGCGCGCTGACCGATTACCTCACGCAGCGCTCCAGGCCGCAGCTGTTCAGCAACGCACTGCCTCCGACCGTCGCCGCCAGCGCCCTGGCGGCGGTCCGTCATGTCGAGGCGCATCCGGCGCTCGTAACCACGCTGCACCAGAACGCGCGCTACTTCCGCGAGCAGCTGCTCGCGCTCGGCTTCAAGCCGCTTCCCGGCGAGACGCCGATCGTTCCGGTGATCCTGGGCGAGACGGCCAAGGCGATCCACATGAGTGAGCTGCTGCTGGCCGAGGGCGTGTTCGTGACGGGGTTCGGCTATCCTGTTGTACCGCAAGGACATGCGCGCGTGCGCTGCCAGCTCTCGGCGGCACATACGCAGGATGATCTCGACTTCGCCCTCCGGGCATTCAAGAAGGTGGGTTCAAAACTGGGACTGATTTGATGATACCGATTCTTCTCGTCGCGTTGTTACAAACCGCCGAACCGCCCATCCGCCCATCCGCCGCCCTTGGTTTCGAACCTGGCACGGACTCGATGCTCGCCGACTGGAAGCAGGTCAGCGGCTACATGAATTCGCTGGCGCAACGCAGCCAGTACGTACGCGTCGACACACTGGGACGGACCACGGAAGGCCGGCCGTTTCTGCTGATGACGATCACGGCGCCCGAGAACCAGGGCCGGTTGGCGGAGATCAAGCGGGCGCAGGCCCTGCTCGCCGATCCACGCCGGCTCAGCGATGCTCAGCTTGCGGAGGTCCGGAAGACGCAACCCGCCGTGATCCTGATCAGTAACAACATCCACTCCGATGAGATCGGCTCGAGCCTCATGGGAATGACGCTCGCGTACGAGCTCGCGACCGACCCCCATCTGCAGCGCCTGTTGGACTCCGTCGTCGTCCTGATGATTCCCTCGATGAATCCCGACGGGCTCGACACGGTGGTGAGCTGGTACCGGCGATATAAAGGCACGCGCTACGACGAAGGCAACCTGCCCTGGCTCTATCACAAGTACGTGGGGCACGACAACAATCGCGACTGGTTCATGCTGACGCAGGTGGAGACCCGTCTCGTCACGCGGATGCTCTACAAGGAGTGGTTTCCGGAGATTGTGTACGACGTGCACGAGCAGGGCTCCAGCCGCGAGCGCCTGTTCGTGCCGCCGTTCATCGATCCGGTGAACCCGAATCTCGATGCGTCGATCGTCGCGGGAATAAACCTGGTGGGTGTGACGATGGCGTCGGCGCTGGCCGACGCGGGGCTGACCGGCGTCGCGCATCAGCAGACCTACGACCTGTGGTGGCACGGCGGATTTCGGTCGACGCCCACGCGCCACAACATGATCGGCATCCTCACCGAGGCTGCGAGCACCCGGCTCGGTACGCCGATCCATCTGTCGCCCGACTCGCTGCGCCAGCCCGCGCGTGGGGTGAATTATCCCGCGCCGTGGCCGGGCGGCACGTGGCGCATCGGCGACATCGTGCGCTACGAGCTGGTCACGTCGCAGGCTCTCGTAAAGCTCGCGGCGCGCGACCGGCTCGCGATCATCGATCGATTCGTGGGTCTCGGGCGGCGCGCGGTGGAAGCCGGCGCCGCGGGGAACCCGTTTGCCTATGTCCTGCCCGCCGAGCAGCGGGGGGGGGATCCCGGGAGCTGGGCAGCGCTCGCCAACATTCTCCTGGCGGGTGGTGTGGAGGTGCAGCGCGCAGCCGAGTCATTCACCGCGGATGGTCAGCAGTACCCGGCCGGGTCGCTCGTGGTGCTGATGGCGCAGCCGTTCCGCGCGCATGCGAAGGACCTGCTCGAGCCGCAGCGATACACGCCGGTCAATGATCGGCCGCCCTACGACGTCGCGGGCTGGACACTGCCCTACATGATGGGCGTGCATGCCGACGTCGTGGCTGCCCCGTTCAGCGCCAATCTGGTGAGAGTGGACACGGTCGTTCCTGCACCGGGAAGGATCGAGGGGACGGGTGACGTCTTTATCCTGCACAATCGAACCAACGCCGAGTCCCGCGCGATCGCGGCATTGCTGTCAGCAGGCCAATCGCTGACGATCGCCGGCGACAGCGTGATCGTGCGTGGGCCGCGAGCTCGCGCCGTCCTGACCGAGCAGGCGGCACGGGGCGGGTTCAGCGTGACGGCAGTGCAAAGCGCGCCCGTAAGCGCCGGCGTGACGCGGCAGCGTTTGCCGCGGATCGCGCTGTATCAGCCGTGGACGGCGAACCACGATGAAGGGTGGGTCCGCTGGGTCTTCGAGCAGTATGGGATCAGCTACACGACAGTTCGCGACAACGACCTGAAAAAAGGCGCGTTACGGCGGAGTTTCGACGTACTCGTGCTGCCCGATGCTGAAACCCGCTCGCTCTTGAACGGAAGCGACACGACTCGCGTCCCGTTGCAATACGCTGGCGGGATGACGGAACGAGGTGCTGATGCTATTTCGGCGTTTGTTCGGGGTGGTGGCACCCTCGTGTGCCTCGATGGTTCAAGTAATTTCGCGATTACACGCCTTAACCTCCCGGTGGTCAACGTCCTAGCTGGGGAGGCATCGGGTCCGCAAGTTTTGCGATTTTACGCCCCAGGCTCTATTTTCGGTACGGTTTTGGGGGGAGTGGGGACTGGGCGTGCTGCAAGCCCGGTAACCCTTGGAGTCCCCGATTCCCTCAAAGTCTACTTCGAGAGTAGCGCCGCCTTCACAGTTTCGGGCTCTGCTCGGGCCCTGGCGACGTATCCCTCGCAGCCCCTGCGATCGGGCTATGCCCGTTTCCAGGAGCGGCTCGAAGGGAAAGCGGCGCTGGTGGAGGCACCCGTAGGCAGCGGACGCGTGATCCTGTTCGGGTTCCGCCCTCAGTTTCGGGGCCAAACCCACGGCACGTTCAAGCTGCTCTTCAACGCGGTCCTGTTGGCGGCCCCCTGACCGGGGCCCGGAGGCGTCCCGATGAAGCGGCTAGTTCTCCTGGTGGGATTCGTGACCTTGGCAGCGAATCCCGCGGCGGCCCAGAAAGCTCAGAACATCGAGTTCGGCGCGTTTGGCTCCTACTGGCGGTTCGACAGATCGTTCCTGCTCGAGAACGGTTTCGGAGCGGGCGCCCGGATCGGCTACAACCTGAGTGACCGCATTGGGGTCGAGGTGACTGGCGACTTCATCGCCACCACCAACCTGGCAGCCACGCAGGACATCAACATCAACGCGCTCGGCGCCAACCTCGTGTTCAACTTCCCGATGGGCGACCGGACGACATTGCTTGCCTCGGGCGGTTACTCGCGCATGGTGTTTGTCTCCGACCCGCCGTACGACTTCACGCAACACATGTTCGCCGGTGGGCTCGGCGTCCGGACCTTCGTCAGCCGCCATGTCGCGCTGCGCGGCGATGTGCGCGCGCAGTACCGGCCGGACAACCCGTTCTTCGCTGATGCCTTCACGGGGCAGGTCCAGGGCTCAGTCGGTGCCTCGTACTTCTTCATTCCGCCCCAGCAGGGGCGCGGCTTCAACACGAACTTCCAGTGGTACTGGGGCGCGCAGGGCGGCGCGTTCGCCTCCAAGACGAATGTCCAACCGCTGGTCTACGACCCGGTCGTCGGCGGCCACTGGTTAATCAAGTCGCGCCGCACGGCGTTGTACGTGGCCTACGAGCAGTCGTTCTTCCTGTCCGAGGCCACGGCCGTGATCCAAGACCCTAACTCGGTCAACTCCGCCGTCGGGCCGGGTTTCCGCGATGTCACCTTCAGCGATGTGCGGCGCCTCATGTTCGGCGTCGTGGCGTACCCCGCGCAGAAGGTCATCGAGCCGTTCGCCGGTGGCGGGTTCGCCCTGCAGCAGGTGCTGAATCCGATACCCGACTGCACGACCCAGACTTGCAACCTGTCGGAGGCCACGGAGGCTCTTGATCGCGCGCACGACGCGGCGAGCAAGGCGTTCGTCTGGATAATGGGTGGCCTGCAGATCAACTACTCGAGCAAGCTGAACGTGTTCGCGCACTACATCCTCACCTCGGGCGCGGCCAACTTCCTGCTCGAAGGCAATACGCATACGCTCCAGGGCGGCGTGCGTTACAGCCTCGGCTCCTCCAAGGAAGGCATTACCGACAGGCACTAACCCAAGGCGAGTCCTTGAGATAAAACCGCAGCGGCCAGTCGGTCGCCTGTGTGATGCCGATGCGAGGCCCCGCGACGATATCCTGTTTGCGGGGCCTCGTGCCGTCTTCGATCCGCAGCCGCCCCCGCTGCAATGAGACGCCGTTCAGTGCTCCGGTCACGCCGAGGGCCTCGCACAGCCGCGCTGGGCCCGCGCACAGCGGCTCCTTCTTGCCGCGGCGCCGGCGCATGGTGTCGATTCCCTTCAGCGGTTCGAGCGCCCGAATCAGGACGGCGGCAGGAAAGCCCTGCGTCTCGGTCACCGCGTTGAGACACCAGTGCATGCCGTAGGTGAAGTACACGTACGCGGTGCCGGGCGGACCGTAGAGCGGCTCGGTGCGCGCGGTGCGGCGATGGCCGTACGCGTGGCAGGCAGGATCATGCGGACCGACGTACGCTTCCACTTCGACGATGCGCCCGGCGGTCTGCTGCCGGCGCCCGCCCACGTCACTGACCAGAATCCGCCCCAATAGTCCACGCGCGACCTCTTCCGTAGGTCGCGCGTAGAATGTTGCCCGAACAGCTGCGTCTTTCACCTTAGGCGTTACCGCCGGTCAGGCCGCGCTTCACCCGCGACCAGAAGGATTCGCCCGAATCACTTTCGGGCCCTTTGGGAGCTGAAGGTGCCGGCGGCGGAGGCGGAGGCTCTGGAGCCGCTGATTGCGGCTCGATCATGGGCCGCCCGTTCGTGACGTCCGGGGACTCGGATTCAAAGCGTCGCGGGCCGTGGCCTTGGCCACCGCGCCCACCCCGACCACCACGGCGTCCGCGCCCCCCCCCTCCCCCACCCCCACGCTCCCCACGCTCACCGTTCTCGGCACGGCCGCGCGCACCTCCCGCGCCCCCCCGTCCACCGCGCCCGCGACCGCCGCGCTCACCGCGCTCACCGCGCTCGCCACGCTCGCCACGCTCACCGCGCTCGCGTTCCTGGTTCGGCCCGGGCGAATTCGTCGGGGCCGGTTGACCGCTCGGCTGCTTGGGTGGCAGGACGTCGGCGCGGGGCTTGAAGTTGGGATCGACCTCGACGACGCCGATTCTCGGGATTTCGGGAGCCCCACCCCGGCGAGCGCCGCCGCGCGAGCCGCGGCGGAACCGCGCGCTGCGCATCGGGACCCCCGGCGTGGACCCGGTAGTGCTGTATGGCGGCGGTGGCGCCGAGGAGGCGGGCATCGGGATATCATCCTCGTCTTCCTGGAGATCCGGCGTCGACGCCACCATGGGCGTGGGGACGACGGGCTGCGCACCTTCGGGCTCTTCTTCCTCGGCCTTCTCGTCGCTCGGGCCGGTAATCGCCTGTTTCAGCATCCCGAACGCGTCGCCGAACGAGAACCCGCTCGCCGATTTCTCCGCGGGCGCCGCGGGCTCTGCCGGCGCGTCTGCGGGCGCTTCCTCCGGCTCGGCTGCAGCGGCGGGCTGCTCTTCGCGGTCGCGGCCCCGGCCGCGACCTCTGCCCCGGCCACCACGGCTGCGCGGTTTTTCACTGGCCTCGCTCATGACCCCCAGTGCCGGGCTCGCTGCCGCGCCTGCGACCTCCGGACCGAGGGCGATCTCGTATTGTCCGTTGTCGAGCCGGGTCAGGGTGATCAAACCGCGGCGCGCGGCTTCGATGACGAACTTGCTGAAGCGCGAGTACCCGGCGTCCTTCTCGTCGAAGTTGGGGTCGATCTCCTGCATCACCTGCTTCAGCCGGTCGGAGCGCATGACGTCGTTGTGCGCCGTCATCTGCTTGACGGCTTCGACGACCAGCTCCCACGGATCGCGCTTGATGTATTCGACGTCGCTCGTCTTGGTGAAGCCGGCGAGCTCGTTGTAGGAGTAGTACTCGTCGCAATTCTGGATGAGCAGGTCGCTCGAAGACTCACGGATTCCCACGCCGATGACGTACTTCCCGTACTCTTTGAGCTTCAGCACCAGCGACGAGAAATCCGAGTCGCCGGAAAGCAGAATGAAGGTGCCGATCTCGGGCCTGGTGAAGACCAGCTCCAGCGCGTCGATCGCGAGGCGGATGTCGGTGGCGTTTTTCTTGTTGGCCCCGTGCGCCGGCGCGAAGATCAGGTCGATGGAGGATTCGGACAGGGGGACGATGTACTGCGGGTAGCGTCGCCAGTCGGCATAGGCGCGTTGTACTGCGACTTTCCCGCGGATGATTTCGGACTGCAACAGCCGCTTCAACTCGGTTTGGAGATCCGAGCGGATCGCCATGGTGACGTTGTCGAAGTCGATCATCAGCGCCGCATTCGGCGCGTGGGCGGGTGGTTCCTTGTGGGCGGGGCGTGGTAAATGGTTGTGTGCTTGCTGCGGTGTCATAACGTACTTGGTTCCTGCCCTGAGGCGGGACAAACTCGTAGCACGTTCCCCATGGTGAGGAAGTGAACGACGCTCGTCTGCTGCGTCGGGCTCGTGGAAAAGGCGTGTTTCGCCGTAGTTAAATGCTGGCTGGTGCGTGGGGAGGGTCGCCGAGTCACCCGTGGCGCGCCGTGCGTGCTACCTCGACCCAATGCCGAGGCCCGCAAGCGCCGCCTGATGGTTCGACCCCTCGCCTGGGCACTGCCAGGCGTGTGAACAGTTGAAGATAAGCACTTTGGCTTCGCGAATCTACTCCCAACTGCGGTTTCGCGCTCAAGAACTCCTGATGGCGACCCCGTACCAGCACGGATTCACGCGACACGCGGCCATAGTGATCTTGATCCGGTACGATCCGCCCTGAGTCGGAGCGTAGTGTAGAACGGGGAGGTTTTCGCCGGACCGGTCGACCGCCA
>Ga0137428_1000283_pt1 | contig 22505 bp, 35 predicted proteins | sample EasRivERMZT718_2_FD_102305 | JGI IMG/M metagenome (GOLD analysis project Ga0137428, IMG submission 102305) | Soil microbial communities from meander-bound floodplain in the East River, Colorado, USA - East River MetaG ERMZT718_2 | ecosystem: Environmental > Terrestrial > Soil > Floodplain ...
CAATGGGACGATATGATCCCGAATCGTTGCGACGGTCGTTCGTCCCTCTGCACGACACGCAACGCACAGCGGTTGCTCGGCGAAGAGCGCCGAACGCATGCGCTGTAGTCGACGCCCTCGAACTCGAGCCGTCGGCGCCGCATGGTGCCAGGCCGGCCGAGCGTGCAGCTCGCAGCGTCCCGCCGGAACGATCGCGCCACATCCTGGTTCGTTACAGAACTGCAACCCGTTTATTCCCTTGGAATCTTTCGACCAGTTCGTCCGGTACCGCCACAATGCGGACACTTCTCATACATCATCCGCGCGACTTTTCCGTCTTCTCTGGTCGTCATCAAGTCGAGGTCCTGCGTCTTGAGCCAATGTCGAACTTCCCGCAATGAAGTGAGCCCAAAATTCTTGATACTCAATAGATCTTCGTCGCTCCATAGGAGCAGATCTGACACGGTATCAATACCAACCGTTGGCGGTGACTGGCCTCGCCGCATCGTCAACTGACTCTCGAATTTGGCGTTACTGAAGCAACTTCGGACGCGCACACTCAGAGGTAAGAGTTGTACGCACCGACTAAGAACAGGCAGCTTCGTTTCCGCCGCCGCTGTCACAGCGCGATGTTGTCGCCACCGCTCGCGAATGGCAATCTCACGGACGCGACAATGACTTATTCCAAAGAGTTGACCGATTTCGCGATAGGTCTCGGTTGACGTCTCAACCATTTCGAAAATGCGCCGGTCTCGGTCCACTTTCGTACTCGCGTCGATGCGCGTTGCTTTGGCGTTCAACGGTCCTCCCTAGTTCATGCGAGCCGGCCGGTGAATGTAGCCGCCATTGAGACGGACGAGCGCGTCCGCGACGGTTGGCGCCTCGAGCCCGTCGATAACGGACGCCAAGATCGAAACCAGATAGAAACGCCGCATGTCATCGGTCAGGATCGGCGACTGTTCGCCGGCATGCCGACGGATGACGTCGTCGAGCGCGTCCGGGAGTCGCAGCGTCACTAATCGATCCATTGTTGTGCTCCCTATCGTGACGCCAGGCGATCGCGCGCGCCGCGGCCATCGTCGGCGCCGTCTCGAGAAACGTAGTACACGCTAAACACTGGACGTCGCACGGTTGATCAAATCTCCCGGACGGATACAGGCCGGCATAGATCCGCCATGAGAACCGGCGCTTACTCGAGTTCCCGGATCGTGATGCCATGCACGGCCTCCGCGATTCGTTTCCGGAGGCGATAGGCCTCCGTTTTTGTCACCGTGCTCTTGACGTCCTCGACGACGATCTCGCCCGTCGACAAATCCCGGTATCGAAAATCGGCGGTAAATTTTCCGACGGTCGCAATGCGGATCGGCACTTGCGAGCGCCAGATTTCCATGACATGCAACGGGAACACCGGCTGCAGCTCGAGCTCGTCAATCTCGCCGGCCTTGCTCATGAGCTTGAGCTCGAGATAACGCGCGGCCTCCCGTTTCGAAGCGAATCGGACGCCGTCGACATGTATCGGCTCGGCGTGGTACTTGTTCGCCGGCGCCGCCGGACGCTCGAGCTCGGCCGGCGCCAGGTCTGGCGCGATGAGGCCCGCGCGCGCGGCGTACGACGTCCAGGCGTCGCGATCGGCGTTCACGATGGCGCCTCGTCTGCCTTGCGTTCCGGCGGTTCAGCCAGCCGCGTGAGCGCGCGCGCGAGCTTGGGTAGGTCCGCGGTCTCGACGAACACTTCGTACGTGAGCATCACCGCCCCATCGGCGGGTACGTGTAATTCAACGAGGCGGCAATTCGGCGGGCAGAGCCCCTCGTCGATCAGGAATTGCCCGAGCTTTCGTCCGAGGTACTTCGTCATCCCGTCGCCTCGTCGGCCTCGAGCGCGCGATCGCCGCAAAACCCGCAGACGTGCTCAAACGTGAGAATGTCGAGCGTCCGCGACAAGAGCGGATGCTCGCGCGCGTGACGCCGGCGCGCCGCCGGATCGTGTCGCTGGAAATAGCGCGACGTCCCATGCACGATCGGTGCGCCGCAATCGACGCACGGCTCCGGACACTGCTCGAGCGCCGAGCGGATCTCGTCGGACGACATGAACGGCGTCACCAGCACATACCGCCGGCCGCGGGCGTCGATGCTCATCACTTCCTCGAGGCCGCCCATCGGCGCGCCGTTTCGAACGGGAGTACACCCCATCGAACCATCGCGGTTTCGTTCGCGAGCGGGCAATGGTTCCCGATGACGTCGACGATCCAGATCCCCGTGTCGGCGGCCGTCGCTTTGTAGGTGATGACGTCCCGGCCGAACGTCAGACAATTCGCGTCCTTGCAGAGATAGCCCCATCGGTGATCGCGATCGCGCGCGCGTAACGTGTTGATCAGCTGATCGAGAAATTGCCAGGCCGTCTCACCGGTTTTGTCCTGACAGGAATTCGCGAGCAGCGCGGGATTTTTGTCCGCGAAATCGCGCGTCACGGCCTCGCCGTAGCTCGGCAATGGGAGCGCGGCGTCCCCGTTCGGCGAGCTCGGCGTCGACGTCGTCGGCGCCGTATCCGATCGATCGTTGTTATTCGTCGACGTGTTTGTATTGGTATTCGTAATCGTCGGCCCTGTCGGCGACGCCGTCGGCGTCCCATCGGCCATATCGAGGCGAATATCGCAGGCCGCCAAATAGAGGCCGGCCAGGACGACGACGAGCGCGCGTCTATGCATGCGGTACCGCCTTTTATTCATGGTTGAGGCCTTTCATCCCGGATCACGCGGCCGATATGCTCGAGCGTCTCTTTCACGTTCGCGACAAATTCGCCGACGGACGCGGCGAGTTCCCGGACGTGGCCGTCGAGCGCGACGAGCGGACACGTCGGTCCATGGATCCCGTCGGCCTCCCGGCAGACGATACAGATCACGCGCGCGCCGTCGCGCTCCGTGAAGCGCAACGTCGGCCCGGCGTCCGATTTCGCCGTCATGAGTCGCGCCTCCGGCGGCCGGCCTCGAGCATGAGGCGATCGTCTCGCCGCTCCATGCCCGGCCGCGGTCGCGCGCGATTCGCGGCGATGAGCTCCTCGAGGATGGCGCGCGCGCGCTCGGCGCGCCGCCAGAGGACATACAACCGGACGCCGAGCCCGGCCGCGCCGGCGACGAGCGCGATCGCGAGGGCATAGCGGAACGCCGTCATCGATCCCCCGTGCCGGTTTTTGGGTATTCGCCTTTTCGCGCGCGCGCGCGTGTACGAGGAGTACATGACGGATCCCTGACGGATCGGGTGTCGTGGAGTTCACCCCATGGGTGTCGTGGAGTTCCTGTTGACGCCTGTGGAAACTGTGGAAATCGCGGATTAATTGAAGCTTTAGCCATCTTTCGCTGTGCACGGACCGGAATGTCGAAGGAAAGCGGCAGTTGATCGCCATCGCCCGCGTAGGCGAGCGCCTCCGTGTTGAAGTGGTACCGCGTCGCCAGATACCGGCCGGAGCGCGCCTCGCGCTCGAGGACGCGCCGGCGCCGGAGCTCTGTCACGGCCTTCTGTGTTTGCCGGACGGAGCGGCCGACCATGCGCGCGATCCGGCCGATCGTTGGATAGACGCGCGACCCATCGTCGGCCGCAAACGACGCGAACGCCGCGGCGTACGGTTTCAGCCAGGCCGGCAAGGCCGAGTCAAAGACGGCCGAGACAAGGCGCCCACTCACGACAGTTTGTTACTCGGTCCCGACAGTTTGTAAGTCGGCGGCCTGGCGTTTCGCCTTCGTCGCCGCGAAGCCATGCCGCCGCGTCCGGAGTTTCGGCCGGCGCGTCTGCAGATCTTTCGCAACGTCGGCGCGCAGCCAGCGATACGGATACTTCTCGAAGGGTAGCGGCCGGAATTGGTCCAGCGAGAGCGCCCGCCGAATGGTGAGCGGGCTCACGCGGTAAATGGCCGACATTTCCTTGAGGGTGAGAATCACCGGGAGCGTCGAGAGATCGGTCACAGGCGCCGGCGCGTGAGCCATGAGTTGCATCCTCCCGAGGTTCGTTGTGGAGCCGGCGGATCCGATTACTGGGGGAACCGGAACGTACTGCAAAACTAACACCGTTGATGTATATTCCTACCTAGGAATATTGTTCAGTTGATAATCTCCGTGAAACAATCCCGGCCAGTGGAAGTCGACGTCACCAAAAAGGGCTGGCTGTGCGAACGGTGCGGGCACGAATGGATCCCCAAGGTCAAAGGTTTCGCGCCGGCCGTCTGCCCGAAGTGTAAGAGCCCGTATTGGAACCGTCCGCGGCAAAGCACCAAACCCGCCCCGCCGGCCAAACCTGGACCGAGCAAAAAACCCAATCCCGCGCGCACATCACGACGAGTCAAAACGTAACGCGATGCACGAATAAATCCGTTTTATCGACGTCGATTGCGCTCGGTCAATAAGAAAGCGACAACAAACAGTCAAAATTGAGCGTATATATGAATCGTTCAATGTCGACTCGCAGCATTCGCACACTCGGCCAGGGCATCTACCTCTACAGCACCGGCACGGCCGCCGACGGCGCGCCGATCGGATTTGTGCTCGTGAAAGCGCGCATCGGATCCGGGAAAGATCTCCGCGAAGCGCGCGAGCGCTTTCCCCTCGTCGACGCCGACGGCATCCCGTATTCCAAAAAAAATATCGGCGAGCTCATCAAATGCCGGCTGCAGCTCCTCGAGGACCTGCGCCGCACGCGCGCGGCCGACGGGAGCGGCGCCGGCACGCTCGGCGCCGCGATCGACAGCTTTCTCGCCGCGCATCCGGTGACATCGGCGTCACGTAAGCATGAGGACTACAAATTCCTGCTCGCCCACTGGCGGCGGTCCGAGCTCGCCGCGGTGCCGGTGACCGCGCTCACGCGGAAACAGATTCGCGAGCAGCTCGAGGCCTGGACGGCCGCCGGCCTGGCGCCGACAACGGTCAATCATCGCAAGCGCGCACTCGCTGCTGTGTTGCGCCTCGAGCTCGAGGCCGACGAGGACGAGGACGTCATCGTCCCGACGGACACGATCGCGAATGTGCCGGCGAAACGCCTCGAGCCCCGCGGGATCCTGATGCCGATCGTCGCGCGGATCCTGTCGACGTTACCGGACCGCGGCCGGCCGACGAATGGCGTGCGCGCGGAATACAGCGAGACGAAAATCCGATTGACGGTCATGGCCTGGACCGGCCTCGCGCACAAATCGCTGACGCGCCTCGAGCGCCGGCATGTGAATTTCCGTGAAGGGAAACTGTTTCTCCCGCCCCGCAAGAAAGGCAAAGGCGCCGCCGGCGTCTGGGTGGACTTGCTCCCGCCGGCGATCGACGCGCTCCGACAATACGACGCCGCGGCGTTGTGGCAAAAAGCGTTCTCGCGCTCGAGCATGTACAAAAGCTGGCAGCTCGCCGTCACAAAAACGCTCAGGTCTTTACGGGATGAGGCCGAGAAAACCGGCGACAAGACGATGCTCGAGCAATTCCTGACGAGCGTCCCGGACAAATGCCGACCGTACGATTTACGCCACTCGTTTTTGTCAGACGCCTATCGGCAGACCGGCGATATTCGCGCCGTGCAAGCACTCGGACAGCATGCGGACTTGAAAACAACGGAACGGTACACGCTCGCCGCGGTCCCGGAGCGCGTCGCGAGCGCGATCGATAAAATGCGCGCCGTCTGGTTTCCCGAGGCGCAAAAGAAAAAGGACGCCGGCGTCGTGCGCGACTTTCAGGTCGTCCCGAAATCCGGCGCGTAATTGGGAGAGAAACCAAAATGGACCAAATGGAACGTGCCGCCAGAATCGCGATCAGCGTGGCTGAAGCGACGAACACGCCAGCCGCAAGACAGTTGGGGGAACGCATCGCGCAGATGATTCGACACCATGCGCCGAAATCACCGGGTGAGGATCACATCGAAATTGCGAGCATCCTCAGCACCCGCACAAAACAGGGCATGGTGGAAGTGCACCTCAACGGCGAAAGCACGCAATTCGATATCGCGAAGGCCCGAGAGGTGCGCGACATGCTACAGGGCGCCATCGAGGCCGCCATCACGGATACGATCCTGTATCAGTTCATGAAAGAAAAAGTGGGTATCACGGAAGAAAACCGGCTTGCGCAAATCCTTCTCGACTTCCGAGAATTGCGCCAGGGATCGAAGTCCGTCGTCTATCCCTCATGATCGTTCCGTTGCTGCACTGGATTTTGAACGACGCCGGCGAGCCAGAGCCCGTCGAGGACGTGATCGTCTGGGGGCTTTGGTTTGAGCGCGCGTCTCGCGATCGTTCGCGCATTGTCGCTCAGGACCGCGACGAGCAGCCCGGCGCACCGGACGTGCTCGTCTCTACTGTTTTTCTCGGGTTAGATCACAATTTTCGCCGGAGCGGGCCGCCGGTCCTGTGGGAAACGATGATCCTCGGCGGACCGGAGGACGGTTATCAACGCCGCTATACGTCGCGCGCCGCCGCGCTCGCCGGACACGCGGAGGCCTGTCGCCTCGCGCGGCGCGAAAAACCATGAACGAGCCATTCATCGTCGCGGAGATTTCGAAGAACTGGATCGCCGGCCGCTCGCTGTCACCGTTGCTCTTGGCGCAGCAATTCGAAATCGCCATCAATCACAACGCGCGGCGCGGGTATCGCCTGCTTTCCTTCGAACTGCATCGCCTCTTAGTTGCGCCGGACGAGATGAACGAAACGATCATTGCCGTGTTCGAACGCCTTCCCTCTGCCCCGCAATAACTGCAGGCGCCGCCCTGGCGCAACGATCGGCGACGCAGTCCCCCTTCCCTATTCCCGCCGCGCCTTCGTGCGTCCTGACGCCGTTCTGACGGCCGTCGAGGGTACACACTCAGGGTACACACCGATTTTTAATCTTCATATTTCCTAGCAATTTTGATACTGCCTGAAACGCGGTGTGTACCCTCGCGTGCGGTTGCGTTGGCCGTAACTTGTTGATTCTAATGGTGCGCCCGGCAGGTCTCGAACCTGCGACCCCCGGTTTAGGAACCCGATTTCTGTCTCTATAACCTATTGATTTCAGGTTATTTACTCACTGAGGGTACACACGGAAAGTACACAGACACACAGATTCCCGCGCAAATTAGGTCTCGATTGAGCCAATGCCGGCGCCGTCTCGAGACGCCTCAGAACGCGCCGACACCCCAGATCTGTTTGACGAACACGCGGAAGTCCTTCGGCCCCGCCAGCGCCTCTTGCCCGACCCAAATCCGCCCGAGCAATTCGAGATCGGCAAACGCCGTTTTCAACACCGCGACTTCCTGATCCGTGTAGCCGAGCGCCACGAGATCGGTATTGATTGCGCCCAGGAGATACGCTTGCATCGTCGCTACGTCCTCGAAACTCTGCTGGAACCGCCTGGCGATATCCCCGGCGCGTGAATCAATCTCGCCTTTCGTGATTGCCAACCCGACAGACATAAGATCACCCTCGCCTTTCTAGCTATAACACTTCGTGGACGCCAGACGCATTGAGACTCAGCGTGCCCGCCAAAAACAACCCGGCCGCGTTCGTTTTATAGAAATCAATCGTGGCGGCCGTCGCGTGTTGGTAAAAGCCCGCGCCCGGCCCCCCGCTATCCGTAAAATTGTGCGTGCCCGGATGATAGGCGCTCCCATTGGCGCCAGCGAAGCCGCCGAAAAATTTCCGCTGCGCTAATGTCGCGGTGCAGGGTGCGCCGCTCACATACACCACCCACTGTAGCGTTTTGCCACTAAGCCGATACCGCGCTTGCGTCACATGCCCCGCCGATAACGCACTCCACGCGCCGGGATAATCGGACGCGACAAACGGCGGGGTAATCCACGCGCCTTGTTCGTGCCCGATCATTTCCCACACACCACCGCCGCGCTTCACGAACGACACGACGCCATTGGACGCAATCGATGTTGGCGCAGAGGACGCCATATTGATAAAACGATTGTCAACTTGAGAATTACTGTTGTAATGGGGAAACGTCATCACGCCCGAACCACTGCGATTCCGAATCGTCAGGATTTGCCCAGTGACGCCGCCGGCGATCCCCGTGACGGTCAGATTCGATACGCCGTCCCACAGTAGCGTTGTGTTCTTACCGCTCAGGCTGATATTCCAATCGTTGACCGTGCCCACGGCTGTTGATTCGCGAATGTCAGACACGCCACCCGTTGTTAGGAGCGCCGCGTCGACGGGATCAAGAATGACCGTCTTGATCTTGTCCTTATTCCAGACCGTGCCGACAAGATTGGATCCGTCATCATCGACCAGCGCATTCCACGGGCCGCGATCAATCGCCATTAGGCGTCCGCCTTTCTAATTAGCATTTGGAGAATCGCCTCGAACGATTGCCGCGCATTGCTCGCCGTGACCGTGAATTTGGGCGCCTGTCCCGACACGCCCAGCCCGGAGATCGTGACCTCTTGGATCGTCAGCGACTCCGCGATCGCCGGCGTCACGAGCGCGATCGTGGCCGTTTTTCCACTCTTGGTTTTCTGATCGCGCGTCGCGTACGTCACCGTGACGATCGGCCGGCTGTAGAGCGCGAGCTGGGCATCGCAGACCTGTCGCAAGCTCGCCTCCGACCGGCGCTCGTCGCTCCAAATATGCTCATACACGCCGTCGCCACCGCCATCGAGCTCCGTCATATAGGACTGCGCCGCGAGATCGTCGCGCTGGACCCATACGAAGATCGGCGCATTCCGGATCACCGCATCGAGCACCCCCGAGACGCCGAGCAGCGCAGCCGCCGCCGTGACCGTGCTGTTGTAGGCGATACTCGCGACAATCGCGCCGGATCCGCTTGCGGGGATCCCCGTCAGGCTCGTCGCCGTTTTGCCGGCATAGCGGATCACCTGATCGCCGTTCCCGATCACCGCCCAGCCGCCGCCGCTCGCAAACGGCGCCGCATTGGCGACAATCAGCGACGTGGACCCGGCCGGTACTTGCCCGTTGGGTTGTGTCAGCCCGGACGTATCGCCAGCCGGCGCATCCGCCCCGAGCAACGCATCGCTCGTGCTGTCCGTCATCGCCGTTTGCGTGTTATTCGCGATCGTGCTCAGGAGTCGCAACGCGCCGCCGCCGCCCGCGACCGTCCGATAAATTTTCCGGCCGGTCACACTCCCGCCACCCGTCGCGAACGTCACGCCCACTTGATTCGCCGTCGCCGTGTTCGACGCCGGCAACGTCCCGCCCAGGCTCGCCGTGGCCGCCGCATCCGTGTAGGTGGTTTGCGTGTTATTCGCGATCGTCGCGAGTAGCCGCCACACCGATCCATTCCAGCGATACAGCCGGCGCGCCGTCACGTACGCTGGCCCGATCGCAATCCCGGATAACGGCACCGTCTGATAGGCCGAACCCGGCACAAATGCCGTGTTACTACTTGGCGGCGCCCCGCCGACTAATCCCGTCCCGCCTTCCGGCCCGTCCGTTTCGTAGCCATTGGGGAGATCCCAATGCCCTTGATTGACCCCGTTGCGATACCGATAGATCCGCTTCGCCGTCACGCTTAGATCCGGCGACACTTGGATGTTTTTTAGCTGAATCGCCCGCACATAGCCAGGCTGCCCCGTCTTCGCGACACCCGTCACCGCGTTCGACGCCGGCCCAAGCGTCGTAACGCCGGCCGCATTCACAAAGGCAAACCGATAGGTAATCTGATCTCCAACGTTCCACGCTTGATGGGAATACCCGAACTCATCCGGATCCGGCGACTCGTTCGCCGCCGAGAGTTTTGCTGTTGGCGCCGGCACATAGTAGCCACCCGCGCCCGCCACCGTCACTGGCCCACTCGCCGCCGGACTATCCGTTTCCCCGCTCGCCGTGACGAACGTCACGCCGTAATAGAACGACCCCGGCTCAATCGCGCCGCCCGCTTGCACGGCGCCGATCACCGGCGAGACTGGCGGCGCCGCCGTCACGCCGACGACGGCCACCGCGATCGGGCTGGGCGCCGTTTCCCCGCTCGCCGTCGTAAACGTGATCGCGTAGGAATGGACGCCCGACTCGATCCCCGCACCCGGGACCACCGCGAGCACCGGCGGCGCCGATGGGGACGCGCCCGGCCCGACCAACCCGCCGCCGCCGCCGAGCTGCACGCCCGTATATGTCAGCACCCGCGACGCGGCGCCATCCGGCGTCACGCCCGCGATCGCCTGTCCGCCGCTCGCCGTGAACATTTCCGCATTCGCCACCGGCACCGACGCGGCGCCAGCCGCCAGCGACGCCACGATCCGCGTGCTCGCGCCCTTGCCATATACGCGCGTGCGGACTTGCGATTTATCCATGCTCCACCGAATCGCGGGATCGTGGAGAAACCGCCCCGGCGTATCGTCGATCGGATCCGGCGGGATCCCCGGCGCCGTCACGAAGAGATACAGCGTTTTGTTCTCAAAAAACCAATACCCACCGATCAACTTCGCGAGCGCCGTCAGACACCCTTTCATGCCCGCTTCCGAGCCGTCGAATGTAATCGTCACCGCCGGCAAGCCCGCCTCGACGCCCGCACTCGAGAAGCCCGGCGCGTACGTGGCGATCAACTCTTGCGCGATCGTTGTGGCGGAGACGTTCACGTACGGTCGCAACGGCCGCCGGCGATTCGCCCGCGCCGCATCGTCGATCGCCGTCACGGGATAGATCACCGTCCCCGGCCGGCCCTTGTAGGTCCGATCGCACGTTTGCAGCTCGCCACTAAACAGCAGCACCGGCGTATCCGAATTGATCCAGACCTCGATCGGCTGTCCCACGTTCGGCGCCGCGCCGTAGATCGTCAGCGCGCACGTGTTGGGCGCCTCGAAGAGCGCATCGCGAATCGTCAGCGACTTGTAGATCACCCGCATGGGCGAATCCGGCCGCGTGATATCGATCCCGCCCAAAATGATCCGAATATGGTTCGGCCGTTCGGCCGCTTGCGCCGGCGTGAGATAGTCCAGCCGAAAGTTGTTCAGCCGCGCCGAGCCGAGAACGGCAGGCTGATACGGCATCAGTTCACCAGCGATCCGCGTTGCACCTGGCTGGTGATCGTCTCCCCGACGCGCCGGGCGATCCCGCTTTCGGTATCGACGATATTGAACGTGTTATTCACTTGCGGCGCTTGCTGCGTGTAGCCGTGCGACATTGCCCAAGAGAGGAAGTCGGGCGCCGGCCCGCCGCCGATCATCCCCACGCCGCTCGCGCCGCCGTGGGTTTTGGAATACAAATCAAACGCATAATCAAAATTAGGGATCGAGAGCCCCTCCCCGAGATTGATCGGGATACTCGCACCCGGCGATTTCTGCGTCATGCCCGGGACCATCGCCGTCATCGAGGACATCGCCGCCGAGACGCCCTCGATCTTGCTCGTCACGTCCTCGAGCGCCGGCGCTACCTTCTCGCCAATCACCTCAGAGGTGAACCGCCATTCGTTATTCCACGCTTTCGTATCCGCGTAGTTCGTCTTGATCCATTCGTCGAGCGAGCCGAGCGCGGGCTCCGTCGCCGCCATCGTCGCGAGGTTGAGCTGCATTTGGCGATCGAGGGCGCCGACTTGCGACGTGGTGAGCTGAAACGCTGTCGCTACGGTTTGCTGCGAGACGCCCAGGTTGAGCGCTTCCGTCGCCGCCGCCGCCGTCGCCGGGACGATCGTCAGGAGCGCTTTATGCCAGCCGCCCGTGGCCTGATTCACTTCCTCTTGCGCTTTCGCGATCGCCTCGTACCGCGGCCGCGCCTCGTCCGCCCAGGCTTTCTGTACCTTCGCGCTCTCGCTCAGCGTGCGCGTGTAGTACTCAAGGGCGCGCGTGCTGATCCCGTAGTGCTGGGAGATCTCCGCGAGCGTCGACGTGTGGTTTTTGAGCTCCGCTTGAATCGCCGGGAGATTGCCCGACGCCCGCACCGCCGCGATTTCGCGGTTCCACTGCTCCACCCGCGCCGCGCCCGTGTTGAAACTCTCTGCCGCCGCCTTGTTATGCTCCGTGATGATTTTCATCGCCTCGTCAAAGTCGAGGACGGTGCGCCCGGCGATTTGCGCCGCGCGATTCAAGACGTCCAGCTTCGCGCCGGCCCGTTCGGCCGCCACGTCGCCAAACCCGAGCAGCGAGGCCGTCGCATTCCCGATCGCCTCGTCGAGATCGAAGAAGTCCGACACCATGCGGCCCACGCTCCAACCGGCGAGCGCGGCGCCCACGGTCAAGCCGGCGGTGCCGATCAGGCCGATATCGCTAGCGGTTTTCCCCGCCGCCGCGCCGAGCTCGCGCACGGCCTGAATCTGCGGCCCAATGCGGATCCCAAAGAGGCCCAGGATCCGATCCGCCTGGCTCATCCCCTCGCCGAACGCATCGATTGACCCGGATGTATGCGCCGACGCGCCCTCGAGTTCCTTCAGCTTGACGACCGACTTATCCACTTCAAAGAAGAAATCGGAGAAGTCCGCCGCCATGACGCCATTCAGGGCTGGCATTACGCAATCGCCTCCGTGCGCGCGGCCTGCGCGCTTAGATCCTCGACGAGCACCTCATACACCGCCCGCGGCAGCGCGCGAATATCCTCGTAGCTCATCCCCATGACTTTGCAGAGCGCGAGATCCGTCCTCATGCGAGCGCGGGCTCCGGGATCGTTTTTTTTTCCTCGACGGTGCGATCCGTCGACGACGCGTGCGCGTCGATGGCCTTCACGATCTCGAGCAACGTCACCTGATCGAGGCTCCGCAACACGTCCCGCCGTTCGTCGCGGGACTGCCCCATCGCATACGGAATCGGCTGTTCGCCCACGCCGACGAGCGACCAGCCGACGAGGTATGCGAGCGGCGCCGCGAACACCCGATCCGCCTGGCGATCCGTCAGATAGTCCACGTACTCGCCCGCGTTGAGTTCTTTTTTGACCGTGAGAAAGTCGCCGTCGGACAACGGCAACCGTACTGATTCCGGCGAGACAATCCGACAGCGCCCCATCGTGATCCCCTTTGCTACCGCTCCGGCGGCCCCAGGTGTGCCCGCAGACTCGTCTCCCCGATTTCGATCGCCTCAATCGGCCACGCCCAGAAACCCTGCGGCCGCGGCGCCGTAAACAAGAGCGGCGCCTGACGCGCCTGAAACTTATCGATCCGCGCGATCGTCGCGCTCAGGATCCAGTGCCCGCCCTCGGCTTTCGTGCGCACAATCCGCCACGACGTGAGCTCGACGGCGACGCGGTAGCCCCAGAGCACGGAGCCCGCGCCGCCGTGAATCGTCAGCGAGTCGAACACCTCACGCCGCGGCCGGTGCCCGCTGCCTGAGCCGCTTCGCCCGCGCGGCCGCCGCACTGGCGCTCAAGACGCCGCCCTCGAGCAGGAATGGGCCCGCCGCTTTCCAGGTGCCGGAGACTTTCGGCGCCGACAAACTCGCATCGATGGATGCGTCCATGTAGGCCGGCCCGGTCCAGAAAAACAACGGCTCCGTACTGCTCGGCACGAGCTTGAGCAGTCCAGGCGTATCCTGTTCGGCCGCTTCGAAGAGCGCGAGCTCAGCCGAATTGAAGAAGCCGCCGAGCATCCCGCCGGCGTCTTTCATGCCGGGAATGTAGACGCGGTTGACGTCGCCAAAACAGGTGACGTCCTCGTATTCGGTTTTGAAATCGGCCGTCCAGGCATTGAGTGACAGCACCTCAACCGGCGTGGTGCCCGCGGGATCCCAGAGAACTTGCCCATTGCGCCCAGAGATGATCGACATTGTCTCGTCTCCTTTTTGCGGTTACGCCGCGGTGTGACTCATTTCGATCCGATATCGTCCGCCGCGGCGGAACCAGCGGATCGACGCATCGAGCGCGTCGACTTCAGTGATCCCGATCGGCTCCTCGCGGTGCATCGTCATCCAGGTATAACCGGCGACCGTCAACGGCTGATCCTCGAGCAGGGCATCGATCCGCGCGGCGGCCGCTTTGATATTCGCGCCTGGCACCGTCGAGAGCATGCGCGCTTCGACGAGATACACGCCCGCTTCGATCGCCCGTTTGCCGAACACTCCCAGATCCTCGCCGCCCATCAACGAGACGATGACGAACCGCGTCATCCCCGGATAGCCCTCGTCCCGATACACGCCGTTCGGACAGAGCTGCAAGAGCTCCGTGTCGCTCCCGAGCTTCGCGATCAGCGCCGCGCAAATGTCGGAGGTATCCGCCACGCTCAGGCCACCCTCGTCACCGTGATCCCATGCCGTTCTAGCAGCGCGGCCAACTTCGCATACATCGCGCGCCGGTGCCGGATCATCGTCGGAATGAACACCGGCCGCGGCGGCCCCTTTTTTGAAAACATGGTGCCGCGGTTCCAGCCCTTTTTCGTGACCCGATGGTGAACTTCTGAACCGTGTTCATGCCACCAGGCATGAGGCGCCGTGCTCTTCACTTGCGCCGCCACGCTGAACGGCCCGATCTCTTTCACGAACACCTTGACGCCCTTTTTGAGATTGCCGGTCTCTCCCTGCGGATACTGCGACACGATGTCATCCTTCGCCGCATAGGCCGTGTCGAGCACAATCGCCGTCGCCTCGCCCTTGAGCTCCGACGGGAGCCGCGACAATTCGGCACGCAATTCGGCGATCCCCGAGATCGTGAGACTCGCGCTCATGGCACCACCTGCACCGCGCCGCAAATCATCGTGATACTCCGCAACTCGACATTCACAACGCCGGTGATCGAAAAGAATTGCCCGTTGAAAATCATCCGCGTCTGCGTCGTGACGCCCGAATGAAAGCGCCCCGTCACGACATGCGAGGCCGTCGAGAGCGTCGTCCCGGCCGCGATCCGCTCGAGGTCGGCCGCCGTCGCCGGCTCGATCGCGACCTTCCACGACGCCGGCGCGAGGTCCGTCCAGCTCTGCAGAAATCCTCCGACGCCGTCCGGGACGGATACTGGGTTTTGAAACACGACGCGATGCCGGTATTCGCCGACTTGCATAACTATGCGAGCGCCGGATCCCGGAAGCGCCGCAAGAGGTTTGCGATCGCGTCCCAGAGATCCGCGTCCGTTTCCTCGAGATCGCCGCGGTGCTCATAGAGCGCCGTGAGCATTTTCAGAATCGCCGCCACGACCGGCGGCGGTGCCGTCTCGGGACTCACCCAGGTCTCGGACGCCCGCTCTTTCAAGTAGTCGAGAATGATCGCCTCTGCTTGATCCAGCTTGAGCTGGACGTCGGCCTCGTCCGGATCGCCTGGCGCCATTGTCGGAATCTGCAAGTGATCCTTCGCCGTCTGCAGCGTCACGAGCTGCGCCGCCATTACGAGCGCCCTCCGCTGTCTTTCCCGTCGCGCCCGCGTTTCACCATCAGCATCCAATCCGGCGAGGCGCCCGGCGCCGCGGTTGTGGTGCGTTGACAATGAAACGCGCTGCCGCCGGCGGTGACGAGATCGCCGGTGTCATACGTCTTGTTGTGGACGTGCACGCCGCAATAGCGGAGGCCTGGCGCGCCGTCTTTCCCGTCGACGCCGTCCCGGCCGGCCGGCCCAGGCGGCCCGGCCGGACCCGGTACCGGCGCCCGCGCCTCGAGCTCCGCAATCCGCACCGCGAGGCCCTCCAGCTCACCGTGTAGATCCCGTTGCTCGAGCGCCGCGAGCCGGAGCCCGAACGGCCCCAAGAGGCCGCGAATCGTCGCCGCGAGATGTTCGGCGAGTACGTCAGGCCGCATGGGTGAGCGCCTCGAGGGCTTTCGTCAACGTCTCGCAAAATGCCTTTTCGTCGGCCTCCGGATCCGGAGTGTTGTTGCCCGGCCCGGGCACGGCCGGCGCCGCCGGAGCGGGTTTCGAGAACGGTGCATCCGCGTCGCGCTCGGCGAGCGCGCGGAGGCTGTAGTTTTGCTGTTGCATGTAGGGCGTATCGCCGCCGACGACTTTCCCGAGGCCGAAATATTTGCGACGCGCCTCGTCCGGCGACAACGCGCCGGCGCCGATCGACTCGGCCGCCGCTCGCGTTTTCGTCGCCGTCACCATCCAAATCAAATCGTCGATATCGAATTCCGTCCCATACGGCGTGTTGAGCTCGAGCCCTTCGTCGAGCGACGCCTCGAAATTCGCGAGCAAACTTTGTATGCATTGCGAATGGTATTTCTGTAGGAGCGCCTCGAGGTCCGTCACGTTCGTGTCGGTCAGGTCGAGCAGCGCCGGCGGGACGTGATAGCAGGAGCAAATCGTTTGCGCGCTCCACTTCAATTGCTCGATCAGCTGTGCATCCGCCGCGTTGACGGTCATCGCCTCATATTTCAGGCCATCGCCCAGGACGGCGACTTTCCCCACGTTCGCGCCGGAAAAATTGGTATCCCAATATTCCTTCAGCCGCTTGGCGGTGTCCGTCGCGATCGCGCCTGGCGCCGACAGGACGCCGCCAGGATTACTCCCGGTCCGGAAAAACCGCTCGCTCTGCTGTTGAATCGTCAGCCCCTGCAGCGCGGCGAGGCCGCACGCGAAGAGCGGCGTGACGCCGATGAGCGGGTGAAAGAGCGTCACCATTGGATCGTGAATCATTTCGCGCGCCGGGACGATGACGTCCTCGCCGCGCTCGAGCCCGGCCGGAATCCCGGCGAGGTCATCCCGTTTGAGCCCGTAATAGACGGCGCCGTCCGGCGCGATGAGCGGCGTCACGCGCGACGGATCGAGCACGTAGAGATGCACGACGACGTTGCGATCGTCGCGTTGCTTGAGGACGTAGGTATTCCCACTCGTCAGTTTCGACGTCATCCACTGCTCGACGAATTTGACGATCGTCTGATAGCGGTTCGGTTTGCGGAGGACCGGCGAGTACGCCGGGTTCGTCGTCTCGCTCCAAATGCCGTCGGCATCTTGCGTGACGAGCCGGAGATGAAGTTTCCCGATATCCGTCGCGATGAGCGTGACGCAGCCAAAGACCGTCGAATTCGCGAGCGCCGTCGGCGTCGTGATCTCGTCGTTATTCTGCCAGGCGCCTTGATACGGTTCCCGGATGAGCGGGAACCAGCCGCCACGCGACGCGGCCGGCGACATGTTCGCCGGCGCGCGCCGCGCCCGAGTAATCTCCAGTCCAAAAACCCGCATGGGCTCCTAAACCAGAACCTAGAACGTATAGACGGCGCCGGTCAGGTAGTACACCGAGCTCGTCGTCGCCCGCTTCCAGTTAATGAAGCGCTCCGCGCGGAGGCCGACGAGGTTGTCCTGCCAGAGCGAGGACCACACGGTTGTCGCCGGATCCGCCGGGTTGACCGGCGCGTCGTTCATCTGGATCGAGGCCTCGCGCGAGACGTCGATCGACACGCCGCCATCGTCGGCCAGGAGGATGTACTCCGGCGCCAGGCCGATGACCTTGTCGCCGACGACATTCGACCCAATGATCGTGATGCCGTTCGCTTTGCCGCCCTCCGCGCCGACGCCCGGGAACATCGTCGCGCCGAGCGGATCCTTTTTCGCGCCCATGGCGTACGCGTTGACCTGATTCATGATGACGGTCAGGCCGGCGAGCGGCACGTTATTCCCCGAGAACCAGGTGACGATCGTCCCGAGGTCCTTCGCCGGATCATCAAGCGACGCGGCCGTGCCGGCGCCGTTCGTAATCGAGGCCGGAGAGACGTCCGCGACGGCGACGACGGCCGGATCGGTGAATTGCGTGTCGAGGAATTGCGCGATCCCCTTGATCATGTCGTTCCGGACGATCGCCTCCGCGCTCGGCGACGAGCTCCGGACGAGTTCCTCCGTGAGGACGATGATCCCGGCGGCCTTCGCCATCCCGAGCGACGTCGATCCGAATTGCAGCTTACCGACCGGTTTCGCCTTCGCCTGACCGACCCACTTGTAGGTACCGCCGCCGGTCTGAATCGGGACCGACGTATTGAACGGGACGTTCGTCAGGCCGGGAATTTTCCCGAGAATCGTCGCCGGCCGCGAGAGCTCGATGAATTCGTTCGTCAGATTCGAGACGACGACGAGCGGCGCCGCCCAGGCCGGATCCGTCGTTGTGCCAGGTGCGACGGCCGCCTTGATCATCAGCTCGACTTCCGGCGTCGAATCCTTCCATTGCTTCGCATACTCGAGCGCGCGGTAACTGTCGCCCTTCGCGTTGAGCAGCGCGAGCGCATAGCGGACGAACGCGGTTCCCGGCGGGACGTTCGGCTTGACGGACACGTACTTGAACCCGTTCCCGTTGCCGTTCCCGTTCGCCGGGACGGCCGCGGCCGTCATCGTTTTCTCGAGGCTCTTGAGGCGCCGGAGATGATCGTCGACGCTCTTCACCTCGAGCTCGAGGCCGTCGTATTCCTCCGTTTGCTCGGCGTCGAGCGTCGCGCCGGCGTCGCCAGCTTTCGTCATCAACTCGGCCATGCGCGCCGCGGTCGCCGCGCGTTTGTTTTCCCACTGGGTGATCTGTTCGGCCGTCGTTTGTTTTGCCATGTTCGGAAGTCTCACAATCGCGCCCGAGACGCCGGGACGGATAAGGCCAGACGCGGCCAGGTGCGGCGCATCGAAACTCTTGATCGTGCGGATCGTGGTTTCGGCGTTCGCCGGAACGGTCACGAGCGAGAGCTCGCAAATTTCGGTTTTGAGGAGATGCATCCCCCCGGACTTGAGAAATTTGACGCCGTCGGCGAGCGGTCGGAACCCGATCGAGACGCCCGTAATCAGGCCGGCCTTGATGCTCTGCCAGGCCTCGTTGACCCGATCCCGCAGCGCGCCCGGCTCGGCGATTTCCGGGAGCGTCGCCTCAAACGCGATGCCCTCCGGTCCGGCCGTCAACGTGACGCGGCCCACAGGATGTTGGCTGTTGTGATGTAAGAGCAGCGGGAGCGGATTGACGAACGTCGCGCCGAGCGGCTCGAGGATATCGCCGCGGCGATCGGGAGTCGGCGTCGAGGCGAGCCCGGAAATAATGCGGCGCTCGCCGTCGACGTTTTTGATGTTGAGCAGCGCGTACGCGCGGTCGAGCACGTCGGCGAGATTACGGCCGGCGAATCGGGAACACCGATTTCAAATATTTTTTTTGCCGCGCGTCGCGCTCGAGCGAGCGCCGGATGAGCTCCGGGATACTGACGCGCGCGGCGCCGGCGTCGCGATCAAGCGCGTCATACCGCCGCGACGGGACGGTGACGCACACGCGGACGGACGGATCGGTCCGATCGAGCGGAGGCCGGCCGCGGCGACTCATATCGGGGGCCTGGCCGCATACAGCCCACACGCGAGCCACTTCGCGCGCCAGTCCGAGGCCTCGCTCGAGGTGACGCCGGCGAGCTCGCATTTCAGGAACGCGCGCGCGCCCGGCGTATAGCGGACCAGATGCATACAGCCCTTGCACGTTCGGCCGCCAACGTCCTGGCCGTATGCGGTGTGCATCTTGACGAGGCGTGCGGCGCCGTTCGCGACGCGCGTCCGTTTGACGCGATTCAATTCCGGGTGGCCGAATAGATCGAGGCTCATGCCGGTCCTCCGAGAATCACCATTTGAAATTCCGGCGGACGCGTTCCGGCGTCGCGATACATCGCATCGATCGCCATGACGAGCGCGACGACGCCGTCGATCCGTTCCGTCGATTTCGCTTTCGACGGTTGAATATTACCGGCGTTATCGGTATCGACGGCTGTATTCCCGACGTTCCAGCGTAGAACCGGGTGCCCGTCCTGCCGTAGCGTTTTCTCGAGGATCGCTTTCTCGAGCGCCTTCGATGGCGCCGAGAGGGACGCTTTCCCCTGGCGCATCTTGACGCACACGAACCCGTCGACCTTCTCGAGGCGCGAGACGAGGTCGGTTGCGTTCCACGGATCGAACGCGACGAGGCGCAAATCGTAGCGCTCGCGCCAGGTGTGCAAATGCGCGCGGACGGCCTCGTAATCGACCACCGGCCCCGGTGTCGCCGTCAAGAATCCACGCCGGACCCACTCGTCGTATGGGACGCGATCCCGCGTCACGCGCATCGGGATCCGCTCGGCCGGCATGAAAAACTGCGCCAGGACCGCAAACCCGGCGCCGTCGTCGTCGGGAAAGACGGCGACGGCCGCGGTCAAGTCGGTTGTCGTCGACAAGTCGAGGCCGACATAGCAGCGACGGCCGGCGAGCTCGGCCAGGTCGAGCGGTACCTGACAGGCGTCCCAGGATACGAGCGAAAGCCAGCGCGTATCTTGCTCCGTCCACTGATTCAGGTACAGCCGCCGAAAGCTATTTTCTTGCGCCGGGATTTCTCGCGCGCGCGCACAGGCGATCCGGAGCTCCTCGAGCGATCGGAAATCGCCGAGCGCCGGATTTGTCGCGCGCCACACGGCCTCACTCGTCCAATCGGCGTCGGCTGGCGCCTCGTAGAGGATCGGGAGAAATGTCGGATCAAGCGCTGGGTTTTCCTTGACCTTGCGCGCATGTTGATAGAGCTCCCAGAGGATCGAATGGCGATCGTAGCCGGCGGTTGAAATCGCAATAAAGAGCGGTTGCGCGCGCGCGCCCATGCTCGAGGCGAGGACGTCAAACAGATCCCGCGACGTCGCCGCATGGACTTCGTCGTAAATGACGCGCGAGGCGTTCAATCCGTGTTTGCTATAAGCCTCCGCGGAAATCGCGCGATAGATACTCCCGGTCCGCCGATGCACGATCCGTTTTTGCGACTCAATGATTTCGCATGCGGCAAAGAGTTCGGGATCGTTCCGGACCATTTGCGCGGCGACGTTGAAACAGAGCGCCGCTTGGTCTTTATCGCTGCCAGCCGAATACACTTCCGCGCCGATTTCGTCATCGAATAACAGGCCGTCGAGCGCGAGCGCGGCGCCGAGTTCCGTTTTTCCGTTTTTCCTCGGAATCATGAGGAGGCACATCCGTTTTTCGCGGAGGCCTGTCACTTTATTGATCGCGAAGAGCGGCCGAATGATGTGCTTTTCCTGCCACGGCCGGAGGTTGAACGGTTGCCCGGCGAATGGCCCTTTCGTGTGGGTGAGCTGATTTATGAGGCGAACCTTGCGCGAGGGGACCGATTCGCGCCGGCCGGCCATTAGTCGGCCTCGTCGACGACGATGACGCCGGCCGTCTTGAATACCTCGCGCGCGGCTTGCTCGAGCGTCGCGCGATTCTCGGCGGTATTCGGCCAGCCGTTTGCCGCGAGCATTTCCGGCAGATCCAAATGGAGGACGCCGGCGTCATCGTCATAGACGCCAGGCGCGAGACGATGCCACGTTTTCCGGTCCGTCATGATCTTCCTTCCGAATTCCCGCCGGCGGATCGGCGTAGCGCCGACGGGACGCACTTTCCTCACTCGCGCCGGCGTCCGTTTGAGTGACGGACCTTCGACGTTGTCCCGGAGGACCGCGCCGAGACTCAACCGACGTTGCCGATCGAAACCGTGACTTACTTCGGCGCCGGCGCCGACGGGAGCGTGTTGTCCGGGACGAGAATCAGCCCATGACAGGCGAACCACTTGACGACGAACCGGCCGCCCGGCGCGATCGGCTGTACCGGCCGGCCTGGCGACGGCGGGAGCGGCGTCCCCGGTGTGACCGGCGGCGTCGGGAGACTGTTGTCCGGGACGGTCGGATCGAACGGGAAAACGGGAAGTGTGACCGCGCCAGGTGGCAAACCCTGACCCGGTAAACCGTGCGAGGGATAGCCGCCGGACGGGAGGCTATTGTCCGGAGCGCCGCCGGATCCGTTGTCCATGAACGTGATAACGGCCATTCGTGAATTCATTGTTGACGTCCTTTCCTATCGTGAGTTTCCGACGTTGCCCGACGATGCTATCAGACGAGGATTCTCGGCGGCGTCGGTATGTCGACGCCGATCGGCCGCCAGAGATGCAAAACGTGCGGATGCTGATTTTTGTATTCTGAGCGCCGCGGATGTAACTGGATGACGACGTCCTCGTCGTCCCAACAAAGGCTTTTAACAAACGCCATTTCATCCCATGACGGCGTCCGCATTTGCCGGCCGTCGTACCGCGCCGTATGGACGCTGACGTGCTCCCATCCTCCGAGCTCGTCGACGTCGAGGCCGTCCGAGCAAATCAAATACAGACGCCAGCCCGGTACCGGCGACTCGAGCTCAAACGCGCCATAGTTGGCGCCGTCCGGCGAACCAAAAAGCGGATGCTCTTTCAGGCGCCCAGACTTCGGAACGTGAAACATTAGGAAATCAAAAGCGACAACATCCACACGGCCAGGCCGGCGGCGACGAGGTTGATTTTTGACGGGACGCCGAGCGCCGCGGCGACGAACAACGCAAACGCGAGCAAATGCAGAATCGCGACAATCGTCAACGTCATAACATCCCTCCCCATTTACTGACTGGCGTCGCCGAGCTCGGCGCCGGCGCGCGCGCCGCCGGGAGTCGCGCGACTTTTGCGCGGCCCGACGGCGTCAATCCGAGCTCGGACCAGAGTCGATGACAATGGCCGAGCGCGCGATCGGCGACGTCGATGTACGGCGACACGCGCGCGACGCCGTCCCGGACTTTGACGACGCCGTCCTTCCGGAGTTTCGCGCGCGCCGCGAGGTACGCGCTCCACTCAAAACAGAGCGAGACGAGCGCCGATCGCTCGGCCTCGCTGATCAGTCCGCACAATCGCAAGACGGGCGCGACGCGGCGCCATTCCGCGCGCGCGCGCTTGTCGCCGGCGAGCTCGGCCGGCGGTTCGTCAAACGAGGC
>Ga0137428_1000285_pt1 | contig 22459 bp, 19 predicted proteins | sample EasRivERMZT718_2_FD_102305 | JGI IMG/M metagenome (GOLD analysis project Ga0137428, IMG submission 102305) | Soil microbial communities from meander-bound floodplain in the East River, Colorado, USA - East River MetaG ERMZT718_2 | ecosystem: Environmental > Terrestrial > Soil > Floodplain ...
CACGAGTTGACGTTGGCAAGTTTGCGGCGGCAGATCGCGCTGGTTTCGCAGGACATCGTGTTGTTCGACGACACCGTCACAGCGAACATTGCTTACGGCGGACAGCGGAGTGCTTCGAAAGCGCGTGTGCGAGAAGTGGCAGAGGCAGCGTTCCTGTTGCCGCTGATCGAATCGCTGCCGAACGGTTTCGATACACCGATCGGCGAAAGCGCGGTCAGGCTATCGGGCGGACAACGTCAGCGAATCTCAATCGCGCGTGCATTACTTAAGGACGCGCCGATTCTGTTGCTCGACGAAGCGACTTCGGCACTCGACTCTGAGTCCGAGCGCTACATTCAAACATCGCTCGAGCGGCTGATGCAGGGTCGAACCACCTTCGTGGTCGCACACCGCCTATCGACGATCGAGCGCGTCGACCGCATTGTCGTGCTCGAGCATGGGCGGATTGTCGAAATCGGAAGCCATCGTCAGTTGTTGGCGCGCGGAGGGCTGTACGCGCACCTGTACGAAATCCAGTTCGCGACACATTCACCCGAGCAACAACCGGAGCACGTATCGGAGCAAATGAAGTGACGCCCCTCAACACGGCAAACAAGCCAATCAGCCGCTATCCGGTACCGTCGATCGAGGATGTGCCCGAAGATTTACGCGCCCGCATGCTCGAAGTACAGGAGAAAGCGGGGTTTGTGCCAAATGTGTTCCTGACGCTGGCCCATCGCCCCGATGAGTGCCGTGCATTCTTCGCCTATCACGATGCGCTGATGCTGCGCGATTCGGGGCTGACGAAGGGTGAAAAGGAAATGATCGTCGTCGCCACCAGCGGTGCCAACGATTGTCTGTACTGCATCGTCGCGCACGGTGCGATCTTGCGCGTGTACGAAAAGCAACCGCTGATTGCCGACCAGATCGCGGCTAACTATCGCAAGGCAGACATCTCGGCGCGGCAGAAGCAGATGCTTGCATTTGCGATGAAGGTCGCTGTCGCGTCAGCGACGATCGAGGACGCCGACTTCGATGCGTTACACAAGCAAGGGTTCAGCGATGAAGACATCTGGGACATCGGTGCAATCGCCGCGTTCTTTGCGCTGTCGAATCGAATGGCGAACATGATCGGCATGCGGCCGAATGATGAGTTTTACCTGTTAGGGCGGGTGCCGAAGGAGAAGAAGACTTAATGTCGAAGGCTCCGGCGCGCTAGCTCGACGCAGCGGTTGTTGGCGCTGGCACGGTAGAGCCAGTGCCGGTTCGCGTCCCAACGGCGCCCAATTCAAGGGCACGCGTCCTACTTCGGACCCGCTAGCCGGCGGCGGGTCTCCGCAAGCTGCTTCCCAAGTTCGGTGGCTACTAGGTCGCGACCGACGGCGCGTCTGACGGTCGACCCGAAGCCTGTGACCCGGTCGGTGAAGGTGTGGTTAATCGCGAAGACCATCCAATCTCCGCCGTATGGCACGACTCCGATTAGCGTGAGCATGGCGTTGTAGTCGCGGGAAGCGTAGAAGTGCAGATCGGCGCCGACGGCCGCTTTGGCTTGTTTTTGTCGCTGCTCGGCGGACAGGACCAGAACATTTTCCTTATCCACCGGGCGCTCCATCCAATAGTAATTTTGCGTGAGTACTGAGCCCGCCGCGTTTGACGGCTTTCCCAGAGCATCTACGAAGCCGGGAAACTCATCCGCAAGAAACGCAAGGCTGCGTATTGCGGTGCCAAGTTCTGCGGCGGGATTGACCACGTTGCCGTTGTCCCGCACATAAGGCTGCACGCCCGCGAGACCGGCTTTCACATACGCATTGAGTCGGGCAGACAGAATCTGGGCGAAGGTCGTGCGGAACCGGGTCTGCAGATCGTCGGTTGTCGGGCTCAGCGACTTGAGCTTCTCGGCCTCGGTCGTGCTCAGGTTTAAGTAGCGGGCCGGCGCCTTGACGATGTTTTGCAGTCGACCTGCGTCGGGCAGTGGCAGCGTGCTAAAGGCAGCGAGTTCAGGACTTCCTCCCTGCAGAGCTTGGTGGCGGCGAACCTGAAAAATGCGCAGGAAGGTTTCGGAGTGCAGAAAGGCATCGACCACCCCTCCAGCTTCCGGCGCCCTCACGAGCAGCATCGCGCCGGCGGCGACGACTTCATCGGGGAGCCGCTCGACCCGCGCAAGCCCGTTATGCACCACTTCCCCGGCCTCCAGTTGGCCTCGTTTTGTCTGATCCAAACCAAGATAGGTGAACAACTCGGTGGCCAGTGCTTTTCCATCTGGAGATTCGGCGGCCGACACAGCAGAAGCAGCCATCAGCAATGCCGCAGCGGTGGTGGAGCAGAGTATCCGAGGAGCCGTGAAGTTCATCGAGCAGGGCGTTCGGTGATCACTTTGGTGCGCACCACTTTGACTTTCGGGCTCACCGGCGTCGAGCGGCAGAAGCTGCCCGCCTGAACGGCATTCAACGTCTCTTCGGCGCGCGTCGTCCGATCCGCGGCGCTGGGCTTCAGCACTTGGTTCGCGACTTTCAGGAAACGCCCGGCGAACGACAGTGGCGCTGCAGTTGTGGGCGCTACGACTTCCGCCACGGCCATCATGCCGCCATCCTCATGTTCCAGAATGTGGCAGTGGTAGACAAACTTCCCGACCATGATCGGGTTGCGGAAGTCGATGATGACTTTGACTTGCCCGGGTGCGGGCGTCTCTTGTCCCTGATAAGGTAAGTTGACGTTGTCCTGATGTCCTAGAAACGGCTGCGGGACCCCGTTTATTTCCGTTACTTGGAAATCCGTTTGATGAATGTGGAACGTGTGCAATTCCTGCGTTGCGTTGATCAGTGTCCACTCCTCAACCGTGCCTTGCACGATTGTTGAATCGACGATGTTGGGATCGAATTGTTTCGCACCGTTGCCCGAATCGATGAAGAAAGTATTGCCGTCAGCCGACTCGATAAACGTGATCGTGCGCCGGCGCGCTATCGGCAACGTGCGAAAGTCTTCCACCGCAGGTAGCGTGCTGGGAAGCGCGATCGGAACAACGGGCGAGTCCTGTGAAACCAGCGTCGCAATGGTCGCAGCATCGTAAGAGTCGCCCACCGGCCCGGTATTGAACGCCTGCGCGCGTAGCGCGTAGCTTCCTGGCCCTGCGCCCTGAATCAGCACCTCGGCGCGTGACGACGGAGGGAGCAGTATCTCTTGACGAGTCGTAATCTGCGTGGCGCGATTGCCGTCGCGTGCGATCTGATGGAACACATGCCCATCCAAAAGCAGCCGGTAATACACATCGGAGCCAATGTTGGCGATGCGGAAAAACTGTGTTTCGCCCGGCCGAATCGAGATCGTCGGATTGACCTGCCCGTTGACCATTCGAATGCTCGGCGAGCTTGGGCTGATGTCGTCCGGAACGGTACCCTGCGGGGTGACTTGAATGTCCTTCAGCAGCATCACCCGCTCAATCAGCCCTTGCAACTGTGGCAGTGGATCCAAAATGCCGTCGATGATCAGTCCGCCTGACAGGCCGCCCATCACTTGGCGCTGAGCCAATAGGTGCAGGTGCGTGTGATACCAGTAGAGACCGGGATTGTGCGTGCCGGGAATTGCGATTCGGTACGACAATCGATTGGCGGGATCGATGCTGACGAAGACGTTGTCTCCCACCGTCCCATCGGAATTAATGCGCGGCGAAACGTTCAAACCATGCAGGTGCAAGTTGGTCGGTTCGGACGAACGGTTGTCGATGTCGAGAAACAACGTGTCGCCCGGCCGCAGCCGCAACAGTGGCGGGATGTACATGCCGTTGTAGACCGTAGTTGTCACGGTTTGACCAGCGACCTGTACGGGTCCGGTCGCAACGTTGAGCACTATGCGCAATTCGCCGTTAGCGCTTCTCACCTCGGGCGGATTGCGAAACGTCTCGACGACCAGCGTGGAAGAATCGCTGCTCGAGTTGCATGCACAAAGAATCGCAATGCCGACGAATGCAACTGCTGCTCGAATTATCGGAATCGGTGTCATACGGTTTTCGCAATACAAGTGAGGGTGTCGTGCCGGCCGCTCACGTTCGGGCACACGTCGGCGCGGTGCTTTGCATGAATCCGCAAGGCATCATTGGCCACTGCTTGGGTACGAAGCGGCAACGGGAAGACCGCATACAGCCGCGCATCGGGGCCGACCAACGACACGCTCGCGGTGTGATCAAAAAGGTAGCCGCCCTTTGTCGCCTTACCGTTGCCCGCAATTTCGTATTTCACGCGGAACTGATCAGCAAACGTTCTGATCGCGCCGGCTGAGCCATTGAGCGCGATCACGCCGGGGCCGAATCGCACGATGTACTCGGCAAGGCGCGCGTCCGTGTCACGCGCCGGATCGATCGTGACGAACAACACGCGGGTGGGCGCGGTGTCGCGGGCGCCACCCATGGCGGCTCGCACGCGGCGCAAATCAGCGAGTGTGGTCGGACAGACGTCTGGGCAGTACGTAAAGCCGAAGAAGACAAACGACCAGCGCCCGCCTAAATCCTTGCTCGAAAACGGGATGCCGGTGTGCGTGCGCAGCGACGAAGCCTGTAAAGCCTTCGGCTCGGGTAGTTCGAAGCCGTTGATCGGCGCCGGTTGAACAGTGTGTGATTCAGCGTCGCGTCGTGCCGTGATGCCTGAGGCGATTGCCGCGATTAACAATGTGCGGCGGTTGATGCGAGCCGCTAACAACTGGTTCATGTGCGCGAACTTAGCAACCGGGAGCGTCAGCATGATGACGCAGTGACTGATTGCATCTTGCTACACCCTGTCCTGCGAAGAAATCCCTCAAAAATAGATTCTGCCCCGCTTCCGCCACGCGCTACATGCTCCGCTCGTCAACGAGCAATCTCGTGGGCTCGCTCTCAGTTCGGCAGACTGAACGCGACGATCTCGTCGCTAACGCGTGGCGTAAGGATCGAGTTTCCTCCGACGGCGAAGACAACGTATTGCTTACCCTTGTATTCGTACACGGCAGGCAGCGCGACGGCGGGCGCCGAAACAAGCGCCTTCCACAATACGTGCCCGGTTTTCAGATCAATCGCTCGCACTCTCGAATCCATCGACGCGCCGATGAAGATCAACCCGCTAGCGGTGACGACTGGCCCCCCAATCGTGATCGATCCCCATGACTCCGGCATGTAGAAGCCCCACTTCTGCACCTGCCCCAATGGATTCTTCCACAGCAACTCGCCGGTCTTCAGGTCGTACGCAGAGAGCGATCCGTAGGGCGGCGTCCAGCACGGCATGCCGATTGGATTCAGAAACGTCGTTAGCTGAATGCCATACGGGCTACCGGTCATCGGGAAAAGGCCGGCGGTTTCCGATCCGCCCGAAGCGAGTGCTGCGTCGTACTCCTTGCGCGGTATCAGTTTGTATATCTGCACTGCACTCGAGTTGTTGACGACGAATATCTGCTTGTTCGGATCGACCGCGCCGCCACCCCATTCGACGCCACCGATGGTGGCTGGGTAAATGAGCGATCCTTTCAGGCTCGGCGGTGTGAACCGGCCTTCGTAAGTGAGCTCCTTCAACTTCCTGCTGCAATAGCCGAAGCTGGCGATGTCGGCCAGTCGAAATACACCGGGCCACGTGTCGTCGACGACTGGCTTAGGAAGCGGCACAAAGGGCTGCGTTGGCGCAGCGGTCTCGCCCGGCACTGACGACTTCGGTACCGGCCGTTCCTCGATCGGATAAATCGGCTCACCCGTGTAGCGGTCCAAGATGTACAGGAAGCCCTGCTTTGAGGTTTGCACTAAAGCCGGAACTGTCCTGCCGTCTTTCGTGATGTCCACCAGCGTCGGCGCGGAATTGGTATCGAAATCCCAAAGGTCGTGATGGACCAGTTGCCTGCTCCAGATGACTTTTCCGGTCGCGATTTCGAGCGCGGTAACTGAGGTACCGAGCGGGATGGGCGTAAGCCGGTTGCCGCCGTAGAAATTGGGACTCGGAGAGCTCACTGGGATGTACAGGATCTCGCGCGCAGTATCGACCGCCATGCTGGCCCATACGTTCGCGGTTCCGGTCTTTGCTGCGATCTCCGTGGGCAGCGAGTGAAAGGTCCATCGCTGCTCGCCGGTTCTCGCGTCGAGCGCAAAGACGGAACCAGGCGGCGCTTCGGATTCAGCCCAGTCCTTGCCGGCCCAGCCGACGAACACATAGTCCTTGTACACAGTCGGCGGTTGCAGGATCGACAGTGGCCACTTGTTGTTCAGCACATTCCAGCGATCGATGTCGACGATGCCATTGGTACCGAAGTCGGTGCATGGTTTACCCGTGTCGGCATCGACCGCGTGCAGCTTGGCGTCCATCGTGCCGATATAGATGCGCTTCTGGCAGGCGACGCCGGGCACTAGCTTCTCCGCCTGCCAGTAGGCAACACCCCGGTTCTTCAGATCGGGCTGAGTCAGCGCCTTCAGCACCGCCTTGGTGTCATATATCCACTTGACCTTTCCGGTGTCCGGTTCGAGCGCGAAGATGCGGTAAAACGGAGTACCGAGATAGACCGTGTCGTTGACGAACAAGGGTGTAGCCGACCATACCGTCGCAGGTACCTTTGCGCCGGTATTCGCCATATGAGACCCGGGCGCACGGGCGACGCCAGAGCCGGTCGACACGTCTCCGGTACGGACCTTCCACGCCGCCCTCAAGTCCTTGACGTTGTCGGGCGTGATCTGCGTCAGGCTTGAGTATTTTTGTGCCTGCAGGTCCCCGTTGAAATGCTGCCAAGTCCGCTGCTGCGCCTGCACGCTTTCTGTCATGCCGAGTGGCAACAGCAGAAGAAACGCCAGCGTGCTGGTCGCGTGCCGCGGTTGGACGAGATAGAGACACCACCCGAGCAGAGCGACAACCATTAGAACAACGAGCGCTTGACTGTTCAGGAGGTAGCCAGCGAATGCGGTTCCGAGGATGACAAACAGGCACGCGACGCTAATGACCACTCGCCACGAACGGCGTCGCGCGCGCTCAACGCCGATGGCAAAGCCGAAAAGGAAGAGTACAGCGCTCGACACTACGACCAGCATCGCGCCTGGGGTACCGCTAATGCCGCTCTCTGCAGAGAAGTAGTTGTAGAGCGAAACCGCCGCACCAAGAATGCCCGCGATCGAAATCAAACGGACGCCGTAATTACGCACGCTGGCAGCGGTCATTTGTGCCTCCGTTGTTGGCACTGCTTTGTCGGGAACATTAGCCCAATGGGTGTGCATGCGCACGCGGCATAACGCCGAAAGCACACTTGCGACTTCATGCGGCACACGTCTAACCAAATACGGGATTGTTCTGTCGCCGGTGTGGGCCGGCAGACATACTCGGCCATCGTCTAGCCGAGGCTGGCATGGCAAAGATTTACGTTCTTCACGAAAACAACGACTGGATCATTCCGCTGCGCAAAGCATTTGCGGAGCGCAACCTGCCGTACGCTGAGTGGTATCTGGACCAATGGGCTGTTGACCTGAGCGGCCTGCCTCCGCACGGCGTCTTCTATAACCGGATGAGCGCGTCGTCGCACACGCGCGATCACCGCTACTCGGCGGAACTCACCGCTACCGTTCTTGCGTGGCTCGAGCGCCATGGCCGAGTCGTGGTTAACGACGGCCGTGCGCTGGACCTGGAGATCAGCAAGACGCGCCAGTACATGCGGCTTGCACGCGAAGGCATCCCTGTGCCGAAGACCGTCGCGGTCGTTGGCCAGCACGCGCTTCCCGATGCGCTGTCAGCGTTCGCGCAGGGCCCATTGATTATCAAGCCGAATCGCAGCGGCAAGGGGTTGGGCGTGCGGCTGTACGAAACGCCGGAGCAGATCGTGGGTGCGGCCGAGCGTGGCGAGTTGCCGGACGCGATCGACGGCACGCTGCTGGTGCAGGAATACATACGCAGCGAGACCGGACACATCTTCCGGGCCGAGTTTGTCGGCGGGCGCTTTCTCTATCTAGTGAAGATCGATGCCACCGGCGGCTTCGAACTATGTCCGGCGGATGCGTGTGAGCTCGACGCGTTCTGCCCGGCCACGCCCGGAGGCAAGAAGTTCGAGATCGTCGAGGGGGTTGTCACGCCGGACCAGATTTCACGCTACGAGCGCTTTCTGCGAAACAATGGGATCGGCGTCGCCGGCATCGAGTTTGTTGTGCGATCCGACGGTGAGCGCGTCGTCTACGACGTCAACACGAACACGAACTACAACACGGAAGCCGAACAGACGGCCAGCAAAAGCGGCATGGGCGCGATCGCGCAGTATCTCGGTCGACTGCTGACCGAAGGCCGCAGCGCGTTGGAGCACGAGCGGCATTCCACCGTCGGCGGCTAAGCGCTGCCAGCGCTTGACTTGACGCTGTTTCAGTGCGGCAACCCACGCACTCAGCCGCGGCACTATCCAGACTGACGCCAGCAACACCAGTGCATCCAGGGCGCAGTAAAAGGCGCCGGCGGCTCCCGGCGGGTTGGTTGTCACCAGCGGCAGTCCGGGCACTTCGCGTTCCCAGTTCCAATTTCCGAGCCACGTGCCGTACAACTCAAGTGCGAGCGCCAGCACAAACGTGCTCGCATACAGGCGCCGGTGGTTTGGCATCGCGAGCGATGCGACCGCAAGCACCAGGAACAACAGAACGCCGAACGTGTCGACTCCGACTGCGGCGGCCGCGAGCGAGTAGACGCCGGCACTACCGATAATGACGAGCGCGGCCGCTTCTGGCATTCGGCGTGCGAGCGAAAGCCCGAGCAGCAGCAATAGCACGTGCCCTGGCGGTACGAACAACGGGATATTGCCGAGGCGATACGTATATAGGCCCCAGACCAGGGACAGGAACATCTCGCCCGCGGTGGCGATTACAAGGCACGCCATCAGGGCGAATCGCTCGTCCCGGTCTATATCGGTCAGTAAAGAAAACAGCACCAGCCAAACAACAAGGCCCATCACGGTCTGACCAACGATGTCCGTGTGCGTGTCCGCGGCGAGGCAACCCGCAAGCGCCGCAACCATCAGCAGAATTCGAGTAGAGCCGCCAGTTGCGTTGCTAGTCATTTCCGGTGGCGCGAACGATCGTCGAGCACTGGCGGTGAATCCGTATCCGTCGACTCATGCTGAATTTGCGACGTGGCGTTCATCAAGGGGTAGAAATCATTACATCAGGATGATGTCGTACTGCTCCTGCGAGTACACGGTCTCGACCTGCATCGATACCGGCTTGCCGATGAAATCCGACAGCATCGCGAGCGATTGAGATTCGTCTTCGAGAAACAGATCGATCACCTGCTGCGAGGCCAGTATGCGGAACTCTCTGGTCTCGTCGAACAGGCGGGATTCACGCAATATCTCGCGCAGGATTTCGAAGCACATCGTGCGCGATGTTTTGACCTGGCCGCGCCCTTGGCACATCGGGCAAGGCTCGCACAAGATATGTGCCAGCGATTCGCGCGTACGCTTACGCGTCATCTCGACCAGACCAAGCTGCGTGAATCCGCTCACGGTCATGCGAGTGCGGTCGCGCGCAAGCGCCTTCTTGAACTCTGCCAGCACCACGTCCTGGTGTTCGGCGCTCATCATGTCAATGAAATCGACGATGATGATGCCGCCGAGATTGCGTAACCTCAATTGCCGCGCGATCGCCTGCGCGGCTTCCAGGTTCGTCTTGTAAATCGTGTCGTCGAAATTTCGCGTGCCGACGAATCCGCCGGTATTCACGTCGATCGTCGTCATCGCCTCGGTCTGATCGATGATCAGATAGCCGCCCGATTTCAGCTCGACTCGGCGCGCCAGCGCCCGCTCGATCTCCGCGTCGATCGAATGCAAATCGAACAGCGGGCGCTCGCCGGTGTAATGGCTAAGCTTGGCTTCGACACGCGGCACGAATTGAAGTGCAAACTGTTCCAGCTTAAGAAAGTTCTCACGCGAGTCGATTTGGACGGTGGCGGTTGCTTCCGTCGTTACATCGCGCAAGATACGTTGCGCAAGCCATAGTTCTTGATACAAGACTGTCGGCGCGGCGCTTTCGGCGCGACGCTCCTGAATGCGCCCCCAAAGCACGCGCAGATACTCGAGGTCGCTCGCAAGGTCGGCTTCGGTGGCGTCTTCTGCGCTGGTGCGAATGATGTAGCCACCGCGCTCGTCGGGCGGCACCAGCCGCTGCAGCATCTCGCGCAGCTGGGTGCGCTCCTCCTCGTTTTCGATGCGTTGCGAGATTCCGATATGCGGATCCTGCGGCAGGTAGACCAGCATACGGCCGGCGATGCTGACCTGCGTTGACAGCCGCGCACCCTTGCTGCCTATTGGATCCTTGACTACCTGCACCAGCAGCGTCTCGCCTTCGTGAATCAAGCGCTCGATCGGCAGCGGCTTTTCCGGCGTGACCTGGCGATACTCCCAGATATCGGCCACATGCAAAAACGCCGCACGCTCGAGCCCGATGTCGACGAACGCCGATTGCATTCCCGGCAGCACGCGCACGACTTTTCCGAGGTAGATGTTGCCGACAATGCCACGCGCCGCACTGCGCTCGATATGCAATTCCTGCACTACGCCCGCCAGCAGCACTGCTGCGCGGGTTTCCTGAGGGGTGATGTTGATTAGGATGTCTTCCATGGGGCGCGTCGATGGTATCGCAGCCACTAGGGCGAACCCTACTATCCACGCTTGAATTCAGGGAGCGCATGAGGTTATGCTTGCACTGCATGTGACCGGCCCGGCGCTCGCGGCGGGGCGCCAACTGCATCCAACCACAAACAGGAGAGAACTGATGAAGACCCTAGCTTCCGTATCGATCGCCTGCTGCCTAGGACTCGCAGCAGCTGGCGTCGCTGCTCAGGACAAGAAGGCGGCACCAATGACGGCAGCGGATTGCAAGACCTACATGGACGCGGCCGCGAAGGACGCCAAGATGAAAAACGCGGACAAGGACGCTCAGTGCAAGGCCCTGGCGGACAAAGAAAAAGCGAAGAAGTAGTTAGGTCTTTTCCGGTAGAACGGCTCGCCGTCAAACACGGTGGGCCGTTCCCTTCGCCTCACAGCACTTTCAGTCCGGCCTTAGAAAGCAGTTGCGCTGTTTCGAACAGCGGCAGACCCATCACCCCTGAATAACTTCCTTCCAGGCGCTCGATGAAGATCGATGCGAGCCCCTGAATAGCGTAGCCGCCTGCTTTGTCGTACGGTTCCCGCGTCGCGCAATAGCGCTCGATCTCGTCCCTGGTCAGTGCGCGCAACGTCACCCGCGATACGGATGTTGCCGTCGTCAACGAGCCTTCCATCGCGAGCGCAACCGCGGTACGCACTTCGTGCGTGCGGGCAGATAGCTTGCGCATGAACTCGCGCGCCTCCTCGACATCTGCCGGTTTGGCGAGAACGCGGTCGTCGACGATCACTACAGTGTCTGCCGACAATACCGGCCGATACAACATCGATCGCATCCGCAATACATTGAGGCCGAAGGCCGCCTTTTCGCGTGCGGTGCGCTCAACGTAATCGGTGCACGACTCTCCGTCATGCTGCGATTCATTGACATCGGGTCCACGCGGAGTCGCCAGTCGCAACAGCAGCGGATCGAACTTGATGCCGATCTGCTTCAACAACTCGCGCCGGCGTGAGCTGCGCGATGCGAGATAAAGAGCGCCGGGCATATGGGTCTCACTAGCCCCGGTGATACGGGTGCCCGGCCAACATTGACCATGCTCGATAGAGTTGCTCGGCCAGCATCACTTTCGCCAGGGCGTGCGGTAGCGTCATGGTTGAAAGACGCACGAGCATCCGAGCTTCGCTCTTCAGATCGGGATCGAGCCCGTCCGCGCCGCCGATCGCGAATGCAACGTCGTTGGCGGAGTCGCGCCAGCGTTGCAGGTGATCGGCCAATTGCTTCGTCGTCCAGTCCTTGCCCCGCTCGTCGAGTGCGATCAGCCGGGAGCCGCTCGGCACTGCGGTGCGAACGCGCGCTGCCTCAACGCTTAACAGCCGCGCGAGGGGAACGCTGCCGGTGCGGGGTTCGGCTTTCACGTGCTTCAGCTCCACTTTGAAGTCGGCGGGGAGACGGGAGAGATATTCCTTGACCGCTGCATCGGCCCACGCCGGCTGCCGCTGGCCCACCGCAACGATGGTGATTCTCATCGCGCGCTAGTGCAGTAAAACCGCCGAGATACGCCTCCGCTCGTCCGCGCCTCGACGCCCCAAGCGTTGTTGCAAATGCTCGCCATAGGCCCCCGGCTATGGCTGTGCTTTGCGCCTAGCCTGGCGCGCCGCTGCGCGGCTGCTCGAGTGCGATCTGACGGTTTCACTGGACTCGTGACCCGCTCTTCTCGCTTTGCTTGAGGACTTTTTCGTCTTTACTACGGAAGACTTGAGCCTCACGGGCTTGCCACCCCATATTTCTTCCAAGTTGTAGTAGGCGCGATAGGCCGGTTGCATGATGTGCACGATCACGTCATTGCAGTCGACCAGCACCCATTCGCCGGCATCCTCGCCTTCGACGCTGACGATGTCGCCGCCGGCTTCCTTGACTTTCTCCACCACCGAAGATGCCAGCGCACGGGTTTGTCGGTTGGAGGTTCCACTGGCGACGACGACTCGCTCGAACATGTCCGATAGTTCGGCGGTATTGAACACCTTGATGTCGTGCGCCTTCACGTCTTCCAGCGCGTAGACGACCAAGCGTTGCAGTTTTCTTATGTCCAAACTAAGCCCGGTACAGATGATTCGAGTCAATATAGTCGAGCACTACGGCCGAGACCATCGCGGACAGGCGCTGCGCCCGTTTGGTTGATGGCGATTCGCGCAGCAAGTGCCGAACCTCGGTGGCCGACACATCGATCGGCGTCATTGCGAACTCGACGATGCTGCCGCCGGCACGCGTCGCGAGCGACGCGCCTTCACCTCGACGCGCGGCCACAACCGCCTGCAAGTCCGGGCTCTGCTGCAGCGAGGTGCCCGCGCGCTGCGCAACGGCGATATGCGCTGTTTCGACGATCTCTTGCCAGCTCCGCCACGTGTCAAAGCGCGCGAATTGGTCCGAGCCCATGATCAATACGAGCGGACGGTAGGGCAGGTGCGATCGCAGTGCATACAGGGTGTCGATCGTGTACGTCGGCCCGCCACGCTCGATCTCGTGCATATCGAGTGCAAAGCGCGGCTCGCCGGCGATTGCCAATTGAACCATCTGTGCACGATGTTCGGCAGCGGTGATTGGACCTTTCTGCCACGGCTGCGCTGCGGGAATGAAGCGAACTTCTGGCAGCGGCAGCTGCTTCAGCGCATCGCGCGCCAATTGCAGGTGGCCGTAATGGATCGGATCAAAACTGCCGCCGAGCAGTCCGATTGGCGCCGTTTTTTCGTCCATCCCCTACGCCCATTCGCGCGGACGCAAGAAATCCGAATACAAGCGCGCCTCTGGCGTTCCGGGCTCGGGCCGCCAGTCGTATTTCCAATGCACGATGGGTGGCAGCGACATCAGGATCGATTCGGTGCGCCCGCCCGATTGCAGACCGAACAGTGTGCCGCGATCGAATACGAGATTGAATTCGACATAACGCCCGCGCCGGTACGCCTGAAATTCACGCTCGCGCTCGCCGTACGGCACATCGCGCCGGCGTTCGACAATCGGCACATAGGCATCGAGAAACGCATCGCCGACCGCGCGCTGCATCGCAAAACTTTGCGCGAAACCACCCTCGTGAAAGTCATCGAAGAACACGCCGCCGATGCCGCGCGGCTCGTCTCGGTGTTTCAGGTAAAAGTACTCGTCGCACCATTTTTTGAAGCGCGGGTATTTGTCGGCGCCCAACGGTTCGAGCGCACGCTTGCAGGTCGTGTGAAAGTGTTGTGCGTCTTCCTCGTAGCCGTAGTACGGCGTCAGATCGGTACCGCCGCCGAACCAAAAGATATCCGGCTGGCCGGTCGCCTTCGCGATGAAGAACCGCACGTTCATGTGCACCGTCGGCACATGCGGATTGCGCGGGTGGAACACCAGCGAAACACCGAGCGCTTCGAAGCGTCGTCCGGCCAACTCGGGGCGCTGCGCGCTGGCTGACGGTGGCAACGCCCTGCCGACAACGTGCGAGAAGCCGACACCGCCGCGCTCGAGCAGATTGCCATTCTCGATGATTCGTGTGAGTCCGCCCCCGCCCAATTGCGCGTCGGCCGGCTTTTCCCATACATCGTGCCCGAACGGCTTGCCGTCGAGTCGTTCGAACGCCTCGACGATGCGTTGCTGCAGGCCGAGCAGATACTCCCGAACGCTTTGGCTATCGATGAACTCAGTAGTCACGAAAGGTGGCGTTTGATGAAGCCCAGCACCGTGTCGTACCAAGCAACGATGTTGCGCGGCTTCATGATCCAGTGATTCTCGTCGGGAAATACCAGCATCTCGGACGGCACCGCGTGATATTGCAGCGCTTCGAACAGGTTCAGACCCTCGCCGATCGGGCAGCGGTAGTCTTTCTCGCCATGGATGATCAGCGCCGGCGTTTTCCACTGCTTGATGTGGCGTATCGGCGCATAGCGGTCGTACGCGGCAGGATCGGCGTATGGGTCTTCGCCGCCCATTTCGAGGTACCACCACGCCGGGTGATCGGTCGTGCCGGTAAATTGCGCCATCGTCGTCACGCATGCATGCGTGATCAGGCATTTGAAGCGTTGCGTCTGCGTGCCGATCCAGTTGGTCATGTAGCCGCCGAAGCTGCCGCCCATCGCCATCATGCGGTTCGGATCAACATCGGCGCGCGCAGCGACCGCATCGGTCACGGCCATCAGATCCTTGTAGCACTGGTCGCCCCACACGTTGCCCCAGATGCCCTGCACGAACGGCTGGCCAAATCCGGTCGAGCCGCGCGGATTCGGCTGCGCGACTGCATAGCCTTGTGCCACTGCGAGCAGTGGATTCCAGCGCCAATGCCACGCATCGGCGGTCATCCCGATCGGACCGCCGTGAATCCAGACCAAAGTTGGCAGGCGGCCCTGCGCATTTTTTGGCTTCATTACGAAGTACTGCACATCGACGCCATCGGTCGACTTCGCAGTGCGGCTTTCGACTTCGACCCAGTCGGGATGGTCGAAACCGGATAGTCGCGCCAGCGTCTGCGGTGGGGAAGCGGGCTTCGCTGTGACTACGAACGCTTCGGGCGGTTCGAGAAACGTTGAGCGGATCCCCGCGATGCGGCCGTCGGGAAGCACGTTCAAGTCGCTGTGGCCGCCGCCTTCGCGCGCGTGAGTGATTCGCTCGACCTTGTCGTTCGCGATGTCTATCGCGAACACGGGCACATGACCGGCAACATCGGCGCCGACGATCACCCGCTTTCCATCGGCGGACCAATCGCCGATGTGTGGCCACGCGTCGAACTCTTGTGCAATCTGACGCATCGAACCGCTCGTCACATCGATCAGCGCCAGCGTCGGACGGAATACCACCTTCGGCGAACGCGTCATGTGAATCACAGCGAGCGTCTTGCCGTCAGGTGCGTACAGCGGCGATTCGGTATTGCTGTTGGTCGCTGCGCCGACGATGCGCCTGTTCTTCGATTCAATATCGATCAGAGCAATCGCGGTGTCGGTCTCCCGATCGTCTCCTGTGCTTTGCCAGGTCACAGCGACCTGCGTGCCGTCCGGGGAAACGTCGAATTCCGGCTCGACCGACATCTCGCGTTGCACATCAGGCGTCAGATCGATCCGATTTTTTCCATCCGCCGAATACGCAAGCACGTGCGTGTTCGCCATGTTGTCGTTTTCGTGCAGCCAGTGGTCCCAGTGCCGGACAGGCTGGCTGCGAAAGTGTCGTGCGCTCGAGCCTTTCTTGTCGCGGTCTTTGGCGGTTTCGCGCTGCTTGTCATGATCGACGCCGTCGAGCACCGAAGCCAGCACGATCAGTCGATCGGCTTTCTTCGCAAACTTGAAACTGTCGACGCCGAGCGGTTCGTCGGTCAGCTGCTGCGGCTCGCCGCCCGCGGCCGGCAACAGCCAGACCTGCGCCCGCTTGTCTGCATCCTCATCGGGCTTTACTTCATTCGGTTCGCGGTTCGACAGAAACGCAAGCGCGCCGTCGCGCCGGAAACTCGGTGCTGTGTCCTTGCTGTCACCGCGTGTCAATTGCGTTGCATCGCTGCCGTCGGTGGGCACTTTCCAGATGTCCGATGCGTACTTGGCACCGTCGCGATCGAGCCGCTGCACCGCCACGGCCAGCCACGCACCGTCCGGTGACGGCGCAATGGCCGATACGCGCTTCAGTGCAATATGTTGTTCAACGGTGTAGGGCAGGGTCATTCGCGATCCTAGCGTGTGCTTTCGACGCAGCTCCCAAGAGCGCGATATCCGATATCGCGACGAAACTGCATACCGTCGAACGCAACTTCGTCGACAGCATCGTAAGCACGCTTCCGCGCTGCGCGCACCGTTTCTCCCAGAGCAGTCACGCACAGCACTCGGCCACCGTTCGTGATCAGTTGATCATCCTCAAGTACGGTGCCGGCATGGAACGTTATGCAGTCTTCTTCTTCATCGGGTAATTGTGTAATCGCATCGCCCTTACGCGGCTCGTTCGGGTATCCGGCCGCGGCGATCACGACGCCGAGCGCCGTGCCGCGATCCCATTCCGCTTTGACTTGATCGAGCCGGCCATCGATCGCGGCTTCGATCAACAGCACCAAGTCAGACTTCAGGCGCGGCAGAATCACCTGGGCTTCCGGATCGCCCAGGCGGCTGTTGAACTCGACGGTCTTCACACCTCCAGCCGGATCGATCATCAACCCCGCATATAGGAATCCGGTGAAAGCATTGCCCTCGGCCGCCATGCCGTTGATCGCGGGCATGATGATCTCCCGCAACACCTTGGCGTGCAGCGTCGGAGTCACGATCGGCGCCGGTGAATACGCACCCATACCGCCGGTATTCGGGCCACGATCGTTGTCCAACAGCCGCTTGTGATCCTGGCTCGACGCCAGTGCGAGAACGTTCTTGCCATCCGAAAGCACGATGAAACTTGCTTCCTCGCCTTCGAGAAATTCTTCGATGACGACGCGCGAACCGCTGTCAGTCAACGTCGCCTCGATCGCGGCATGGGCCTCCTGCAACGTCATCGCAACAACGACGCCCTTGCCAGCGGCAAGGCCGTCCGCCTTGATCACGATCGGCGCGCCGCGCTCCTTCACGTAGGCACGCGCTTCCGACGCATCGTCAAACGTTCTGTAGTCCGCTGTCGGGATGCCGTGCCTCCGCATCAACGCCTTGGCAAAATCCTTTGAGCTCTCAATCTGCGCAGCCGCTCGTGTCGGACCAAAAATGCGCAATCCGCGCGCGCGAAACACGTCGACCACACCCGATGCAAGCGCTGCCTCCGGGCCGACCACTGCAAATGCGATCGCCTCGTCGCGCGCAAATTGAGCCAATGCCTCGTTGCTCGCATAGGGAACATTGCTGAACCGCTTATCGGATGCGGTGCCGCCGTTGCCGGGTGCCACAAACACTTTTTTTACGCGAGGAGAGCTCGCCAGCTTCCACGCGAGCGCATGCTCGCGACCGCCGCCGCCGATAACCAGTAACTTCATTGCGCGAGCGCGGCAGTCGTGTACACCTGCTGCACATCGTCGAGATCTTCGAGTGTGTCCAGCAGCTTCTGCATCTTGTCGGCGTCGTCGCCGGTCAGCACCGTTTCGGCGAGCGGCTTCATCGTGACTTCGGCGAGTTCGGGTTTCAGTCCCGCACTGTCGAGCGCGGTACGAACTTTTTCGAGGTCGGCCGGCGCCGAAATCACTTCGACCGTGCCGTCGTCGTTGGCGATCACGTCTTCGGCTCCCGCGTCGAGCGCGATGTCCATCACCTTCTCCTCGGACGTGCCGGGAGCAAACAGCAATTGACCGCAATGTTTGAAGTTGAACGCGACCGAGCCGTCGGTGCCCAGGTTACCGCCGTGCTTGGCGAGCGCGTGCCGCACTTCGGCGACGGTGCGCGTGCGGTTATCGGTCATCGCGTCAATCATCAGAGCCGCGCCGCCGATCCCATAGCCTTCGTAGCGAATCTCCTCATAGGTGACGCCCTCGAGTTTGCCGGCGCCGCGCTGAATGGCGCCAGTGAGCTTGTCCTTCGGTACGTTGCCGAGCCGCGCTTTTTCAAGGGCGAGGCGCAGGCGCGGGTTCATCGCCGGATCGGCGCCGCCGTCGCGTGCGGCAACGGTCACTTCACGAATGATTTTGGTCCACAGCGAACCGCGCTTTGCATCCTGGCGATTCTTGCGATGCTGAATGTTGGCCCACTTGGAATGGCCGGCCATTTAGGGTCTGTTCCCACTAAGAACGAGAGATGCGTTGGGCCGCAATGCGGATGGATGCGCGAAGAGTAGCGCGGCGAATGGTGGGTCCATTCGGCGTGCTGCTCGCCAAAGCAGACGCCGCATTTCGACCCAACCCGAAGGGAAAGACGGATTGCGGGCGCATTGCGTTGTTGCCGCTTCGCTGATTGGTATGCACCAACGGCGCTCGCGGCGCCTAGCACTGCACCCGCAATCCATCTTTCGCACTTTCGTTGTTAGTGGGAACAGACCCTCAGGTGTTCGATTCGGAAAGGGGCGCGAGTGTAACAAGCGGTGATCCATCAGCGATATGCCGCGATGTGCCGGTTCGGCTACGCTTTGCGAAACACTGTGACTCGAGGCGTCGATGGCTGAACCGCTTGTGATTGCAATGTCTGGTGACACCGAGCTCGCACTGCTGCCGGCGCTGGCGAATCGACACGGCTGTATTACCGGCGCAACGGGCACCGGCAAGACGGTGACGATGCAGAAAATGGCCGAAAGCTTTTCGGGTATCGGCGTGCCCGTGTTCATGGCAGATATCAAGGGCGACTTCACCGGCATCGCAGCGGCAGGCAAGTTGAGCGACAAGATGAAAGCGCGACTCACCGAGCATTCGTTGCCGGAGCCGCGTTGGCAAGCTTCTCCGGTGACGCTGTGGGACATCTGGGGCGAGCAGGGGCACCCTGTGCGTGCGACCGTGTCCGACATGGGGCCGCTGCTGTTTGCGCGACTGCTGAATCTGAACGAAACGCAGGAGGGTGTGTTGTCGCTGGTGTTCAAGGTCGCCGACGACAACGGCCTGCTGTTGCTCGATCTGAAGGATTTGCGCGCGATCATGCAGCACGTCGGTGACAACGCGGCGCAGTTCAAGACGCAATACGGAAACGTGTCGTCGGCGTCGATCGGTGCGATTCAACGCGGGCTGCTGCAGCTCGAGGAGCAGGGCGGTGATCGTTTCTTTGGCGAGCCGATGCTCGACATCGCCGATCTGATGCAGACCGCGGACGGCAAGGGCGTGGTCAACATCATCGCCGCAGACAAAATGATGAACAACCCGCGGCTGTACGCGAGCTTTCTGTTGTGGCTGCTCGCCGAGTTGTTCGAAAATCTTCCGGAAGTCGGCGATCGCGATAAACCGAAGCTGGTGTTCTTCTTCGACGAGGCGCATTTGCTGTTCAACGACGCGCCGGCCGCGTTGCTCGAAAAAGTCGAGCAGGTGGTGCGCCTGATTCGTTCCAAGGGCGTCGGCGTGTTCTTCGTCACGCAGAACCCGCTTGACATACCGGACAAGGTGCTCGGCCAGCTCGGTAACCGCGTGCAGCACGCTCTGCGCGCGTTTACTCCACGCGATCAGAAGGCGGTGAAGTCAGTGGCCGAGACGATGCGCGCCAATCCGAAAATCGATGCGACTAAGGCGATTCTGGAGCTCGCCGTCGGCGAGGCTTTGGTCAGCTTTCTGGATGCGAAAGGCATACCTGGCATCACCGAGCGCGCGTGGGTGCTGCCGCCGGGTTCGCAGCTCGGTCCGATCACACCCGAACAGCGTGTACAGCTGATAAAGAACTCTGTCGTTGCCGGTGTGTACGAAAAGACCGTCGATCGAGACTCTGCATTCGAGATGCTGAAGGCGCGCGCCGAAAGTGCACCCGCACCGGCGACCGATACGCGTGGCAAGACCACGCCGGCGCCGCAGCCAGCTGGTGGCGGTGGCATCATGGGCGGTCTCGGCGACATCCTGTTCGGCTCGACCGGTCCGCGCGGCGGGCGGCGCGAAGGGATGGTGGAAGCGATGAGCAAGAGTGCTGCACGCTCGGTCGGCTCGTCGATCGCGCGTGAAATCACCCGTGGAGTTCTTGGCTCGATACTGGGCGGGACGCGGCGTCGGCGCTAGCTGAGACGCTATGTCCTCGTTCGGCACCGCGCTGGTTGCGATCGAGGCCTGGCCGCTTTCCGAGGTGATACGCCGCTCGGTGTGGGCGTACCCGGCGCTCGAGACGATTCACATTGCGTCGTTCGCGACGGTGTTTGGATCATTGATGGTGCTCGAGCTGCGCGTTTTTGGCGCGGCGCCGGCGGTGCCGCTGTCACCGCTGGCACGGCTTGCGGTTCCAATCGCGTTAACCGCGTTCGCGGTGGCCGCGACGGCTGGTTTGCTGATGCTCATTTCGAGCGCTACCGAGATCGTCACGAACCCGGCGTTCCAACTGAAGCTCGGCCTGATTGCAATCGCGGGTGGCAACGCGTGGTGGTTTCACCGGCGCGGTAGTCTCACGCGGCATGATGGCGTTGCCAAGGCGCAGGCTTTGCTTTCGCTGCTGCTGTGGATTAGCGTAATTGCCTGCGGCCGATTGATTGCATACGTATAGGAGGTGTCGTGAGACGTCGTAGCTTTGTTTATCTGGTTTCGGGAGCGCTGCTGGCCGCGCCGGTGTGGGCACATCATGGCTGGTCGAGCTTCGATCAGGACAAGCCGCTGTACTTGAGCGGGACGTTGACGCAGGTGCGGTGGCAAAACCCGCATACTGAAGTGATGTTACGCGTCGATGCCACCAAGTTGCCCGACGGTATCTCTACACGTACGGTGCCGGCGCAACAGCAGTCGGTCGACGGCGCCGGCATCCTTAAGAAGGTGCAGGTGCCCGCGAATGCGGCCGGAGTCTGGGAAGTCGAGTTTGCGCCGCTGTCGCGCATGCAGGCGTGGGGTCTGTCGCAGCCGCCAAAGGTCGGCGACCGCATCGAAGTGATCGGCTATGGCCTGGCCGACAGCAACAAGCGGCTACTGCGCGCCGAGTACCTATTTATCAATGGCAAGGCGTACGCGTTTAGATCGTCGCCGGTCAACTAGGTTTTCGCACTCATGTTGGGGTGAACCAGGCGAGCTCTTCGCATGACCCTTAGCACTCGCCGGGCGCGAGTGCTTTTTTTCATTGTTGTTTTAGTAGTCTTTTTGGCTTCTATCGGGCAGGGTTTTACATGTATACCGTTTATGAGCTTCCGCGTTGATTGGAAGGCAGCGTAAAACGGAGGTCTGTATGAGCGTACCTGCTGTGATTCCCTCGCCGATTGCCATCGCAGGGTTCAAGGACGTCTATCAGGTGTTGCGCGTTGAAGACGCGCTAACCGGGCTCCAGGAGCTCGGCGCCAGCGCGAGCGAGGCGTTGCGAGCGACCTACGTCAAGATGATTCGCAGTGGCGGCCAGCGCTTTGTGACCAAGCCAGCCGCGCTCCCCGACATCGACGCGCTGATCAACGAGCTGCCCAATTTCGAGGCGCCGCTGCAGGACATTCGTAAACAATTGGCGTTGTGCCTGTCATCCGACGATCCGCTAGAGCTCGAGCCGATGCTGCTGCTCGGCGATCCCGGAATCGGAAAGACGCACTTCGCGCGCCGTTTGGCCCGGCTGCTCGGTACCGGCTACAACTTTATCGGCATGAGCTCGCTGACCGCCGGATGGATCCTCTCAGGCGCCTCCGCCCAGTGGAAGAACGCGAAGCCAGGCAAGGTGTTCGACGCGCTGGTCAACGGCGACTACGCCAACCCGGTCATCGTGGTCGATGAAATCGACAAGGCCGGCAGCGACACGCAATACGACCCGCTCGGCAGCCTGTATACGTTGCTCGAGCACGACACCGCCAGCGAATTTGTCGATGAGTTTGCAGAAGTGCCGATCGATGCATCCGATGTGGTGTGGATCGCCACCGCCAATGACGCGAACTCGATTCCGTCGCCGATCTTGAATCGGATGAACGTTTACGCGATCGATCCGCCGGATGCCGAAGGCTCGCGCCGCATCGCACGCTGCATCTACGACGAGCTGCCCAATTTTGCCGAGCCGCTTGACGATATTCGTCGCCAGCTCGCGCTGTGCCTGTCTTCCGACGATCCGCTCGAGCTCGAACCGATGCTGCTGCTCGGCGATCCTGGGATCGGCAAGACGCACTTCGCGCGCCGGTTGGCCCGGCTGCTCGGCACCGGCTACAACTTTATCGGCATGAGCTCTTTGACCGCCGGTTGGATTCTCTCGGGCGCTTCGGCCCAATGGAAGAACGCGAAGCCCGGAAAGGTGTTCGATGCTCTGGTCAACGGCGACTACGCCAACCCGGTGATCGTCGTCGACGAGATCGACAAGGCTGGCGGCGATGCGCAGTACGACCCGCTGGGCAGCCTGTACACGCTGCTCGAGCACGACACCGCGACCGAATTCACCGACGAGTTCGCCGAAGTGCCGATCG
>Ga0137428_1000286_pt1 | contig 22426 bp, 29 predicted proteins | sample EasRivERMZT718_2_FD_102305 | JGI IMG/M metagenome (GOLD analysis project Ga0137428, IMG submission 102305) | Soil microbial communities from meander-bound floodplain in the East River, Colorado, USA - East River MetaG ERMZT718_2 | ecosystem: Environmental > Terrestrial > Soil > Floodplain ...
GTCGGCTACTACATCTTTCCGTTCGCGGTCGGCAACTTCCTCGGCCCGCTGCTTCTCGGACATCTCTTCGACACGGTCGGCCGGCGCATCATGATCGCCACAACCTATTCGATCGCCGGCATTGGCCTGCTCGTCACCGGATACGCCTTCAGCCAGGACTGGCTCACCCCCGTGACGCAGGCGCTCTGCTGGTCTCTTATCTTCTTCGTCGCTTCAGCCGCGGCGAGCTCCGCCTACCTCACGGTGAGCGAAATCTTCCCGCTGGAGATGCGCGCGATCTCGATCTCGCTGTTCTACGCAGCGGGCACCGCCCTGGGCGGTTTCGCCGGCCCGCCGCTCTACGGCGCCATGATCGAAAGCGGCAGCCGCGGCGCTCTCTTCGGCGCCTACGCCTTCGCCGCCGTGCTGATGATCGTCGCGGCGATCGTCACGCTCTTCCTCGGCGTCGACGCCGAGCGTCGCCCGCTCGAGCAGGTGTGCTCGCCGCTCGGCTGCGATCCCGACCCCCTTGACCTACCTGCACATTCCGCTCGCGCCGAAAATCAACGAGTTAACCCTTAGCGCGCCGGCTATCACGCCTTGGCTCGGTGCAAGCCGTTGTTTCCCAGCCGATACCCCAACGCAGCAGTCGTGATATACGGCAGATATTCTGAGCATTGGACGTTAGGGTGCACCGGCAAGGTCATGGCTGATTTGATCGCCTTTTTGAATGCGAACTCGGGCGCATTAAATCTGCTGTTTGCTGCGGTCGTTGCCGTCGCCACGGTCGTCTATGCTTGGCTTACCGCAAAACTCGTCTCGGAAACGCGACGCCTGCGGCAAGTTCAAACAGAACCCCACATCGAAGTGTTCTACCGTCCGCGGGACGAATGGATTTCTTTGCTTGATGTGGTCGCAAAGAACATCGGCAATGGACCCGCCTACGATATCAAGTTCACTTGGGAAGCCACCGTATCGAACAAGGGAAGCAATAACCTTCTGACTCGTGTACGAGAACTCAACGGATTCAATTCGGGTATCGCCTATCTTGGGCCGAACCAGGAGTTCTTCTCCTTCTGGACGCAGATGACCGAAGATTTCGAGGACAAGGTCGCAACACAAATCCGCGTCCGCAGCACATGCCGAGGCGTAACGGGGGCCATCTATGATCGTCAGCATGCAATTGACTTGTCGGAACTCAAAGGCATAAGTCGCATCGGTGAACCACCACTACTGAAGATGGCCAAGTCCTTAGAGGCGCTCCAAAACGACCTGCACCGCGTTGCAACTGGATTCAGCAGACCGAAGGTCGATGTCTTTACTCAAGAGGACCGTGAACGGGAACGCCAGGAATGGGAGGAACGGAAAGCGCAACTTCGCGAACAGCAGGGGCAAAGTGAACGTGCACCCTAACACCGCAGCGCAGAGCGACGCCTTTCGCTCGGCGCTGGCCGCGCCTTCGCCCAGCGCGCCTGGCTGCGAACGTTAGGCTGCACCTTATGCGCTACGACTTGAGCCTGGTTCACGAGCTTTGCGGTGAGCTCGGTCTACGAAGCCACCTAGTTCCCGATGATTCGGTGGAAGTCGATTTGGGCGGAGATGCAGTGCTTTGCTTCGTCAACGCGGAGTATGAGAAAGACTGTCTTATCGGGTTCAAAGACACCGGTTGGCACTTCCATGACGACCTGGGCTTCATCGACAAGCACGGTCATGTCACTGAACTGAATTACCTCGACATACTGACAGGCCTAAGGGAGGGCAGAGTATTGGTTTGCGAGCGCTGGGAATCAGGATCGCTAACAGACCGGTGGTTAGTGCACTCGGAGTTCAATAACGAACTTCGGTATATGCAAGAAGGCCAGGAGCTCAGGATTTGGAAGGCGCCAAGATAGATGGCGTGCAGCCTAACAGCCGGTTGTTGACCGCGCGCATTCACCACCATTGGTATTCGACAGCTCTCGCTGCGCGCGCCGGTGGGCGTGAACGTTAGGGCTCATACATGGCGGCATGGCTGATTCCCGCGCTTAAGGCAGTTCTGCCTCACGTCGGTACCATCATTTCTGCCGCCACCCCGGTATTCACGAAGAAAAGGATCGACGCCGCGGCGGATCAGACTGCATTGCTACAACAGCAAATCGGCGAATTGCAGTCCGCCGTATCGCAAAACGCAGCAAACATTAAGGAACTAGCGGCCCAACTTCAAAGCACTGTCGCGGCACTTGAACAGGCGGCGTTGACTGCGGAAGCCAATCTAACGCGGACCAGGCTGCTTTGTGTTGCCGCAGTGGCTCTGTCCGTAATCGCGCTATGCACTGCATTGTTCATCGTCGTCACCGGATGAGCCCCCTAATGTCCGACATCGTCCTCTACGGCCTCGGCGGACTGATGTTCTTTCAGGCGTACGTCACGATCCGCGTCGTACGGCACAAATCCTATACCTCGGAAAAGAAGCGGCACCAGGTTCTGATCATCTGGCTGGTCCCCTTCATTGGTGCCGCGCTAGCTCTTGCTGGTCTCGATCGCGATTGACAAGGAGTATGCAATCTACCCCCCAGTGAACTCGGACGCGCGCATGACGGCCGTGCTCTGCATGGGTCGTCGGGCGCGCGCCGGTGGCTGCGAACGGTAGGCCGCATAACGACTAGCGGTGCCAATGGAAGAGTCACTAGCCTTGATCGAGCGTTACCGGACAGCTTGGGAGAAAGTGATACGCCAAACGGGAGACGTTGATAGCTTGAATACGTTCTTTCATCTTCCATGCATTTTCGTCGGTGGGGATGGCTCGGCTTTACTGTTTCGCGCTGGGGAGGACATAAGCGCATTCCATCGGCCCCGGTTAGATCTGTTCAGGAAGGGTGGCGTAGAGAAGCCTAAGACCAAAGACTTCGATGTCGTGCCATTAGGCTCGCGCAGCGCGCTCGTCTCAGTAAGCTGGGAGCTGCGTCGCGCGGATGATTCGGTGGAACGCGCGTGGCGTCACTCCTATAACGTCCTAAGGAATGAGCGCGGATGGAAAATACTCGTTTCCACCTTTCAAGCGGGCGCCTAGACCGGTGCATGCAACAGCGGGTACGAAAGGCTATCGTCCAAACTGCAAGGCGGGTCTAACAAGAGAGGGCGGTGACTCATGGAGTTCGTCTGGTTCATCTTGATCGGGCTGTGCGCGGGATGGCTTGCCGGGCAGTTCATGAAAGGCTCGGGGTTCGGCCTCGTGGGCAACCTGATCGTCGGCGTGATCGGCGCTCTGCTCGGCGGCTTCGCGTTCCGCCTCGTCGGCCTGGCCGCTTACGGCCTCCTCGGGCAACTGATCGTGGCGACCGTGGGCGCAGTTCTCCTGCTCGCGCTCCTTCGCTTCGTCAAACGAAAGGCGTAGGCGAGGCCAGGCATCAAGCGGATCATGAGCACGCGAACCCTGGAAGCGGACTACCTCGTGGTCGGCTGCGGCGCGGCCGGGATGGCGTTCGCGGATTCGCTGATCGCCGATTCCAGGGCGCAGGTCATCATGGTCGACCGGCGCCATGCGCCGGGCGGCCACTGGAACGAGGGCTATCCGTTCCTGCGCCTGCACCAGCCCTCCGCGTACTACGGCGTCAACTCGACGCCGCTCGGTGGCGACACGATCGACCGCCACGGGCTGAACCAGGGCCTGTACGAGCGGGCGAGCGGCGCCGAGATCTGCGGGTACTACGACCGGGTCATGCAGCAGCGCCTGCTGCCTTCCGGACAGGTGCGCTACTTCCCGATGTGCGATTACGTCGGCGAGCACCGGTTCGTGTCGCGCGTCTCGGGCGAGCGCTTCGAGGTGAAGGTGAAGAAGAAGCTGGTCGACGCCGCCTATCTCCAGCCTTCGGTGCCCGCGAGCTGCCCGCCGCCGTTCGAGGTCGCGCCGCAAGCGCGCTGCGTGCCCGTCAACGAGCTCCCCCGGATGGCGCCGCAGGCCCGGGGCTTCGTGATCATCGGCGCCGGCAAGACAGCGATGGATGCGTGCCTGTGGCTGCTGGAGATCGGTGTCCCGCCCGGCGACATCCGCTGGATCCAGCCGCGCGAGTCCTGGCTCGCCAATCGCGTCTTCCTGCAGGGCGGCGAGCTGGTGGGCAAGTTCATCGAGGGGCTCTCGCTCCAGCTCGAAGCCGCCGCGCAGGCGACGTCGCTCGACGACTTGTTCCGCCGGCTCAACGCGGCGGGCCAGTTGCTACGCATCGACGGCAGCGCCAAGCCCGCCAAGTACACCAGCGCCACCGTGACCGCGGGCGAAATCGCAGAGCTTGCCCGCATCGAGAACGTCGTGCGGCTCGGATATGTGCGGCGCGTCGAGCGCGACTCGATCGTGCTGGACCAGGGAACCGTCGCCACGGGCCCGGACCATCTGCATGTCCATTGCGCCGCGCGCGGCCTCAACCCCGCTCCCGGCATTCCCATCTTCGCGAACGACCGCATCACGCTGCAGCCGGTCCGGCCCGGCCTCGTCCCCTTCAACGCGGCGATGGTCGGCTTCCTCGAAGCCACGCGCGACGACATCGCCGAGAAGAACCGCCTGTGCCCGCCGAACCCCTTGCCGCGGGTGTCGCTCGACTGGGTCCGGGGAACGCTCATCGGGATGAACGCGGACTACCTGTGGGGGAAGGAGCCGGACATCGCGGACTGGCTCGAGCGCGCCAGGCTCAACATCGGCCGGGGCCTGCGACGCCGCAGCGACGATCCGCTCGTGCAGGCGTCCTCGAAGCGCTTCGGCGCCAACGCGCGTGCGGGGCTCGCCAAGTTGACGCAGTTTCTGCGCTAGGGTCCTGACCCCTTTTCGGCGAAAAGGGTCCTGACCCCTTTTTCTCAGGCGGCGCGCATGGCGTTGCGGCGGTTGTCGTGCAACGCGCTGCGGATGGCGGCGACGAGCTTGTCGGCGTCGATCGGCTTGTCGACGCGGTCGGCGAAGCCGGCGGCGAGGAGCTTCTCGCGCTCGACCTGGGTGAAGGCGGTGAGCGCGAGCGCGGGGATGTAGCGCTCGGAGCCGCACGCCATCTCGAGCGAGCGCACGCGGCGCAGCGCCTCGAAGCCGTCCTCGCCGGGCATGGCGAGGTCGACCAGCAGCACGTCGGGCCCCTCGGCCGGCAGGGCGCGCTCGAGCATCGCGGCGAGCTCGGAGGCCGAGTGCGCGCTCTGCACCAGCGCGCCGCTCTGCCGCAGGGTGAGGGAGGCGACCTCGTGCGCGTCCGGGTCGTCGTCGAGGATCCAGATGCGCACGCCGCCGAGGGCGCCCGCGTTCGTGCCGCGGCGTTCCGGACGCGGCGCCGGCACGCGCAGCGCGCTCGCCGGCGCCGCCGGCAGCTCGACGGTGAGCTGCGAGCCGCGGCCGACGCCCGCGCTGTCGGCGCGCACCTGGCCGCCGTGCAGGAGCGCGATGTGGCGCACCAGCGCGAGGCCGATTCCCAGCCCGCCCGCGCGCCGCGCAGCGGAGGTGTCGGCCTGGGTGAAGCGGTCGAACACGTGCGGCAGGAACTCCGGCGCGATGCCGATGCCGTTGTCCTTCACCAGCAGCTGCACGCGCTCGGCGTTCTTCAGCAGGAGCACCGCGATGGCGCCGCGCTCGGGGGTGAATTTCACCGCGTTGGACAAAAGGTTGGAGATGAGCTGCTGCAGCCGGCCGCCGTCGCCTACCACCATGATGCTGGCGTCGTCGGGGGTGAAGCGCAGGTCGATTTTCTTCGCCGCGGCGCCCGGGCGTGCCGCGTCGAGCGCGGCGAGCACGATCTCGACCAGGTTCACCAGGCGCCGTTCGATGGTCAGCTTGCCGCTCACGATCCTCGAAGTGTCGAGCAGGTCGTCGATCAGGCGCGTCTGGTGGTCGACGTTGCGCTTGATCGCCTTCGCGGCGCGCTCAACCAACGGAGCCTCGAGCGGCTGCGTGGTCGCGAGCAGGTGGCTCCAGCCGCGCAGCGCATTGAGCGGCGAGCGCAGCTCGTGCGACACGATGGCGAGGAACTCGTCCTTGGCGCGGTTGGCGCGCTCGGCCTCGGCGCGCAGCCGCTGCTCGGCCACCACCAGCTTCTCCAGGTCGCGCTGCGCCTGCTTGCGCTCGGTGATGTCGGTGGCGACTCCGATCAGGCCGATCACGCGTCCGTGCTCGTCGCGCAGCGGCGACTTGGTGGCGAGGTAGGTGCGCTCGGCCACGTTCTCCTCGAGGATCATGGTCTCGCCGGCCTCGAGCACCAGGCGCTCGTTGTCGTCGAGGCCGGTCACCTCGGGGCGCTCGTCCTCGCGCGCGCGCCCGACCGCGGTCAGCCACGCCGGGTTCGCCATCAGCATGCGGCCTTCGCGGTCCTTGGCGAAGATCAGGTCGGGCGTGCTGGTGGTGATCGCGTTCAGGAGCGCGTTGCGCTCCCTTAGCGCGGTGCTGGCGCGCTCCAGCGCGGCGGTGCGGCGCACGACGCGCTCGTCGAGCTCGGTGTACGCCTCGCGCATCGCGCGCTCGGCCTGGCGCTGCGCCGCCGCCTCGCGCAGCACGAGCACCGCGCCGGCGATGCCCTCGCCCGAGTCGACGATCGGCGCGGCGTTGGCGTGCACCGGATGCATCTTGCCGTCGCGCGCGCGCAGCGCCGGCTCCCCGTTCGCGGCCGAGATGCTGCGCGTCTTGAGGCAGGAATTCAGCGGGTTCGCGAGCGCGGCGCCGTTACGCTCGTCGAAGAGCTGCAGCAGCTCGTCGATCGGCCGCCCGGCCGCCTCGGCCGCGCGCCATCCCGTCAGGCGCTGCGCCGCGGCGTTGAGGAAGCGCACGCGCCCCGCGCGGTCGGTGGCGATGACGCCGTCGCCGATCGCCGCCAGCGTGACCTGCAGCCATTCGCGCGTCTCGCCCGCCTGCTCCTCGGCCTGCGCGCGCTTGCGCTCGTGATGGTCCAGGGTGCGCGCCACCCACAGGATCAGCGCGCCGAAGCCCGCGATCATCATCGTGGTGAAGAGCGCCATGCCCACCGCCTCGCCGAACAGCCCTTCGCGCTCGGCGAGCAGCCGTGTCCACCCGACGGCCAGCGGCACGATGAACGCCGCCGGTAGCAGCCAGCGCGTGACCACCGCGCCGGTGCGCCGCCCGGCGAGCGTCTCGAGCAGCCACACGGTCGGCCGCGCGGCGGCGAGGCCGGCCGCCGCAAGCATCGCGGCGAGCGCGCCCGGGGCCGAGAATCCGAGCAGCGGCGCGGGAATGTCGAAGCGCAGGATGCGCAGCGAAAGGCCGAGCAGCGCGAAGAACGCCACCCCGCCGATCAGCGCCGCGGCAGCGCCCTGCAGCGGGACGCCGAAGGCCTTGGCGCCGCGCGGCAGCGGGGTCACGAGTGCGAGCACGAGAAGCGTGACGCTCGCCGCGGGCGCGACCTGCAGGTTCAGGGACAGCCCCAGGTAGTGCTCGACGAGCGCGGCAAGCGCGAGCGCCGCGGCGAGCCCGGCAGCGAGATACGCCGAAGCCTGGCGGCCGCGCTCGGCGGCGAGGAAGCTCCCGGCGATGAGAAGGAACGCGAACGCAGCCGCGGCCGACATCGGCGCGAAATCGGCGCCGAGATCGCGCAGCACAGGGACATGGATCGCCCAGCCCCACAGCGCCATGGCGGCAAGCGCCGCGACCAGGCCGAACGCGGCGTGCGCGCTCCGTGTCAGGCGCGACAGGATTTCCATCGGGGCGAGACTAGCGCCCCCGAGGGTCAATGAATATCGCCCGAACAGCTACGGGGCAGCGATGTGTCTCGTGTCACGCCGCGTGTCGCCGCGAAGCGACGTCGACGCATTTCGATGCTGGAATTTTTCGAGCACCATCTGCGCGAGCCGCATCGGCGAGCCCCACTGCGCGCGCACGAACCACATCGCCGCCGGCAGCAGCACGCCGGCGAGGCCGGTCGCCTTGGCGGCCTTGGTGTGGTCGCTCTTGCGCCGCTCCGGATGCTTCGGCTTTTCGCTGCGCCTGGCGAACGCGGTGGCCGCGAAGAAGCCGAGCGCGGCAGCGCCGATCAGCGCCGCCGGCGATGCGAGCGACTGAAGCGCGCGCGTGCCCGCTTCGCGGCCATGGCGCTTCACCTGGGCGCGGCGCGCCGCGATGCGCTGCTCGACCTCGAAAATCTCGCTGTCCGGAGGAATCATTGGGGTTTCGGCGGAGCGTCGCCGCGCAACTGGCGCAGCAGCGCGGTGAACGGCAGCTCCTTAATCAGCGCGAACATCCACCACGCCAGCGCGCCCGCGCCGACGAGGTTCAGGACGGCGGCGACCGCCAGCGCGGTCACCCAGGAAGCGCCCTGGCCGAGCATCAGGATCACCCCGGCGGCGACCAGCGCCATCCAGGTCGTGACGACGAGCACCGTGACCACCAGCACCGCGGCGAGCAGCCACGAGAGCCGGATCGCCGCGCGGCGCGCGTCGAGCACGGCGAGCTCGGCAAAGTCGGCGGCGAGGCTCCTGGCCTCGCCGAGAAGCCTGCCGACCAGCTCGCCGAGGCCCGGGGGACGCGGCCGCGGCTGCTGCAAACTGTTCACACTAATCGCGGGACCGCATCAGCATACTGAGGATGTAGCCGGCGGCGACCGCGATGCCCAGCGCCGCGACCGGGTGCTCGCGCACGTAGTCGCGCGCGCCTTCCACCCAGGTGTCCTTCATCTCGAGCAGCTCCTCGGCGCGCTCGCCGAAGCGCTCGGCGTAGGCGCTCGCGGTCTCGGCGACGCGGTCGACGACGTCGTGGGCGCTGTCGCCGGCGCGCTCGATGTGCTTGTGGGTGCTGCTGCTCGGGGTGCTTGCCATGGTGATCTCCGTCGTTACAGGGGTTTCAGGTTCTGAGTCTCGGTGATGCGTAAGCAACTGCTATACCCGGCGCCGCCGCGGCGCCGGTACGTCGTTCGGGATGCCGCGCCGCTCGGTGTCTTTCAGGCCGCGCGTCACATCGGTGGCGGCCTGGGCCACGCGCCGGCGGCGCAGGTAGTTCGATTTCACGCGGGACTCGTCGCGCCGCTTCGGCGTCATGCGGCGTCGCGCTCTTCGCCGGTTCCGGTCTTGTAGGCCGCGAGCCTGTTGTAGAGGGTTTTCAGGCTGATGCCGAGCATGTCGGCCGCCTTCCTTTTCGACCCGCATTCGGCGAGGGTCGCCTCGATCAGGCGGCGGCTCACGTCGTCGAGCGTGGTGCCCACCCGCACCGACAGCAGTGGCGCCGAATCGGGCGCGGCCACCGCCGCGGGCGCGAGGTTGGCGTCGATCACGTCGTCGGCCAGGATGAAGGCGCGCTGCACGTAGTTCTTCAGCTCGCGCACGTTGCCCGGCCAGCTATGCGCGTAGAGCGCCGCCACGGTCACGGGGGCGAACGACTTGGTGGCGCTCTCCTGGTCGTTGAGCAGCCCGAGGAAGTGCTCGGCGAGCAGCTCGATGTCGGTGGCGCGCTCGCGCAGCGGCGGCATGGTGATCGGGAACACGTTCAGGCGGTGGTAGAGGTCCTCGCGCAGCTTGCCGTCGGCGACCGCGCCCTCGGGGCTGCGGTTGGTCGCGGCGAGCACGCGCACGTCGGTGCTGATCGGCGTGGTGGTGCCGACGCGCGTGAAGGTCCCGGTCTCGAGGACGCGCAGCAGCTTCACCTGCAGCTCCTGCGGCATCTCGGTGATCTCGTCGAGGAACAGCGTCCCGCCGTGCGCGCGCTCGAAGTAGCCCTTGTGTTGCCGGTCGGCGCCGGTGAACGAGCCCTTCTCGTGGCCGAAGAGCTCGCTCTCGATCAATTGCGGCGACACCGCGCCGCAGTTGAGCGGCAGGAACGGCGCTTTCTTCCTTCTGCTCAAATCATGAAGGGTTTGCGCGGCGAGCTCCTTGCCGGTGCCGCTCTCGCCGGTGAGCAGGACCGTCGCGGATGTCGGCGCCACCCGACCGAGCTGGTCGTAGAGCTTCTGCATCGGCGTCGAGGATCCGAGGATGTGGCCGAAGCGCCCGAGCTTGCGCAGCTCGTCGCGCAACTCACCGATCTCGGCGCGCAGCTCGCCGGTGCGCGGCACGCGGCGCAGGATGGATTTCAGGCGCTCCATGTCGACCGGCTTCACCAGGTAGTCGCTCGCGCCCAGGCGCAGCGCCTCGACCACGCTCTCGACGCTGGCGTGGCCGGTGATCATCACCACCTCGGTGGATTCGCGCTGCTCGAGGTCGGCGACCAGCTCGACGCCCTTGCCGTCCGGTAGCTGCAGGTCGGTCAGCAGCACGTCGGGCTGCAGCCGCGACATGTGGATGCGCGCCGCGCGCAGCGAATCGGCCTGCGAAACGGTGAACCCTTCGGCCTTGGCGAACTCGGACAGCCATTCGAGCGCTTCGGGGTCGTCGTCTACGAGCAGCAGATGGGGCATTGGAAAGGCTTACAAGAATGGGATGTAAGAACGGCACGCAACTTGCGTACCACCCCGACACCATGAGAGCCATTCTTACCATCGCTGCGCTCGCCGGCGTCGCCTGCGGCGCCCGCCACTTTTTCATCTTCTTGAATGAGAAGAGCAAAAACCGCCTCGCGGAAAAGAAGCTGGAGATATGGGAAGGCGAAGGCGGCGCGGTGCCGGTCGCGGCGACGCGTACGGCCGCGCAAATTCAGCCACAAAAACCGTTCGCCGCGTCGTCCTCAGGCGTCGGTTGATAAAGCTGGCACGCAGTATGCATGGCTGACGCATCCGCCCGGGCGCGGCTGCGTTCTCCCCTCCCCACCGCATCGCGCCTGCGGCGGTATTTCCCCGGTCTGTAAATTGCGAGAAGCGTGGACGACGTGCGCCAGGTCGCTAAAGCCCACATGGAGCCCGACGGCACCGTCAGCGTGGTACGGCGCTAACGTTTGCAACGCGCGCGCATCTCCGCCTGCAAGGCGCAGGCCGGAAGGGTAATAGCTACGCGCGCGGCGCAAGTATTACAGCGAAATCCCGTGCGCTCTTAGGAGCAAGCGCGCTGGCATAGCCTTTGCAGACTTTGCCGGGAAAGGAAAACCATGGTCCCGGCAATCGCGTTACGTCTGCGGCAGCACCTCACGCTTACACCGCAGGTCCAGCAGGCGCTGCGGCTGCTGCAGATGTCGGCGCTCGAGTTCGCGCAGGAGATGGAGCAGGCGATCACCGCCAACCCTTTCCTCGAGGAGAACCCGGACGCGCCGCCGACGCTCCCGGGACCGAAAAGCGGCGACGGCCCGGCCGAGGATGTCGTGCTGCCGCAGGAGAGCTCGGGCGGCGGCGCGGCCCCGGAGCGCGAGCAGGATGAGTGGGGCGGCGCGTCCGAGGCGCAGCCCTCGCTCCAGGAGCACCTGCGCGAACAGCTACGCATGTCGCGCGTCGGCGACCGCGACCGCGCGCTCGCCGAGATGGTGATCGACAGCCTCGACGACGACGGCTATTTCAAGGCGAGCTTCGAGGAGCTCGCCGCGCTGCTGCCGAAGGAGCACAACGTGCTGCCGGAGGAGTTCGCCGCGGCGCTCAAGCTCGTGCAGAGCCTCGACCCTGCGGGAGTGGGAGCGCGCAGCCTGGATGAATGCCTGCGGCTCCAATTGGAGAACCTCCCGGCCGATACGCCGAGCCGCTCGGTCGCGCTCGCGATGACGAACCACCTGAGCCTGCTCGGCAACCGCGAATGGGCTCGCCTCCAGCACGCGCTCGACTGCAGCGAGCAGGCGCTGCACGCCGCGCGCACGCTCATCCGCTCGCTCGATCCGCGCCCGGGCCACCGCTTCGGCGCGAACGAGGCGCGCTACGTCATCCCGGACGTCATCGTGCGCAAGAGCCGCGAGCGCTGGGTGGCGCTCATCAATCCCGCGTCGCTGCCGCGGCTGCGGCTGAACCGCACCTACGCCGACGCGGTCGGCGGGCGCAACGGCGCGAACCAGTCGCTCTCCCGCCACCTGCAGGAAGCACGCTGGCTGCTGCGCTCGATCGAGCAGCGCTTCGCCACCATCCAGCGCGTCGCCGACGCGATCGTCGCGCGCCAGCGCGGCTTCTTCGAGTACGGCGAGGTGGCGATGAAACCGCTCACGCTGAAGCTGATCGCGGGCGAGCTCGGCCTGCACGAGTCGACCGTGTGCCGCGTCACCAACAGCAAATACATGGCGACGCCGCGCGGCCTGTTCGAGTTCAAGCACTTCTTCTCCCGGCGCCTCGCCACCGAGAACGGCGGCGCGGCCTCGGCCACCGCGGTGCGCGCGGTGATGAAGGAGCTGATCGCCGCGGAGGACCCGCGCTCGCCGCTGTCGGATGCCGAGCTGGCGAGGCTGCTTGCCCAGCAGGGGCTGCGCGTGGCCCGCCGGACGATCACCAAATACCGAGCGCTTATGCGCATGCCCAGTGTGGACGTGCGCCGCGCCGACGCAAGGAGTGTCTAGATGTCGCGCATCATCTGCGGAATGTTCGACCGGACGATCGACGCCGACGCGGCGCACGAGGAGCTCAAGCGCGAAGGCTTCCAGCGCGCCGAGATCCACGCCTTCTATGTCTCGCCGCCGGGACAGCACGCCATGATGCCCCTGGGCGGCGACGCGTCGTCGAGCGAAGGCTCGAGCACCGCGGGCATCGGCGCCGGCATCGGCGCTGCGGTCGGCGCCGTGCTCGGCGCCGCAGCCGGCTGGGCGGTCTCGGGCGACCTCGGGTTGGTGGTAATACCCCTCGGCGCAGGCCTCGGCGCCTATGTCGGCTCGTTCGCCGGCTCGATGGCGCTGGTGCGCGGCGGGCACCGCGCCGACGCCTCGGTCGAGCACCCGGTCGAGCCGCGCGGCGGCCGCATGATCGCGATCAACGTCGACCGCGCCGGCACCGAGAAGCGCGCGATCGAAATCCTCAGGAGCCACAGCGCGCGCGACGTGCGCCGGGCCGAGGGCGAGTGGTCCGACGGCGCCTGGCGCGATTTCGATCCCCGCGCGCCCCTCGCCGCCGTTTAGTACTACAGATCTTCTGTCTAGAGCGCAGCGGCTGCGAAGGTGTCGCAGCTCTGCGGGTTGCCCGAATCCAGGCCGCGCTTGAGCCAGCGCATGCGCTGCTCGGAAGTGCCGTGCGTGAACGACTCGGGCACCACGCGGCCCTGCGCCTGCTTCTGCAGGCGGTCGTCGCCGATCGCGGTGGCGGCGGCCAGCGCTTCCGCGACGTCGCCCTGCGAGAGCTGATTCATCGTTCCCGCGTGGTATCCCCAGACGCCGGCATAGCAGTCGGCCTGCAGCTCCATGCGCACCGAAAGCCGGTTTTGCTCGGCCTGCGACACGCGGCCGCGCGCGGCTTCGAGCTTGCCAAAGCTGCCGGTCAGCTTCTGCACGTGGTGCGCGACCTCGTGCGCGATCACGTAGGCCTGGGCGAAATCCCCCGGGGCGCCGAAGCGCGTCTGCAGGTCGCGGAAGAAGGCGAGGTCGATGTACAGCTTTTCGTCGCCGGGGCAGTAGAACGGCCCCATTGCCGCCTGCCCCATGCCGCACGCGGAGCGCACCTGGCCTTCATAGAGCACGAGCGTCGGCGCTCGGTACTGGCTGGCCGAGCGCTCGAAGGCGCGGCCCCACACTTCCTCGGTGCTGCCGAGGACCTTCGAGACGAACTGCCCCGGGTCGTCTGCCGGGGCGCCCTTGCGCACCTCCTGCGCGGACGAGCCGCCCCCCGCCTGCTGCGCGATGTCGACCACCGCGCCGGGATCGACGCCGAGGAAATACGCGATGACCGCGATGACGAGGCCGCCGATGCCGATGCCGCCGGCGGCCATTCCCATTCCACGCCGGTCCTCGACGTTGTGGCTCGCGCGCTGATTGCCTAGGTCCATGGACGCCAAACCGCAATTGGCGTGCCTTCCAAGAACCAAAGAAGGCCCTTTTCTTGCTCGAGCCTCGTCACTTTTTTCGATTGGAGAGCGTCCATGATCCGCATTCTCACGTCCGTCGCCGCAGCGCTGCTGCTGGCAAATGGCGCCTGGGCCCAGGACAAGCAGGCCGCGCAGCAGGAGCGCATGAAGTCCTGCAACGCGCAGGCGAGCAAGAAGGAGATGAAAGGCGATGAGCGCCAGGCGTTCATGAGCAAGTGCCTGAAGGCCGACAGCGCCAAGAAGGACGGCAAGGAGCTGACCGCCCAGCAGCAGAAGATGAAGACCTGCAACGCTCAGGCGGGCAAGAAGGAGCTGAAAGGCGACGAGCGCCAGGCGTTCATGAGCAAGTGCCTGAAAGCAGACAGCGGAAACGGTCAGCTCACCGCGCAGCAGGAGAAGATGAAGAGCTGCAACGCCCAGGCGAACAAGAAGGACCTCAAGGGCGACCAGCGCCGCGAGTTCATGAGCGACTGCCTGAGCGCCTAGCGCAGATTAGATCTTGGGCTTTCTCAGGGGCCGAAGGACGGTGACGTCCAGGCGCGCCTTCAGCAGTTGCGCCACCACGGCGATGTGCTGAACCCGGTCGCGGACGGTGCTCGGCGGCAGGCTATCCGCCGCCAGGTTCGCCTCGCTCTCGATGAGCGCCAGCTTGGCGGCAAAGTCCTGCTGTTCTTCGTTCCCGTTCCCCGTCACGCGCGCAGATTTTGCGAGGCGCGCCGGCTGCAGGCAAGTCGGGAAAATCCTCTCCGGTAAACCTAGCCCAGGTTCTTTTCGGCGAATTCCCAGTTCAGGCGGTCGAGGATCGCCGACACGTAGCGCTCGCGCTCGTTGCGGTAGTCGACGTAGTAGGCGTGCTCCCAGACGTCGACGGTCAGCAGGCACTTGCGGCCCTGCGCCATCGGGGTGTCGGCGTCGCCGGTCGCCACGACCTCGAGCTTGCCGTCCTTCTCGACGAGCCAGGCCCAGCCGCTGCCGAACTGGCCGTTGGCCGCCGCGGCGAACTTGCCGGCGAAGCCGTCATAGCTGCCGAAGTCCTTCTCCAGGCGGTGCAGCAGCGCCCCGGCCGGCCGGCGCCGCTTGGGCGACAGCGAATGCCAGTAGAAGTCGTGGTTCCAGGCCTGCGCCGCGTTGTTGAAGAGCTTGCCCTTCGCCTGGCGCACCACCTCCTCCAGGGAAGAAGCCTGCAGTTGCTCTTTCTCGAGCAGCTGATTCATGGTGTCCACGTACTTCTTGTGGTGCTTGCCGTGGTGGAGCTTGAGCGTTTCGGCGGAGATCACCGGCGCGAGCGCGTCTTCCGCGTACGGCAGCGGGGGAAGGGAGAAATGCAGGTGCCTGGGCTTGGCGGCTGCCGAGGTTGCCATTGAAAGCCTCCTACGAGCTCGACTTGATGCGCACGTCGTTCTTGACCGAGCGCACGCCCTCGACCTTCTTCGCAGCGGCTTCGGCGCGCTCGGCCTGCTCGCGCGAGCCGACGAAGCCGGTGAGCTGCACCGTCCCGCGGTAGGTCTCGATGTTGATCGCCGCCGCGGTGCGCGCGCCGACGTCGGTCGCAATCGCGCTCTTCACCTTGGCGGTGAGCGCGGCGTCGTTGGTGAACTCGCCGTTGGTGCGCTTGGTCTCGGGCGGGTGGTCCGAGGCGCAGGCGCCAAGCGCCAACGCCGCGGCCACGACAAGAATCTTCATCATCACGCGCGGGATTCCCAGTCTTTCACCTGGCGCTCGGCCTCGTCCTTGGCGATCCCGTAGCGCTCCTGGATCTTGCCGACGAGCTGGTCGCGGTTGCCGGCCACCTGGTCGAACTCGTCGTCGGTGAGCTTGCCCCACTTCTCCTTCAGCTTGCCGGTCATCTGCTTCCAGTTGCCTTGAATGCGGTCCCAGTTCATCCGTGTCTCCTGTGGAAAGGTTGAAAACATCGAGCAAGACTCATGCCGCTCGAGCGCCCGCGACAGGCCCTGCTGCGCGCGCTTGTGGCCGTGGATGTCGACGCAGCCGCCGGCATAGCCGAGGAACAGTCCCTCGTCGGAGAAGCGCGGCGCGGCGCGGTCGAGGACCCAGCGGTACTCGCCGTCGCGGCGCAGCAGCCGGTACTCGATGCCGAAAGTCTCGCGCGCGTCGAACGCGCGCACGCAGGTATCCAGCCAGGGCGCGAAGTCTTCCGGATGCAGGCAGCGCGACCAGCCCTCCCCGAGCGCCTGCTCGAGCGTGTAACCCGTGTAATCGAGCCACGCGCGATTGACGTACTCGCACGACATATCGGGCCGAGCGTGCCACGTCATGAGGGGGAGGTCGTCGTCGAGCTTCATGCCATTCGGATCAATCCTGCAGGGAGCGCTGCAGGAGGCGTGCCCGTAGCGATTTCACTACGGAGGCCGCGGGGCCGCGACACGTAGTTCTTACAGACGCGCCGCCGGCGTTACACAAGCGCCGCGCGCCGAAGGGACGGGGCGTTGGGCATGGAGTTTGCTCCCCCTCATTTCCGCTGCAACCCCCTTTTTTATAAGGAGTACGTCATGTTGAGTTGGGCGCTTGCGTTTTTCATCATCGCGATCATCGCGGCGGTGTTCGGCTTCACCGGTATCGCTGCCGGCGCGGCCGAAATCGCCAAGATCCTGTTCGTTGTGTTCGTGGTCCTCTTCCTGGTCTCGCTGGTCGCGGGGCTGCTGAGACGGCCTTAAACGAGGAGATTTGTCCATGACTCTCAAACTGAGCGGTATCGCCCTGGCTGTGGCGTTCGCGTTCGCCACCGCGGCGCAGGCGCAATCCACCCAAAAGGCGAAGGACATGGAGGAGGAGCGCATCGAGCAGGCGGCCAAGGTCGACAAGGCCAAGTGCGACGCCATGAAGGCCAACGCCAAGGACATCTGCATGGCCGAGGCGAAGGGCAAGGAGAAGGTCGCCAAGGCCGAGCTCGACGCGAAGCACGCGGACGACAAGGTTAAGGCCGAGCGCAAGGTCAAGGAAACCAAGGCCGAGGCCGCCTACGAGGTCGCGAAGCAGAAGTGCGACGACCAGAAGGGCGAAGCCAAGGACGCGTGCAACAAGCAGGCACGGGTCGACCGCGATCGCGCCAAGGGCGCGGCCGAGAAGCAGGCCGAAGCGAAGGAAGACAAGCGCGCGGCGACCGGCAGCACGGCACCCGACAAGCCGAAGAAGTACTAGGCGATGGCCGGAGCGTTTCTCTCCGACATCCAGACGTTGCGCAAGCGGGCCCGGGAGCACATCGCGCAGGGCGCGGTGACTCCCGGGTACCACGCCGACCGCGACGTCGTGCTGCGCCTGCTGAACGAGGCGCTCGCCACCGAGATCGTCTGCGTGCTGCGGTACAAGCGCCGTTACTTCATGGCGCAAGGCATCCACGCCGAAGGAGTGACGGCGGAGTTCCTCGAGCACGCCAACGACGAGCAGCAGCACGCCGACCAGATCGCGGCGCGCATCACGCAGCTCGGCGGCGAGCCCGATTTCTCGCCCGACGGCCTGACGACGCGAAGTCACGCCGAGTACGTCGAGGGCGACACGCTCGAGGAGATGATCAAGGAAGACCTGGTCGCCGAGCGCATCGCCATCGACAGCTACCGCGAGATCATCGCCTACCTCGGCTCCAACGACCCGACCTCGCGGCGGCTGATGGAAGAGATCCTGGCCAAGGAAGAAGAGCATGCCGACGACCTTGCCAACCTTCTCCAAGACCTGAACCACTGAAACATGGCCCGGGGCGTCTGGAAAGGATCCCGGCATGCCTAAGCGCCAGATCCGCTACGCAGTCGTAGGCCTCGGGCACATCGCCCAGGTCGCGGTGCTGCCGGCGTTCGGCAACGCCCGGCGCAACTCGAAGCTCGCCGCGCTGGTGTCGGGAGACCCGGTCAAGAGAAAGCGCCTTTCCGAGAAGTACGAGGTGGAAAGCGCGTGGTCCTACGAGCAGTACGACGCATGCCTCGAGACCGTCGACGCGGTGTACATCGCGCTGCCGAACAGCCTGCATTGCGAGTACGCGGTGCGCGCCGCGCGCGCCGGGGTGCACGTGCTGGTCGAGAAGCCGATGGCGCTCACCGAGGAGGAATGCGAGCGCATGACGCGCGCCGCGCGCGACGCCGGGGTCAAGCTGATGGTCGCGTACCGCCTGCATTTCGAGCGCGCCAACCTCGAGGCCGGCGAGATCGCGCGCTCCGGGCGCATGGGCGAGCCGCGGCTGTTCAACTCGACCTTCTGCACGCCGGTCGTGCCGGGCAACATCCGGGTGAAGCGCGGCGCCGGCGGCGGGGTGCTCTACGACATCGGCATCTATTGCATCAACGCGGCGCGGGCGCTGTTCCGCGACGAGCCGGTCGAGGTGCGCGCAGCCGCGTGCGGCGCGCTCGACGAGGTCGAGGAATCGGTGAGCGCTGTGCTGCGCTTCCCGAACGATCGCCTGGCGAGCTTCACCGCGTCCTTCGGCGCCGCCAAGGTCTCGGAATACCGCCTGGCGGGCACCAAGGGCGATCTCGCGGTCGAGCCGGCGTACGACTACGCGCGCCCGCTCAAGCACCGGCTTACCCTCGACGGCGAGATGCGCGAGCGGCGCTTCGCCAAGCGCGACCAGTTCGCGCCCGAGCTGCTCTACTTCTCCGACTGCGTGCTGCAGAACGGCACGCCCGAGCCCGGCGGCGACGAAGGGCTCGCCGACGTGCGCGTGATCCGGGCCCTGTACCGCTCGGCCGCAACCGGGCAGCCGGTCGCGCTGGAGCCCTTCGCCAAGCGCGTGCGCCCGAGCCTCGAGCAGGAGATCCGGCGCCCGCCGGTCGAGAAACCCGAAGTGATCCACGCGGCAGCCCCCTCGGGACGCTGACGCGAATCGATTTTTCAACCCCAAAGGAGCAATTGACATGATGAAGTCCCTGATCGCAGCAGCCCTAGCCACCTCGTTCGTCCTGCCGGCGTTTGCCGAGGACAAGAAGCAGAATCTGCCGACCACGGAAGAGCGCGCCGGCAACCGCCAGGAAGTGAGCCGCAGCGCCGCGGGCAGCGCCCTCACCGGAAAGGTGAAGACCGCCCTCGCCTCCGACGCGGGCCTTCGCACCATGACCGACATCAACGTCGACAGCGCCGACGGCGTCGTGACGCTGAAGGGCAAGGTCGACTCGGCCGACAAGAAGAAGAAGGCTGGCGAGATCGCGAAGAAGGTCGACGGCGTGAAGTCGGTGAAGAACGAGCTTCGCGTCGAGAAAAAGAGCTAACCCCCATGGGCGACTCCGGCACGCCGCTCCTCTCGGTCACTCAGACCCGGGACGGCGTCTGGAGCGTCAATGAGCGCGGGCCGGCACGGGTGGCGATCGCGTATTTCCCCACCAAATGGGGCGCGATGCGCCACGCCGTGCGCGCCGCCAAGGCGCAGCGCCGCTGCCGCGTCGCCATCGTGGAGCGCGGCGGCGTCAGGCTCTCGCACGACTACACGCAGGAGAAACCATGAGCACCGCAACCTTTGCATTGATCTTCGGCATCGCCTACCTCGGCGCCGGGCTACTCGGTCTAATCCCGGCCGCACTGATGCCGCCTCCCGCCGATGCGCCTCCCACCCAGTTCACCTTGCTATACGGCTACCTGCTGGGCCTGTTCCCCGTGAACGTCCTGCACAGCGCCGTGCACGTCGCCATCGGCGCCTTGGGCATCGCGGCCTGGCGCGGCATGGCGAGCCCGCAGGTCTACGCGCGCTCGCTCGCGCTCCTCTATGGCGTGCTCGGGGTGATGGGGCTCATCCCGGGTATGAATACGCTCTTCGGCATGCTGCCCCTGCACGGCCACGACGTCTGGCTGCATCTGGGAACCGCGACCGTCGCGGCGTACTTCGGCTGGCGCTCGGCGGTTTCGCCCGAGCGCCGCGAGGGCGTTTCGGCCGACCGCCGCCAGCACATATTGGCGGTCGACCAAGAGCGCCGCTTCGGTCTCGCCGACCGCCGCGAGATGGCGTACGCCGGGGTCTAAGAGCAGGACAGCAGGAAAAAAAGCTAAACTCCCGGCAGGGAGGGAGTTAATGAGAACCGCAACCTTTGCGTTGTTCTTCGGGATCGCTTATCTCAGCGCTGGCCTGCTCGGCATGATGCCGGCGGCGCTGATGCCGGCGCCGGCCGATGCGCCGCCGACCAAGGTCGTCGTCCTCTACGGCTACCTGCTTGGCGTGTTCCCGGTGAACGTCCTGCACAGCGCCGTTCACCTCCTCATCGGTGCCTGGGGAATCGCCGCCTGGCGGTCCGATCACCTGGGACGCGGCTTGGGAAGCCCGAAAACCTATGCGCGCGTCCTCGCGATGTTCTACGGCGCCCTCGCCGTGGCGGGGGTGATCCCCATGATGAACACGCTTTTCGGGCTGTTGCCGCTGCACGGCCACGACGTATGGCTGCACGCCGGGACCGCCGCCGTCGCCGGCTATTTCGGCTGGCGCACGGAGATCGTGGTGGAGCGCCGCGGGGGCAACGGGCCCGACCGCCGGGAGAAGGTGATCCCGGTCGAGCACGAGCGCCGTCTCGGCCACTCCGACCGCCGGATCCCCGGCAGCGAGGTGTAGGAAGGGGCGGCTTCCCACTGTAGGCTCGCGCCCATGAAGCCGCCCTTTCGCGCCGACCACGTCGGCAGCCTGCTTCGGCCCCCGGAGCTCAAGCAGGCGCGCGAGCACTTCAAGGCCGGGAAGATTTCTCGTCAGTCCCTCGCCGAAAGCGAAAACAAATCCATCAGAAAAGCGGTCGCGATGCAGGAAGCCGCCGGGCTGCAATCGGTCACCGACGGCGAGTTCAGGCGCGCCTTCTGGCACGTCGACTTCCTCACCGGCTTCGAAGGCATCGTCGCCACCCAGGGCCAGTACGCGCTCAAGTTCCACGGCGAAGGCGGCGCCGAATCCGAGACCCGCTCGATGATGGTCGTCGATTCGAAGGTCAGGAGAACTCGGCCCGTGATGGTGGATCACTTCAAGTTCCTGAAGCAGGCCGCGAAGAAGACCGCCAAGCTCTGCATTCCCGCGCCGACCTACCTCCACATGCGCGGCGGGCGGCGCGTGGTCAACGAGAATGTCTATCCGGACGTTGAGGAGTTCTGGAGCGACGTCACGCAGGCCTATCGACAGGAAATCGCCGATCTCGCCAAGGCGGGGCTCGAGTACTTGCAGATCGACGACGTGTCGTTCGCCTGCCTGTGCGACGAAGGCATCCGCGCACAGGTGAAGCGCGACGGCGAGGACCCGGCGAAGCTGCCCGCGCGGTACGCCAGGATCATCAGCGGCTTGATTGCGGAAAGACCGAAATCGATGGGCGTCACCATGCACACGTGCCGCGGCAACCACGCCAGCATGTGGATGGCCGAGGGCGGCTACGACGCGGTCGCCGAGGCGGTATTCCAGACCGAGGTCGACGGCTTCTTCCTCGAATACGACACCGCCCGCGCCGGCGGCTTCGCGCCCTTGCGCTTCGTGCCCAAGGGCAAGAAGGTGGTTCTGGGGTTAATCTCCACGAAGAAGCCACAACTCGAGGACAAAGGCGCGCTCAAGCGCCGGGTTGAAGAAGCCTCGAGGTACGTTCCGCTCGAGAACCTGTGCCTGTCGCCGCAATGCGGCTTTGCCTCGAGCGAGGTCGGCAACAAGCTGACCGAGGACGACCAGAAGCGGAAGCTCGAGCTGGTCGCCGAAACTGCTCATGAAATCTGGGGTTAGAATCCGCAATCTCTTGGAGGAGGGGCGAATGAAAAAGCTAGTGATCGCTGCCGCGCTCGCAACCGCGTTTGGTGCGGCGCACGCGCAGAGCATCAAGATCGGGCTCGTGCTGAGCTCGTCGGGCCAGTTCGCCGACGCCGGCGCGCAGCTCGACAACGGCATCAAGACTTACATGAAGATGCACGGCGACACGGTCGCCGGCCGCAAGATCGAGCTGATCCGCCGCGACACCGGCGGCATCGCGCCCGACGTGGCGAAACGCCTCTCACAAGAACTGGTGGTGCGCGACGGCGTCGACATCCTCGCCGGCTACGTGCTGACGCCCAACGCCATGGCGGCGGGCGACGTCTCGGCCGAGGCGAAGAAGTTCATGGTGGTGATGAACGCGGCGACCTCGGTGATCATCACCAAGTCGCCCTACATGATCCGCACCTCGGTGGTCCTGCCGCAGGTGATGGAGACCTTCGGCACCTGGGCCGCCACCAAGGGCGGCCTCAAGCAGACCTACACCATGGTCACCGACTACGGCCCGGGCCACGATTCCGAGCGGGCTTTCCAGACCGGCTTCAAGAACGCCGGGGGCACCGTCGTCGGCTCGGTGCGCTTCCCGGTCGCCAACCCGGACTTCTCGGCCTTCGTCCAGCGCGCGAAGGACCTCGCGCCCCAGTCAATCTACATCTTCATCCCGGGCGGCGCGCAGCCCGCGGCGCTGGGCAAAGCGTTCGCCGAGCGCGGCATCGACAAGCAGAAGACCAAGGTCCTCGGCTCGGGCGAAGCCACCGCCGAGGCGGCGCTCAAGGCGATGGGCGACAACGCGCTCGACATCATCACGGCGTGGCACTACGACTACAAGCTCGACAACAAGCTGAACCAGGCGTTCGTGAAGGAGTTCAACGCCATGCATGGCCGCAACCCCGACTTCTTCTCGATCGGCGGCTACGACGGCATGCACGCGATCTACGAAACGCTGAAGAAGACCAAGGGCAAGACCGA
>Ga0137428_1000290_pt1 | contig 22164 bp, 27 predicted proteins | sample EasRivERMZT718_2_FD_102305 | JGI IMG/M metagenome (GOLD analysis project Ga0137428, IMG submission 102305) | Soil microbial communities from meander-bound floodplain in the East River, Colorado, USA - East River MetaG ERMZT718_2 | ecosystem: Environmental > Terrestrial > Soil > Floodplain ...
ACGAGCCCGTCACTGGCGTCCAGGTATCGAGCGGGCTGACCATGACCCAGGGCGGGGTCTCCGCGGTGGCGAGCGCGAACGCCGTTGCTGATGGGTTCACCGTTGCCGCCGCCACGGCGAAGATAGCCGGGAACTCCCACTGGGCCGAGGTGCTCGACTACGTTCTCGACAACATCGGCAAGACGAACGCCCAGTGGCAACCGAACCAGGACTGGACCCGCCTCGCCTGCTTCGCCTTCGTCTACCGCCTCACGGGGAACACGACCGTAGGAAACCGCGCGAGGGACGTGGCGCTCTTCCTCTGCGGGCTCTCCGACTCTGAATGGGATGGTCTCTCGGAGAGCGGCCACCGGGAGCGGTGCCTCTCCGTCGCCTTCGTCTATGACTACTGCTGGGTGCTCTTCTCGGACGCGCAGAGGGACACCGTAGCGTCGAAGCTGAAGACCCAGATCGCCACCATCTCCTCCCCCAGTTCGGAGCGCCTCTGGGGCACGGACCACGGCAAGATGTGCTACGCCCTCGCCTCCCAGATTTCGATCATGGAGGACTCGTTCCCGTTCACGACGGCCGAGTGCAACACCCTCGTCGACGACATGGACACGATGATGGACGCGCTCGACAACGGCACGTCCGGAGCAAACGGAGACTCCTTCTTCTCGGCCTTCCGGTACTTCGGGGACGTGGACAAGGGGACCCACAAGGGCTCGGGTTCGAAGAGCTACTTCACGGTCAACGAGGAGTTCTACACGTTCCTGATGCCAGCGGTTCGTAGCGGCCTCGTCTACGATATGTACGCGGACAATCCATGGTTCAAAAACACCATGGAGTACATCTTCCAGCACCTCCGGACCGACTACAAATCGCACACACAGGGCGACCACCGCCACCTCTCGAACATCATCATCGACATCACCACCGCGACGCACGCGCTCCAGGTGGTCCAGCGCGAAACCGACTTCGTGGCCAAGTCGTGCCAGTGGTTCGTGACGGAACTCGTGCCCTTCGTGAGCAACATCACCTTCCAGCGAAACTCGCACATCTTCCCGTTCATCTTCGGCGTGCCACTGGGAACCTTGCCCAGCGTCGCCCCCACGCTTGCGGACTTCAACGGGGGCGCTCGGGCCACGGACTACGAGGTTCTGGGGAAGACCATCTTCCGGACTGGGTTCCCCACGATATCGAATAAGCAGTTCGCGTCACTGGCATTCCACTGGCCACGGTACTACCTGGCCGACCACCAGCACCGTGACATGGGTCACCTGTCGCTCGAGGGCTACGGGGAGCCGCTTCTCATAGCGCTCGGGCACTACGACCCGAACCAGAGCTTCACGTTCCAGACATCTCTCTACGTGCAGTCTGGCCCACCCACAAACTGGGTGCTCAACTCCGGACATCGTCACTCCTTCCAGATGATGTCCCTCGCGAAGAACACGATCCGCATCTTCAACGAGGGCGAGGACGACGACGCAACCCTTCGACTGAACAGCTTCCAGAAGTCGCTCTCCTCGAACTCGAGCTTCGGGAAGTCGACAGATGACAACACCTGGGTTGCGGGCGCTAACGGTGTCTCGAACCACGGCGGGTTCATGTGGCCGAAGTCGACGGACAACCTCGACTCCGCAGCGGCGACCCTGGAGCTTCTCCTCGGTGAGCCCAAGTGGAGCGACCTCGCCATCCTCTCCTTCGCCGACGAGGACGCGCAGGCCACCTACCGGGTGGTCGACGGGAAGGGGTGGTTCTGGTCGGCCAAGTGCTCGCGCTGGAAGCGGCACATCCTCATGATCCACGAGGATCAGATCCCGGGCTACCCGTACCCGATCTTCATCTTCTGGGACGACATCATCTCGCTCCTCGGCACGGGAGCGAAGGGCGGGAACAAGACCCAGATATTCCAGCTCTGTACGACCTGCCCGGCGCAGGGCGCTACCCCTGACGGCTCCTGCTTCTTCCAGCGCACCGGCTCGAGCCCGAAGCTCTTCGTCCGATTCGTGCGCCCATCTTCGATTCTCCGGGACCAGTTCGGCGGGACGAGCTTCCAGGCGTTCCGGGACGCGGACGCGGTTGTCTATGCCCCGAACTTCACCTACCCCGAGGACGACTCTCTCTTCTATGGGGCGTGGAAGAACGAGTGGTACGGGGTGAACGCATCGACGACGAGGAACTTCATCGGAGCCCTCTGCCCGACGCCCTCCTCGGTCTCCGCCGTCCCGACGTTCACGCTGATCGACGAGGTGGGCTTCCAGGGGGTCACGATCACCTTCGGAGCGACATCGCTCGATGTCCGCATGGCTACCGGGGACACGCACTCCTTCCTGCTCGGGGACCTCGTGCTGCCGCCGTCAGCGCCCACCGGGCTCGTGGGCGACCCCGGGGATGGCGATGTCGACCTCGACTGGAACAACAACCCCGAAGGGGACATCCTGGAGTACAACGTCTACCGCGGGACGAAGGTGTCGGGAGTCTTCGGGGCGGACTCGCTCATCGCGTCGCCATCCTCGTCAAGCTACCTGGACACGACCGCGGTGAACGGGACCACCTACCGCTACCGCGTTACCGCCGTGAACACGGCGCTCCTCGAGAGCGACCCGTCGTCCTACACGGCCGACATGACGCCAGAGGCACCGGCAGCCCCACCGGACATCGCCCTCGCGAACCGGCTCTTCTCGGGGGAGCTATTCATCGGGTCCGTCCCGTTTCCGGATGACACGCCGACCGACTTCACCCTTGCAGACAAGGTTCACCTCGCGGACTGCTACGCCGGGATAGCGCCTCAGCCTCCTCCCCCGGAGCCCCCGCCACCGCCAGTCGACATCTCCATCGGCGCCCCCATCGAGCCAGACGTGGGACCGCTCGGCGGGGCACCCATCACTTCGGACGTTGGTCCCCTGGTGGGCGCCGCCATATCATCGGACGAAGGACCCCTCACAGGAGCACCGATAGCGCCATGACACTCGTCGAGATGAAGCAGCTTTTCCGCGCCTACATCGATGACGAGTTCGGGGACCGATTCCCGGACTCCGGGACGGTGAACCCGGTCACGTTCCTCAACCGTGGTCAGGAGGTGGTCCAGGACATCGTGGACGCGGCCGACGAGAGGTACTTCTCGAAGGGCCAGGACTACACGGTCGTATCCACATTCGACGCCTACGAGTTCGACCTCCCGACCGACTTCAAGACTCTGTGCGCGGCGGAGCGCCTGACGGGGGACCAGCCCATCCCTGCCTCGTGGTGCTCCTTCGCCGACCGGCACGTCGACCCCAGGAGCGCGCCCTGGCTCGTTGGGCTCGAGGACTCTCCGCTCCTCTACCTGCGCGGGCGGAAGATCGGAGTCGTTCGCCCGGAGTCGGGCTACACGCTCCGTGTCTGGTACACGAAGAAGATCCCGGACCTCGTGAACGACGCGGACATCTCCCTCATCCCGCTCAACTGGCACCCGCTCGTGGTGCTCCATGCCGCCAAGCTCGCCTTCCACTCCGAGCGCCGGGACGCCTCTCAGTGGCTCGACGAGTACAACCGCGAGGTGTCGAGCCTGGCCGAGTTCATCGAGGGCCAGCAGCGCCAGGAGCCGAAGTATATAAACATCGTCGAGGGAGACGCCTGGTGATCTCCACCATCCGATTCCGAGGCCCATTCCGCGGGCTCAACCTGGCCATCGACTCGGGCTTCCTGGGGATCCTCGAGGCCGAGGAGGCGGAGAACATCATCCTCGACCGGGGGACGCTCCTCAAGCGCCAGGGGTTCATCGAGGGACTGACCTTCGATGGGCCCGAAGATGGGCGCATCACCGGCATCTTCGACTACCTGAAGAACGACGGGACGATCATCACGCTCATCGCGAGCGGGGAGACCCTCTACGCCACGACGTTCGACGCTGGCGTGTGGAGCCCGGTTCCCATAGCGGGGTCCCTGAACTCGGGGATGCTGATCTCGTTCACCACCGTCAACAACAGGGTCTACATCGCGAACGGGACTTCCTTCCAGGTCACAGATGGGGCGACGCTCTTCCCGGCTTCGCTCCCGACGCCGACCGTGCTCCCGCTCCAGGACACCGGTGTCGGGACCGCCTCGCTGAATGGGCTCTACGACTACAAGTTCACATGGTACTCGTCGACCTGGGGCCAGGAGTCGCAGGCGTACCTCCCGAGCCAGTTCTTCACCGAGGTCAACAGCTCTCGAAGGCTCAAGTTCCTCGAGAACGTCCCGGACGATGCGCGCATCACTCACCAGCGGATCTATCGAAGGAAGACCTCGGCGGGGGAGAGCGACTGGGGGTTCGTCAGGGAAATCCCCGTGACCCCCGCGGCTCCCACTCCTCAGTACATCGAGGAGACCATCGACGTGAACGTCGACCCGATTCGGACGGTCCCGAAGGGCACGAGCACGCTCTCCGACTTCCAGTTCACGGCGTTCCAGCGCGGCGTCCTCTACCTCGCGGGGTCGATCAGCTTCCCGAACCGCCTCTACTACACGAGATCGAACGAGCCCTTCGTCCTCCAGGGCTTCCTCGAGATCGGGAGCGGAGGCGACAACGACCCGATCACGGGGCTCCACGCCTACCAGGGCGTCCTCGTGGTCTTCAAGTCGTCGAGCATCTGGATCCTCTCGGGCGACACGAAGGAGACCTTCGCCTTCTCGAAGGTGTTCTCGGGCGTCGGAGCCCGAGGGCACTTCTCCATCGTGAACGTGGACAACTTGCTCTTTTTCCTCTCGGACAAGGGCTTCTTCACGTTCGATGGCTCCGAGGTCAGGGAGATTTCGGAGAAGATCAAGCCCGAGCTGTTCGACCGTAACCAGCTCCTCGACTCGCTCTGTGTCGGGGTCCACGACTACGAGCGCGGGCAGATCCTCTGGGCCTACTGCGGTGCCGGGAGCACGACTGCCAACAAGATCGCGGCCTACTACTACCGGAACTCTCGGGCCATCGAGGATGACTCCTGGACCTCGTGGCGCTTCCAGAACGACACCCTGAGCTTCCCAGCCCTCGTTTCCGACGCGGGCACGAGGATCAAGTCTCTCGTATTCGGCTTCGAGAACGGGAAGATTGGGGTCTACGGCGGCGACTCGGATGACGGGAACCCAATCCCGTACCTGTGGCGTACCGGGAAGCAGACTGGCGGGTTGGCCGAGCTGAAGAAAATCTGGGACGAGGTGACGGTCCAGTTCCGGCCGCAGCCCGTGACCACCCTACTGACACTCAACTACTACCTGGACGATGACCTCTCGGCCCCGGCGATCAACTTCAACCACGACATGGCGGATGAGATTTTCCGCCGTCGCGTGCGGCGCTCCTCGAAGGAGATCCGCCACGAGTTCCAGTCGAACGTCTCCGGGGGGTGCGAGATCGTGGGCTGGACACAGAGAGCCGAGGTCGCGAAGGAAGCATGAGCGGAAGCGGCGCGAACGTCGGGCTCTGCATGTCGATAAAGGACGTGCCAACGAAGCGAGCCATCGAGGAGCTGTATCGACTCCTCCAGCAGCGCCAGATGGACGCCCGGAGCATCGACCCCCGCATCCTCGGAGAGGCCCTGGCTCGCCACATCCCGGAGGACGTGTTCATCAACATCGAGCGTTACCTCCTCGCCGAGCGCGAGGGGAAGCGGATGAAGCTGAAGAACGACCAGGACTCCGTGACGCTCCTCCTCACGAAGCTCGCGGGCTCCGCGTCCCACGTCATCGACACTACGGCGGGGGCCCCCGGGGCGCACCTCACCGCGGCGGGGGCGTGGAACAACGGCTGCTCGCGGACGCTCAAGCGCCGCTTCAAGAAGGTGGACGAGGAGGCCCTGACCGAGGGGATCGAGGCCCTGCCCGTCAAGGAGTGGGAGTACAAGGCAGCCGCGGACGGCCGGCACCTCGGCCCGACCGCCGAGGACTTCCACAAGGCGTTCGGGCTTGGGAACTCCCCGGAGACCCTGAACACGGTGGACCTCGCTTCGGTGGCCCTCCTGGGGGTACAATTCCTCCTGCGTCGGGTGAGCTTCCTCGAAGATATGGTCGAGCAGCTCCAGAAGAAGGTGAAGTAGATGGTCACCACGGCCGTTGCGGGCGGAATCGCCCCACGCTACCCGACGACGACGACCCCCCGGCAGACCCTCTACGCCCCGCTCGCCCCGGCCCCCCTGATGCCGCGGCCGGCGACACAGACCCAGCCCGCGCCGGCGCCAACGGCCGCGCCCAGCTTCCGGGACTCGCGACAGGCGAACCGGGTCCAGCTCGGGCAGGAGCGCCAGGCGGCCTTCGCCATACAGGATCCGATCCAGCGGCGCCTCGCCCTCCAGCGGGCGCAGGCGGAGGCGAAGGCCCGATACCAGGCTCTCCGGGTCCAGCCCCAGGTCCAGCCCGCTCCGGCGCAGGCCCAGTTCCAGCAGCCCCAGGGCGGGGTCCAGGACGTGCGGAGCCAGGCCCTCCAGGCGGCGGTCGAGCTTCCCGGGCAGCCCCCGGCACCGCCTCCGCCCGTCAACCCTGGGACCATCCCCCAGGGACCCATCCGGTACCCGGAGGGGGCCACGAGCATCTTCGCCCCGCGGAACACGGGCACCATCGCCGACCGTGGAGCCGGTCCCTTCGGTGGACCCCAGCAGACCCAGATCGGCCAGCAGGCCGTCGACAACTACCAGCGCGCCCAGGCGGCGCTCCTCGGGCCGCTCGCGGGGGTCTTCGGAATCGACCAACCCGGGAGGAATGACTTCACGCTGACCCGCGGAGACGTGCCCCTGCTCGAGGCCGGGCTCAACTTCGAGAACGTCCTCCTCGCCGAGCGGGACCGGGAACTCGGGTACAACGAGCTTGCCCGCGGGGCGAACGCCGTGGGCCAGGACCCCCAGACCCAGCGCCTCCGCCAGCTCCTCGGCTACCAGTCGGAGGGGAACGCCTCCCCCGAGCTTGCCCAGGCCATCCAGCTCGCGCAGAGCCGGGCCACCCGGGGGCCGGAGTCGAACGACCGCCAGGAGACCGTCCTCAAGGATCAGTTCAACCGGGACACCGAGGGCGCGTTTCGGGACCTCCGGGAGGACTACGCCCGCCGCGGGATCTCCGGGAACGAGATCGCGCTCGACGAGGCGCGCATCCGCCAGGAGGGCGGGAGCGGGCTCAACCGTGCGCTCGCGGAACTCGAGGGACGCCGGGACGACGCCCAGCGCCTCGACATCGCCCAGCTCGGGGACCTCTCCGGGCAGAAGGACAGCTTCCAACGCCAGTCCCTCGATCAGCTCACGGAGCTGATTGCGCGCCAGGAGGGCCAGCGGGACGCCTACTCCCAGGCGCTCGCGAACGTCTTCCTCGAGACCGAGCGCGAGCCGTTCGACCTGAGCGGGCTCACCACGCCCCTGAAGGACAAGATCGCGGGCCTCCCGGTGGCCGGGCCGTCGAAGGTCAAGCTCACGAGGAAGGACGTTCCGAAGGGTCCACTTGGGTTCAAGTTCTGAGGTTTTGACATGCAGTACCCAGGGATTGGCATGGGCGGGCAGAGCAGGGCTTCGATGCCCATGGAAGACCCAATGGCGCGCAAGATCGAGGAGGACAGGAAGCGCCAGCAGGGGCTCCAGATCGCGCAGCTCATCCTGGGCTCCCTGCCAGTCGTCGGCGGCCTCCTCTCCGGGATCACTGGCGGGGCCGCCATGGCGACGAAGAAGGACATCAAGGCCCCGGCCGTGCCCCAGCCGGTGGGCCAGGCGGTGAACAACCAGGGCTACAGGTTCCAGGACCCGAGGTACTACGCAGGATGAGATTCCCAGGGACGAGAAGCTCCACGGCGTCGACCATCCTCGAGCAGTCCGGGCAGGTCGACCAGAGGAAGGCTGACCGGAAGCGCGCCCGCACCGCCCGGAACCAGCAGGTGCTCGGCGGCATCGGCGCCGGGCTCGACGTGCTCAAGCTTGCGCCCCAGTTCACGAAGATCGCCTCCGACCAGCAGGAGGGCGAGCGGGAGCGGGCCTTCGCGGCGGCGATGGAGATCGCCCAGGGGAAATCCCGGGAGGCCCTCCAGGCGAACCAGCTTCAATTCGGCCGTGAGCAGATGGACCGCGAGGAGAACCTCGAGCGCGAGCTCGCGCCGCTCAAGTACGCCCAGAGCGCCCGGCAGCCCGAGACGGCCCTCGAGCGCGCCATGGCCGAGGTGCAGGCCACGGAAACCGCCGGCCGGGTGACGGACCTCCGCGGGGACCCGAACTTCCCCGAGGCCGACAGGGCGTCGGCCATCCAGGGGCTCCTCTCCGGGCAGCCCACGGCGCCCTACCAGGCGTACACCCAGCGCCAAGCGGTCCAGGCCCCGGTGCGCCAGGCCGCGGGCCGGGCGGGGATCCCCGATGTCGACCTCGCCGGGAAGCTCGAGCCCGGAGCCTACAAGGGCATGGGCCGTGACGAGTTCCTGGCCCTCATCGGCAACCTGGCCATGGAGGGAGGGGAACGGAACCCGGCCATCCCCCAGGTGCTCCAGGCCGCAGGGGGGAAAATTCCCCCATTCCCGGCGTTCCCTCCAATCGGGGAAATCTTGACCCCCTGGAACACGCAGCGGGACCAGGCCCGGAGCGAGATCCAGCGCCTCATCGAGGCAGTCCAGTCACAGGAGCCGAACGTCGGCCCGAAGATGGCCCCCCAGCCGCTCTCCCCGGCGACGAGGAAGTACATCCTCGAGCTTCGGAAGTCGCTGGCCACGGAGTAGCCCATGCCCCGCACCTTCGCCGAGGAGCTGGAGCGACTCGCGCAGGGGAGGCGCGGCCAGGCCCTGGAAGACCTCGCGCCCCCTCCGTCCCCCGGACTGCTCTCCCGCCTCGGGCGGGTGCTGGACTACCCCGGCCGGAAGGTCCGCGAGGCGGTCGTAGGCCGTCCCGAGGCATCCGGCCGGGACTTTCTCCGCCAGCTCGGGATCGCCGGGCCGAACCAGCGCGGGCTCGATGTCGAGGACGTTCTCAGCTTCGGCGCCGAGGTGGCGCTCGACCCCCTCACCTACGTGGCCGGGATCGGGGCCGCGACGAAGGGCGGGAAGGCGGCGAAGGCCCTCGGGAAGGTCGAGGGCAGCCTGAAGGCCGCGGAGGATGCCGTGCGCCTCGCGACGAACGCGAAGGAGGCGACGCGGGCATCGGCCCTCGTGAAGCAACTCACCGACCGCCGCGGTGTGCTCCTCGAAGAGACAGCGCAACAGGGCGTCCCGAGCGCGCTCGCGAAGGGGCTCCGGGGACAGGCGGAGGTCGGACAGCGGTCGCTCCTCAAGCTCGGGATCCCCTTCACGGGGATCGAGGCGAACGTCGTCCGCGGCGCTCCGGTCCTCGGTGCTCTGGGGAAGATCGGCGGCGCGGTGGGCCAGACCGGGGCCTTCCAGGGGTTCCGGAAGCTCCTCGACCCGAAGTTCGGGCGGCTGGAGGAGACGGCCCCCTTCTACGAGCAGTTCATGGGCCGTGGGCTCCGCGAGGGCCAGGGGGACGTGCTGGACACGGCGCGCGGGTTCGCCGGTTGGGAGAAGAACCTCGCGAGCCGAATCGGGGCCGACCCCGCCGACTACAACCGCGGGCTCGTCCGGGAGATCGAAGACCTGGGGGAGCTTTCGGAGCCCGGGAGCTTCCCGGCCCGCTTCGGCGAGGAAATGAGGGAGCGCAGCCGCCGCGAGATCCTGAGCGGATCGAAGAGCAAGGAGAGCAAGCTCACCAGCGAGACCAAGGCGTACTTCCCCCGCGTGCCCGGCCCTGCCGGGAAGAAGGATCTGGCCAAGAGAGGGGAACTCCAGGGGCTCGTCCCCAGGCGAGTGACCACTCGCGCAGGCTTCCAGCGGGCGCGCGAGAAGGGGCTGAAGGAGGAGTTCACCGAAGACGTGAACACCATCCTCGCCAACGAAGGACGCCCCGAGGACTTCTTCCAGCTCGACCCGGCCCTCGCCTTCGCCGAGCGCGGGGCCAAGGGCGAGGCATCCATCGCCGCGGCGAAGCTATCGACCTCGCTCCTCGACAACTTCTCGCGACTGGGCGGGGCCGCTGACGACGTGGACGTGGCCGACTTCATTGCCGCGGGGCCGCTCCGGAAGTGGCGCGGGGTTGAACTCCCGGAAAGCGCAGCCGACATCGCGAAGGCGCTCAAGGGCACTGACATGGATGGCCTGACCGTCCCGAGGGACGTGTACGACGAGTTCGTGAAGGTCGCCGAGAAGTTCTCCGCCCCCGAGGAAGTGGAGGGCGTGCTCAAGGTTTTCGACAAGCTCACGTCCGTCTTCCGTGCCGCCTTCACGGTTCCCTTCCCCGCGTACCACATCCAGAACCTCATTGGGGACACGTCGCTCTCGTGGCTGAACGGGGGCGCGAACCCAGGACTCATTCTCGAGGCGCTCAAGAAAGCCCGCGACCCGGCGTGGCTCCGCGAGGCAGAGAACCTCGGAATCCGCGGCTCCGCCACACGCTGGGCGCTCGACCAGGCCGCGAGCAAGGGGAGCCTCGACCCTCAAGGGAAGCTCCGGGACGTGGCGCAGTTCGTGGAGAACTTCACCCGCACCTGGCACTTCCTCTCGATGAAGAAGAAGGGGCTCTCGGACCTCGAGGCTGCGGCGAGCGTGAAGAAGGCCCTCTTCGACTACTCGGAGCTGACGCCCGCAGAGCAGATCATCGCGAAGCGCGCCATCCTCTTCTACCAGTGGCCCCGGAAGGTCATCCCGGAGGTGCTCTCCCAGTACGCCCAGAACACCGGGCGCACGGTGGGGCTTACCCGCCTCGCCACGAACCCCTCCCAGGAGCAGCCGGTGCTCCCCGGCTTCGTCAACCGTGGCGCGGCAATCCCGCTCGGGCCTACGTCCGAGGGAGGGTTCAGCGTGCTCTCCGGGCTGGGCCTCCCCATCGCCGAGCTGTCGAAGTTCGACCTGTCCTCCCCGGAAGGCGGGGCCCTCGGGGCGGTGAAGCAGCTCTTGAGGCGCGGAGGCGAGATGGCGAACCCCCTCCTCGCGGCCCCCGCGGAGCTGGCTCTCGGGCGGGACTTCCGCACCGGGCGCGACATCCTCCAGCAGGACCGCGCCGACCCGCTCCTCGGGAAGATCCCAGGGCTCGCGCAGGCCATCGGCTACAGAGAAGAGACCCTGCCCTCGGGCGACGTGCGGCCACGGGCCGACCCCCTGTGGCTCTACGGCCTGAAGCGGTCCCCGGCCGGGCGCTTCCTCTCGACGGCGGAGCAGGTGGGGGATCTGGCCTCCGGAGCCCCGGACGCCTCGGCCCTCCGGATCCTGACGGGGGCGCAGCGGTTCGACCTGCAGAAGAGCGACCTCGCGAAGGCGGTGGAAGACGCGCTCCGGGCCCGGGCCAAGGCGCTACAGCGGTCGGGCGAGGTCGGCACGAAGGAAATCCTGTTCGCGAAGGGCGGGGATGGTGGCCAGAAGTCGGCGGCGGGCCAGTCGCTCGTCGAGCGGCTCAGGGCGGTGGAGAAGCTGCGGAAGGCGGAGCGGAAAGAAGCTGCGGCTCCGAGGTGAGGGGGAGAGCGCGGATGACAGTCCCGGCCGCGTCCTTGTAGAGCACCGAACCATCCTCGAGAGTCAAGAGATGCAATGGCCAGCCGGTTCTGTTGAAGGAATGTAAAAGATGGACGCGCTTGCGGTTGTACTCGAGCTGAAGGCGCGTCACAAAGGCCAGCCTTGACGGATCAAAGGCCATCCAGGGAGAGGCCACCACGATGGGCTTGATCCGCATCAGCCGCTCGACGGGCACGAAGTAGGGCGCCGAGCACGCCGACAGGATTCCCTTGAGGGCGCCTCTACGATCCATTCGGCGGCTCCCAGATGGAGAGGTCTTGGATCATCCTGCGGCGGGCATCGTTTACGGATGCCTGGAGCAGCTCTCGGACCTCGTAGAAGAACTTTGCCTGCATGGGGTACGGCCCAGAATCATCCCAGCCCCACTCGTCAGGCACCACGATGGGCTTGATGCGCATGATGCGCTCGAACGGGATGAACGCCGGGGCCACGCACGAGGCGAGGATGGCGCGGAGCGCGTCGCGACGCGAGGTCATGGCCTAATAGTACCCGTACCTGTAGCGCATCTCCCTGGCGGCCTCGTCGGACTTCCTGCGGCGCTCGGCATCCTCCACGGCCCACCGGGTTTGCCGCGCCTCCCGGGCGGCATCCTCGGACGCCTCCGCGGCGCGGGCCTCGGGCGAGGTGACCCTGCGGTACGCATCCAGGAAGGCGCTCTCGACCTTCGCGGGGGCGGGCTCCGAGTAGCGCGGGCGCGGCTTGGCGTTCGCCACAAAGAGGTAGCCGCCGACGAGGACGGCCGCGATTCCGAGGCCGATGAGATTGACCTGGCCATCACTCAGCTTCGACATGGGGGCTCCGGGGTTGGGTGTTGACCGACCACGGAAGAAACGTATACTGCCTTCATGAGCATCGTACAAGCCATATCCACGAAGCGGCGGCTGGGGAGGTGGAGCATCAAGCACGAGAAGTGCGTGAAATGCAACCGGATCGACCGTCCCCACTGGGCGCACGGGCTCTGCCGTGTCTGCTTCAGCATGAGGTGGCGGAAGCGGAACCGAAAAAAAATCCAGAATGGCTCTTGACCTGTTTACGTCAACAGGGTAGACTGCCGGGCATGGACACCGAAAGACACGAAAACTGCTTGCCCGAATGGATGGCGCGCATCATCGATGATGTCGCCGTCGTCTTCTGGGCGAGGGTTAGGAAGCCGGAGGCCGGGTGCTGGAACTGGCCCTCCAGGGAGGGCACCATCCCGGGTCAGTACGGGTCCTTCTCCCTCCACAGGTTCGGCGTCCGAAGGCCCATCTCGACCCACAAGCTCGCATGGGTTCTCGCCAATCGATCTTGGCCTCAAAGGTACGAGAACGTCTGCCACACCTGCGACAACCCGAGGTGCGTTAAGCCGGAGCACCTGTTCTTGGGAACGCACCAAGATAACGCATTGGACGCCGTAGAGAAGGGCCGCATGCGCTCCTCGTGCAAAAGGCCCGGCGGGGTTCGCTCTGCCCACTCGGAGATGCTTACCCTCTACCGAGAGAGCTTGTCCATCCGTGAGATCGCGAGACGCACTGGAATCTCAAGGGGCTCCGTGCGGAACTTCCTTTTGGAGAACGGACTAAGCACGGCTCGTTCTCGCTGCATCCGTTATCGGAGGTTGGCACTTGTCCCATTGAAGATGGCAATGGGCTTGCCCGGAGGGCAGGAATCAGCATCGTCTGTCGATGATGGTGTGGCTGAAGGAGTTATGACTTCAACCGCCCGAAAATTAACTCATCATAATGGCCATACCCAGAACGACTTGTGAGCTTCGATGACAGACATTAATAAGCTACAGCAATACCTCCCGAAGTCAACAGAGCAGGCTCATAGCTCAGTCCTCGATGGAGCAGGGCTGGAGGGCCGACGGGCCAACACTCCAGCCCTGTTTTCTGCCGCCCTCTCCACGTTCCGGTGGCTCGGGACCATCGAGGACATGGGCGCCCTGGGCCCCGAGATCGAACTCGAGCGCGCCATCTCCTCGGGCGCCCCGCGCGACCTCGTGAACGCCCTCGTCTACGCCCGGGAGTACGCCGAGCGGAGAAATGCCGCCGTGCCCGTCTACACCATCGACGCCGCGCTCTCGTGGTTGCCCCCGCCGCGGGTGGCGCGCTTCGAGTGCGCGGACTGCGGCCTCACCTACGACCGGGACCGCGTGCGCCCCTGGCTGTGCGGGTCTTGTGCCGAGAACGAAAGGATGGAGTCATGATTGCGACGAACGTCCACCTGAACGGAGAGGACTTCAAGCTCCGCTCCTACGCTTGCGGCATGGGCCGCAGGGCCATCGCCATCGAGTGCGGCGAGGGGGGCCGGGTCGACCTCTTCTTCGACCGCCCCGCGCTCGCGAAGCTCCTGGACGAGCTGGAGCAGAGCCACAAGGCCCTCGTCGACCAGGAAGACGGCCCGAGCGACGACGACACCCAGGGCCTCGCCGTCCAGGCCGCGAACGCAGCCCAGGCCGCGCGAACGGAGCAGCCATGAGCATCCGCTCCGACGCCCTCGACCTCCTCCGGAAGCTGGACCGTCTCCAGCTCGAGGGGGACAACGTGCTCCACTGGGAAATCTCCTGCGCCGCGGCGAAGCTCCGGAACACCATCCTCGGGGTGCCCGCGGAGCCGATCCCAGAGGAGGGCCTCTCCGAGCTTTCGCGCTGGCTCGAGACCGTGGCCGAGCGCCTCGCCGCCATCCAATCGACACTGCAACTGCCCGAGCCGAGTCGCCTTGCCGGCCCCACTGCCCCGGATTCGGCGAACCCCGGCGACTCGGCCATCTTGACGCGCTACAGCGAGGCCATCCGCGAGGCGAAGGGGGAGGTGGTCCGATGAGCCAGCTACCAGATGGCGGACCGGCGTTCCCGATCATCAACACTCCAGACACCATGAGGGAGTGGGAGGGGATGTCGCTCGAGGACTACTTCGCGGGGCAGATCGTAACTGGATACCTCGGCAGCTACGGAGACGCCCCGTTCCCTGAAGAGCACGAGCGGGCATGGCTTGCAGGTTCGGTCTACGGCCTCGCCGGGGCGATGCTCGCGGAGCGGAAGAGGCGCATCGAAGCGAGGGGAGAGGCCCAGACCGCCATCGCCATCGAGAACGAGCGCCGCCGGACAGTCCTCAAGGAGGAGTGCCTCGACCTTTGGGTCTCCTTCCAGCGCGAGCAGATAAGCCTCGACGACGCCTGGGCGCAGTACGAGCTGCGCTCGAAGGAGGCCACGCGATGACCGCCCTCCAGGTCACGCTCGCCATCGTCATCGGCGCGGCTGCGCTCTGGCTCTGCATGAGCCTATGGGAGATCCGCTGCGCGCGGCGCGAGGACAGGGAAGCCGAGAGCGAGTTCGCCCGGCGCCGCTGGGAGAAGGAGCAGGGAGGCTTCTGATGCTCGACCGGATCTTCTTCGTGCTCGGGACGCTGCTCCTCATCGGGGTCGCCTTCCCGCTCGCGATGGAGATCCTCTTCGAGCTGCTGATAGGTGAGTCGCCGTGAAACCAGAAACCGATCTACCGGAAAGGATCGACAACATGACCACGACCGAACTCGAGAAACACGCGCCCCTCGAAGCCTCCCCGCTCCCCCCGGAGCCAGAGACCGGCGTCGGGCGGATGATCTGCCTCGCCATCGAGAAGGGCCTCGCCCCCGACCAGCTCGAGCGCCTCTTCAGCCTCTACGAGCGCGAGAAGGCGAGCCGCGCCAAGGAAGAGTTCTACAGCGACCTCGCGCGCTTCCAGGCCGAGTGCCCCGCGATCCGGAAGACCGGGCGTTCGATGCAGTTCAAGAGGCCATCCCGCGACGGCGGGACCGAGTACGCGGACTTCCTGGAGCTGGACTACATCGCCGACACCATCCGCCCGCACCTCCACAAGTACGGGTTCAGCTACTCGTGGGACAAGAGTCACGGGGAGGCGAAGGACGGGATGATGGCCATCATGTGCCACCTCCGACACCGAAACGGGCACGTCGAGTCGTCGAGCTTCCCGTGCCCCATCGGGTCGAACGCCGGCGCCTCCGAGCAGCAGAAGTACGCGGCGGCGGCCACCTACGCCAAGCGGTACTCCCTCATGGCGGCCCTCGGGCTCACGGGGACCTCTCGGGACACGGACGGGTACGTGCCCGAGAACGGCCACGCCCAGGGCAACGGGGATACCGCACCGACGTTCACCACGCCGAACGGTTACATCACCGACAAACAGGCGAACGACATCGAGATCCTCATCGAGCAGTCGGGCGCCAACCGCGAGGCGTTCCTGAAATACTGCGGCGCCGAGTGCGTCGAGGAGATCCCCACGGGCCGCTTCATGGAGGCGGTGAAGCTCCTCCAGGCGAAGCTGGCCAAGAAGACGAAGGCGGTGCAGCCGTGATCGTCCTCGACTGCCCGCAGGGCTCCGCCGAGTGGCTCCAGGCCCGGGTTGGAGTGGTAACGAGTAGCTGCTTCGACAAGATCATCACCCCGAAGACCCTGAAGCCATCGGCCTCGGCCGATGCCTACGCGGACCTTTTGAACGCCGAGTGGAAGCTCGGGCGCCCCATCATCGAGGAGGACCGCCCGTGGATGACACGCGGTACTCACCTCGAAGAATCCGCCGCGCTCTGGTACGCCGTCCAGGAGGACGCCGAACCCAGGAAGGTCGGCTTCGTCCTCCGGGACGACAAGATGGTCGGGTGCTCCCCGGACCGGCTCGTCGGGGACCGCGGGCTCCTCGAGATCAAGTGCCCGGCGATCCAGACCCACCTCGCCTACCGAAGGCTGAAGGAGCCGCCCGCCGACTACCGCTGCCAGCTCCAGGGCCAGCTCTGGGTCGCCGAGCGCGAGTGGGTCGACTTCATGAGCTACTGCCCGGGGATGCCGGCCGTTGTCATTCGGGCCGTTCGGGACGAGCCCTTCATAGAGGCCCTCGCGAAGGCCGTGGACGCCTTCGTGGCGCGGCTCCTGGCCGAGCGCGAGTCTTTGGTCGAAGAGGGCGTCCACCCCGTCCACGAGGCCCCCAGGGGCCCCAGGAGCTACGGGAAGGCCCTCGAGGAAGCCGGCGTCACCGACGCCGAGCGGCAGGCGTGGGTTTGAGACACAGATCACCAGGTAGTTTTCCGGCTACCGAGACCCGCCCCCGGAGTCCTTAATGCACTTCGGGCGAAGGGGGCGGGGCTTTTTCCACCAAGGGAGAACGTGGTGGGGGAGGCAACCTGGGCACGAGGTGGGGAAGCCCTGAGGAAAGGGCGTGGAGGGAAACGGTGGAAGCCTGGCCGGGCGTAGAGAACCCGGCCGGGCGCTTCCCGAAGGGAGGAGGAGGCCATGGCTCGAAGATTCGACCGCGGGCGGATGATCTCGAAGTCCATCCTGACTTCGGGCGATCTCGTGGACCTGCCAATCTGGCAGAGGTGGCTATGGATGGGGCTGATACTTATGGCCGACAACGCTGGACTGGTTCGACACAACTTGAGCACCTTTCGCTCAGTCATCCTACTCGGTACGCGCATCAGTCCGACACAGATCGAGCAGGCTTTGAGCACCTTTCAGACACGCAACATGCTCTCTTCACGCACCCTTGGCGACGTAAGTTATTGGCAGATAACGAACTTCTCTGCTGGGCAGAGACTCAAAGATCGCGAGACCCCCCTGGAAAGGGAAAGGGAAAGGGAAGATGAAAGGGAGAGGGAAAGAGAAGGAATCACGCACGCGCCCGATCCGTCGATTCCGAGAGGGGGAGGGGAGGCTGTCGAGCGACTGCGCCTCCGCCTCGAGGGACGGTACGAGCCAGTGGTCCACTCGCTGCTCTCCGAAATCGGGAGGTGGGGCCCCTGCGCCCCGCCGAAGGCCGAGAGCATCTTCCTGAAGCTCCGGGAGCCCAAGGCCGAGGCCCTCGCGGCGTGGAGGCGGTACGCCGAGGCTCACGGGCAGCCCTCGGCTCTCGCGGCCTGCCAGAACTTCTCGCACCCCGACGAGGTGCCACCGGAGCCCAAGGGGAAGACCTTCGCTCAGGACCGAGAGGCCCAGACCGAGGAGGCTGAGAACAGGAAGCGCGCGATGGACCTCGAGGCCCAGCAGGCGCGGCGAGCGGAGGCGGCAGCGAGGAGGGACAAGACTCGTCCGGAGGAACTCTCCGTGATGCTCGAGAAGTTCAAGGAGAAGCTCCGGTGAGCGACAAAAATGGAGGACCAATGACCATAGGCGAAGTGGACATCGAATCGGTAAAGCGTCTCTCGCGGGACCTGATAACCGCGATCAAAGACAAGACCCTCGTGATGACGCGGGGCGACATCCGCTACCTCGTGGATGTGTACTACCAGCTCCAGGAGTTCAGGAAGGCCGCGTACAGCCAGGAGGGGGCCGCGGACGCCCAGGCGGAGCCGAAGAACCTTGTCGAGTGGATGGCGCAGCAGCTCGAGATCCTCGAGAACCAGGTGCGCCGCGCGCTCGATGCCTGGACGAGTACGGACCCGGTGTCGAAGTGGGCGAAGTCGATCCACGGCATCGGCCCGGTGCTCTCGGCTGGGCTCTCGGCGCACATCGACATCGAGCGGGCCCCAACGGTCGGGCACATTTGGAGCTTCGCAGGGCTCAACCCGAAAATGGTCTGGGAGAAGGGCCAGAAGCGTCCGTACAACGCGAGGCTCAAGGTGCTGTGCTGGAAGATCGGGGACTCGTTCGTGAAGCAGCACAATAATCCGAAGTGTGCATACGGGCGGGTGTACGCGGAGCGGAAGGCGCTCGAGGTGTCGAGGAACGATGGCGGGTTGCTCAAGGAGCAGGCGGCGGCCACGCTGGAGGCCAAGAAGATCACCGACAAGGCCACTCGTGCGCGCTACGAGGAGGGTCGGTTGCCCGATGGTCGGATTGATCTCCGGGCGCGCCGGTACGCGGTGAAGCTGTTCCTGTCCCACTGGCACGATGTCTCGTACCGGGAGAGGTACGGCGTGGCCCCGCCGTTGCCGTACCCGATTGCACACTTGGGGCACGCGCATGTGATTCGGGCGGAGGACATGAAGTGAGCCGAGATCAAGGATGGAACCAATCGTTGCGAGCGAGCCGGTGAAGATGGAGTGTTCCGTTGGCTAAGAGCGACAGCCGCGCGGTCCGAGAGAACCGTAAAGGTGGAGCGAGCCTATGGTCCCGAGAGTGCCAGTGAGGCCAGAGCGAGCCGAGCATCACGAGAGAACCATGGACCGCAAGCGAGCCTGGCGCGTAGAGAGCGCCGAAATCGATGAGCGAGCCGCGCAGAACGAGAGCACCGGCCCAGTCGAGCGAGCCGCAACGGAAGAGAGAGCCTTTGCGACGGAGCGAGCCTCAGCGTGGAAGAGAACCGTGGAGCGAGAGCGAGCCGAGGGCGCTGAGAGTGCCGTGATGCCTGAGCGAGCCGCAGAGGTGGAGAGAACCGATGGAAACGAGCGAGCCGCGCTGAAGGAGCGTGCCGTCCAAGCAGAGCGAGCCGTGAGACGCGAGAGTACCCATAGGGCCGCGAGCGAGCCGAATCACATGAGAGAACCAGTTCCACGGAGCGAGCCGGCCGGCCCGAGAGAACCGAACAGAGCGAGCGAGCCAACCCCTGCGAGAGGTCCATGGAGCACGAGCGAGCCGGATAGGACGAGAGAACCGTGGGTAGCGAGCGAGTTAATATGAAGGCCGCGAACGACGCCGGGTCCCTGGACGCTTGGCAGGCCAGGCGCCGGAAGCGACTCCACAAGCCGCGCGTGTCGCGTAGCCGTCGCGAGGACCGGACGCTCCACGGGATCACGTTCGCCTCGAAGGCGGAGATGGTCCGGTACCAGGAGCTTCACGCGCTCCAGGTTGCGGGCGAGGTGCTGTGGTTCATCCGGAACCCGGGCTTCGACGTGCTGGGCGTGAAGGTCTACGCGGACTTCCTCGTGGTGTGGCGATCCAGCTTCCCCGAGTACGAGCAGGTCTTCCTCGGGAAGCCCATCCCTCCGCTGATCCGCATCACCGTCGAGGACGTGAAGGGGAAGGGAGGGAACCCCGAGCACCGCCGTCGCTTCGAGCGGAACCGGAAGCAGGTCTACGAGGCGTGGGGCGTGACCATCGAAGAGGTGATCCGATGACTGAGGGGCTGGGAAGTTTCGATGTCGACCCGACTCCGACAAAGGAGCGCCTCGCCGAGTTCTTCCGCGGCCTGGATGCCTTCGGCCTGGACGACGACCCAGCCCTGGCGCAGCGCGACGCCGAGAGGCGGGCGCGTGATGTGGGTGAACTCCTTTCCATGGTAGGGAAGCGGTGGCCAGCGGATCGGGAGTTCGTGGGTGGGTTCTTTCACCCCGAGGGATTCTTCTACCTGAACTTCAACGGCGAGGTCGTGCGCGACACCAACTCGGTCCGCGGCCCCAGCGCAATCGGGAGGTGGGTCCGATGACCGCCCGCGCGCGCCTCAAGGGCTTCACGCGAGGTCATGCCAAGGCCTGCCGGTGCGACTTCTGCGCGATCCTGCGGGCGCTGCCCGACCGCGCGCTGGTGCTCGCGATCACGCGAAAGACGACGGCCGGGCACGAGAAGGGATGCCCGTGCGTGCTGTGCGAGACGGAGCGACTGATGGAGGGTGAGCACGAGATATGGGAGGTGACACGATGAGCGAGAGATCATTCTACTTCCAGCGCGAGATGGACTGGCAGCGACGGCAGCAGCAGATGGCTCCGTCCCCGATTGGAGGACCCTGGCCAGGTCCCTTGCTGCCAGTCCCCGAGGTCTCGAAGGCCGCCTACGAGGAGGCGCTGGCAAAGGTCCGCGAGGCGCAGAAGGAGCGCGACATCGCCCGCGAGGAGTGCGAACGGCTGAAGGCCGAACTGGTTTGCGTCCGTGACGACGTGACGTATTGGCAGAAGGTTCAAGAGAGCACGATGACTGAGGCGAAGGCCGAGCGCGACAGCCTCACCCAAGAACTGAAGGAGTTCAGGCGCAACGGCTGGCACGAGGACTCCAAGGTCGCCGTGGTGCGTCTCAAGAGAGAGCTTGAAGAGGAACGCGCGCGTCACAGGGATTACGTTGAGCAGTTGGAGTCTGGCAAGGTCGTGTGCTACGGCGGAAGTAAAGGCTTTTTCTACGTGCAAAGAACAGGTCACCAACCTCAACCGAAGGAGAACCTCATGCGTCGACTGGCACGGACAACGTGGCGTTTCGTCATCATCCCTGGCCTCTTGCTCTCAAGCGCGGCGCACGTCGTGCCGCTCTCGAGCGTCTACGAGGCGGCCAAGTTCGAGAGCCGCGGCGCGTACCACGAGTTCCAGGTGTGCGCTCGGTGCAGCGCGAGCCGTGCCGCCGGCGCGGTGTGCCCGGCGTGCGGCAGCCGCGAGTCGTCGAGCCTCGTGGGACGCGAGGTGACGCGCGCGTTCCTGGGCGTCTGGCCGCGCGAGACTCGCTGGACGGCGGAAGGTGAGATTGCGAGGGAGGCGAAGTGAGCACCTCACCCAAAATCGTCTGCCTCTGCGGGTCCACGCGGTTCAAGCAGGAGTTCATCGACGCAACGCGGCCACGGCGGCGTCGAATCGCGCGACGTGTCAAATGGAAACACATCACAGATGTTGCCGCGCGGGGGGCGAAGTGATGCTCGTGCTCTCGCTCTTCCCGGGCGCGGATCTCCTGGGCCGAGCATTCCGCGAGGAAGGCTTCTGCGTGGTCAAGGGGCCCGACCTGATCTTCGGCGAGGACATTCGCGGCTGGTCGCCGCCGGGGGGAGTTTTTCACGGCGTGATCGGTGGCGTGCCTTGTCAGTTCTGGTCGGCTCTCGCGAACATTGTTCGCGCCAACGGCTACGAGCCACGGCATGGGGATCTCTTCCCTGAGTTTCAGCGTGTCGTCAGCGAGGCCGCGCCAGACTGGTTCTTGAGCGAGTGCGCCCCTGGCTCCCCAACGCCATGCGTGCGCGGCTACTCGGTAGTCTCGTTCCTCTGGAACAACGCCTGGCTCGGCGAGGAGCAGCGGCGGGTGCGTAGGTTTTCCTTCGGGGTGAAAGGCAAAGATCCCGTGGAGCTCCGCCAGTGGATGCCGCAGGCGGCGCTCGAGCTACCGAACGCTGCGCCGTGCGTGGCCAGTAGAGGCTCGGAGTGCATGGTGAAACTCGGAGGAAGCGGCAAGGTGAAATCTACGTACCAGAAACACACCGTCACGGGTAACAGCGGCGGTCGTCGCGCAACGGCGGACGCTAACGGCCGCTCTCGCGGTTGCCAGGGTGATTCGGATCACCAGAGGCTTGCGCCACGGAAGGGACGGCTCATCGGAGCGATCCGGCTCCAAGGTCTCGAGGAAGGCTTCCTTGACGACACGCCGTTCACGGCACAGGGGAAGCTCCAGGTCGTGGCAAACGGCGTCCCGCTGCCGCTCGGCCGCGCGGTGGCGAAGGCCGTGCGTGCCGCTTTCCAGGCCGCCGCCGAGGAGGGCGACCGTGGCACGACGTAGCGCCGTGGTGGAGTTCCTGGAGCGCGAGCTGGCCGTCGCAGAGGCCAAGCTGGAGCGCCACCACTTAAAGACTATGAACGCGTTCAGGTGGCATTCTCTCAAGGCGGACATGGAGGAGGAATTGTACGTAATCAATCGCCTGCTGCGCCGGGCCCGCAAGGCCCAGGCTGCGGGCGCGAAGGGAGCGAAGCGTGGATGAGAAGCTGAAAGAGCTGTGGGACTTCTGCGAGAACCAGCTTTTGGTGGACGAGGACAGGGCGCTCTTGGCCGAGTTGAAGCGAAGGTTCGAGGCCGCGCCGAAG
>Ga0137428_1000291_pt1 | contig 22161 bp, 20 predicted proteins | sample EasRivERMZT718_2_FD_102305 | JGI IMG/M metagenome (GOLD analysis project Ga0137428, IMG submission 102305) | Soil microbial communities from meander-bound floodplain in the East River, Colorado, USA - East River MetaG ERMZT718_2 | ecosystem: Environmental > Terrestrial > Soil > Floodplain ...
CCGCACAGTGACTTTGAATGACGAGTCCAAGCGGTCTGAGCTTGCGATGCAGGTCGCTCAAAAAACCGGTGACTCGGTAAACCATTGTGAAGAGTGCGTGCGCCTTTTACAGCGGTTGACGTCGGGCGCCGACGCCTCTTCTGATGACCTGGCCAAACTAAGGGAATGTTACCAACTTTCACCCTGGTGCTTTGTTGACGAAACGACTCCGACAGCTTTCACGGCCGAGGGCACTGCGATGGATTCCGCCAATGCCGATTTTTCTCTAAATGGTCTACGCACCACTGAAGCCAAAGAGAAAATTACTATTTGGCTTGAAGCAAAGGGCCTCGGCAAACGAACGATCAACTACAAGCTGCGCGACTGGCTCTTCAGCCGCCAGCGTTATTGGGGCGAACCCTTTCCAATCATCTGGAAGGGCGCCCATCACGAAGCCGTGCCGGAATCCGCGCTCCCGGTGTTGCCGCCGGACCTCACCGACTTCAAACCGACCGAGTCTGGCGAGCCTCCGCTTGCCCGGGCCAAGGATTGGGTGAATTTGCCCGATGGTTCGAAACGCGAAACCAATACCATGCCGCAATGGGCGGGCAGTTGCTGGTATTACCTTCGCTATCTGGATGCGCAAAATGACGCGGGGCTTTTCAGCCAACAGGCAGAGGGTTACTGGATGGGAATAGTGTCCGTTAAATCGTTAAATGGTGAAGAGGTGAAATCGCCCGATGCCGCGTCTTCCGATTTAACGTTTCAACGTTTCAACGTTTCAACGAATCCCGGCGTCGATCTTTACGTCGGCGGCACCGAACACGCCGTATTGCACCTCCTCTATGCGCGCTTTTGGCACAAGGTGCTCTATGATCTCGGCCACGTTTCAACCTCAGAACCGTTCTTCAAGCTGGTCAATCAGGGGATGATTCTCGGTGAAGACGGCCAAAAGATGTCGAAGGCGCGAGACAACGTGGTGAATCCGGATGACATGGTGGCAGCATTTGGAGCGGATGCCTTCCGCCTCTACGAGATGTTCATGGGCCCGCTGGAGATGGTCAAGCCATGGAGCACCAAAGGAGTCGAAGGCGTTTATCGTTTCCTTGGGCGTGTCTGGCGTTTGTTCGTGGATGAGAAGAGCGAGACCGACTTCGAGCAAAGCTTGACCACTCAGCCCGACAAAGGGGCGGAGCTTTTGCAGAAAATCCAGCTCCATCCGGCCATAAAAAAGGTGGACCCGACCTCTGCTCAATTAAAGGCACTTCACGCCTGTATCAAGAAAGTAACAGAGGACCTGGAAGGGATGCGTTTCAATACCGCCATTTCAGCGCTGATGGTTTTCGTCAACGAAGCGATGACCTGGGAGGCGCGGCCACAATCTGTTTTGCATGACTTCCTCATTCTGCTCCAGCCCTTCGCGCCGCATCTGGCGGAGGAATTGTTTGCAAAGCTGGAACAAGCTCAAACCGCAGATCGCGGCCCTCAAATTCCGCTGGCTTACGCGCCCTGGCCCAAATTCAATCCGGCCCTTTTGGTGGAGGAAACGTTGGAAATCGCAGTGCAGGTCAATGGAAAGCTACGCGACGTGATTGTGTTTCCCGCGTCAGCGACGCAGCAGGAAATCGAGGCGGCGGCGCTGGCGGCTGAGAAGGTGCAACCGTTCCTGGCAGGCAAGAGCGTCAAAAAAATCATCTTTGTGCCCAGGCGATTGGTCAATATTGCCGTCGCCTGATGTTTGCGTTAGAGTCATGACCGTGCGTTTGAGAAGCAGCCATCCATGTTTAACCTGACCAGGCAGCAACAAATGGTCATCTGCCTGGTGCTCCTCCTTCTTCTGACCGGCTGGGCAGTGAAGGCGTGGCGCAGCGCACATCCGCCGGCTCCGCCTCTGCGCTCCGGCAATGAGTAAGAACTATGCAAGCCCCCAATTTCGAAGAGACTCTGGAAAAAATCCTGCAATCGGACTCACGCTACCGGCGCCACGGCTATATCTTTGTCCGCGAGGCGCTGGATCATACCCAGAAGGTGCTGGAAAAGAACGGCAAGGATGAAGTCCGCCATGTGACCGGCCAGGAACTGTTGGAGGGCATCCGCACCTACGCGCTTCAGCAGTACGGTCCCATGGCACTGATGGTTCTCAACGAGTGGGGCGTGCGCACTTGCGCGGATTTCGGCGAAATTGTTTTTAACATGGTGGAGAGTCATCTGCTCGCGAAGACCGAGAAAGACAGCCGCGAAGACTTCAAGCAAGGCTATGACTTCGAAGAGGCGTTTCGGCGGCCCTTTCTGCCTTCCTCCAGACCGGCCAAGGCCTCGGAATTGGAGTCGCAGTCCACTGAGGTCTAGACGATTTGAAGCCGAACGGTGAAGCGCTTACTATCCAGTTTTTGGTTTAACCTATCCATTATGATTGCCAGTTTGATCTCCACGAGCCACGGCGAAACCAATACTTCTGTGATTCCGGCCATTCCACCGGGGGTGCGCTTAAGGACGTTGGATAACGGCCTCACACTCATAATTCGCGAGGACCACAGCGCGCCAGTCGTTTCCGCGCAAGCCTGGTGCAAAGCCGGGAGCATCGACGAAGGCAAATGGCTGGGCGCCGGTCTTTCGCACGTGCTCGAACACATGCTTTTCAAAGGCACGACCACGCGGGCGGCGGGCCGCATTGACCAGGAAGTGCAGGACGCCGGCGGGTACATGAATGCCTACACTTCGTTCGATCGCACCGTGTATTGGATTAACGTGCCCAATACCGGCGCCAAGGTCGCCATCGACATCCTTTGCGACATCGTGCAGAACGCCACGCTGCCGGCGGACGAAATGGTCAAGGAGAAGCAGGTCATCCTCCGCGAGATGGACATGAACCAGGACGATCCCGGCCAGCGTTCGGCGCGACGGTTGTTCGAGACAGCCTACACGAAAAGCCCGTATCGCTGCACCATCATTGGCTATCCGGACATCTACAACGAAGTGCAGCGCGAGGATGTGTTGGCCTACTACAGGGAAAAATATGCGCCGAACAATTTGTTCTTCGTGGTGGTAGGCGATGCCCGTGCGCAGGAAGTGGAGGAGCAGATTCGGGCCGCGTTTGCCAAGGCCAAAGCGAAACCGCTTCCACCCGCCGTTCTGCCCGAGGAACCCAGGCAGGTGGCTGCGCGTGAAGTGATCGAGGAAGCACCCATCGAGATGGCTCACTTCCATTTTAGTTGGCACATCCCCGACTTGCGCCATCCCGATGTGCCCTTGCTCGATGTGCTGGCCGCGTTGCTTGGTGGCGGACGCAGTTCACGGCTCTACCAGCAGGTTCGTGAAAAGAAAGGCCTGGTAAACTCGGTCGATGCCTGGACTTACAGCCCGGGCAATCCCGGTCTGTTCGGCATGAGCGCGGTTGTCGAGGCGGATAAATTCAATGCAGCGCGCGAGGCCATGCTCGCTGAAGTCGAGCGCATGCAGAACACACCGGTGACCGCCGAGGAACTGATGAAGGCCGTCAAGCAATTCACCGCCGGGACACTGGCCAGCAAAAAGACCATGCAAGGACAGGCGCAGGACCTTGGCGGCAGTTGGATGGCGGCGAATGACTTGAATTTTTCGGCACGTTACCTGGAAGCGGTCAAACGAGCCACTCCTGCCGATCTGCAGCGGGTTGCCCGCGAGCACCTGACAGTGGAAAACCGGACTCTTTACGCCTTGCTGCCCAGCGGCACCGTCCCCAAGTCGAGCGAAGCCGCGGATCCGTTTACGGACAAGGCCATCCAGAAATTTGAATTTGCCAACGGCTTGCGGCTGCTCGTGAAGGAGGACCACCGACTGCCCTTTGTGGAATTCCGCGTTGTCTTCAAAGGCGGCGTCCTGGCGGAAACGGCGGCTAACAATGGCGTCGGCTTGCTCATGGCCAAGACCCTCTTGAAGGGCACTCCCACGCGCAGCGGAGAAGACATCGCGCGCGAAATTGAATCGCTGGGCGGGAGCATCGAAACTTACGGCGGCAATAATTCCTTTGGCGTCAATGCCGAAGTGTTGAGCAACGACTTTGCGGCCGGGTTGGATTTGGTGGCGGATGTGACTTTGCGATCCACCTTCCCAAAAGACGCCTTCGAGCGCGAGCGCCAGATTCAATTGGCCAACATCAAAGCGCAGAAGGATGAACTGCTGCCCTCGGCCAGCCGGTTGATGCGGCGGGGCCTCTTCGGTGACGTTGGCTACGGCCTGCACACCAACGGCACCGAAACAAGCGTGCAGCAGTTGCGGGTGGACGACGTGAAAACGTTCTATCAGGCCGTAGCGGTCCCAAACAATTGCGTCATCGCTGTGTTTGGCGACGTGAACGCTGAAAATGTGCGAGCCGCGGTCGAAAAACATTTTGGCGCATGGAAAGGAGCAGGCGACCCGCTCAAAGATCTTGCAAAAACCGGACCGCCCAAGGAGCTGAAACGGATCGTCGAGACCCGCGACAAAAAGCAGGCTGTGATGGTGATCGGCTTTGCCGGCGCTTCATTGTACGAGGATGATCGCTACGCTTTGGAGTTGGTGCAGGAGGCCTGCAGCGATTTGGGCTCGCGCTTGTTCATGCGCATCCGCGAAAAGCTTGGCCTGGCCTATTATGTCGGAGCACAAAACTTCTTAGGGTTGGTTCCAGGTTATTTCGCCTTTTACGTCGGCACCGAGCCGGAAAACGTCGCGCTGGTAGAAGCCGAGATGCTGCGCGAGGCGGAGGCACTCCGAACAGAAGGATTGACCGCCGAAGAATTAAAACGCGCGAAAGCCAAGGTTATCGGTCAGAAGAAGATTGCCCGACAGGATCTGGGCGGGTTGGCCCTCACGACAGCTCTCGATGAACTCTACGGCCTTGGTTATGCCAACATCGACCAGGAGGACGCCAAGTACGAAGCGGTCACGTTGGAGCAAATCAAGGCGACGGCGGGCAAGTATCTGAAGGAAGACGCATCGGTCATAGCGGTCATAAAGCCCCATGCACCGTAGGTCCTCTTTGGCGGGTATAGATCGGTGTGAGTCGATAAATCCTTGTCTGGGCTGAGTGAGATCCTATCAACGAAGGTTTAAATAAGGTCCATTTGGATGATGTTTCACAACCCGCGCAGGGAATTCGTTCTTGAACCCGGCTTCTGCTTACGGTTTATTCTCCTGCGCCAGGGCCCATGGAATGTGGACTTACAAACCCCGCCAGGGCCGGAAGGCAGCAACGGTAGTCTGCTCTGCATCCGCCGTGGTCACCCTGGCATTTTCCATTTTAGATTTTGAATTTTAGATTTGCGATCGATGAGATGTCAGCGGCACTTAAAACACCAAATACTGAACGCGGGTTGCGTTCCGCCATCTAAGATGTAACTCGTAAAACCAAACGTGTAAATCAGCATGGCATATCAAGTCATAGCGCGAAAGTATCGGCCGCAGCACTTCGACCATGTGGTGGGGCAGGAGCACGTCACGCAAACGCTGGCCAACGCCATCGAACAGAATCGCATCGCGCACGCTTATCTCTTCTGCGGGCCGCGCGGCACCGGCAAAACGACCATCGCGCGCATTTTCGCCAAATGCCTGAACTGCACTGGAGGACCGAAGGTGGATTTCCAGGATGACGATCCTCGCTGCCAGGAAATCACCGAAGGCCGTTCGCTCGACGTGCTTGAAATCGACGGCGCGAGCAACCGCGGTATCGAAGAAATCCGTGAGTTGCGCGAGACGGTCAAGTACGTGCCGGCCACGTCAAAGTTCAAGATTTATATCATCGATGAAGTGCACATGCTCACAAAGGAAGCGTTCAATGCGCTTTTGAAAACCCTGGAAGAGCCGCCGGAGCACGTGAAATTCATGTTTGCGACCACGGAGCCGGAGAAGGTGCTTCCCACGATCCTGTCTCGTTGCCAGCGGTTCGATCTGCGGCGTATCCCCGTCGCGCTGATCGTCAAGCACCTCCGCGAAATCGCCGAGAAGGAAAAGGTCCAGATTGATGAGGCCGCCCTTTATGCCATCGCTCGCGGCGCGGAAGGCGCCATGAGGGACGCCGAATCGGCTTTGGACCAACTGATCAGCTTTTGCGGCGATCAGATCGTTGAGAGCGATGTTCTCTCCATGTTCGGCCTTGCGGCGCAAGGGCAGCTCTTGTCCCTGGCCCTGGGCGTGCTCAAAGGTGATGCCGAGCGGGTTTTGAGGGATCTCAACGATTTAGCGCAACACGGCAAAGACCTCAGTCGCCTGCTTGCGGATCTGCTCAATCATTTCCGTAACCTGCTCATTTACCAGGTCTCGAAAGGCGATTGGAAACTGTTGGAAGTGTCGGAAGCAGAGAAAGAGAGCATCACGGCACAGGCGGAGCAGATCGGCGCTGACGCCCTCACGCGAATCATGGAAGTGTTGACGGATTGTGAAGGCGGATTGCGCAACGCAGCTTCCAAGAAGATCTTTGTCGAGGTGGCGCTGCTCAGGGCCATTCAGGCGCGCGATGCGGTGAGCATTGATGCGGTGTTGCAACAATTGACACAATTGCAGGCGAAGGCCGGCGGATCTGCCCCCGCCAGTGCCGCGACCAAAGCCATCGGGAAATCGCCACCCGCTGAGCCGATCAAAACCTCAGCCCACGTCGGGACTTTTAGCCCGGAGCCATTGACCGTGAGCGCCCGGACGGAACCTTTAACCGCCGCGGCAGGTGACGAAGCGCTCGATCAGCTCTGGAAGAACATTCTGGAGGTGGTGGGCCGGGCCAGCGCGTTTACTCGAAGCTATCTGCTGGAAGCTCATCCCGTTGCCGTTGCGAACAATGTTTTCACGATCGGATTCGATCCGGAGTTTGCGGACCAGATGGAGTTGGTCAACAACTCAAAGACCCACACCCTGCTTCAGACCAAATTTCAGGAGCTTGGACATCCGAACATCCAAATCAAATTCATCAAGGCGGAAGCGCCGGCGCCCGCCAATACGCCCGTGCCTGTGGCTCAATCTACAACCGTCGCGGCCGCTCCATCGGATTCGGCGGCGACCCAAGCCGCCGTCTCTCAACCCAAATGCAGCCAGGCGGAAAGAGTCAGCGCCGAGGATTTCAAGAACGATCCGCTCATTCAGAAGGCATTGGAAATATTCAAAGGGCAAATTGTCGAAGTCCGTGTTTAAACTGAAATCCCCAATCCCATTGGTTTATGTCGAGTATTGGTAAACTCATGAAGCAGGCTGCGCGCATGCAGCAAGAGATGGAAAAAGTGCAAACAGAGCTGGCCAATCGCACTGTCGAAGCCACCAGCGGAGGCGGCGCCGTGAAAGTCACTGCCAAGTGTGACGGCAGCATCATTGCCATCAAGATCGATCCTCAGGCTCTTAACCCGGCCGATGCAAGTTTGCTGGAGGACATGATCCTGACGGCCACCAACCAGGCCCTTTCCCAGGCTCGTGACATTTCCAACAACGAAATGGGCAAGCTGACCTCCGGATTGAGTATTCCCGGGCTGACTTGAACGAAGGACGTCCGTTCTGGCCTTCGGCATTCCATTCCGCTAGATTCCTCTTGTGCCGTCTTTGCCCGAACCGATCCTGGAATTGCTGGCTGCCTTGAATAAGCTGCCGGGTGTCGGCCCACGCTCGGCCGAACGGATTGCCTTGCACCTGGTGCAAACGGATTCGGGCGTAGCGCGCCAACTGGCCCAAGCCATTCTCCAGGGCCGGGAACGCATTTGCAACTGTCTCAATTGCGGCGCATTGACGGAAGAGACTCCCTGCTCGATTTGCACGGACCCGCGTCGTGATGCTGCTGTGGTTTGCGTCGTCGAACGGCCCGTGGATATCATCTGCATCGAAAAAGCCGGCAGCTTTCGAGGCAAGTTTCATGTGCTGGGTGGAAGGATCTCGCCGCTGAACGGAATCGAACCGGAGGATCTGCGGATCGCCGAATTGGAGCATCGGCTGTCGGTTGAGCCTGTCCAGGAGGTCGTCCTTGCGCTTCCAACGGACGTCGAAGGTGACGCCACCAGCTTTTATCTGGCCAAACGATTGGCGGCGAAAGGAGTGAAGCTGACTCGCATTGCCTATGGTTTGCCCGCCGGCAGCGCGCTGGAATTTGCCGATGAACTCACTCTCAGTCGCGCTTTGGAGGGGCGACGGGAAATGACGGACGCATAAGGGGCCGCATGATTCCTTCGGTGGTTGTTTTCGATTTAGGGAAGGTGCTGGTCGATTTCGATTACAACATTGCCGCTGGCAAGATTGCCGCTCGCGGCCGAATTGGCCCGCAGGCGGTGAGGGACCTGATCGATCATTCTCCTCTGCTGTTCAGCTACGAGACGGGCAGGATCACCAAAAACCAATTCTTTGCCGAGGTATGCGCCGCCACCGGCTTTCGTGGCGAGCTCGAAGAGTTCGGCCGGTATTTCAGCGATATCTTCGCGCCCATTGAAGCCATGGTCGAACTACACGCGCAGTTGCGCAGACGGGGCGTTTCGACGTTTGTTTTTTCAAACACTAATGAACTCGCAGTGGACCATATTCGGCGCAGCTTTTCCTTCTTTGGAAACTTTGATGGCTACATCTTTTCGTACGAACACGGGGCGATGAAGCCCGAACAACGAATTTACGAGGTCGTGGAGCGGGTGACGGGAAGGTCAGGAAAGCAAATCCTCTACTTGGACGACCGTTTGGAAAATGCCGAAGCTGGCGTCATCCGGGGATGGCAGGTGATCCGGCACGAAACGCCGGAGAAGTCCAAAGCCGTGCTGGAACAGCTCCATTTGCTGGGCGGAGAAAAAGCTTCGACGTAAAACGCCCCATTTCCTGCCGCCATCAGAACGACGCCTTCAACGAGGATTTGAGCAGCGTATCGATCGAGCGATCGATATCGCCCAGGGTAATGAGCCTCTCGCCCAGATCGTTCAAGGCCAGCCGCGTGGTCTGGAAGCGCTCCGCAAGGGTATCGAAGATGCCGGCCAAATCATACTTGCGCGCGAGCCGATGATCGCTGGCGACGCGGTAATTGGCACGGCCCAACTCCTCGTAGTATCTCAGGTCCGGAAACCCCCGTCTCTCCGCCCGGATGCGGATGTGGTCGGGAAAGATTCCCGACAAGAAAAGCGAATGATTGCCGATGTGAGCGCGGATGTAGAAACGGGTCGTGTCATCCGCGGTCTGCAATGCGGCCAGCATATCCACAAAGTAATCCAATGGCCTGGCTTCACCTTTCACAACGCAGCGCGTGCTTTGAATGTGGGAGAATTGAGCCAGCACTTCAGCCACGTAATCGGCGACCGCCCGTTCTATGATGCCGGAACGCCGGAAAACCTGCCGGACCAGAATGTAGAAATAGAAATGCGTGGAGATGCGCAAACAACTGCGATGTTCCAAAACCGCGCGAAAGAGCGATTCATCATCCAGGATAGCATCGCGGCTCTCCTCGTCGGCCAGGAGCTTGATGAGGCACTCGGTCGTATTAACTTTGGGCCGCAGCACGCTGAGGATGAATTCGATGTCCTCAGCAGTGAACTGGACCCGGCAATTTGGCTGTATCACATTCATCACTGCCTATGGTTCAATTCATCGGCATCACATGGAATTGCATTACAACATAAGCCAGGATGGGTTTCTGCCAAATCGCGTCACCGGGGTGGTTTCCCGAATGCAGCGGTAGGTATTTATTTCGAAGACAAGGGGAAACAGGATAAAACTCCTTACATGTTCAGTCGGTATCGGCATACAACGCGCAGCTCTTGGCCGAAGCCAATTTATGTGTAAATGCAAAGCCTTTGCCGGTCAAGCATCAGTGTCGAGGTATGGGACACACTGCGGGTTGCTCGACACCTGCCATACAGTACACTCCTCACAGTGGAATCTGAAAACGACATCATTCCAACTCGCTCCAAACGCCAGGCCATGGATTGGAGTCTGGTCTTGTTGAGCCAGGGAATCGAAACGACCATCCAACGCGCGGACAAGGACCACGGCTGGCAATTGGTCGTAACGCCCCTCGAGTACACCCGCGCGCTTGAATCCATTCGCCAATATCAGACGGAAAATCGTGCCGACCTCTGGCGCCGATATCTCCCGGGGAGTGGGTTGATCTTCGATTGGCGGAGCGCCGTATGGTTTCTCCTGCTCACGATACTTTTCGCCATGAGTGAAATCCGTTTTGGTGTTCTGAAGACAGCGGGCAGCATGGACAACCAGGCGGTTTGGGCCGGTGAATGGTGGCGGCTTTTTACGGCGACAATGCTGCACGCGGACATCCCTCACCTGGCCGCCAATATGACCGCAGGAGTTCTTCTGTTGGGGCTGGCGATGGGAAGTTTCGGTGCTGGCTTCGGCGTTTTGGGGTCCTACCTTGCGGGCGTGGGAGGAAATGTGGCAGGGCTGCTCCTTTATCCTGGATCGCATCATGGGTTGGGCGCCTCTGGCATGGTGATGGGAGCGCTGGGTTTGCTGACAGCGCAGTCTCTGGCAGCGCTTCGCGGCGGTGCTTCAGCGAGACAAGTTGTCGTGCGCGGATTCATGGGCGGCCTTCTATTATTGGTGTTGTGGGGACTGAATCCCGCGACAGACGTAATTGCTCATGTGGCGGGTTTTCTCACGGGCATCCTGTTGGGCGGATTATTCGCCTTGCTCCCGGCAAAGGTGATTCAAAGCAAATCGGCCAATAGAACGGCAGCTCTGGTGTGTGCGGGCTTGGTGATATGGACGTGGTGGCTGGCCCTGTTTTGAGGCAGCTGCCGCCTGCGGCATTAAGCGAACTGAAAGGCGAGCACCAGTGATTTCGATGCTGCTGCGCGATCGCCGCCATCAATCAGATTCGGAAACCGGTTCGTACGGTTCCACGATTACTTTGCCCAGAACATTGCGAGAGCCGAGGTGCGCAAACGCCGCCGGTGTTTCCATCAGTGGATAGGTGGAGTCGATCACGGGCTTCAGTTTTCCAGCCGCGGCCCATTCCAACGTGGCTCTCAGATCAGCGCTGTTGCGGCCATAGCTTCCAATCAAGCGATGTTGCTTCACAAAGAAAGGCCAGAGATTCAGTTGAAACTCGCGCCCGGCAGTGGCGCCGCAGGTCACGATGGTGCCACCACGCGCGAGACAATTGAATGATTGTCGCAATACTTCGCCACCAACATGTTCCACGACCAAATCAACGCCGCGCTTGTTGGTAATCTTGCGGACCTCCTCCGGCCAGTTGGAATCGCTGGCATTCAGCACAGAATCCGCGCCAAGATATTTGGCCAGAGCGCGCTTGGCCTCGGTGGAACCCGTGCTGATTACGCGCGCGCCCAGTTGTTTGGCGATTTGGACCGCAGCGGAACCGACGCCGCTGGCTCCCGCAATGACCAGAACCCAATCGCCCGTGCGCACCTGAGCCCGATTCGTGAGCATGTGCATGGCGGTGCTGCCCGCCAAGGTCAGCGCGGCGGAGGTTTCGAATTCAACCTGGTCGGGCAATCGCACCAACGCGCGTGCCGGCACCGCGACTTTTTCTGCGAACCCGCCATCGCGTTGCACGCCGAGGATCACGTTGTTAATGCACATCGATTCGTCGCCGCGCTGGCAGTACTCGCATTGGCCGCAGAAGAGATTGGACTGAACGGCAACGCGATCGCCCGATTGCCAACCGGCAACATTCGGGCCCAAAGTCAAAATGCGTCCGGCAATTTCGCATCCCGGCGTGCGAGGCAGCTCCATGGGCATGGGAAGTCCGCCTTTCTCCAGCCACAAGTCGAGATGGTTCAGTCCGCAGGCTTGGACCTGGACGATCACTTCGCCTGCTGCCGGCTGCGGATCGGGTAACTCGCGAAGTTCAAATTTCCCGGGTGTGCCGTGAGCGATCAATTGAACGGCTTTCATGACGCTCATTGAACACCTGCGAACGGGATTTGGACAAGGTGTAAGCGTAAGCGTGCTGCCTCTTCTACTTTGGCTCGACACTGCTCTTTGCCTTTCGGATGATAGAGGCATGCGCGCGCCAATTCCTTTCCGGCCCATTGCGCTCATGCTCCTTTGCCTTGGCTCTGCGTGCGCAGCCCAAGAGTCCGCCCCGCTTTTCGGAACCAAGCTGCTCACCGTAGAGGGTGATCTCTCGGCCAGGATGGTGGCTGGTATCGATGCCTTTCTGATGCGGGAAATCGAACGATCGGTGGAAACACGCCCGAAGTTGTGGCAACGGGATTTTTCGTCGCGTGAAGCTTATGAAAAGTCCGTGCAGCCTAATCGGGAGCGGTTTCGAACATATGTCGGTGCTGTGGACGCGCGATTGCCGGTGACGGCGTTGGAGTACGTGGGCAGTTCAACGACTCCTGCATTGATAGCTGAGACGGCAAGTTACAACGTTTATGCGATACGCTGGCCCGTGTTTGAGAAGGTATTTGGCGAGGGCCTGTTGCTTGAACCCAAGACTGAACCGGTCGCATGCGTGGTTGCGATACCCGACGCCGATCAAACGCCCGAAATGCTGGCGGGCCTTACCGCAGGCGTTTCGCCGGACGCGCAGTTCGCCCGGCGGCTGGCTGAAAGCGGGTGTCGCGTAATTGTGCCGGTATTGATCGACCGTGACGATACGTGGTCGGGCAATCCTGCTCTGAAGCGCTTTACGAATCAGCCACACCGCGAATGGATTTATCGACAGGCTTTCGAAATGGGCCGACATATCATCGGATATGAAGTGCAGAAGGTTTTGGCAGGGGTGGACTGGCTGGCGCAGGAGCCTGTTCAAAGTCCAAGCTCCAATGGCCAAAGGCCCAAAATCGGCGTGGCCGGATATGGCGAGGGAGCCTTAATCGCGTTTTATTCGGCGGCGTTGGACACGCGCATTGATGCGGCCCTGGTGAGTGGTTACTTCAATTCCCGCCAGCGGATTTGGGAGGAGCCGATTTATCGGAATGTCTTTGGACTGCTGGACGAGTTTGGCGATGCGGAAATCGCCACCCTCATCGCGCCACGTAACCTGATTGTCGAACATAGCGAATCGCCAAAGATCGACGGCCCTCCGAACGCTCGGGAAGGGCGGAGTGGCGCGGCGCCCGGCAAGATCCTGACCCCGGACTTCAATGCCGTTGAAATGGAGGTCGCGCGCGTCAAATCCCTGATCGGCGCTATGACCAACCATGTTCGGCTGGTGCATGGTAACGAAGGAATGGCTGTCGGGCCCGCCTCGGAGCGGGGGTTGACTTTTTTCCTGCGAAGTCTCGGCTTGGAGAAGGTGAAGCCGCCAGAGAAGGCGCCGTTGGATGCGCGCAAGGCATTCGATTCGGGTGAGCGGCAAAAACGCCAGATCGATCAACTTGTCGAGCACACGCAAAGGCTGCTGCACCTTTCGGAGCGGGTGCGGGATGATCGGATCTGGAAAACGCTACGGACGAATTCTCTTGGAGAATACCGAGCTGCTACCGAGCGATACCAGAGGATGCTTTGGAAAGATGTCATCGGCCGTTTTCCCGCAGTTCCGCCGACTACGAGCCCGCTGTCTCGACAGATTCATGACAAGGCGAATTGGAGGGGTTACGATATCGTGTTGGATGTGTTTCCAGACGTCTTTGCCTGGGGCGTGCTGCTCCTGCCTAAGGATCTCAAACCGGGCGAACGTCGGCCCGTTATCGTTTGCCAGCACGGATTGGAAGGCCTGCCAGTCGACACGATCACTGACGATCCTAAAGCCAGTGGCTATGGAGCTTACAAAGCCTTTTCTGCGCGATTGGCCGAGCGCGGCTTTGTCGTGTTCGCACCTCACAATCCTTATCGCGGCCGTGACAGCTTTCGGGTGCTGCAGCGAAAAGCTAATCCACTGAAGAAATCGCTCTTCTCGATTATCCTCGCGCAGCATGAGCGTATTCTGGACTGGTTGTCGGAGCAGCCCTTTGTGGATCCGGCACGGATCGGATTCTACGGGCTTTCTTACGGCGGCAAGACGGCCATGCGCGTTCCATCGCTGCTGGATCGATACGCGCTGTCGATTTGCTCGGCGGACTTCAACGAATGGATTAAGAAAAATGTCACCGTGGATTCCGGTTACAGCTATATGTTCACGGGCGAGTATGAAATGCCGGAGTTCGATCTTGGCCATACCTTCAACTATGCCGAGATGGCGGCGCTGATCGCCCCGCGGCCCTTCATGGTGGAACGAGGTCATGACGATGGAGTGGCTCCGGATGAGTGGGTCGCTTACGAATATGCCAAAGTGCGGCGGCTCTACGCGAAGCTCGGTATTCCCGAGCGAACGGAGATAGAATTCTTCAACGGCCCCCATACGATCCACGGTGTGGACACATTCCGATTCTTGCACAAACATTTGAGCTGGCCGGAGCCGAGGTAGCGCTGCGAAAAGACACGGATGAACCCAAAGCGAATTGAGGTTGTCGAAGGCGACATCACCAGACAGCAAGTTGACGCCATCGTGAATGCGGCTAATGTCACACTGCTTGGCGGAGGGGGCGTGGATGGCGCCATCCATCGCGCGGCGGGTCCTCAACTCCTGGAGGAGTGCCGCAAGCTGAATGGTTGCCCGACCGGCGAAGCGAAAATCACCAGGGGCCACCATCTTCCCGCCAGGTGGGTCATTCACACCGTGGGCCCCGTCTGGCGTGACGGCCAACATCATGAAGATGACTTTTTGACGAACTGCTACCGGAATTCGCTGGCCCTGGCGGAAAAGCACGGCATCTGCACCCTCGCCTTTCCCGCCATCAGCACCGGCGCGTATGGATTTCCATTGGAACGTGCCGTGAAAATCGCCGTGCGGGAAGCGAGGACTTTTCTGGAAGAGAGTAAAACGGTTAAAAAAGTGATCTTTGTTTGCTTCGGAACGGCAGCTTACGAAGCCTATCTCAGCGAAGTGAAGCCGACTGGCCAGTAGGCCGTTTGCCGTCTCTTATTGAGGTTTGGCAAAGAAATCTGTTTTCCTGGCTTCCATGGACGGTCCCCAGATCTTGATGTTGTCCACCATCCCGGTGTCATCAAAGGAACCGAAGCCGATGTAGCCTGAGCGAAAGGTTTTGTCCTCTGCCGTCATGATCGGCTTCTCCATATCATCGAAATAAACCTTGATGCTGCCGTCGGATATTCGGCGCTCCAGACGCACTCTGTGCCAGACGCCCAACCCCCAGTTGACTCCTTGCGTGGTTTCCTTCGCAATGTTGGTACGGGGCGCGTTGTTCACGACAAAGATGTTGTGCGCGTTTTTGTCCGCAGCCGTGGCAATGTGCGTGTAGTAAAAGTTCGTCGGCGACTGGAATCCATAGAACACGCACATGTCGCGGTGGCCGTACTCTCGCCCGGTCTGAATGAAGTCCGCTTCCAGGATGAAATCGCCAAACACCTTGTCCGCGATGAGCGCGATGTTAACCGGCGAGCGCACGCGGGGTTTGTATTCGCTTTGTCTTATCAGCTCTAACGCGACTTGAGCGTTCGTCGCGCAAAGTTTCCAGGCTTTTGGATCCGTCATGACGAACTCCTCAATGGCGTTCGGCTTGTCAAACTTCTGTTCGTAAAGAAGCTTGTAGCCTTTGGGAAGCCCGACCACTTCCGATTCGAATTTGAGCGCGCCAAGCTCTCTTGGCTTCGGCGAGTTATCTTGAAATGCTCCGCCCGGCTTTTTCTCGGCGGCCATGACGGTCCAAACGGCAGCCAACAGACAGAGAACGATGCTAATGCCGAAGCCCATGATGTGCCTCACCGCTTTCAGACCCTTTCGGGAACCACGAACGGCTTTCGATACTCGCGCGTCAACAGCGCGTCGGCCTCCGTGTTGCCGATGAATTTCTCCGTTTTTGGATCCATTTTCAGCGCCGGACCGATGGTGGCTTTCGTCGCGTTCAGATCCACACCGTTGGCAGTCAAGTGTTGTTCCATGCGCTCGAATGCTTCCAGCGCGCGGTCGTCATTTTGAAGCTCCTGGCGAATTTCGCGGGTCGAAGCGGTCTTGCCCAATCGATAGGAAATATTGCCCGTGTGACAAAGCGCGCTGGACAGATGGCCTTCCCAAATATCCGCGCGCAAATCGGTGTATTTGCGGCTGCGCACCGCGTCGATGAAGTTCTGAAAATGGTTTGACGAGCCGCTCCAGGATTTGATCTCTTGGCCTTTCTTGTCGAAAGCGGTGGCTGCGGTGTAGCTGGGCACGAGCACGTAACCATCTTCACATTCGATCACGACGGCCACGCTGGCCTTGATTTCTTTCACCTCGCCGTCCTTGTCCTTGACTTTCCAGGCGCCGGTTTTGGGATGCTTGAAACTGTCCATGTTCTTCGCGCCGGTCCCTTCCGGCAGGCCGCGCACCTCGAAAATCAGGGGCGCTCCTGGATAATCATGATAAACGATCTGAGTGTTCGGAGTTTCACCGTCATCCACGTAACCCAGGCGTCCACCGACGCTGAACACGCGTGGCGACAGGTGGTCCACACCGAGAAACCAGCGGGCGATGTCCATCTGGTGAATCCCTTGGTTACCCAAATCGCCGCTACCGTAATCCCAAAACCAATGCCAGTCGTAATGAATGGTGCCAAACTCGGGGTTTTTGGAGTTGCGCCGCGGCGGAACCAGCGGCGCGGGGCCGATCCAAAGATCGTAGTCCACTTGGTCCGGGACTTTTTGCGGGCCCTCGCTTTCGCCGATGCTCGGACGCGGCTTATAGCACAGGCCATGCACGGCCAGAATCTTGCCGATGTTGCCAGCCCGCACCCATGCGACAGCTTCCTTTATGCCGCGGCTGGAACGGCTTTGCGTGCCTGCTTGCACGATGCGATCATACTTGCGCGCGGCCTCCACGATCTTGCGGCCCTCCCAAACGTTATGCGACACGGGCTTTTCCAGATACACGTCCTTGCCGGCCTGAATCGCCCAAATGGCTGCCAACGCGTGCCAATGGTTCGGCGTGGCGATGCCGATGACGTCCACGTTTTTGCTTTCGAGCAACTTGCGAACATCTGTGTAGGTTTCGACATTGACGCCCTTGTCCTTCCATCTCTTTTCCTCCCGTCCTAAAACGTTGCGGTCCACGTCGCACAATCCGGTGAGGCGAACGCCTTTCAGGCCGCTGAAGCCACTAATGTGGCTCTCCCCGCGGCCTCTGAAACCGACCACGGCAGCGCGGATTTCGTCGCTAGGGCTGATCTCTTGCGTGAAAGATGGAAAAGGCACCGAGGACGCAGCAGCCGTCAGAACGGCGCTCTTAAGGAAACCGCGACGAGTGATCGTTTTCATAATTGAGAGTTTGGGCTATGTGTTGACGCAATGGAGCGATTGTTTATTTAGGGAAATACGGAGTGAAGCGATGCAGTATTGGAAGTCATGCCGTCAATGGAGTAGCCGCTTTCAACCTCGATCGGTCCAACCCCCTTTTCTCCGTTCATGCAGCGACCCTATCATTTTATTTTTTGCTCTGCGTATTGCGTATATTGCTCGGCAACTTTGCCCTGTCGTTCATCACCTTCGTGAAGGTAGAAGCGATAGCGGAAAGTGACGCTCTTGCCCGCCGGAACAGTCAGATTCCCGGCGCCGGCGGGCTTCTTCTCAAAATCATGGACGCCGAATGGATTGGCAGCGAACAAACCGTAATCGCGCACATGCCACCATGTGGGGTGCTTGGGGTTCTGCGGGTGATCGAAGATGGCGATGCCAAGAATCTTTCCTTCAACGGGTCCATGATAATCACACCACTCCGCGCGCTTGCCCCAGGTTTCGGCATCACGCACGCCGGTGCTCTGGACGATGTGTCCGGTTGGTTTGTCCGTATTAAGTTTGTTTGGCTTCAGTCGCATCGTTTCTACCACGCGCACAGCCATGGTGCCTTCCTTCGTGTCGCCCAGGACGACTTCCTTTTCGCCGGCGTGCAACGTGATATCGAAATCAAAGAGGCGCTCATTAGCCGGGCGCGCGTAAACACGAAAGGTCAGTTCGTCCGTGCAAACGACCGAACCGTCCGGAGCAACCCATTTATTCCTGGAGCGGATGACGCCGGATTCGGCGCCGGATTTCACTTCGAGGAGTTTATCATGCACAATTTTCCCGGCTCTGGCTGTCTCTGCCCAGAAATCGACGCCATTGACCGCGCCATGTGAATACCAGAGCGAGCGATGGTGCGGATGGTCGTGGTCTTCGCCTTCTGAATCGCGTTGCATCGGATAGTTGCGCGTCAGGGGAAGCTGGTGAGGTCCAATGAGCGGGTAAAAGTAAACATGGGGGGCGCCCTTGAAGTGATACTCGGTGAAGAGTTCGCCGTTGATTTCCACGCGGACCTTGTTCTCCAGTTCCGTGATTTTGACCCCTTCAGCTTTGCCCTCAGCGCCGACCAGGGAAGCTGCGGTAGTCGTGCAGAAAATCAGACCTGTAATCAACGCAAGCCACTTTTGGGTCATGGGCTAACCGTATTCGGCTGAGGTTAAGAGGGTCAAATCGAAAATCCTGCAATCGATGTCTGATATTCATCGGGCACGTTTTAAGCCTGCAAATAAATCCTTGCTTTCTTCCCGTTAACTTATCTACAGTCAGGCGTTCCAGAAAAACGAACAACCCTGTTGTACCTATGAATGCATTGCTCTTCTTCGTGGATCTGTTACGCAATCGGCTCAGTCGACACTCCTCGACAAAAATGGTCTTTTTCACCGTATTTGCAGTTGCTCTGGCGTTGGAGGCGCGGGCTGCCAACATCCCCTTCGATCTTTTCGGCAGGGCGGGCAGCGGATTATTGAGCGGGAACGAGATCCACGCCATCACCGGAAGTCCCGGCAGCGGCGGCGAACTTGGGGGCATCATATTCAACGATTCAACCTTAGTGCTTTCGATCCATGTCGGTTGGGGCAGTGCCAACGGGTTCGTGAACCTGACAGGTAACACGACCCTCGGTCATTTGCACGGCCCAACCGCCTCTGGCGGCACGGCTGCTTTCAATGAACCCGGTAACGTCAAATATACGCTGCATACGCTTCCTGAATGGAACAACAGCGCAAGCGCGGGTGGGTACAACGGGAGCATTAACATTCTTGCCGGAGATGTGCAGGCCTTACTTGACGGGCGGTTTTACTTCAACGCGCACACCGGCTTGAACCCTATGGGTGAAATCCGAGGCCAATTGGTGATGGTGCCGGAGCCTTCCACGTGGACGTTGCTTGTGCTGGGCGCGGGCGGGTTGCTTTGCTGGAGGCAGCGCCGAAAAAACTGACGGACGGCCCAAGTCTTCTTTATTCTGCTTAACATGACCAAACGCAAGCATCAACCGCTTGCGTTTTTTTGGTCAGCCCGAATTAAGCAGCTTTGCCCCCAAACCAGGACTTCATAAGCGATTTGGACTCCACCTGGCCCTGACGGACCTTCAGTTGCCCAAGTATGGATTGCAGGCCGATAAAGAGTTTATGCCACTGGTTCTCCACGCTGCGCAGCGCATTGTCACTCATTTCGCTGAGAAACCGAATGGAAGGGCCGGAGGCGATCAAGGAATGGACATCCTCGCGGCTGACCGGACCACAATCGATGGAGCAAAGAATCAGCTCCAGCTCCTGCGTAATGACGCTTTTGATTTCCAGGAATTGGTTCTCATCCTCGGGCGTGAACTTCTTGCTGCGCGCCATGGTCATGAAGGTGTTGAATTGCTTCCAGCACTCCAGATAGCTCTCCATCCGGAGGATAAGTTGTTCGACATTGTTCTTGCTCATAAATGGCGGCTGTTAGTGGGTGATCGTTTCAGGTTTTGGTTGAAGGCTTGCGGCACGAGGAAAATGATAGCCCCACCCCGAAGCTCGCGAGCCAGGAGTTTCAGGGCAGCGTAATGAACGATAATCTCCGAAAGGGGCATCTGAGCCCTCTGGGCAGCGCGAAATGAAGCCAGCACTTTTTCGCCGATGGCACACATTTGCGACTCCGGAAAGGACTGCGGCAGAGTCGACGTCATAACGCGACCCTCGCGATCCAGCGTAAAGCTGCCCGACGGCAGGCGCATCAGCCGTGAGCGACTTTTGGAAAAAAAACTCAGGAGACCCATTTGGTCAGAATGCTTTTCATTGTGTCCCGCAACTGTTCCGCTGATAACGTCGGCGGGAAGCCAACACAAAGCCTGGATTTGGCACAGGGCGCAAGCGCCACCTTGCGCTGTGGTCCCGTGCCGACGACCTGCTGCAATTGACCGGCCTGAAGGCGATCGCCCAGCGATTGAAAGTTCTCCAGCGTTTCCCGCATCCAGTCCGACATCGGCTTGGGATTTTCCAGACCCCAAAAATCCTGGGATGGATTTTCGCCCGAACCCACGGCCAGGACGAACTCCACTCCGTTGAGTTGCGATAGCTCGGCGAGCAAGGTTGCAGCGTTGGCAGGCGACCCATTGCCGGTGGATTCAATGGGGAGGATCTGGGACGCAGCCTCGTCCAGGGCTTGAGCCGTGTTAAGCAACAGCCCCTGGTAGGAAGTAAAGATCGTGCGCTCCCGATTTGGTTCGGCGGGCATCGTCTCGAAGTTGCCAGCTTTCCAGGAAAGGATGCGCTGAAAGGCCGGTTCTGCGCTGCACTCCGGGGCTTCGGCATGGATGACCTCCCCATTCTGAATCCAAATTTTGCCTTCCACGACGCCATTGGTGATTTTGAGCACAGAGGAGGACTGAGACAGGCATTCTAATTGGATGATATCCACCAGGCTCTTGCTTTGCACCCCGCGGAATCCACCTTGAGCTTCGCGATTGAGCAACGACTCGATGGATTCCATAAAGAGTCCCATCTCCTGATCCGATTCAGGTTTGATCCAATATTGATCGACACCCATGCCATACGCGCGGGCGCGAAATTGCTCATCGCGAATACTGGTCAGCACCACCAGTCGCAATTGCGGATATTTTCGCCGGGCAATGGAAAGGACTTGCAGTCCATCCATTTTGGGCATGTGCAGATCCACAATCATGAGGGTAAATGTTTCAGATTCCAACAAGGCCAGCGCTCGTGGGCCCGAGGAAGCTGTCCGGACCTCCGGCAGACTCGACAAATGCTTGCTCAGCATTTCCCGGTACAAATCCAGAAAATCCTGATCATCGTCCAAAAGGAGAATCTTAGGCTGTGCGGACATTTTCGTTCATTCAACCGAGGTAACTAACATCACAAAAGATGCTGAAAGCAAAAACCAAGCCGAGGCAAAACCTGCCGGAAGGGAAGTGGCGCATGACATGCTCTGGCTACAGCCGCATGTTTGGCGTCATCAGGAAAATCTTTCGTAAGTCTCCCCCGAGCGAGGTCCATCCTACGTCCCGCTTCTTGAGTCCAGTTGGCGAAGACGGGAAAAATCCCTTTGCGTTTCAAGGGGAACCCGATCCTGCCATCTGTGATGAACCGCCGGCCGACCCGTCCGATCCGGCCGATTGCCTGGCCATATCTTACAATGGAATCCTGCGTCAACTTCCCAAGGAGCTATATGGGAAAAATACTCCCGGCGCAGGACAAATATTTTCCGTCGCTAAAAGTCGGATCATTGAACAATTAACTCAGGGAGCCATCAAAGTTCCGTTTGGCGAGATACGGCGGGCGGCGCCGCTCGGAACCTTTGTCAGCAACGGCGCACACGACGGCAAATTGATCGACTTGCCGTTGAGAGAGATACTTGGCCAGCTCCAGCCCGATGCTTTTGTGCGCCGGCCTCAGCAGTGCGTCGAGATTCCCCCCGATGTCGAGGATCTCTTCGGCAGCAAAGGTGAGCGTCTCGCGCCCCTGCGTGTGTTGGAAAAGGATAACCGCCTCAAACCCGGTGGGCCGGGTCCCGCTCCTTCCGTCGCCGCCAAGCCGGCAGCCATCCCAACGACGCTTCGCATGACTCCGTCCGCTCCTTTGGCCGTTCCTGCACCTAAAGCCCCAGCGAGGCCAGCTTTTGCGCCAGCCTCTGTTCCGCTGCCGGCGCCGCAAGCAACCGGACAGAGAATCTCCATCTCTACGCAACTGCCGAAGTCGGCGCCGTTGCCCAAGCCACCAATTGCTCCCTTGCCGAAGCCGCCAGTCCCATCGCCTCAGCCGGGAGTTTCAGAGGGCAATCAATTAGTCGTTCCGCTAAGGGATATCGCGCAAGGCTGGCCAGAAGCGGTGAGAAACGAGATCGAAGAACTTGATCTGGTCAACGCGTCATGTGCTTTCCCTCTTTCTGAGATCGGCCAGGCGCTGAAACAAGGCGTGATTCATTACTCGTGGCAGCAAATTCGCGCTTTGATCAAACCAGCGCCTCCTTTGGATCCTTCCGTCCATGGAGAAA
>Ga0137428_1000292_pt1 | contig 22160 bp, 19 predicted proteins | sample EasRivERMZT718_2_FD_102305 | JGI IMG/M metagenome (GOLD analysis project Ga0137428, IMG submission 102305) | Soil microbial communities from meander-bound floodplain in the East River, Colorado, USA - East River MetaG ERMZT718_2 | ecosystem: Environmental > Terrestrial > Soil > Floodplain ...
CCGCGTATGGCTGTCGCAGGAAGAGGAGCAGGGCTACTACTTCGGCTTCGCGAACGAGGGCCTGTGGCCGCTTTGCCATATCGCGCATACGCGGCCGAGCTTCCGCGCTCCCGACTGGGAGCACTACCAGACGGTGAACCGGCGCTTTGCCGACGTGGTCGCGGACGAGGCGCGCACCGACGACCCGATCGTGCTGGTGCAGGACTATCACTTCGCGCTGCTGCCGAAAATGGTGCGCGAGCGCCTGCCGCGCGCCACCATCATCACTTTCTGGCACATTCCCTGGCCCAACCCGGAGGCGTTCGGCATCTGCCCGTGGCGCGAGGAGGTGCTGGAGGGAATGCTCGGCTCCTCGATCCTGGGCTTCCACACCCAGTTCCACTGCAACAACTTCTTCGACACGGTCGACCGCTTCCTCGAGGCGCGCGTCGACCGCGAGACCTTCACCATCACCCACGGCGGCGATCCGACCGAAGTGCGCCGCTATCCCATCTCGATCGAGTGGCCGCCGAATGCGCTCGCGGTCCAGCCGCCGGTGCCCGAATGCCGCAAGCGCGTGCGCGAGCGCCTCGGCCTTGCGCCCGACGTGCGCCTCGGCGTGGGCGTCGACCGGCTCGACTACACCAAGGGGATCCTCGAGCGCTTCGCCGCCATCGAGCGGCTGCTCGAGCTCGAGCCGCGCTGGATCGGCCAGTTTTCCTTCCTCCAGGCGGCGGCGCCCTCGCGCACCTCGATCGACGAGTACCAGAACCTCGACGCGCGGGTGCGGCAGGTGGCGGCGCGCATCAACGAGCGTTTCGGCCGGCCCGGCTGCCCGCCGATCGTGCTCAAGATCGAGCACCACGACGCGGCGCAGGTCTACGAGATGTATCGCGCCGCGGACCTGTGCTACGTCTCGAGCCTGCACGACGGCATGAACCTGGTGGCGAAGGAATATGTCGCCGCGCGCGACGACGAGCAGGGCGTGCTGCTGCTCTCGCAGTTCACCGGCGCGGCGCGCGACCTGGCCGAGGCCTTGATCGTGAATCCCTACGACATCGAGCAGAGCGCCGCGGCGATGCATCTCGCGCTCACCATGTCGCCGGAGGAGCAGCGCGCGCGCATGCGCAGCATGCGAAACCTGGTGCAGGAGTTCAACGTCTACCGCTGGGCCGGACGCATGCTGATCGACGCCGCGCGCATGCGCCACCGCAGCCGCGTCATGGCGCGCGCGCGTGCGGCGCGACGCAGGTCAGGTTCGTTGTAAAGGGTATGCCACCCTTCGAGCGCAACTGGGCATTCTTCCTCGACCTCGACGGCACGCTGCTCGAGATCGCCGACACGCCTGAAGCGGTCGACCCCGGCGAGCAGGAAATCATCCTTCTGGGGAGGCTGAGGAACGCGTGCGGCGGCGCCGTGGCGCTCGTCAGCGGCCGCTCGCTCTCGCGCATCGACCAGCTGTTCTCGCCGCTCGTCCTCGCCGCGGCCGGGCAGCACGGCGCCGAGCGCCGCGACGCGCAGGGCAAGCGCCATCGCCACCGCTTCCCGGTGGCCTCGCTCAAGCCCGTCGCCGGCGGCATCCGCAGCTTCGCCGCGCGGCACCAGGGCCTGGTGTTCGAAGACAAGGGCGCGAGCGTCGCGCTGCACTACCGGCTCGCGCCTCAGCTCGCAGCCGCCGCGCAACGGGCGGTGCGCGAGGCCGCCGAGCCCCTCGGCGACCAGGTCGAAGTGCAGGGCGGCAAGATGGTGGTCGAGCTCAAGCCCGCGGGATGCGACAAGGGCAAGGCGATCGAGAGCTTCATGCAGGAGCCGCCGTTCGCCGGCCGCGTGCCGGTGTTCCTCGGCGACGACGTCACCGACGAGTACGGCTTTCGCGTCGTCAACCGCCTCGACGGCCATTCGGTGAAGGTCGGCGAAGGCCCGAGCGCCGCGCGCTGGCGGCTGGAGAATCCCGCCGCGGCCCGCGCCTGGCTCGCGGCGTGGCTCGACAGTTAGGCCGCGGGAACGTCGGTGTCGGAGGATTGATGAGGGTGGTGGTGTGCGGCCTGGGCCATATCGGCTCGGTGACGGCCGCCTGTTTGCTGCGCGACGGTCATACCATCATTGCTGTCGACATCGACGAGCACAAGCGCGGCTGCTTCTCGCGCGGCGCGTCGCCGGTGCGCGAAGCGGGCGTCGGCGAACTGATTGCCGAGGGACACGCAAAGGGCCGCCTCTGCGTGACCGACAGCAGAGACGGTCTATCCGATGCCGATATAGCGATCATCTGCGTCGGGACGCCCACATCGGCTGACGGCGCGGTCGACTTGTCGCAAGTGCGCGCGGCAGCCGCGACGCTCGGCGAGGCGGCGCGCTTGCGGTCCACCCAACTCGCGCCGATGCTGATCGTCTTTCGCAGCACGATGCTCCCGGGATCGATGCGCGAAGTCGTGCTGCCGGGCATCAGGGCTGCCGCCGGTGAGCCGCCCGGCACCCGGTACGAGGTCGCCTACAATCCCGAGTTCCTCCGCCTTGGAAGCGCGATTGCGGACTATTCGGCGCCCGCGCGGATCATTATCGGAGAACGCGAGCCCGGGATCGCGCAGGCGCTGCGCACACTCTACAGCGGCATCGATGCGCCGGTGTTCTCAACGACCTTTGAGCTCGCCGAGCTTGCGAAATACGCCGACAACGCCTTCCACGCCCTGAAGGTCGCGTTCGCCAACGAGGTCGGCCGTATCGCGCTGCACTCCGGGGTCGCCCCCGCCGATCTCGCAGAGCTCTTCCTCGCTGACAACAAGCTGAACCTCTCGTCCCGCTACCTGCGCCCCGGCGGCGCTTTCGGCGGCCCCTGTCTGCCGAAGGACGTGCGAGCGCTTGCAGAGCATGCGCGCAACGCTGGCGTGGCGGCGCCGGTCATCGGCCACATTCTCCACAGCAACGCGCGGCATGCCGATTTTCTGGTTCGTGAGATCGAGCGGCGCGCCGGGGCGCGTGCGCGCGTCCTGCTGATCGGCCTGAGCTTCAAGAAGGGCACGGACGAGCTGCGGGAAAGCCCGTTCGTCGCTCTGGCGGAAGCGCTCGTCGATCGCGGGCACGAGCTTGCGATCTACGACCCCGACATCAAGGCGAATAGCAGCCTCGCGCATCTCCCAGCGCGGCTGTCCGGAATTGTGCTGCCGGAATTGCCCGATGCCCGTGCGTTCGACCTTGTGGTCGCCGGCAAGACCGACCCGGAAACGCTCAAAGCGCTCGGCGCATCCTCCACGATTTTCGCAATCGACGGGCTGTAATACGCGTGCGTGGCCGCATCCTCGTTGTCGACCACAGCACGCCGACACCGGATCGCGACAGCGGATCGGCGTCCACCTTCGCGTATCTGCGTATCCTCGCCTCCGCGGGATTTCACATTACGTTCGCTCCGGCCGACAGGGTCGATGCCGGTCGATACACTCGGGCGCTGCAGGCGCTGGGCATCGCGATCGCGCCTGCCGGGAAACCGCTTGCCGACGTCCTCGGGACCGAGGGGGCGCGCTGCGATGTGCTGCTCTTCTATCGGGCCGAGGTCGCGGAGCGCATCTTCGACCTCGCGCGCAGCGTCGCGCCGCGGGCGAAGATCTTGTTCCATCCGGTCGACCTGCATTTTCTTCGGCTGGAGCGGGAAGCCGCACTAAGCGGCGATGCCAATCACGCCGCGGAGGCGAATGCGATGCGCGTAACCGAGCTCGACCTGATACGCCGTGCCGATGCGACCATCGTGGTGAGCCGCTACGAGTCACGCCTCCTTGCCGACCTCGTGCCGCATGCGCCGGTCCACTGCATCCCGATTCTGCGCGAGCCGCCGTCGCCGCGTGCCGGGCTTCTAGGCTGGCGCCGCTTTTGCCGCCGATTCGAAGCCCCCCGCGGCCATGCGAGTCGCAGGAACTTCGTATTCATCGGAGGCTATGGTCACCGCCCGAACGTCGATGCCGTCTTGTGGTTCGTCCGCGAAGTGTGGCCCGTATTGATTGCCAAGGGCTACCGCGATCGCTTCATTATTGCGGGCTCGGCGGTTCCGCCGGAAATCGTTGCGCTGGCATCGGACCGCATTGAGGTGCGCGGTTACGTCGCCGATCTCGCATCGCTATTCGATCGGTGCCGGCTGAGCATCGCCCCGCTGCGGTACGGCGGCGGAATCAAGGGAAAGATCGTATCGAGCCTGAGCTATGGCGTTCCGGTCGTCGCAACTTCCATCGCCACCGAGGGTATGAACCTGCGGCACGGGCAGGACATTCTCATCGCCGACGAACCGGAGGCAATGGCGGAAGAGATCGTCACCCTCTATGGCGACACGAAGCTGCGGCAGCGGATTTCCGCTAACGGACTTGCGGCGTTCCACGAGCAATTTTCGGAGACCGCCGGGGCCGCAAAGGTTCTCGCGGTGTTCGATACGCTAATGGCGAAGCGCTGATACATACCATGGCCTTGCGCTTAGGCGTTGACATCGGCGGAACAAAGATCGCAGTCGTGGTGCTGGACGCGGACGGCGCCGAGCGGCTGAGCCGCCGCACTGAGTATCGGAGCCGCGAGTACGCCGACGCCCTCGAGACCCTCGCCGAGGAGATCGTCACGGCGCAAGAAGAGGCGAGCGAGCGCTGCAGCGTCGGCATCGGTATGCCGGGCTTGATCGATCGCGACGCGGGCCTCGTCGAGAACGCCTACAACACGCCCTACAACAAGAAGCCGCTCAAGCGAGATCTCGAAAAGCTATTGGGGAAAGAAACGCGCTTCGCGAACGACGCCAACTGCTTCGCGCTCTCCGAAGCCTGCGACGGCGCGGCGCGCGGCGCGCGCGTGGTGTTCGGCGCAATCCTGGGCACCGGCGTCGGCGGCGGCATCGCGCTCGAGCAGCGCGTGATCGACGGGCGGCACGGTATCGCGGGCGAATGGGGGCACACCCCGCTCCCGTGGATGACGAAGGACGAGCATCCCGGCCCGCGCTGCACCTGCGGCCGGCTCGGCTGCATCGAGCAGTTTCTCTCCGGCCCGGCGAAGAACCGCGAGCGCGACGCGATCGGCGAGGACGCGGCGATGGTGCGCTACGAGGACCGCCTCGCGCGCGCGTTCTCGATGATCATCAACATCCTCGACCCCGACGTGATCGTGGTCGGCGGCGGCCTGTCCAAGCACGAGCGGCTGTATGCCAACGTGCCGCCGCTGCTGAAGCGACACGTCTATTGCGAAAACCCCAGGACCCCGATCCTGCCCGCCCGGCACGGCGACGCGAGCGGCGTGCGCGGCGCGGCGATGCTATGGCCGCCGCTCTAGAATGCACGTGTTGAAAAAGATTGCAGTCCTGACGAGCGGCGGCGACGCTCCCGGCATGAACGCAGCGGTGCGCGCGGTCACCCGGGGAGCGCTCGCGTGCGGCTGGAAGGTCTACGGCGTGCGCAACGGCTATGCCGGCCTGCTCGCCGGCGCGCTCGAGCCGATGCTCGCGCGCGATGTCGGCGGCATCGTGCAGGCCGGCGGCACCGTCCTCGGCAGCGCACGCTGCCCGGAATTTGCGGAGCCCGCCGGGCGCAAGCAGGCCCTTTCAAATCTCCACAAACAGAGAATCGACGCACTGGTGGTCATCGGCGGCAACGGCTCGCAGTCGGGCTCGGCCAGCCTCGCGCGCGAGGGCTTTGCCGTGGTCGGCGTGCCCTCCACCATCGACAACGACCTCTACGGCAATGACGTGAGCATTGGCTGCGACACCGCGATCAACATCACGCTGGAAGCCATCGACCGCCTGCGCACCACGGCGTCGTCGCACCAGCGCGCCTTCGCGGTGGAAACGATGGGCCGCGATTGCGGCTACATCGCGCTCATGGCCGGCATCGCCGGTGGCGCCGAGGTGATCGCGCTGCCGGAGAGCGAGATCCGCCCGGCCGAGCTCGCCGAGCGGCTGCGCGACGCCTACCGCCGCGGCAAGACCCACGCGCTCGCGGTGATCGCGGAGGGCGCTCGCTGCGGGGTGCACGAGCTGATGGAGTACTACAACGCGAACCGCGCCACGATCGGCTACGACCTGCGCGTCACGCGCCTGGGCCACGTCGTGCGCGGCGGCACGCCCACCGCGGCCGACCGCGTGCTCGCCACGCGCCTCGGCGCCGCCGCGGTCGACGCGCTCGCAGCCGGAAAGCACGGCGTGCTGATCGGCATCGTGAAGAACGAGGTCGTCACCACGCCGCTTGTCGAGATCGCCGGACGCACGCGTCCCGCCGATGCGAGCCTGCTCGAGCTCGCGCGCGTGATGGCGATCTAGCCCCGGCCGGCGATCGCTACCCGGTTTTCGCGCGCGGCATCAAAGCCTTGCCGCTGGATCAAGAATCGACTACAGCGTCTCGATCGTTCGCAGTGCAGCGACTTGCAGACCGCGGGGCGGATTGCAAGAAACTTTCAAGCGTGCGATACGGGATGGCATTTAGCTTCTTGTACGGCTATGATCTGCGTCGGGGGGCACCATGCTTTCGCATACACCGGATTCCGCGATCCGTGTCATGCTCGTCGACAGCCATCGTCTGGTCATCTGCGGGCTGCAGCGAGTAATCGATGATGAGAATCCGGACTTGGGGGTCGTCGCAACAGCGACGAGTTGCGCGAACGCGATAGAGCTCGCCGAGCGCACCGCTCCCGACGTGATCGTGCTCGATGCCGCCCTCGCCGGAGAGAACCAAGCCGCCGTCGTGCCGAGCCTGATCAATGGCCACCACACGCGCGTCCTTCTCCTTGGCAGCTCAGGCAACGACCTCACGCACGAGGTCGCGATCCTTCGCGGCGCCTGCGGCGTAGTGCGCAAGGAAGACAGCCCCGACGTGCTGATCAGGGCGATCAAGAAGGTGTGCGACGGGGAGCTCTGGCTCGACCGTTCGACGACCGGAAGGCTCTTCGTCGAGCTTTCCAGGCAGAAGAGCCAGGTGCTCGCCGATCCGGCGGCGCGGAAACTCCAGTCGCTCACGTCGCGGGAGCTGGACGTGGTGCGCTCGTTGGTCAGCCAGCCCGGCGCGGACAATAGGGCTCTTGCCTCCAGTCTCCACATCGGAGAGCACACGCTGCGCAACCATCTGAGCCGCATCTACGACAAGCTGGGCGTGCCGAACCGGTTCGAGCTTTATGTATTCGCGCAGCGCCATGGCGTGAGCAGCACGGCGCGGGCCTAGCCTTCGAGTCCAAAAAAAAGAAAAGCCCCGGGTAGGGAGGACGCCCGGGGCTTGACCGCGCTTGGGGGAAGCGCGAAAACGAAACTACCGCTTGAGCGACGCTGCCTGCAGCGCAGATTCGCTATGTTTATTGCCGCGCCGGCCGCTTTTGCAAGACACGAGTCAGCTGCAGAACCCGAGGATGCGCTCCTCGGCCGAGCACGCCTTGGCCGGCTTCGGCGCCGGGCCCTTTGCCGCGGCGATGCAAGCGCGCAGCTCCTTCGCCGTCGGCGGGTAGTAGACCCAGCCCGAATTGAGCTCGGGAAGCGCGAGCTCGACCTCGCGCCATTTTGCATGGCCTTGCGCCTGCAGTGCCGAGAAATTCTGGCACAGCGATCGCGCGAAGCGCGTGAGGTAGTCCACCGTCGTCTGCAGATTGTAATCGTAGGTGACGAGGAAAGCGCCCACCGAGATCGTGGTCAGATTCTCCTTGAGCAGGTTCGGATAGCTCGCCGCGCGCACCGTGGCCGGCGCATAGATCGAGAGCGCCTGCTTGCTCGACGGATGCGACGGATCGAACTTCAGGAGCTTGATGTACTTCTGCGCCTCGGGCGTCATGTTGGCGATGAGCGGCGCGGGCTGCCCGGCGGCGACCACGGCGACATCCACGCTCTTGTCGCCGATCAGCTTGAGCAGCGCCTCCTGGTTTGAAATGTAGTGCGCGTTCGCCTCGGGGATGGGCGCGTTGAACATCATCCTGTAGAGCGTATGGGTGATGAATGCCGCGCCGCTGCCCACCAGGCCGCCGTTGATCTTCGCGTTCTTCAGGTCGTGCAGGTAGTTCAATTCGGAGTCGGCGCGCGCGATGTAGTGAATCTCGGTGTTGTAGAGAGGCAGGACGACCCGCAGAGGGCGGATGATCCTCGCCGCCTCGCGCTGCCCCTGGGACGAGCGATCGACGAACGCCTGGAAAACGTCGGCCTGGACGATGGCCAGCTTGACGCCGGGCTCGTGGCGCAGGAGCTTGATGTTCTCGGCCGACCCGGAGGTCGCTACCACCTCGAGATCGATCCCCGAAGCGGGCGCGACCATCTTGGAGAGGTCGCCCGCGATCGCGTAGTAAGTGCCGCGCGGGTCCGCGGTCACGATCTTGTACGGCATCCCGGCCTGCGCGGTCGTGAATTGCAGCGAAACCACCGCGGTCACCGCGGCCAGCAGTATGGCTTTCATCTATTGCTCTCCGTTTTCGTGCCTGTCGTTATCAGCAGCGAGTCTGCCGGCTTGTCGGGGACCGGTGCCGGCGCCATGACCGCCCGCTTCGTGTGGGTCACCGGGGGCGCCGAGGTCGTTCGCTCGGGCGCGACGGTGGGTACTGCCGCCGCCGGCGCTGCCGCCGCCGGCGCTGCCGCCGCCGGCGCTGCCGCCGCAGGCGCTACCGCCGCCCGCGCTGCCGCCGCAGGCGCTGCCGCCGCCGCCGCAGGCGCTGCCGCCGCAGGCGCTGCCGCCGCCGGCGCGGGCGCTGCCGCGGCCCGCGTGTGCGTGACCGGCCGCGGCGTGGCCGCGACGGGCTGCGCAGCGGGCTTCTTCTTCTGGGCGGCTGGCTCGGCTTGCAGGAGGCGCAGGCTCGACGCGGGCTGGTGCTTCGCGGCGACCGGAGCCGCGTCCGGCTGGCGGTAGACGAGGTGATAAGCGACGCCGAGGCCGGCGAGCAGCGCTATCAGGCCAGCGGCGAGCGCCACGGCCAGGACGCGCGAGCCTCGGGACGTTTTCGCCGTCACCTCGGCTTGCTTCGCACCAACCTCGGCTTGCTTCGCCCCAAACGGAGCGTCGCATTTGTGGCAGCGCTGCGAGTCGAGCGCATTGACCGCCTCGCATTGCTCGCACAGCTTCAGATTCAGCGCCGAGCCGCATTCCTGGCAGAACTTGGCCCCGGGCGCATTGGCGTGATCGCAAGCAAGGCATTGCACGGCTGCCATGGGATGACCTCTCGCGCCGATTATAGGGGGGGCGCTGCGCCGGCCGCGTTAGCTCCTTCTGGCCGGTACATCCGTACCGTGACAATGTCATGCGCGAGCGGCGCAAACGCCATGACACGCGCACCCCGCAAAACAGTACTTGTTGCCCGCTCACGACGAGCATCGCTGATTCAGTATCTCGCCCGTAGCGCAATGCGAAAGCCCGAGGGGGGGTTGTGCCCGGTCGTATAGAGGAACGGTTCGAGACCGAGCTCACCATGAAGCTTGAAGGCGGGGAGGGGCTGGCGCGCAACGTCAGCGCAAGCGGCATCTATTTCGTGACCGACGTGGCGCTACGAGTAGGACAGCCGGTGAAGTTCACCTTGCAGTTCGAACACTTCCCGAGCGGTCCGATTGCAGTGAACTGCGTCGCACGCGTTGTGCGACTCGAGGAGCGGGGGGCCAGGCGTGGGGTCGGTGCGTCGATCAGCAGCTTCGAATTTCACCGCATACCCGCGCCCGGCAAAAGCTCCCAAACTTAATGAGGGGTCTAATACATGAATACAGTCCAAGTCAAGCTTCCGCGTTGGTTGGGGGGCGTCTGGGGGTCCGACGCCGCGCCGTGGTCCGCGACGCCGGCTAAGCAGGCGCCGGGAGTCTCGGCCAAGGTCTTTCAGCTCAATCCGGAGGAAAGCGCCCGCTTTCTGCGCATCGTGGCCGAATGCGGCCGCATCCGGCGCCACTACGACATCTACCGATGGCTGGGCGGCGAAGTGCAGCAGTTTCTTCCGCACGAGATCCTGCTCTCGGCCTGGGGCGATTTCTCAAGCTGGGACCTGAAGCTCGATCTCGCTTCGGGTGTTCCCGGCGTGCGCACCGCGAACCTCGCGCACTGCCGCGTCGAGCCGCTCATCCGCCAGGCGTACGCGCGCTGGATCGACGCCGGCCGCATCCCCGTGCTGCTGAAGCCCGCCGACGTAGAACCCGCCGTGCACTGTGACTGCATGATTCACGCGGCATTGCGCGGCATGCGCTCGGTGCTGGTGCACGGCGTGCACGACAAGCGCTCCGGGCGCGACAGCCTGTTCATCGCGCTCGGCTCGGGATGCTTGCCCAAGGGGCGCAGCCAGCAGCGTTTCCTTTCGTATCTCGACCCGCTCTTCGCGCAGATCGACGCTGCGTTTCGCAAAGTGCCGGCACTGGCGCTCGCCGGCGCGGGCTCCGCGCTGCGCGACGGCGCGAACGTTCTGGAGCTCAGCGCGCGCGAGCTCGAGGTGCTGGCGTCGATCTGCCAGGGCAAGACCAATCTCGACATCGCCCGCGCCCTCGACATCAGCCCCTTCACGGTCAAGAACCACGTGCAGCGCATTTTCCGGAAGATCGGCGTGACCAATCGAACCCAGGCGGCCGCGCGCTATGCCGAAGCGCTGCGCGAGGCGGCGTCGGGCCTGCCGAAAGAGCAGGAGCGCGCGCCGGCGACGCACACGAGCGAAGCCCTCCAGCCCAGCGCCGCCTAGCGGATTTTCATGACGTCGGTCCGCGTGCGCGGCTATGGGCCCGAAGACGCTGCCCTCTGGGAGGCGTTCGTCGAGCGCTGCCCGCAGGCCACCTTCTTTCACCGCATCGGCTGGAAGGAGATCCTCGAGCGCTGCTTCGGCCATCGCACCCACTACCTGGTTGCCGAGCGCGGCGGCGAGCTCGCCGGCGTGCTGCCCCTCGCCGAGGTGAAGAGCCTGCTCTTCGGCCACGCGCTGGTCTCGCTGCCGTTCTGCGCGCTCGCCGGCGTCGCTGCTTCGGATGCAGAGGCGATCCAGCCCCTGCACGATGCGGCGCAAGCGCTCGGGCAGCGCCTCGGCGCCGCCCATCTCGAGCTGCGCAATCCCGCGCCGCGCCTGGCCGCCTGGCCGCGCCAGGGGCTCTACGCGGGCTTCCGCAAGACGCTCAAGCCCGATCCCGAAGCAAACCTGCTCGCCATCCCGCGCAAGCAGCGCGCGATGGTGCGCAAGGGCATGAAGCAGGGCCTCTCGAGCGAGCTCGACGCGAGTGTCGAGCGCTTCTTTGCGCTCTACGCCGATAACGTCCACCGTCACGGCACGCCGGCGCTTCCCAAGCGCTACTTCGAGGCGCTGCGCAAGCTCTTCGGCGCCGAAATCCTCACGGTGGTCGACGCGCGCGGCAAGCCGCTCACGAGCGTGCTCAGCTTCTACTTCCGGGACGAGGTGCTGCCGTACTACGCCGGCGATTGCCTCGAAGCGCGCGAGGTCGCTGCCAACGACTTCAAATACTGGGAGCTGATGCGCCGCGCGTGCGAACGCGGCGCGCGCGTGTTCGACTTCGGCCGCAGCAAGCAGGGCACGGGCCCGTTCGACTTCAAGCGCAACTGGGGGTTCGAGCCCGCGCCGCTTGCCTACGAGTACTGCCTCTACCGGCGCGCGAGCATCCCCGAGAACAATCCGCTCAATCCGAAGTATCGCGCGCTCATGGCGCTGTGGCGGCGGCTGCCGCTGCCGGTGGTCAATTTCATCGGCCCGCACCTCGTCAAGAGCCTGGGCTGATGGAACCGCTGCTGTTTCTCGCGCATCGGCTGCCTTACCCGCCGAACAAGGGCGACAAGGTCCGCTCCTACCATTTCCTGCGCCACCTCGCGTCGCGCTACCGCGTCTATCTCGGCACCTTCATCGACCAGGACGAGGACTGGACGCATCTGGAAGCGGTGCGCCGATGGTGCGCCGAGATCCATGTCGAAGCGCTCGTGCCCTGGTCCAGGCGCGCGGCGAGCAGCCTCGGCTTGCTGCGCGGCGAGCCGCTGACGCTGCCGTACTTCCGCAGCGCGGCATTGCAGCACTGGGTGCGCCGCGTCGTGCAGCGCGAGCGCATCGCGCTCGCATTCGCCTTTTCCTCGCCGATGGCGCAATACCTCCTCGAGCTCGGCGAGCTGCGTTCGGTGGTCGACTTCGTCGACATGGACTCGGCGAAATGGGGCGAGTACGCCGCGCGCCGGCCCTGGCCGCTCTCGGCGGTGTATCGGCGCGAAGAGCGGCGCTTGCTCGCTTACGAGCAGGCGGTCGCGGCGCGCGCCGATGCCACGATCTTCGTGACCGATCCGGAACGCCGGCGCTTCATCGCCCAGGCGAGCCACGCTACGGAGCGCGTGATCACGATTCGCAACGGCGTCGACGGCGATTATTTCTCGCCGTCGCGGGAGTTCCCCTCGCCGTTCGGCGCCGATGAAACGCCGATCGTCTTCACCGGCGCGATGGATTACTGGCCCAACGTCGATGCCGCGGTCTGGTTTGCCCGCGAAGTGCTGCCGCGCATCCGGCGGCACGACCCCGCGGTCCGCTTCTATGTCGTGGGAATGAATCCCGACGGCGCCGTGCGCGCGCTCGCGGGCGACGCCGCGACGGTGGTCACCGGCCGCGTACCGGACGTGCGGCCCTATCTGCGCCACGCCCGGCTGGTGGTCGCGCCGCTGCGCGTTGCGCGCGGCATCCAGAACAAGGTGCTGGAAGCGATGGCGATGGCGCGCCCGGTAGTCGCGACGCCGGCCTGCGCCGCCGCGCTTTCAGCCCGCGCCGGGATGGAGCTGGAAGTCGCCGGCGACGCAGAGTCCTTCGGCGAAAAAATCCTTGCGCTGATGCACTCGGCGCGCGCCGAAACCATGGGACGCGCCGCGCGCGAGCGGGTGCTGCGCGACTACGCCTGGCGGGCGAGCTTCGACTTGCTCGATCAGGTGCTCGGACGCCAGCAGCGCGTGCCCGGCAAGCTAAGCGCGCTATGAAGGTCGAGACCGACATCGAGTTGCGCGCGCCAGCCACCTGGCGCGTCGCGCTGCCCGCCGTCGCGGCGTGCATCGTGCTCATCCTCGCCATTTACTGGCGCACGGTCGAGTCGATCGTCGCGATCTGGTGGCGCTCCGAGACCTTCACTCACGGCTTCCTGATCGCGCCCATCGCCCTGTGGCTGGTCTGGCTGAAGCGGCGCGAGCTCGCGCGTCTCGCCCCGGCGGGCGACTACCTCGGGCTCTTGCTGCTCGCGGGAGCGAGCCTTGCCTGGCTCGTGGCGCACGCCGGCCAGGTGCAGGTGCTACAGCAGTACGCTGTGACCGCCATGATCCCGGCGGCGGTGCTTGCGGTTGCCGGCCGCCGGGTCGCGGCTGCTATCGCCTTCCCGCTTGCCTTTCTGCTGCTCGCAGTTCCCGTCGGCGAGGCTCTGATTCCGCCGCTCATGGCCTGGACCGCGGACTTCACCGTCGCGGCGCTGCGGCTGAGCGCGATCCCGGTCTACCGCGAAGGCCTGTTCTTCACGATACCCAGCGGGAACTGGTCCGTGGTCGAGGGCTGCAGCGGACTGCGCTACCTCATCGCCTCGGTGACCGTGGGTGTGCTCTTCGCCTACCTCAACTATCGACGGCTGTGGAAGCGCGCGCTTTTCGTCGCGGCTTCGATTGCGGTCCCCATCGTGGCCAACGGGCTGCGCGCCTACATGATCGTGATGATCGCGCATTTGAGCGACATGAAGCTCGCCCTCGGTGTCGACCACTTGATCTACGGCTGGGTGTTCTTCGGGCTGGTCATGCTGCTGCTGTTCTGGATCGGATCGTTCTGGCGCGACCCGTTGCCCGAAACGCGTGCAGGGCATATCGCGGCGCCGCCGATCCCGGCACGGGCGCCGCTGCGCATCGCGGGTGTGGCCGTCGCCGTGCTTGCGCTCGCCGCGGCCGGCCCGCTTTCCGCGGCCTATCTGGATCGACCGAGCGGGGCTGTACCCGCGCTCGCGAGCCCCGGCGCCGCAGGCGGCTGGTCGCCAGCAGCCGCGCCGCTCACCGAATGGCGGCCGCATTACGGCGGGGCGGCGGCGAGCCGGTTCGAGGTCTATCGCAAGGGCGAGCGCAGCGTAGCGCTCTATCTCGGCTATTACCGCGACCAGCGCCAGGGCGCCGAGCTCATCAACTCGCAGAACGTGATGGTGCTCCAGAAGCACCCCGTATGGGCGAACGTCGGCGAGGCGGCGCGCACCGAAGAGCTCGGCTCGGGGCCGGTCGCGCTGCGCCAGACGCAGCTGCGCTCGGCCGGGCAACGCCTGCTGGTATGGGACTGGTACCGCATCTCGGGCAAAGATGTCGCGAGCCCCTACCTCGCGAAGCTCTATCTCGCTGCAGACAAGCTGCTCGGCCGCGGCGACGATGCGGCGGCGCTCATCATCGCCGTGCCCTACGACGGGAGCGTGGAAGCGGCGCAGGCGACGCTGCGCGAGTTCGCGCACGACATGCTGCCGTCGATCGGTGCAGCGCTCGCCGCGGCCAAGGGAATGCCATGAGGATGCAGGCGCCGCTCATCGTCCATGTCGTGTTCCGCTTCGGCGTCGGCGGCCTGGAGAACGGCGTCGTCAACCTGGTGAACCGCATGCCGGCGAGCCGCTGGCGCCACGCGATCGTCGCGCTCACCGAGATCAGCGCCGAGTTCGCCGAGCGCATCCAGCGCATGGACGTGCGCTACATCGAGCTCGGCAAGAGGCCGGGGCACCTCGTGCGCGACTACCCGCGCCTATACCGTCTGTTCCGGGACTTGCGCCCGGCGATCGTGCACACGAGGAACCTCGCGGCGCTGGAAGCGGCAGTTCCCGCCTGGGCGGCAGGCGTGCCGGTGCGCGTTCACGGCGAGCACGGCTGGGACATGGCCGATCCCTATGGAACGCGGCTGCGCTACCGCCTCGCTCGGCGCCTTTATCGCCCGTTCGTGACGCGCTACGTCGCGCTCTCTTCGCACCTGCGAGGCTACCTCGAGGCCGGTGTCGGCATTCCCAGCCCGCTCGTCAGCCAGCTGTACAACGGCGTCGACAACCAGCATTTCCGGCCCGCGCCGGCGCGCCGGCCGATTCCCGGGTGTCCGTTCAGCGCGCAAGACGAGTGGCTGGTCGGGTGGGTGGGCCGCATGGAAGCGGTCAAGGATCCGCTCAACCTGGCGCGCGCCTTCGTCCGCGCCGGGGAGCGCTCGGCCGCCGCCCGCCGGCAGCTCAGGCTCGTACTGGTGGGCGAAGGCGGCCTGCGCGAAGAGCTGCGCGCTTTCTTCGAGCGCAGCGGCGTGCGCGAGCACGTCTGGTTCGCGGGCGAGCGCGCCGACGTGGCCGAGATCATGCGCGGGCTCGATTGCTTCGCCTTGCCCTCGCTCGCCGAAGGCGTGTCCAACACCATCCTCGAGGCGATGGCGAGCCGTCTGCCGGTGGTCGCGACGCGGGTGGGCGGCAACGCCGAGCTCATCGAGTCCGGCATGAACGGCCTCCTGGTATCGCCGGCCAACGCCGACTCGCTCGCCGACGCGCTGCTCTGCTACTTCCACGATCGCGCCCTGGCGCGGCGCCATGCCAAGGCGGCGCAGCGCGCGGTCGACAGCCGCTTCAGCCTGACGCGCATGGTCGCCGACTATTCGAGCCTGTACGAGCGCGAGCTCGGCGCGGCGGGCATCGTGCTGCCGCCGGCCGCAGCGGCACTTTCGCCCCCCTGAGACGACCATGTGCGGAATCGTCGGCCTGATGGATGTTCGAGGCGCACGCGCGATGCCGCGGGCGCTCGTCGCGCGAATGAACGAGACCCAGTTCCACCGCGGTCCCGACGCGAGCGGCCTGCATTTCGAGCCGGGAATAGGGCTCGGCCATCGACGGCTCTCGATCATCGACCTCTCCACCGGGCAGCAGCCGCTCTTCAACGAAGACGGCAGCGTCGCGGTGATCTTCAACGGCGAGATCTACAACTACCAGGAGCTCATCCCGGAGCTGAGCGCCGCAGGCCACGTCTTTCGCACCAAGAGCGATACCGAGGTCATCGTGCACGCCTGGGAAGAGTGGGGCGAAGCCTGCGTCGGCCGCTTTCGCGGCATGTTCGCATTCGCGCTCTGGGACCGAAAGCGCGAGACGCTGTTCCTCGCGCGCGACCGGCTGGGCGTCAAGCCGCTCTATTACGCTTTGCTCAAGGAGACCCTGATTTTCGGCTCCGAGCTCAAGGCGCTGACCGCGCATCCGGATTTCCCGCGCGAGCTCGATCCCCTCGCAATCGAGGAATACTTCGCGCTCGGCTACGTCCCCGAGCCGCGCACCATCTACAAGGCGGCGCGCAAGCTCCCCCCGGCGCACACGCTCGCCATCCGGCGCGGCGCGCCCGTGCCCGAGCCGCGCGAGTACTGGGACGTGCGCTTCACGCTCGACAACCCGATCGGCAGCCGCGACGCGCAGGCCGAGCTGCTCGAGCGGCTGAAAGAATCGGTGCGCCTTCGCATGATCTCGGAGGTGCCGCTCGGCGCGTTCCTCTCCGGCGGCGTCGACTCGAGCGCCGTGGTGGCGGCCATGGCGGGCCTGAGTGCCGAGCCGGTGAACACCTGCTCGATCGGCTTCACCGATCCCGCGTTCGACGAGACCCGGCATGCGCAGAAAGTGGCCGAGCGTTATGGCACACGCCACTTCGTCAACACGGTCGATACCGACGACTTCGGCCTCGTCGACGTCCTCGCGCGCACCTACGACGAGCCCTATGCCGACAGCTCGGCAATTCCCACCTACCGCGTCTGCCAGCTCGCGCGGCGGCACGTCACCGTCGCGCTCTCCGGCGACGGCGGCGACGAGAACTTCGCCGGCTACCGGCGCTATCGCCTGCATGCCATGGAGGAGCGCCTTCGTTCCATCGTGCCAATGGCGGTAAGGCGACCGGCATTCGGCCTGCTGGGACGCGTTTATCCGAAAGCCGACTGGGCGCCGCGCGTTTTCCGGGCAAAGACGACCTTCCAGGCGCTCGCCCGCACTTCGGTCGACGCCTATTTCCACAGCGTCTCGTTGCTCACCGACGAGATGCGCAGCCGCCTCTACAGCAACAGCTTCAAGGCGAAGCTCGGCGGCTACAACGGCGTCGAAGTATTCCGCCGCCACGGTGCGCGCGCCGGCACCGACGACCCGCTCGCGCTCGTGCAATACCTCGACCTCAAGACCTATCTCGTCGGCGACATCAACACCAAGGTCGACCGCGCCAGCATGGCGCACTCGCTCGAGGTGCGCGAGCCGCTGATGGATCACCCGCTGGTGGAGTGGCTCGCGAGCCTGCCCACGTCGCTCAAGGTGCGCGGGCAGGAAGGGAAGCTCCTCCTGAAAAAGGCGCTCGAGCCTCATCTGCCGCACGACGTCCTCTATCGACGCAAGATGGGCTTTTCCGTGCCGCTCGCGCGCTGGTTCAGAGGGCCGCTGAAAGCGCGGGTGCGCAGCGCGCTTCTCGGCCCCGAGCTCGCCGACAGCGGGTTTTTCAACCCGAAGTATCTGCGCCACCTGGTGGAGACGCACGAATCCGGCGTCCGCGATTACAGCGCTCCGCTGTGGAGCCTGCTCATGTTCCACGGCTTCATCACCCAGGTTCAGGCGGCCGAGGCGCCGGCGCACGCTCGGGCGAGTTCCCGGGTCATCGACACCGCAGCCTGATGCGCATCCTGCACGTCCTCGACCACTCCCTGCCGCTGCACAGCGGCTACACCTTCCGCACCCTCGCCATCCTGCGCGAGCAGCGCGCCCTGGGGTGGGAGACGGCGCACCTCACCTCGCCCAAGCACCACGCCAACGGGCACGCGGAGGAGGAAGTCGAGGGCTGGCACTTCTACCGCACCGCCGCCGACACCTCGTGGATGGCCGGCGTGGCGGGCCTGCGCGAGCTGCGCGAGATGCGCGCCACGGCGCGGCGCATCGGCGAGGCCGCCCACGCCTGCCGCCCGGACGTGATCCACGCGCATTCGCCGGTGCTCAACGCGCTCCCCGCGCTGCGGGTGGGTAAGCGCCTGGGCATCCCGGTGGTGTACGAGGTGCGCGCCTTCTGGGAAGACGCGGCGGTCGACCACGGCACTTCGAGCGAGTGGGGCCTGCGCTACCGCCTCACGCGCAAGGCCGAGACCTTCGCGCTCAACCAGGCCGCGCACGTCACCACCATCTGCGAGGGCCTGCGCGCCGAGCTCGTGGCGCGCGGCGTGCCGCAAAACAAGATTACCGTGATTCCCAACGCCGTCGACGTCGAGGGCTTCCACTTCGGCAAGCCGCAGGACACGGCGCTGCGCGCTTCCCTCGGGCTCGAGGACGCCAAGGTCATCGGCTTCATCGGCTCCTTCTACGCGTACGAGGGGCTCGACCTCCTCATCGGCGCGCTGCCGCTCGTGCTGCGCGAGATTCCCGAGGCCCGCGTGCTCCTGGTCGGCGGCGGGCCGCAGGAAGCGGCGCTCAAGGCCCTCACCGAGCGCCTCGGCCTCCAGCACGCCGTACGCTTCGCCGGCCGCGTGCCGCACGCCGAAACCCCGCGCTACTACAGCACCGTGGATGTCCTCGCCTATCCGCGCCGCTCCATGCGCCTCACGGATCTCGTCACCCCCCTCAAGCCGCTCGAAGCCATGGCGCAGGGCCTCCTGGTGGTGGCTTCCGACGTCGGTGGCCACCGCGAGCTCATCCGCGACGGCGTCAACGGCGCCCTCTTCAAGGCCGGCAGCGCCGAATCCCTCGCCCGTGCGCTCATCACCCTCTTCCGCACCCCGGAGCGCTGGGCCCAGCTCCGGCACAACGGCCGCGCTTTCGTCGAGCGCGAGCGCACCTGGCGCTCGAGCGTGGCGCGCTACGAGCGCGTCTACGCCACCGCACAGCAATGACCCTGCACGGCCTTCGCATCGCACTCGTCGGCCCGCTGCCGCCCCCCGAAGGCGGCATCGCCAACCAGACGCGCCAGCTCGGCGAGCTCCTCGGCAAGGAAGGCGCGCACGTGACGCTCGTCCAGGTCAACACGCCTTACCGGCCGCGCTGGGTCGGCCGGCTGCGCGGGGTGCGTGCGTTGTTTCGGCTTGTTCCATATCTCCTGCGCCTGTGGCGCACGGCCGGTGAGGTGGATGTTTTCCATGTCATGGCCAATTCCGGCTGGTCGTGGCATCTCTTTGCCGCCCCTGCGGTCTGGGTGGCTCGGCTGCGTGACGTGCCGTGCGTGGTGAATTACCGGGGCGGCGAGGCGGATGCGTTCCTCCAACGCTCCGGCGCGCGCTTCGTGCGCACGTTGCGCAAGGCCACCGTTCTGGCTGTGCCGTCCGGTTATCTGCAGGAAATCTTCGCGCGCCACAAGCTGCCAAGCGCGATCGTCCCCAACATCATCGACGTCGAGCGCTTCCGACCTTCTGGGCGCCTGGGCGCCAGGCCGCCGCACCTCCTGGTGGCGCGCAGCCTCGAGGCCATCTACGACAACGCTACGGCGCTTCGGGCTTTTGCGCTAATCCTCAAGCAACACCTCGACGCGAGGATGACGGTCGCCGGCGCGGGTCCGGAGGAGGGCATGCTGAAGGCCCTCGCCGCCGAGCTCGGCGTCGTCGATGCCGTGCGGTTTGCGGGCCGCCTCCCGCGCGAGAGCATGGCCGAGCTTTATCACTCCGCTTCCGTGGTGCTGAACCCGAGCCGCGTCGACAACATGCCGAACTCCGTCCTGGAGGCCATGGCGAGCGGTGTGCCGGTGGTCAGCACGAACGTCGGTGGCGTGCCGTCCATCGTGCGCGACGGGGTCACGGGCCTGCTCGTCTCTCCAGATAACGCCGAAGCGATGGCCGCTGCGGTGTCGAGCCTCTTGAAAGACCCACCCTTCGCGGATCGCCTGCGCAACGCGGCGCTCGCCGAAGTGCAGCAATACACCTGGCCCAGGATCAGGGCGCGCTGGGCGGAGGTCTATGCAACCGTACTGCCGGGGCCCATTGCTCGCGAGGCTTCCGCGCGATGAGCGTGTCCCTCACCTGGCTCGCGGACGGCTACGGCGGAAAGCGTGCTTTTGTCCGCCACCTGGCGGCGCGCTTCGAAGTGGCGCTTGGCCGCCACCGCCAGTTCATCGGCAAGGATATCCGTGATCCCAGCCGGCTGTTCTTCGTCTGCAAGGGCAACATTTGCCGCAGCCCGTTTGCCGAGCAGCTTGCACGCGGGCTGGGCATCGATGCCTGCTCTGCGGGTCTGGAGGCCGATGCCGGTCGCCGCGCTGATGCGCGGGCCATCGTGGTGGCGCAGCGCCATGGAGTCGACCTGGCGCAGCACCGCAGCCGCCGGCTCCACGCACTGGATGTCAAAGAGGGCGACGTCGTTGTGGCGTTCGAGCCGGAGCACGCGTGGAAACTGCGCAGCGACCTGCCGCGCGGAACTCCGATCGTTCTCCTTGGGATGTTTGGCAGGCTCCCGTGCGCTTACTTGCACGACCCCTACGGCCTTTCTGAGGGCTACTTTGACGCCTGCTTCGCCCGGATCGGCGAAGCGCTCCGCGCGCTGCAAGCCCGGGCCATCCCCCCACCCAGCGAAAGCCGGGCATGAGCTGGCGCTCGGATTTTCCGGTGATGGTCACCGACGCACACGCGCTCGGCTCGCTCGCCGCGATCCGATCCCTGGGACGTGCCGGATATCCGGTCGTTGCCTCGGCGAATTCGGCAGGGGCGATCGGCCTGCACTCGAGATACGTTACGAAGAAGCGGGTTGCGCCTTCCTATCGCGACCCGGGCTTTCTGGACTGGTTAAAGCAGACGATTTCCCAGGACGGCGTGAAGGCGATCGTGCCTTCGGAAGGCTGCTTGCATGCATTGCGACCGGCCTTCGCGCAATTCCAGCCCTTGCTCCCGCTGCCCGCGGATGAAAAGAAGGTCTACGCAAGTCTGAGCAAGTTCGACTTCTTCAAGGAACTGCGCCAGGCAGACCACATCCCACCCACGCTGTTGGTAGGCGACGGTCTGCGCGACCCGACGAAGGACGAGCTTGCTTCCCTCGGCGATGTGGTCTTCGCCAAGTTCGACGCGGCGTACGGGAGAAGCGGCACCGAGGAAAATCTGGTCGTCCGCTTGCCGGATCGCGACAGCCTGGAGGCGCGATTGCCGCAGCTCCTTCGCCAATACCGGGTGGGCGTGCTGCAAGGCTATTGCCCCGGTGTCGGTGTGGGTGCCTTCTTCCTGCGCTGGCGCGGCCGCATTCTTGCTGAGTTCATGCACCGCAGGATTCACGAAGTGCCGCATACGGGGGGCGCTTCGTCGTTCCGCTCAGCTTGGTTTCACGCCGGCATCCTCGAGGACGCGCGCCGGCGCCTGGAAGCGCTCGATTGGGAAGGCGTGGCGATGGTGGAGTACCGCTGGGATCCAGCGACTGACCGCTTCTGGCTGCTCGAGCTCAACGCCCGCTTCTGGGGTTCGCTGCACCTCGCGCTCTTCGCCGGCGTGGATTTCCCGCGGCTGCTGATGGACGCCTTTTTCGACAGGCCCGAGACCTGCGGCGCCTTCCGCAGGGACGTCGCTTCGCGCTGGACCTTTCCGCGCGAGATCGAGTACGTGCGCTCGTGCATGAAGGACCCGGCGCTGCCGCTCTCGCGGCGGCTATGGCCGATCGTCGAATTCTTTCTGCTCGGACTCGACCCGCGGGTGCATTCCGATCTCATGTACCCGGGCGACCGCGCGCTTTACCTTCGGGCGATGCGCCACAGCGTCGCCAAATTCCTTTCCTAAGCATGAGCGCCCGCGATCTTTTCTTGACAGGTGCAAAAGCGGCAGGCGGGTTCTGGCTCGCCGATCGGGTTCGGCCGGCCGGAATACCGATCCTTTGCTACCACGGCTTTTCGCGGGTGGACGAGCATCGCTTTCGACCGGCGCTCTTCATACGGCCGGAAGAGTTCGAGCGGCGGCTGGTATGGCTGCTGCGCAGCGGCTACAAGGTGATTGCGCTCGCCGAGGCCCTCGAGCGGCTCGAGGGCGGGCGGCTCGGCAAGCGGGAAGTCGTCCTCACGATAGACGACGGCTTCCATACGGTCGGAAGCGTCGGCTGGCCGTTGCTCAAGAAATACAACTTGCCTGCCACGCTCTATGTCACCACCTACTACGCGACGCATCCCAATCCGATCTTCCGGCTCGCCATCCAGTACTTCTTCTGGAAGACGGCACGGCAGCGGGCATCCCTCGGCGATCTCTGCCCGGCGCTGACTCCGGGAGACGATCTCCAGCGCGATCGCATGTGGCAACTGATCCGCTGGGCCGAAACGGAGCTCTCGGAGGACGCCCGCTGGCGACTCGCGCAAGAGGTCGCAGCG
>Ga0137428_1000294_pt1 | contig 22086 bp, 22 predicted proteins | sample EasRivERMZT718_2_FD_102305 | JGI IMG/M metagenome (GOLD analysis project Ga0137428, IMG submission 102305) | Soil microbial communities from meander-bound floodplain in the East River, Colorado, USA - East River MetaG ERMZT718_2 | ecosystem: Environmental > Terrestrial > Soil > Floodplain ...
CAGCACGTCGACCATCACACGCTGGTCGATCATGCGCGGCCTCACGGCACGAGCCGGCAGCTCTACAAGGGAGTGCTCGACGGGCGCTCGCGCGGCGTGTTCGACGGCCTGGTGGTGGTGCGCCCGGGGGCGCAGAAGACCGACTCGCGCCAGGAGAACCGCAACCTCATCCTGTCGGAGTCGGCCCTGGTCGACACGAAGCCCACGCTGCGGATCAACGCCGATGACGTCAAGTGCAGCCACGCCGCCACGACCGGCCAGCTCGACGAAGCCTCCACCTTCTATCTTCGCTCCCGCGCAATCGACCCGGAGACAGCCAGGCGCATCATGATCCACGCTTTCGTGAGCGACGTCCTGCGACGCGTCCGCGTCGGGGCGATCCGCGACGGGCTCGACGCGCTCCTGTTCGGCGCCTCGGCCGCGGAGGAGACTCCTGTGCTGGCTCCATCCGCACCGAGGCCGGAGGCGCGCTCATGACCGGGCTTCCGAAGCAGACGGGGCGCACGACGACTTTCGACGTGGAGGCGATCCGCCGCGACTTCCCGATCCTGGGCCAGAAGGTCCACGGGCATCCTCTCGTCTATCTGGACAACGCGGCCACCACCCAGAAGCCCCGTGCGGTCATCGACGCCGTCTCCACCTACTACGAGCGCGACAACTCCAACGTCCATCGCGGCCTGCACGAGCTGTCGCAGCGCGCCACCGAGGCCTTCGAGGACGGCCGCCGCACGATGCAGCGCTTCCTCAACGCCGCCTCCCCCCGGGAGATCGTCTTCGTGCGCGGCACGACGGAGGCGATCAATCTCGTGGCGGGCTCGTGGGGCCGGCGCAACGTCGGCGCGGGGGACGAGGTCCTGATCACGGCCATGGAGCATCACTCGAACATCGTCCCCTGGCAGATCCTCTGCGAGGAGAAGAACGCGCGCCTGAAGGTGGCCCCCATCGACGACCGGGGTGGCCTCATTCTGGATGAGATGGAGGCCATGATCGGCCCGCGCACGCGCCTCGTCTCGCTCGTCCACCAGTCCAATTCGCTCGGCACGATCAATCCGGTCGCCGCGGTCGTCGCCATGGCGCACGCGCGCGGCGTCCCCGTGCTGCTGGATGGCGCCCAGGCGGCCGCGCACGGGCAGATCGACGTGCAGGCGCTGGGGTGCGACTTCTACGCGCTGTCGGGACACAAGATGTACGGACCGACGGGGATCGGCGTCCTCTACGGACGGCTCGATCGGCTCGAGGCGATGCCCCCGTACCAGGGGGGCGGCGAGATGATCAGCGCCGTGACCTTCGAGAAGACCACGTACAACAAAGTGCCGCACAAGTTCGAGGCGGGCACGCCGGACATCGGCGGCGTGGTCGGACTCGCCGCGGCGGTGGGCTATCTGTCGGCGATGGGGCGCGACGCGGCTTCCGCGTGGGAGGACGAGCTGCTGCAGCACGCGACCGAGCGTCTCTCGCGCATCGGCGGGCTGACGCTCGTGGGCACGGCCAGCCCGAAGGCCAGCGTCGTCTCGTTCACCCTCGAGGGGATCCACCCGCATGACATCGGGACCATCCTGGACCAGGAAGGGATCGCCATCAGGGCCGGACATCATTGCACGCAGCCCCTCATGGATCGGCTGGGGCTCCCCGCGACAGCCAGGGCATCGTTCGCCTTCTACAATACCCACGACGAGATCGACGCGCTGGCCGCCGGGATCGAGCGCGTCGTGAAGGTGCTCTCCTGATGCTCGAGGATCTCTACCAGCAGGTGATCCTGGATCACAACCGCGCCCCGCGGAATTTCCGCAAGATCGAGCGCGCGCCGCATCATGCCGAGGGGTACAACCCGCTCTGCGGCGATCGGGTCACCGTGTACGTCAGGTTCGCCGACGACACCGTGACCGACATCAGCTTCGAGGGTTCCGGGTGTGCCATCTCCAAGGCGTCGGCCTCCCTGATGACGGAGATCCTCAAGGGGAAGCAGCGCGCCGAGGTGGATGCCCTGTTCGAGGGGTTCCATGCGCTGGTGACGGGTCAAACGGCGGCCTCGGGCCAGGCCGAGCCCGACCTGGGGAAGCTGCGGGTCTTCTCGGGAGTGCGCGAGTTCCCGATGCGCGTGAAGTGCGCCACGCTGGCGTGGCACACCATGCGGGCGGCGCTCGAAGACAGCCAGAAGGTTGCCTCAACGGAGTGATGCGATGACGATCATCAGGAACGAAGGAACCAAACCCGGGCTGGACGAGAAGATCGTCGCGGTCCTGAAGTCCTGCTTCGACCCCGAGATCCCCGTGAACATCTACGAGCTGGGGCTCGTCTACGGGATCGACATCGACGCCAACGACAGCGTCCTGATCAGGATGACCCTCACCTCCCCCGCCTGTCCGGTGGCGGGATCGCTCCCCCCCGACGTCGAGTCGCGGGTGCGCGGCGTCGAAGGGGTGACCGACGCGAAGGTCGAGGTCACGTGGGAGCCCCCCTGGACTCCCGACAAGATGACCGACGCCGCCAAGCTCCAGCTCAACATGATGTAGCGTCGTTCCCCCTCGCACTCCCCGTCCGGCGATCGGCTAAAGTAGCCGGCCGTGACGACCGGAACGCATCGCAACGCCATCACCTTCATTTTCATGACGGTCCTGGTGGACTCGATCGGCTTCGGCATCATCCTCCCCGTGATGCCCGAGCTGATCATGGAGCTGACCGGCGTGGAGCTCTCCGCGTCGGCGGTCTACGGCGGCTGGCTCGCCTTCTCCTTCGCGCTGGTGCAGTTCTTCTGCGCGCCGATCCTGGGGAACCTGAGCGACCGGTTCGGCCGCAGGCCGGTGCTCCTGTTCTGCCTTCTGGCCTTCGGCATCGACTACATCATCATGGGATCCGCGCGATCGATGGCGTGGCTCTTCGCCGGGCGCCTCGTGTCCGGCATCGCGGGGGCCTCGTTCACTCCGGCCTACGCGTGCATCGCCGACATCAGCCCCCCGGACAAGCGCGCGCAGAACTTCGGTCTCGTCGGCGCCGCGTTCGGCTTCGGGTTCATCGCAGGGCCCGCGATCGGCGGGCTGCTCGGCGCGCTGGGGCCGCGCGCGCCGTTCTTCGCGGCCGCCACCCTGGCCCTGCTCAACTTCGCGTTCGGATACTTCGCCCTCCCCGAGACGCTGCGCCCCGAATCGCGCCGGGCGTTCGATCTCAAGCGCGCCAATCCGCTGGGGACGCTGCTCCAGATGCGGAAGTACCCCGCGGTCCTCGGGATCGCCGGAGCGGTCTTTCTCTGGCAGCTCAGCCATCAGGTGCTCCCAAGCACCTGGGCCTACTTCACGATGTACAGGTTCGGGTGGTCGGAAGCCGCGGTGGGGGCCTCGCTCGCCTTCGCGGGAGCCGCGCTGGTGATCGGCCAGGGGGTTCTCGCGCGCCGGCTGATCCCGGCCCTGGGAGGCGAGCGCCGCGCCGCTGTCGTCGGGCTGCTGACCGGAGCGGCCGCCTACGTCGGCTATGCGACGGCGACCGCGGGGTGGATGGTCTACGCCTGGATGCTGACGTGGTTCGTGGTCTGTCTCGCCTACCCGTCGATGAACGCCCTGATGTCGCGGCAGATTCCGCCCAGCGCGCAGGGGGAGCTGCAGGGGGGTGTGGCGAGCATCTACAGCCTCAGCTCGATCGTCGGCCCGCCGATCATGACGCAGCTTTTCGGCTACTTCTCCTCGAGCCGGGCGCCGTTCCGCTTCCCGGGGGCCGCCTTCGCCGCCTCGGCCCTGATGGCCCTGGGGAGCGTGACGCTCCTCATGCTCACCGAAAGCATCGTTCCGGCCGCATCGATCGCTCCTGTGGACACCGAGTAGCCATCACCACCCGCAGGTGCGCCCCTTGTTCTGCTCGTCGAGCCATTTCTTGAGCGGCGCGAAGTAGTCGATGATGGCGGTGGCGTCCATCGTGCGGCTGCCGGTGAGGGCCTCGAGCGCGTCGGGCCAGGGCCGGCTCGCCCCCATCGCGAGCATCGCGCGCAGCCGCTTGCCCGCCTCCTCGTCGCCGTAGATGGAGCAGCGGTGCAGAGGCCCCCCACAGCCCGCGGCCTCGGCGAGCGCGCGGTGGAACTGGAACTGCAGGATGTGCGCCAGGAAGTAGCGAGTGTACGGCGTGTTGGCGGGGACGTGGTACTTCGCCCCCGCGTCGAAGTCCTTCTCGCTGCGCGCCGACGTGGGCGCAATCCCCTGGTACTTCGCGCGCAGGTCCCACCATCCCGCGTTATAGGCATCCGTCGGGATCGCACCGGAGAAGACCTTCCAGCGCCACTGATCCACCACCAGGCCGAAGGGGAGGAAGGCGACCTTGTCGAGCGCCATCCTCATGAGCAGCCCCAGGTCTCCCTCGCTGCCGGGGGCCTTGTCCAGGAGCTCGAGCTTCACGAGGTACTCGGGTGTGATCGAGAGCGCGAGGGTGTCTCCGACGCCCTCGTGGAAGCCGTCATTGGCTCCATCCTGGAAGAGCAGCGGCAGATGATGGTAGGCGCGGTAGTAGTAGTTGTGCCCCAGCTCGTGGTGGATGGTCGCGAAGTCCTCGTCGTTGATCTCGATGCACATCTTGATGCGCAGGTCGTCCTCCAGGTCCACGTTCCATGCGCTGGCGTGGCAGACGACCTCGCGGTCCGCGGGCTTGCGCAAGAGTGACCGCTCCCAGAACGTCGCGGGGAGAGGCTCGAATCCCAGGGAGGTGAAGAAGCGCTCGCCGATCCGCACCATCTCGACCTCGTCGACCCCCTTCGCCTTCAGCAGCGCCGTCAGATCGTAGCCGGGATCGGACGCGGCCACCCCCGCGAGGTCGTAGACGTTGCCCCACGACTGGCTCCAGATGTTGCCGAGCAGGTGCGCGGGGATCGGCTCCCCCGGCTTCACCAGATCCGCGCCGTACTTCTCGGCGAGCTTGGCGCGCATGTGGCAGTGCAGCGCGTCGTAGAGCGGCTTCACCTGATTCCAGAGACGATCCAGCTCCGCGGCGAAGGCGTCCGCCGGCATGTCGTATCCCGAGCGCCACAGGGCCCCCAGGTCCGCGTAGCCCAGCTCGCGCGCCCCCTCGTTGGCGAGCGTGACGAACCTCTCGTATTGCGGCTTCATCGGGGGAGAGATCGTGTGCCACCCGCGCCACAGATCGGCAAGCTCCGCCGCGTCGCGGCTCTTCACCATGATGCGGCTGATCTCGTTGACGTCGAGGCATGTCCCGTCGGTGCGGCAGTACTGACCCTTGCCGTACTGGCTCTCCATGCTGGCCGCGATCTCCGAGAGCTCCGTCTGCTTGGCGGGATCGTCGGGGGCCGGCAGGGTGATCGCCGTGCGCAGCTTGTCGAGCTTCCGCATCAGATCGTCGGGCAGCTTCAGCTTCGCGAAGCGCGCCGCCCCCTTGGCCGCGCGCATCTGGGCGGCGATGGCTTCCTTGTTGGCCTCCGCGGCGAGCCCCTCGGTGTCGTGCGTGATGAAGTTCGACTGGATCCACTGAGCGCGCGCCGCCTTGATGCCGATCTCCTTGAGCTCTTTCTCGGTGCGATCGAGGAAGGCGCGGGCTTCTTCGACCGTCGGCGCGCCGGACTGGGCGAACAGCTCCCATCCGGTCGGTGCGGGCAGAGCGACAGCCAGGGCGAGGACGAACGGGACGAGGCGCAGCACTCGGTGGCACACGGGCATGGGATCGATCCTCCTGGACGCGATGAGGGCGCAGTATACCTGCCCGCGCGCTGGAGAACCGCGCGCCCCCGTGAATTCAACCGCTGGCGATGACGGGCTCGTCAGCCCCGCGTCCGGCGTGTGACCAGAATCGGGGCCGCGCCGGCGAGGAGCCCCAGAACCATACCGGCGACGCCGATGAGACCGTAGACGAGGCAGCCCACCGCGCCCGCGAGCCCGGCGATCAGGCTTGCTGCGAAGAACGGGACGCCGTGCCCCTCCCGCGGCCGGGGGGCGATGAGAGCCAGGGCGACTCCACCGGCAACCCCGGCGAGGATGCAGACGCCGGGGTAGAGGTAGCACCGGTCCCCCATGCTGCAGCAGTGGCCCCCCATCTGCATCACAAGGGGGGCGATCATGGGCACGAGCCCCGCAATCAGACCCGGCCACACGCCGCGACCCCATGCCTGGCCCCACCAGAGACAGCATGTCACCGCGGCGATGAGCCCCATGCCGCTCGCCAGGCTCCACGTCGGGTCGGAGCAGCACAAGAGCGACAGCCCCAGCACGGGGACGAGCCAGACGCTGCGCAGCATGGCCGCCGAGATCCTCCCCATCTCGTACGCGCGTCGGGCGCGCGCCAGGAGCATGGCGTCGGGCAGCGCGTCAAGGGGAGCCATCGTTGATCCTCCAAACGGCTCGCAGCCGTTCCAGCGCGCGTTGGACGCGCTTCCTGAACGTGGCGGGGGTCACGGCCGCGCGCTCCCCAAGGGCGTAGAGTCTGAGGGTCTCCGCATCCTCGGGACGCAGCGCCCCCAGCGCGTCGCGCATCATCGACTCGAGGTCGTGCAGCATCGCCGACTCCTCCGGACCGGGCGACGGGTCGGGTGCTGCGTTCCATTGCGGCAGAGTCTCCTCGCGGCGCCTGCGTCGCCGCCGCAGGATTGTGCGGATCTCCCACGTCGCGATGCCGAGAGCCCAGGCCATGGCGCTTCGCGCCGGATCGAATTCGGATGCGCGGTGGAAGATCTTGACGAGGGCTTCCTGGGCGGCATCCTCGGCCTCACCCGGCGGCAGATGCCGTGCTGCGTAGCTGCGCAGCAACGGCCAGAGAGAGTCGAAGACCGGACGGAACGCCGCTCGATCGCCGTCGGCGAGCCGTTGCATGTCTCCCTGCAGAATGCTGTGAGGGGGCCGCTCCATCGTGCCTGGTGTCCCGAGTCAGAGGTCCCGTGGTCTCATCCGCCTGCCGTGCACCGCTCTTCCACATGGGCCGCGTCGTTGTCGCCGGTGGCCTCGACGCGGCACCGGGCCCCTGACTCAGGACACCTTCGTGGCGCTCCCTGGCAGGACCATCGGGGCGCCGGGAATTCCTACAGACAGCAGAGCGGGCAGCAGCAACAGGCGGTTTCCGCCGCCGTCTCGACCGCCCAGACCGCCGCCGGCAGTGCAAGAACCACCGCTGCGGGCCACCAGCGCTTCACGTAGGCAAGCATCGCGTCACCTCCATCGAGGCTCCATCCGCCGCGGCTCACCCGCGGCTTTGGGATCGCCCTTCGATAGAAATAGGCGCGACACCGCCCTGGCGTGACAGGGGAACCATAAAAAACAAAGGGAGCCTCCGGCTTGACCGGAGACTCCCTGAAATCGAACGCTATCGGGCTCTTAGACCTTGTCGGACTTCTCGTTGCAGCAGGCGGCCGGCTTCTCGGCCCACTTCTGCACCTTCTGGATCGTGTCCTTGTCCGTGGCGGAGAAGGTCACCTGGCCGCCGGTCTCGTTGAGCGCGTACGTGGCGGTCACCCCGTCCATATCCATCGGGCAATCCGCGCACCTCCCCTTCTCACCCTTCTCGTGCGTGGAGAGATGGCTCTTCACCAGGGCCACCGCGTCGGGGGTCTTCCCCGTCAGGGTCACGACCGCACCGTTCTCGGTGAGGCGAGCCGTCTTGCTGATCTCCTTGGACATGCTCAGGTGGCAGTGGGCGCCCTTCTCACCTGCGTGCGCTGCCTTTTCCGCGTTCTTGGCGCAATCGGCGCCGCCCGCGAGGACGATGCCACAAGCGAACAGGGGAAGAACCAGTGCCACCAAGCTCTTGCTCCTCAACGACATACGCATCATGTGCTCCTGCGCCTCCTTGCCGGTAACGGTTGATGGAAGTCGTGGGGAGGCGGGCTCTCCCGCCTGCCTGCGGTCAGTGTAGCCGACGAGCCCCGCCCACGCCAGTGACCAGAACACTTGGTTCCGGGCTTATCTATACCGCCTTCCGTGCCGGATGACCAGATCGACGTCGGCCAGAAGGCTGATGTGGCGCAGGACATCCCCTTTCACGGCGATGATGTCGGCGTACTTCCCCTCGGTGACAGTCCCCACCTCTTTCTGTACTTTCATGAGGACCGAAGGCCACCAGGTGGCCGCCCGGATCGCCTCCATGGGGTCGACGCCCAGACGCTCCACCCATGCGTCCAGCTCATGCCACGTGGACTGGCTGTGGAACTTCATGGGGATGCCGCTGTCGGTCCCCACCAGGAGCACGACGCCCGATTCCACGAGCTGGGCGTACTTGCGCGCCAGCGTGGTCCGGCGCTGCGGCGTGATCTGGAAATACGGCAGCCGCTCCGGGTGAGCGATCGATGCGGCGATGTCGGCGATGATCTCCGGCGTCAACCCTTCGTGCCACGCGGGGTCGTCCAGCGCCTCCGGGTTGTCCCGCGTCGCCTCGTAGTTGAACAGCCCTTCGATGGTCGGGGTCCAGAACAGCGGCCCGCGGTTCATCTGCGCGGTGCGCTCCCTGATCAGCGCGATGACGTCAGGCGGGTACTCGGGGGCCGTCGCGAGCCCCGTGTGCTCGAAGCAGTCCACGCCGGCGGCCAGGCCGCGGCGGATCTCCTCGGGGCGGTGCGCGTGCGCCACGACGGTGAGCCCGCGCGCGTGGGCTTCCCCCACCACGGCCTCCACTTCTTCCATCGTCATCTGGTCCTGATCGATCAGCTTGATGCAGTTCACCCCGGCATCGGCGAGCTTCTTCACCTTCGCGCGTGCATCAGCGGCCCCCGACACCCCCCAGCGGAACTGTTCCGTGCCGGGATACGGTTCGTGCTGGATGAACGGTCCGGAGACATAGAGGGTGGGGCCGGGGATCTCTCCCTTCAGGATCCTGTCTCTCACCGCGATGCTCTCGGTGAGTGGTCCGCCGAGATCGCGCGCGCTGGTCACTCCCGCCAGCAGGAGCTGCTTCGCCGAGGCGGGCATGATCACCGTGCCGAACTGAGGGGGGTAGGTCTTGTCCCAATGCTCGTAGTCCGCGTGGCCGTTGATCATGAGATGCACGTGCATGTCCCAGAGTCCGGGGAGCACGTCCATCCCTTCGGTCGAGATCACCTCGGCCCCTTCGGGGATATCCAGGCCGCCGACGCGTCCGATGGCCTTGATCCGTTCCCCTTCGATCAGGATGACGCTGTCGGCGATCAGCGGTCCGCCCGTGCCGTCGATCAGACGCCCGCCGACGAGAGCCTTCACGGGCGCGGCCTCATCCGCCCCCTGCGCCGGCGGCGGCACGGCCAAGGCGAGTGCGCAGAGCGCGATGATGCCCGCAGCGCGGGTCATCGCGGCGCCGGGCTTGCGTCGTAAGGCTGGTTGCTCCCGGAGAGATCGATCCTGAGGGCGGTGGTGAGGCGGTTGAAGTAGTTGGCGATGCTGACGACGCAGGTGATCTCCAGGATCTGCAGGTCGGTGTAGTGGCTCTTCATCCGGGCGAACAGTTCGTCGGTGACGGTGCGCGCGTCGCGCGTCATCCGCTCCGCGTAGGAGAGCGCCGCAGCCAGCGGCTCCTCGAAGTGGTCGTAGCCGGTGCCTTCGCCCAGCGCCGCGATGTCGTCTTCGGTCCATCCGATACGCCTTGCCAAGGCGTCGTGTCCGGCCATTCAGTAGTGGCTCTGATTGATCCGCGAGACGTGCAGGAAGACCAGCTCCTTCGTCCTGAAGGGGATCTCGCCCGTGAACATCACCTTGCGGTAGTGGGCGATGAGGGTGATCAGGTAGTCCGGGATCGCGGCGAGAGTCCTGAAAGCGTTGGGGACGTTCCCCCTCTCCGCGAGGTAGGTGTCGTAGATCGTCTGGACCTCCGGCCCCACCTCGTCACGTTCCAGCGCCGGCAGCCTTCCCATGGGCACCTCCTATTCCCGAGCTCGGTCATTATCTCCCAACTTTGCCTGCGATGCCGGGTTGTGAGAGACTGACCGGCCTCATCGGGAAAGGGAGGGGGCGCCGCCTTTGCTGCTGCGAAGCCTGCTGCGGACCAAGAATCTCGACGAGATCCTGGCGTCGGCCGACGATCAGCGCGGCCTGCGGCGCGCGCTGGGAGCCTTCAGCCTCACCATGCTCGGCATCGGCGCCATCATCGGCGCCGGGATCTTCTCCAGCGTGGGGACGGCGGCGGCCGGCGGAGCCGACCACCTCGGCGCCGGTCCCGCCCTGATCATCTCCTTCATCCTCACGGCCATCGCCTGCGGCTTCGCAGGCCTCTGTTATGCCGAGCTCGCGTCGATGGTCCCGGTCTCCGGCTCAGCCTACACCTACGCCTACACGACCCTCGGCGAGCTCGTCGCCTGGATCATCGGATGGGACCTCATCATCGAATACGCGGTGGGCAACGTCGCCGTGGCCATCTCCTGGTCGGGCTACTTCCAGGAGCTGCTGCGCGGGATCGGGATGGAGATGCCCACCTGGCTCGGCGTGGACTACCGGACGGCGAGCCAGGCGGCTACCCGCGTGGCCGAGGTCGTGGCCAGCGGGGCCGACCCCGTCGCCACGCTCGGGGAATCCATCGTCAGACTGGCCGGCGTGCTGGCGGGCGCGCCCCGCATTCTGGGCACTCCGATCATCTTCAATCTGCCGGCGTTCCTGATCGTGATGCTCGTGACCTGGATCCTCGTGATCGGGATCCGCGAGAGCGCGCGATTCAACACCGCGATGGTGATCCTGAAGCTGGGTCTCATAGGATTCTTCGTCGTGTTGGGGGCCTTCTACGTGGAACCGGCCAACTGGACTCCCTTCGCCCCCAACGGCTTCCATGGGATCGCGACGGCGGCCGCCATCATCTTCTTCGCGTACATCGGCTTCGACGCGGTCTCCACCGCCGCCGAGGAGACGCGCAACCCCAAGCGCGACATGCCCATCGCGATCCTCGGCAGCCTCGCCGTCTGCACGGTCATCTACATCGGCGTGGCGATCGTTCTGACGGGGATGCTCCCCTGGGACCAGCTCGGGACCGCCGAGCCGCTGGCGACGGCCTTCGCCAACCTCGGGATGAACTGGGCCGCGGGGGTGATCGCGCTCGGCGCGGTCTTCGCGACGACGTCGGTCCTCGTGGTCTTCCAGCTCGGGCAGCCGCGCATCTTCTTTTCGATGGCGCGCGACGGGCTGCTCCCCGGCTGGGCCGCGCGCATCCATCCCCGTTATCGCACGCCGCACGTCACGACGTGGATCACGGGGATCCTCGTGGCCTTCTTCGCCGCCATCGCGAATCTGGACGAGGTGGTCCAGCTCACGAACATCGGGACCCTCTTCGCGTTCATCCTGGTCTGCATCGGCGTCACGGTCCTGAGACTCAAGGACCCGGGGAGGGAGCGTCCGTTCAGGGTCCCCCTCGGACCCTGGATCATTCCCGCCCTGGGCGCGGCGTGCTGTCTCTTCCTCATGATCTATCTCCCCCCCGCGTCGTGGTGGCGCTTCGTCGGATGGCTGGTCCTGGGCGCCGCCATCTACTCGGCGTACGGCTACAGCCGCAGCATCATCGGGCGCGCCGCGGGGCGTCCCGCGGTCACGCCGGCCTCGATGCGCATCGCCGCGGCGGGCTTCCTCGTCGTCGCGATCGGCCTCTTCGTGCTCCCCCACGATCTCGGTCCGTTCGCCCTGGCAGGCGCGCTGAGCGACGCGACGGCCGCGGAGCACGCGCGCGCGCTGTGGGGCGCGCTGGCGATCGCCGCGGGCGCCGTCGCCGTGACGGCCGGATTCTGGCGGCTGGCGCGCAAAGGAAACTAGGGAGCCGCCTCTGAGCCTCACCCTGACCGCGCTTGGCTTCCTCGCACTGCTCGTCCTGGGCTACCGGTTCTACGGACGGCGCGTGGCCCGCAGCATCGGACTCGACGACGCCCGTCCCACGCCCGCGCACACCCTCGAAGACGGCGTGGACTACGTGCCCACGCCCCGCTTCTATCTCTTCGCGCAGCACTTCTCGGCGATCGCGGCGGCGGGCCCCATCGCCGGACCGATCATCGCCTGCCAGACCTTCGGCTGGCTCCCCTGCCTCGTGTGGATCGCGCTCGGCGTGGTGCTCATCGGCGCCGTCCACGACCTGTCGGCCCTCGCCGCATCGGTCCGGCATCGGGGGCGCTCGATCGCCGAGATCGTGCGCGAGCATCTCGGGAGCCGGGCGGGCGCGGCCATGATGGCCTTCATCTGGATCGCCCTGCTGTACGTCATCACCGCGTTCGCGGACATCACGGCCGCCACCTTCGTGGCGGGGACCGACGAGCTGCGGGAGACCGCGACGACATTCAATCCCGGCGGGGCGGTCGCGGCGGCGAGCGTGATGTACCTGCTGCTCGCGGTCACGCTGGGGCTGACGCAGCGCTTCCTGCGTCCGCCGCTGTGGCTCGTGACGGTGCTCTTCGTGCCGGCCACCATCGCGCTCGCGTGGCTGGGAACGCACGTCTCGAATCTCCTCGTGCTCCCGCATCGGACCTGGGGCCTCGTGATCCTGGCCTACTGCGGGGTCGCGTCTCTCGTCCCGGTGTGGGCTCTGCTCCAGCCGCGCGGTTATCTCGGGGGGTTCGTCCTCTACACGGCGCTCGCCATCGGGCTCATCGGCGTGCTGTTCGGCGGCTACGAGATCCTCCAGCCGGCCTTCCTCACCTTTGACGCCGGCGGGATGACGGGAGCGCTCTTCCCGTTCCTGTTCGTCACCATCGCCTGCGGCGCCTGCTCGGGGTTCCATGGTCTGGTCGCGTCGGGCACCACCTCCAAGCAGGTGGCGCGCGAGTCGCACGTCCATCCGATCGGATATGGCGCGATGCTCGCCGAGGGGTTCGTGGCGCTCATCGCGCTGGTGACCGTCATGATCGCGTCGCAGGAGGAGCTGAAAGGGCTTTCCCCGGGGACGATCTACGGCAACGGGATCGGAAGATTCCTGACTTTGATCGTCGGCGAGGAAAGACGCGCCTTCGCGATCACGCTCGGCGCGATGGCCTTCTCGACCTTCGTCTTCGACACGCTGGACGTCTGCATGCGTCTGGGGCGCTACATCCTGCAGGAGATGTTCGGCTGGAAAGGGCTCGCCGGAGCGGTGGGAGGGACGATCGCGACCGGAGCCCTCCCTCTCTACTTCCTGACGCTGACACCGGAGGGGAGCTGGGTCCGCTTCTGGACTCTCTTCGGCGCCAGCAACCAGCTTCTGGCCGGCCTCTCGCTGCTGGCGATCACCGTGTGGCTCGCGCGCGCGCGCCGCCGGATCGCCTACACGCTGGTGCCGATGATCTTCGTGCTCACCATCACCCTCTGGGCCCTCTTCAAGCTGGCCCTGGGGAACATCAGGGCCAGCCGCGGGCTCGATCTCGAGCTGATCAACGCTCTCACCGCGACCGTCCTGATCTCCCTGGCGCTCTACCTCGCCGCGACCGCGCTTGCGCGGGTCCTCGCCGAACGGCAGGGCGGCCGCGGGCCCGCGCGCGAGCCTCAGCCCCCCTCCTGACGCCCAGGTGTCCTTGACTCCTCTCCCGGGGAGGAGTAGCGTTGCCTCGATCGTTTAGATCTAAATCATCTCCGCGCGCGTTGCCGCGCCATGGAACCAGGGGACGATCGTGCCGGGAGACCTCGAAGGAACACGGGCGGTGGTCACCGGGGCCGGCCGCGGGATCGGGCGCGCGATCGCCCTCGCCCTGGCGCGCGAAGGAGCGGACGTGGCGCTCGCCGCGCGCACAGCGGCGGAGATCTCCGAGGTGGCCCGGCAGGTGCGCTCCTTCGGCCGGCGGGCGATGGCGATCACGGCCGATGTCACCTCTCCCGCGCAGGTCACGGCGCTGGCGCAGAGCGTGGCGCGCGACCTGGGGGACGTCGACATCCTCGTGAACAACGCCGGCGGCGCCGAGAGCGCGCCGTTCATCAAGACCGACGAGGGCCTCTGGCGCCGGATGATCGCCTCGAACCTCGACAGCGTCTACCTCTGCACCGCGGCGTTTCTCCCGGGGATGCTGAAGCGCGGACGAGGAAGGGTCATCAACGTCGCATCGCGCGCCGGTCTGACCGGGTTCGCCTATGTCTCGGCCTACTGCGCCGCCAAGCACGGCGTCGTCGGGTTCACGCGCGCCGTGGCGGCGGAGGTCGCGGGCAAGGGGATCACGATCAACGCCCTCTGCCCCGGCTACGTCGACACCGACATGACGGCCGTCAGCGCGGCGAGAATCGCGCGCGCGACGGGGGTCACGACCGAGGACGCGCTGCTGACTCTCGCCGGGTTCAACCCCCATGGGCGCCTGATCGCCCCCGAGGCCGTCGCCGAGGCGGCGCTCGATCTGGCGCGTCCGGGGAGCGACGCCATCAACGGAAAGGCGATCGAGCTGTGAGCGGACACCGGCTCCTCAATCCCCCGAATCTCCCGAAGCCGCGCGGCTTCAGCCACGGCGTGGTGGCGGCGCGGGGGAAGATCGTTTTCGTCGCCGGGCAGATCGGCTGCGATGCCCAGGGAGCCATCCATTCCTCCGACATCGTCGACCAGTTCGGCCTGGCGCTGGAGAACGTCCTGCAGGTCGTTGCGGCCGCCGGCGGCGGCCCCGACTCCATCGCGCGCCTGACGATCTTCGTCACCGATCTGGTCGAGTACCGGGCCCGGCTGAAGGGGCTTGGAGCGGTGTGGCGGCGCGTCATGGGAGCGGGGTATCCGGCGATCAGCCTCGTGGAGGTGAAAGCCCTCTTCGAGTCGAACGCCAAGATCGAGATCGAGGCCACGGCGGTCCTATGACCAGGCCGGAAGCGAAACGCAGGATGGAGGCCGGGATGCCATGACCAGGCCGGCCGCGGAGCGACTGGAGATCTCCGTCTGGGTCCGCCTCATGAAGACGCACGGATTGATCCTGCGCGCGGCGCGCGCGCGCATCGGCCCGGATCTCACGCTCCCCCAGTTCGACGTGATGACGCAACTCGCCCGCGCGCCGCGCGGCGTCACCGCCACCGTCCTGAGCAGGCACCTGCTGGTCACCGCGGGGAACCTGACCGGCATCGTGGACCGGCTGGAGCGCGACGGGTTGGTGAAGCGCACGGCCCACGAGAGCGACCGACGGTCGGTGCGCATCCGCCTCTCCCCCGCCGGCAGGCGGATGATGGGGCGGGTCCTTCCGCGTCACAGGCGCGACATCGCGGCGCTCCTGAGCGGTGTCCCGAAAGCGGATCTGGAGAAGCTGCGCGCGCTCCTGGGGCGGCTCGCAGGAGCCCTTGACGCGTCCGGTCAGCTCGGTGAGTTCGATGACTTCGATGAGGAGAGACGATGAAAGGAACGTTCCTGTGGGAGGAGACGGGCGCGGTGGCGCGCCTGACCCTGAACCGTCCCGAGGTTCTCAACGCGTTGACCTTCGACGTGTACCACGAGCTTCGCGACCGCTTCGCGGCCCTCAAGGACAATGCCGCGCTGCGCGTCGTCGTGCTGACGGGCGCGGGGAGAGCGTTCTGCTCGGGGGGCGACGTCAAAGAGATCATCGGACGCCTGACGGGGCAGTCCGACGAGCGCCTGCTCGATTTCACGCGCCTGACGTGCGAGGTGATCCTGAGAATGCGCGAGGCGCCGCAGATCATCATCGCCTCCATCAACGGCGTCGCCGCGGGCGCCGGCGCGGTGCTGGCGATGGCCTCGGACCTGCGCATCGCCTCGACCGAGGCGAGGATCGCCTTCCTCTTCTCGAAGGTCGGCCTGACGGGGGCGGACATGGGAGCCGCGCACCTGCTGCCCCGGCTGATCGGCGCGGGGCGCGCGGCCGAGATGCTGCTGCGCGGCGATTTCGTCGACGCGAAGACCGCGGAGGCATGGGGCCTCTACAACCGCGTCGTGGCGCCGGAGAAGCTCGCGGCCGAGACCGAGGCGTGGGTCGATACTCTGTCGCGCGGTCCGGCCCTCGGCCAGTCGATGACCAAGCACATCATGAACAGGGGTCTGGGGTTGAACCTGGTCGACGCGCTGGAGCTCGAAGCCGAGGCGCAGGCCATCTGCATGAAGCACCCTGACTTTGCGGAAGCCCACGAGGCATTCGTCCAGAAGCGGCCGCCGGTCTTCGGGCGGAAGGGCTCCGGCGGTGGCATCTGATGCGCGCCGGCGATCTTCTCTCGGAAGAAGACCGCGCCCTGACCGTGCAGGCACGCGGGGCTCTCGAGGGCCTCGCGCACGAAGAGCCGGCTCCCGGAGACCACGCGGCCGAGGACGCGCAGGCGCGGAGGCTGCTCGCGCGGCTGGCCGGATCCGGTCTTCTCGAGCATCTCATCCCTTCCGAGCATCGCGCGAACCGCAAGGGGACGCTGTCGGTGCGCGCTCTTTGCGTCCTGCGCGAGGAGCTGGCGCGGATCGAAGGGACCGCCGATGTCGTGTTCGTGATGCAGGGCCTGGGTTCGTGCGCCATCGCGCTGGCCGGCAGCGCGTCGCTGCAGGCGCGCTGGCTCTCGGCGGTGGCGCGCGGCGAGGCGATCGCGGCGATCGCGATGACGGAGCCCGAGGCGGGGTCGGATCTCGGAGCCATGTCGACGCGCGCGCGGCGCGAAGGGGGCCACTACGTGCTCGACGGCGCCAAGACCTACATCTCGAACGCCGGTCTGGCCGATTTCTACACGGTCTTCGCCCGGACGTCCGACGAGCCGCGCGGCCTGAGCGCGTTCGTCGTGGAGGCGAAGCAGCCCGGCCTGAAGGTGACAGCGCGGCTGACCATCAGCGCCCCGCATCCCATCGGGAGCCTCGCGTTCGATGGATGCCGCGTGCCGGCATCCCAGCGCCTGGGAGAAGAGGGGGACGGGTTCGCGCTCGCCATGCGTGTGCTGGAGCGTTTCCGCCCGACGGTCGGCGCGGCCGCGAACGGGATGGCGCTGCGCGCCCTGGAGGAATCGATCGCGCGCGCCAAAGAGCGACGGCAGTTCGGCAGGCCGATCGCGGAGTTCCAGGCCATCCGGTTCAAGCTCGCCGACATGGCGCTGAGGCTCGAGGCGTCGCGCTTGATGGTCCTTCGGGCCGCGGCGCTCGTGGACGCCGCGGCGCTCCACGCCGGCGCGGGCCAGGCGCCCGACCCGGCCAGGGGCCGCGCCTCGGCCATGGCGAAGCTCTTCGCCACCGAGGCGGCGCAGGAGACCATCGACGACGCCGTGCAGATCCACGGGGCGCTTGGCGTCACGCGCGGCTGCATCATCGAGCGGCTCTACCGCGAGGTCCGCGCGCTGAGGATCTACGAAGGGACCTCCGAGATCCAGCGCGCCGTGATCGCCAGGAGCATCCTCGCGGAGCAGCCGGGGAGCTGATCGCGTCATGAGACTCTTCGAGCCGGTCGCGATCAACACCATGACGCTCCCCAACAGGATCGTCCTGCCGGCGATGGTGACGCGCCTGTCCGGGGAGGACGGCTACGTCAACCAGGACATCCGCGACCGGTACCTGCGCTTCGCCCACGGCGAGCCGGGCCTCATCGTCGTGGAGGCGATGTCCGTACATGGCGGCCGCAGCGGCCCGCTGCTGCGGATATCGGACGACAGCTTCATCGCGGGGCAGGCGGAGATGGTGCGCGCGATCCACGACGCGTGTCCGTCGAAGGTCGCGGCCCAGATCATCCACTTCCTCAAGATCGCGCGCAGCGGGTGGCGCCAGACCATCGCCGACCTGAGCCACGACGAGATCGCGGCCATCGTGCGGCAGTACGCCGAGGCGGCGGGGCGCGTGCGGCGCGCGGGGTACGACGCGGTCGAGCTGCACATGGCGCACGCTTACACCCTCTCGTCGTTCCTCTCGTTGCGCAACCGCCGTCCCGACGAGTACGGACGCTCCCTCGAGAACAGGATGCGCGTCATGACGCAGGTGATTCAGGCGGTCCGGCGCGAGGTCGGATCCGACTTCCCGATGGGGATCCGCTTCGACGGCGAGGAGTGCATCAAGGACGGCTACACGCTGAAAGACGCCCGGGAGATGGCGCTGCGGATGGCCCGGCTCGCCGCGGACTGGATCAGCGTCTCCGCCGGCGGGAAGTTCGAGGACGCGATCCACAAGGCCGGTGACCCGCTCTATCCCTACACGGGCTATTCGGGGGACCGCTGCATGCCCTCGGTGAACTACCCGGACGGGGCCAGCATCGACCTCCCTTCCGGGATCAAGGCGCACATCAACGCCGCGGGGTTCGCAACGCCGGTCGTGGCCACCGGGAAGATCCGCACGCCGGAGCTGGCCGAGTCGTTCCTGGTCGAGGGGCGGGCGGACCTCATCGGCATGGCGCGCGCGCTGCTCGCCGATCCCGACTGGCCGCGCAAAGTGCGCGACGGCCAGGCCGACAGAGTCGTGCACTGCATCTACGGCAACGTGTGCAAGGCGCTTGACGAGAACTTCAAGAAGGTGCGCTGCGTTCTCTGGCCCAAGGGGGCGCTCCAGGCGCCTCTGGTCGACGACGGGACGCCTCCCGCCTGGGTATATGATGACCCGAACCTGGTCGCGACGCCCGTGGAAGGGCGCATCCAGCTCAAGTGGAATCACGCGACCGATGACCTGGCCGTCTACGGCTACGAGATCCACCGGTCGGCGGACGGCGGACCGTATCTTCACATCACGAGCGTCAAGGGAGTCTTCTTCGTCGACGACGACGTGGTCGGCGGCGTGCGCTACCGCTACTGGGTCCGGGCGTACGACCTCGCGGGACATCGCACCCCCCGATCAAATGTCGCGGAGATCCTGCTCCCGGATCTCGTCCGGACGGCGGCCTCATGACCGATGCACCCGAGTTCCCCGAGCGCTTCAATCTGGCCGACTACCTGCTGCGCCACAACCTCGAGGAGCACCCCGACAAGATCGCCGTCATCTGCGGCGACCGCCGCTACAGCTACGCCGAGGTGGACCGTCTCGCGCGCCGCACGGGGCAGGTTCTCAGGGACCTCGGCGCCGGGATGGAGGACCGCGTCCTCCTGATCCTCCCCGACGGGATCGAGTTCGTCGCATCGTGGCTGGGGACATTGAAGATCGGCGCCGTGTTCGCCATGGCCAACACGATCCATACGCCGGAGGACTACCTCTATTACCTCGATTACACGCGCGCGCCGGTGGCCGTGGTCCATGACGCTGTCCTGGAACGGATCGAGCCCGTGCTCCCGTCGGCCCGGTATCTCAAATCGCTCCTCGTCGTCGGGGAAACACGGCGGCATCCCCGGTTTAATGACGCGATCGAGAAAGCCGCCGACGACCTGGAGACGGCGGACACCTCCCGCGACGACATCGCCGGCTGGCTCTTCACCTCCGGGAGCACGGGGTCGCCCAAGGCGGCGGTGCACTTCCACCGGGACTTCGCATTCAACATCGAGACCTACGCGAAGCAGATCCTGAAGATCGCCCGCACCGACGTCACTCTCTCCGTGCCGAAGCTCTTCTTCGGCTACGCCACCGGGACCAATCTCATGTTCCCCTTCGCGGCCGGGGCGACGACAGTGCTCTTCCCCGGACGCTCGACCCCCGAAGCGATCTTCGAGCAGATCGCACGGCATCGCCCGACCGTGCTCACGAGCGTTCCGACCATGATCAATGGGATGCTGACGGCGAAGGACTCCAGGGCCCCCGGAGCCGATGCGGATCTCTCGTGCCTGAGGGTCTGCCTCTCGGCCGGGGAGGCCCTCCCCGGGGAGCTCTACCGCCGCTGGCTCGCCGCTTTCGGGGTCGAGATCCTCGACGGAATCGGCTCGGCCGAGATGTTCCATATCTACATCTCGAACCGTTTCGGCGCAGTGCGCGCCGAAACGCTGGGTCAGCTCGTCCCCGGATACGACGCGCGCATCGTGGGGCCGGACGGAAGCGACGTGCCGGCAGGCGCGCAGGGGACACTCTGGGTGAAGGGGGGCTCCACAGCCCTCTGCTACTGGCAGCACCGCGAGGAGTCGCGCCACACCTTCCGCGGCGACTGGTGTGTCACCGGCGATCAGTTCATGCGTGACGACGAGGGTTACTTCCACTATTGCGGCCGCACGGACGACATGCTGAAGGTGAGCGGGATCTTCGTCTCGCCGCTGGAGATCGAGGACTGCCTGCTGGCGCACGCGGCGGTTCGCGAGGCCGCGGTGATCGGGCAGGAGGACGCCGGCGGGCTGACCAAGCCCAAGGCGATCGTCGTCCTCAAGGACGGGTTCGAGCCGTCACGGGAGACAGCCTTCGCCCTGCGCGCCCACGTCAAGGAGCGCCTCTCCCCCTACAAGTACCCGCGCTGGATCGCGTTCGTGGAGATGCTCCCGCGCAGCGACCGCGGGAAGGTCCTGCGCCGCGCGCTGCGCGAAGGGGTTCGCGAGCTTCTGAGCGTGGCGCTCGCGCCGGGGGATGCCGACGCGCCGGGAGGATCTGATGCCATCAAGTAGGCCCGGAAGCAAAGATGCCCGACCCGACGGGAGCCAGAACTCCACAACGCTCTTCGCTTCCCTCCCCTGGACGGAGATCGCCGAGAGGCTGAAGTCGTCGCGCCGCTGCGTCGCGCTGCTGCCTGTCGGAGCCACGGAGCCGCACGGCCCTCATCTTCCTCTGGCCACCGATGCGATCATCTCCGTCGAGGCGGCGCGCCGCGCGGCGCAGCGTCTCGAGGCCAGTGGCCTCACGGCTCTCGTTCTCCCCTGCATCGCCTACTCCGTCACCGATTTCTCGCGTGACTTCCCCGGGGCCATCGGCCTGTCGCGCGAGACCAGCCTCAGGATGATCGAAGAGATCGGTCGCGCCGCGCTCTCGCACGGCTTCGCGCTCCTCTGTCTGGTCAATTCCCACCTCGAGCCCGATCATCTCGAGGTCCTTCGGGACGCTTCCGCCCGCATTGCCGCCGCCACCGGCAGGCCGGTCGTCTTCCCGGACAAGACCCAGAAGCGGTGGGCGTCGCGCCTCACCGCAGAGTTCCGATCCGGCGCCTGCCACGCGGGGCAGTACGAGTCATCGCTGGTGCTCGCGGCCGCGCCGGAGCTCGTGCGCGAAGATGTCATGAAGGGGCTCCCCGCGGTGAACATCAGCATCGGGCGGAAGATCAAGGAGGGGGCGCGGTCGTTCAAGGAAGCGGGGGGCGACGACGCCTACTTCGGCGACCCGGCGGCCGCCACGCGCGCCGAGGGGGATGAAACCTACGAGATCCTCGCCGGCATGGTCGAGGAGGCGGTGATGGAGGCTCTCGGCGCATGAGCTTCACCACGAGCCTGAAAGTGCGCTTCGGCGATATCGATCACGCGGGGATCGCCTACTACCCTAACCTCTACCACTACCTTCACATCGCCTTCGAGGAGTTCTTCGAGGGGCACGTCGGGATCTCCTACCCCGATCTGCTCGACAAGGAGCGGATCGGGTTTCCCACCGTGCGCGTTGCCACCGAGTTCGTCGAACCGATCCGCTACGGCGACATCCTGTCGATCCGGATCTCCGTACCCCGAATCGGGATCAGCTCCGCCGACATTCTCTTCGAGGCCACGAGGATGGAAGGATCTCCGCCGTGCATCGTGAGCCGGCAGACCGTCGTTGCCGTGGACATGCGGACTTTCAGGCCGGTCCCGATCCCGCCGCGCCTTAGAGAGAGTTTCGCGGCCTGCACCCCCGACCTCGCCACCTGATGGCGTCGACCCCACCTGTCAACCTTCCGCGGCTCGTGGGGCAGGAGTCTCCTTGCCGTCCTGGATCCACATCAGGCCATCGTCCTTGAAACGGATGCGGCCAAAGGAGGTGCGATCGAGGAACTCGGTGTCGCTGAGCGGCGTCAGTGGAACCACCGATGCCGACTGCGCCCATCGCAGCGTGAGGAGCACACCGTCGGTTTCGATGCGCATGGGGACCTTCCCTTCTCCCCAGGAATACAGGCCGGCATGGCGTTCGAGGACCTCCCGCGGGATCGCCGGCGGCGCGGCACGGAGAGCCGGAGCGGCAAGAGGCTGCCCGGAGAAAGCGCCGAGCAAACCCTTGCCCTCGTCCGCGGTGAACCCCGACTGGGTGTTCATCAGCACCACGATGTGCAGCTCCTCCGCGGGGACGGTGAGGATCACGGAGCTGTACCCGTTGGTCATTCCCGACTGCACCAGCACCTGCTTTTCGAACCACGTCCGTCGACCCCAGCCAAAGGGATATTCCTGCTTGGTGATGTCGAATAGCTCGTGGCGATCGATCGCCTGGAGCCAACGATCGAGATCCGCGGCCGTGCTGTAGACGTTGCCGCTGCCGAACAGCGACGAGGGATCGCGCGGCTGG
>Ga0137428_1000296_pt1 | contig 21986 bp, 35 predicted proteins | sample EasRivERMZT718_2_FD_102305 | JGI IMG/M metagenome (GOLD analysis project Ga0137428, IMG submission 102305) | Soil microbial communities from meander-bound floodplain in the East River, Colorado, USA - East River MetaG ERMZT718_2 | ecosystem: Environmental > Terrestrial > Soil > Floodplain ...
ACACCACCTGTATCCAACGGCTTAACGGCTCCTGATTTATTTAGTGCTGCATTTCAATGCATGGAAAGCGTTACTGGTCTATTCATGCCCTGTATTGTCATGTTTCTGGTTTCGGGGATTGCCCTAAGAATCACCAAATTTTTCAAGGATTCGCTCCGATGAATAAAAACAAACGGACTAGGAAAGCAATCCCTAACATGCTGCCCAGAGAACCCCTGACCAAAAAGGCGCGCTCTGCTATCGTGCTGTATGTCAAGCTCAGGGCAAAAAGTTTCACTGCATACGACATTGTTGACAAGACACTCAAAGCCGAGCGGATGTGTCGCGTTGACCTGTACCTCTATTTGCACAAGCGTGGGGTTCGGTGGGATAGCCGTCGCGCAGGTTGGCGTGAATTGAAACGTAAACCCGCAGCGCCTAAGCCTGTACCCGTCGCGGCGAAAAAGGCTACCACGTCGCCACGCACCACAGAGTCAGTCCCAGAGACACAAGACGACCTATTACAGTTCATTCGTGATAACGCTGCAAATATCCGAAGTGCCAGGTGATTGATCATGAAATTACTGGATAAGCGCGTTGTGTTCTTTTTTGGTCTGACCTGGTTTATCTGCACTGCACTGGTTGTAGCAGGGATATTCCTTGTTATTGCAATTCTCGCTGGGCCGGAATATGAGATTGATTTACTTGATATTGCATCCGGCGCGGCTCTGGTTGGTTTTGTCTGGGCAGCATGGCTCATGGATATGTTTTTCAATGTAAAGGGTATTGAGATGAATCCGATATTGATGCGACTCATGGGGAAAGTTCGGTGCAAGCGCTGTAATGACAGACGCTTTGTAACCTATTGGTGGAAGCAGAATGGTAACTTTGTCGAGCGCAAAATGGCTTGTCCTGAGTGTGGCAACAACAAGTTAGAGCCTGTCACGGTCACTTTTACGCCGAAAACAGAAGAGTAGGTTTCTATGCCCATAGATAAGACGAAATACCCTGCTGAATGGGCAACGATTAGTCTCGAAATTAGGCATGATCGCGCTAACTGGCGTTGTGAATGGTGTGGAGCGGAACATGATCTACCTCATCCGATGACAGGTAGCAGGGTCGTGCTCACTGTAGCTCATCTGGGAAAAGATAAGCCAGATGGGACTCCGGGTGATAAAGATGACAAGCTGGATTGCCGTCCTGAAAACCTTGCTGCCTTATGCCAGCGCTGCCATTTGAACTTTGATCGCCCTGAGAATGTCGAGAAAAGTATCCGAACACGTCACAGGAAATGTGCAGAGGATCGGCGTGTTTATGGGCAGCTATCACTTTTGAGTGATCTATCGGAGTAGGAAGTATTAAGGCGAACATTGATTTTCAGATTCAACCAGGTACCTGGTTTTCAATACTAAATCAATCATAAGTGCCCGATTTTGGGCGCTGCCCAGAGTGACTCGGACAACTATGCCAGCGTTATCCCCCTCGCTGGCAACCGGGTAGGGTTTAAGCGAGTCACTCTGGGCAGCGTCTAACGCTGACATTCAAAAAAGAGAGGTCTATATGGAACCCGACACGCTCGAATTGCCGCAAACGATAAGCCCTACTGATATGCAAACTGCCTCACTAGAAGCAGAGGAAAACGTTTTAGGGTGCATTATCATGAGGGGCGATCTCATTCATGATCTGAAAAAATGGCTAAAACCTCATCATTTCTGGCGACTACCGAACCAGTGGATTTATGAGGCAATGCTGGCTCTAGCGAATAGGCATGAGGATATAGATTATATAAGTCTGTCCGAGGAACTTAAAGCTAGAAATCAGTTTGACCAAATTGACCAAATTCACGGTGGCTCGGCATATCTCAATCTTATAAGTAACCAGGTGCCAAGTTCCTATCATGCCACAACGTATGGCAGGATCGTAAAAGAATACTGGCGACGGCGATCACTACTGTTAATAGCACAGCGAATCGCCCAGACAACAATCACGTTTTCCCCAGACGGCGGCGAAAGTGATTACGCTAAACGGCTTATTGAGGAAGCTCAGGAACTTTTCAACGATCCCTACGATCCCGATTCAGCGGACGGCCTGCGCCAGTACCTTGTACACGCCCGCGATCTGCACACATTGCCTGATGCGGGATGGCTAGTTCAGGGTGAAATTCCCGAATCCAGCCTAACTATTGTTTTTGGGCCATCCGGTGCAGGTAAGTCGTTTTTAGTATTGCATTACGGGTTGATGCTCTCCGAAAGGGTGAAGGTGTTGTATGTAGCCTCAGAGGGCGAGAGTGGCTACAAAAAGCGTGTCGCTGCATGGGAAAAGTATCACCAGAAGGAAGCTGGTGATATGCACTTTTACTTTAATGTAGCACAGCTACTTGATGAAAATGAACGAAAAGCGTTCATTTCCCAGATTGTAGAGCATGTAAAACCACGACTGATCATCCTTGATACGCTTGCACACTCCATGTTACCGGGTGACGAAAATTCCACACGGGATATGGGATTATTTATCAAAGCAGCAAAGCAGATTCAAAAACAATATGACTGCACAGTTCTACTTGTTCATCACACCAATAAGGGCGGTAAAGACGAACGTGGTAGTGTTGCACTGCGCGGTGCCACCGACAGCATCATTAAAGTTTTCAAAGAAGACGATCTGCTCGTAGTGGAGCACAGCAAGTTAAAGGACGGCCCGGAATTTGAGCCAAAATACATGAAACTGCTTCCGGTGTTGCTTGGCACTGATGAATCTAATCCAGATCACTATGCCCCGGTCATAGTCCCCGCCGAAAAGATCATACGCTCAAAGACCGATCCCGTGACGAATCAACAGCGGAAGATTCTCCTCAGCCTTGCGGATGACTTTGCGTTTGGGGCTATGCCGTCTGACCTTGTTGAAACTACCAGCATCCAAAAGGGCAGCTTGCTTCGCTCCCTGGGTGAACTACGACGGCTCGGTTTTGTCACACAGGAAGAAAAAGGGGCACCTTACAACATCACGCCAGACGGCTTGGCTGCAATTGATCGAAAAGCGGACTCGGACTCATCACGGACTCCTAAAGCTACGAGTCCTAATGTACCCGCTCAACGTGAACTGAATCTGACACAGGACTCGCGGACTCCTTCACTTTATGAAATCTCGCAAATGAGTCCTGTGAGTCCCGCGAGTCCTATGAGTCTTGAGAGTCCTGGAGTCCATTCAAATTATGAGAAAGTGTCTCAAGGTGTATGTCCAGTCTGTGATAAGCCACTTGTGCAGAACGGTACGGGACTCAAGTGTCCAGACTGTGGCCTCAAGCCGAGAGTCAAATAAGGGGGTGATGCGGGAAAAATAAAAAGCCGGGGTTAATCCCGGCGGGTGCTCAACTGGTTAGAAAGTCAAGCTATAGAAAAGGATACCACAAATTATGAAAATCTTGAAACATCTGGCAACTCAACCATTCATCGTAGCTACAGGACTTGCAGCCCTTGTGCATTCAACTTGGGCGCTTGCAATCTATTTCTCTGGGAATCTACCAGAGAACGCCGATATTTTTCAGGTTGTAGGCTATTACGCGCCAGCATTCCTGATCGCGTTCTCATTGGACATCGGGCAGATCGTGACCAGCATTGAAATTCGAGACGGTCACAGGACTTGGCAAAAGTATGCGACGTTCCTAACGTTCGCTGTAGCTACATTTTTCCTGCAATTCCTGTACATCAGTGCTCATTTACCTGAGATTGCACTAGCCGCTGGCATTCGTTCGGAGTGGAAAAATGTCATTCAATGGCTACGCGATTGTGCAGTGTTCGTTCTACCGGCACTGTTGCCTATGTCAACCTTGCTGTACACCTTCTCACACGATGAGGTCAAGCCCGCTGAGACTTCTACGGCGCTGATTCCGGTTGTTCAGCCTGATCAGCCTGAACAATCTCATCTCACTATTGAAACGCCAAAGAATGAGGTTGTGATAAAGGATGAAGTCCCTTTATCAGCGACTGTACACCCAAACGGGCACGGAAAACTTATCGAAATAAGTTGAGGCATTGTGTCTGGTGTGGGAAAACGCTACCTAAAGGCAGCACAACACGCCGGAAATATTGTAGCGATACCTGTCGAGTTCATGGCTATAGACACGGAATGTAACGGAACGACCCGTAAATCAATGAAATGATACCTAATGGTAACGGTTGAGATCGCGGTAAAGGAATTCATGTTGGCTCAAAAGGCAGATGGAAATAAGCCTAATACCATTCGTTGGTATCGGCACATGCTTTCCCCTGTAGTTGCCCGATTCTATGGCAAACAGGTTGATCATGTGACTGTTGTTGCACTGCGTGAATATGTGGTTGATCTTCGGAGCCGGGGACACCGTTATATCAATGCAGCACAGCGCCCCGAACTAGAGGGTGGACTGAGCCACGAATCCTTACGCGATCACATTCGTTCAATGAAGGTCTTTTTTAACTGGTGTATGCGTGAATACGAACTGTTGGTTAATCCAATGGACAAAATTCGTATGCCCGCCCGGATGAAACAGGAGCCAAAAGCGATAGCCCTTGACGATCTCAAGTGTTTGCTCAACACCTGCGATATGTCCACAGCGTCGGGTATCAGAGATCGTACAATGCTGGCGTTCTTGGCTGACACTGCTTGCCGTGCCGAAAGTATGCTCAGTTTACGTATGGAGAAATTACACCTGCGTGAGCTATATGCAACCGTGCTGGTCAAAGGCCGTGATGTTCGTGACCTTGATGTTCCGATCAGTCCATATACCGCCGATCTATTGAGACAGTGGATTGCTGTACGACCAATTGAGGCCGATCCGACCTTTGTGTTCTGTTCGCTAGCAACCAATACCATTGGCAAGAGATTGACGCTATCAGGGCTACATCAGGCCATAAAACGACTGGCGCGACGGGCTAAAGTAACCGGGCGTGTCAATCCACATAGTTTCCGGCATGGTTTTGCGCGTCAATACCTTATGAATGGCGGCGATCTGGCAACACTGTCTCAAACAATGGGTCACAGCTCTATATCAGTCACAGTAGAGTTCTATGCCCGTTTTGCCCGTCACGAACTTGCGCAACAGCACAAGAAATTCAGTCCAATTACGAATATAGAGGAGTAACCAATGTTCAACCAGGAGATGCTTATTGAAATATTGAAGGAAACAGACAATGTGAAGGATCGCGTTGTGGTTTTCCAGTGTGGCGGTGTATGGTCAGTAGGTGTGCTGGCGTTTGATTTACAGGCCGATGATTTTTTCTATCTGCCTATCGAGTTGGATGCACAGCCAAATATCCCAGAATCAATTGCTGTGATGGGTGAAATGAAAAATCCGCACGGATTGCGGATTTCTAAGAGTGACTCCGGTAGGACTCGAACCTACAACCAATTGATTAAGAGTCAACTGTCTTGCCGCGCTGCCCACTGCCGTAAATCCAACCGAAAGCAAATTGCATAAACCTTTACCTTTACGGGCCGTCGATAGGTAATCGACGGCCCGCTTGTATTTCGATTCAATAAGGAATCTTACAGGCTGCAATGTGTCTGATAATGCGCAAAGGAACTAATTGAATGTCAAATGATACGTGCCCGAAGTGCGGGGCAGTAATGGAATACGAGGACGATCCCGATCAGGAGTCATGGGGTAGCGATCTAGGAAATTGGGTCTGCGCCAATGGTCACATCATGTCTGACAACGAGATCAACAGTGACGATGATTATGATGACTACGATTACGAGGATGAATAAGCCATGCCTTCAATATCTGGAAAGATTTATTACCTGCACAATTGTGGTCGCTGTGGTAGCGAAACAAAATTCGTTGAGACTGTTGAGAGTAACGACTCTGTGACTCACAACGGGATAGATGGAAAAGAAATGCACTTTTGTAGGTATCAGGAGCGGGCAGCATTGCACGAGTGTGTCCAGTGTGGGCAACGCTGGCGATACTACGCAACGATGCAAGCCTACGTTGATGTAGAGCCGTTCAGCCCTAATCGCAAGGATAGGTGGTGATTATGAGTGAACATATGATCTGCCAAGTGGCAGGATGTACAGCTCAGGAAAGTGCCTTTGCTTACAACAACCCTCACGGTGAACTGGAATGGCTGTGCGACGAACACGCAAAGGAAAGCGGGTACTGTCTCGGCTGCCACCTATTCGGCGCAGGAATCGAGTCGTTCGATTTCTCTGAGCTACCTGGATACTGCTATGAGTGTATTCAGGAATTGAAAGACGAAACGGGCGAGTTTGACGACACCGACGACGAATACGACTATGAGTATGATGAGGACTATTGATCATGGATGATTTACACCCTGCAAACCGTAAAGCGATTGATCAATTGAAGCGCTGGACTCGCACGCTGTTGAAGCCCGGACTCAATGACTTCTTTTCAACGTGGCGCTATTACCCTGAAATTGGTCGGTACGTTGACGGTTACATTTGCCCGCCGTGCCCTAACTGCGGTGATGAGGTCATGTGGTATCGGGAATCTTGTTGGCAATATGGCGCGGACAACAATATTGAACACGGCTATCGCTGTGAGAAATGCTGGCATCACTGGAACTCTGACACTGGTGAAATCTGGTATCAGGGTATGAGCCGTGAGCAGTTTGTTAAGGAATGGAATATCGAGCTAACAACGCTGGCGATGCCACATTAGCTCCGACCATTATCAAAGGTAAATGTAACGATAAAGGTAGTTATGTTAGCCAACAATGCACCCAAATTACTTGACCTATTCTGTGGCGCTGGCGGTGCATCAGTCGGCTACTATTACGCTGGATTTGATGTTGTAGGGGTTGATCAACGTGATCAAACCTTCTACCCGTTTGAATTCATCAAAGCCGATGCTTTGTCACTGGATTATGAATTCCTTATGTCATTTGACGTGATCCACGCATCACCGCCCTGTCAGAACTACAGCACCGGATCGGCGCTGGCTCGTATGCGTGGCAAGAAATATCCTGACTTATTCAAGCCAGTTCACCGTATGCTCATTGCGGCTGGAGTCCCTTATGTGATCGAAAATGTGGTAGGAAGTCCTGCAAAGGGGATCGGACTATGTGGTTCTATGTTCGGCCTGGGAGTCCGTCGCCATAGGATATTCCAGAGCAATATACCGCTCTCACTTCCAGATACACCATGCACATGCTCAGATCATCATGGGGAATACATCACAGTAGCGGGATCGTCGTTTTCCAAAGATGAGGGCGCGCTGGCAATGGGCATTGATTGGCCTATAGACAAGTTCCAGTTGAAGGAAGCAATTCCACCTGCTTACACAGAATGGATCGGAAAGCAGTTGATCGCATTCATTTCTGAGCCTCGATGGAATAACGTTTCTGAGTTACCGGTGCTTTCCATTTCTGAGAACCGGACAAATATCATTTCTGAGGCGCAGCGGGTTAGCGTTTCTTACGACCAGGACGTTTGCGTTTCAAGAAACGATAATGACAAGCTGCTCATTTCCGTTTCTGAGTACCCAGGTGATACCGTTTCTGAGCGGCGCCTGCTTCCCGTTACACGCAGGTGTGGGCATTGCAGAGAGCCGCTTCCACAGGGCACGGCACGGCGCAAATACTGCGACGGCCTATGCAGATTGCGGGCATTCCGATCCATTAACCTCTGAGTAGGTTTTTTGCAATTTTGTAGAACAGTGATCCATAAAACAATATCAAGCACCCGATCCGAACCATAGGTAACAATCGCGGTGCCTGATATTTTGCGTAGAGCAAGTAGAGGAGAGCGAGTCCTGCTGATGCAAAGATGTTCAGCATAGCAAGATCACGTTCGGCTAGCATGGCAGTCCAGAGCTTGTAACCGGGGAATTCATTCATTGTGGGATTCAACCAATCCTATTTCCTGATAGGCTTTCTCAGTAATGTTGAAATCATAGGGCATACCAGGCCGTGCCCTGGTTGCTTGGAGCAGCCCAGCCGCCTCAAGATCATCAATGCAGCGCCGCACCGTGTTGATTGACAGTTCAGCTTTTACCGATATACGGGTAATGGGCAGTTTGGGCCGTCGTGACAGGTCTACGATAGCTCTGAGCACTCTTTTTCGGCTACGGCTTAATTGATTTGACTCCATAGTTGCACCATGCACAAAAGTTCGATTTTTAGAATTATACACCGGGTTAAATCATTGCTGAGTTCGTTGCTATAGAAAAAGTCCGCCCAAAAGAGCGAGCTTTTTCTGTCAGTGGGCGCACTTTGTTGTTTTTCTGTGGTTATATACTGCTCAGGGCTAATTGTTATGGTTGACTACTGTGTACAAAATTAGACACGTCATTCTCATAATCGCACTACTCGCAATCATTCTGATTACCGGGGTAGTGTACGCATCTGGCACAACCACGATTACAGCAAATGGCAGTTCAATAATCGTTGGCAACAACCTTGTTGCTGAACAACGGGTAGCCCAAAGTTTTCAAGTTTCGACAGGTCATTTCAGTGAATTCACCGTAACGTTTATTGCCAATTCTGGTACTCCAAGCGGTACAGTAACCTATGAGCTTCGTCACAATAACGCTGGCGATCCTGGCACGATCATTACCACTGGCACTTTCACACCTACTGCATCCACAGGCAACACAGTTAATGTTACAACGCTCCCTATCCTAGACGACAGCACTACCTATTGGTTGGTGCTGCGATCAACCAATGCTCAGGATGTTGGTAATGGTTGGCAGGTTCAAACCTCATCTGCTGGTAACAGCACCTATGCCGACGGGGAATTTAAGCTCAGTACCAATGGTGGAAGTAGTTGGACAGGCGATACACGCGATATGCAGTCCAGTTATACAACGATTGATTCGACTCCTACACCAACTCCCACACCAGATATGCACCTGCTCTATGAACTGCCTGATGGGAAATCAGGCGAGTTAGTTTACAGCGTCACAGCGGGCGAACTGGCACTGATTGTTCTCGCAGTAGCCATTCTCGGAATGCTGATCTATATGGCTATTAAGGAGAAGAAATGATCCTGGTGTCCACTAGCATAGTCCTACTTGTGCTGCTTCCACTAATCGCTGTAGTGAGCACTTTTGCATTGATGCTGGGGCTTTCATTTCTGCGTTGGATCGGTAAGAAAGTTTTGGAGTTATACGCCTGATGGATGCGCTTTTAGAGTTCGTGGCTGTAGCTATTTTACCTGCTGTAGTCATGGCTGCGGAAGCGCTTGTTGTGGTCATTGTAGTTGTGGAAGGTATTTCCTTCCTTGTTGAAATATTTAGCTAAGGGGGTGATGCGTGGTTGCGCGGGATACCAGTCCAACACACTGAAAGAAAGGAGGAAAGCGATCATGAGTCTTGATTTAGCTCCGATTATTGAAGGCGGTTTCGCACAAGCTAACGTATTTCTGGTTGGCTTTGCAGGCGTTCTCATGCTGGTCTTTGGCATTGGACTATTCAAATGGATATTCGGAATGCTAAGGAATATTTTTTCCAATCTTGGAGGGACATAACCCTCGTATCTGTTTCGTCATTTTGCGGCGGTTTGATCACCCGCCGCGTTGAGTAGGTGATATGAAAGTTCGTTCATCTCGTGTGCTAGTTTTATCGGTAGTACTGCTCATTATTCTAAGCAGTCTTTTTGTGTTTCCCGGTACTGTTCGTTCGCAATCAGCGGATCACGATTATGATTTTCGTGCTTCGGCTGATGGGAGTTTTGATACAGATTGCGGAATTTATGATGATGGCTCGCCAATGGGTGGTAGCGATCCAAATTGGCAGGGCAGCGGGTTTGGTACGTGGGGTTCCGGTTCCGGTTATACCAATAATGTTCAGCTTAGTACCGCTGGTAATTCTTCCCAGAACGCTATATCGGTTAACTGTTCAATTGGCACTACCACCTCTGCTTCAGGGATGACAATTGAATATACATCTAATGACGATGCTATTGCGTTTTCAGGGATTCAATTGTTTCACTCTGGTGGTCAGACTGATGATTATTTTACGTGGCCTAATACGTCTGGTACCCCTGATACGATAACCCGGACATTTTCGATTACTGGACTAACACAGTTCAATTTTGGTGCTTACAACTGTAGTGCTGCGGGCGCTACCACTTGCGACAATGGGTTTTCCATCACAATTCATAGAATCACGTTGCATGGTACGACGTTGGCTACAAATACGCCTACTCCAACGCTTACCCCAACAATCCCCCCACAGGGCGGCGGTGGAGTTCCGAGCTTATCTTGTCCCCTGTTAGGTCAGGATAGCGCCAATTTTAGAAACTTACCTGGTAACTGGAAACTTGCACCAACAACCCTTACCAATCCAGTAGGCACCACATCTGGACTAGCGTTCACAACTACAAACGCAAACGCCCAGCTTCCTTTAACCCTGAGTAGGTTCAATCAGTACATCCTCACAGTTCGTTACCACATTACGAATACAACCGCTGGTGAAATTTATCTAGGGTTAGGGAACTCGCCATTATTGAGAGTTCCTATAGCTGGCACGCAGGACACTATTCAATCGTTTGAAGTTCCTTCATCCAATTACGAGCCGAATAGATTAGGGACTGGCTCAAATGCTGATAGCTATAACCTTATACTCATTGCGCCAACTACCGATGATCTGATCATAGATTTCATCTGTGTAAAAGATGCTTCTCCAAGCGGCGGTTCGACTGGTACAAGTGGCAATGGTAGTTGGAGTAGCTCAGGTTTTGTTGGTATTCAAGCTGCCGTAGACGGTTGTACTATTCCATACGATGACACCAACAATGTATTCATATATGCCATTTCTCGTATCTGGCATTGTGGTTTGAAGCCAGCCCAAGAGGGTATATGGGCTGGTGTTACCAATACTTTCAGGTTTATACAGGTAGGCTGGGACTGGCTCAGTACTGTTGTTGGAAATTGGATTACATGGATAAGTAGAACGGCAGGTGTACTCTGGGCTTGGTTTTCGGGCGCTGCCGGAAATATATTAATTGCTGTTTTGAATGCTGCGGCCTCATTGTTTAATAGTCTTGGCTTATCTGACCTATTGAATCGCGTTGTTCAATTTATTACCAATTTGCCAAGCATTATCAACGCTATCGTGCAAACCGGTATAGCTGTTATATCGATCATTGGCTATTGGATCGGCAGGTTTATTAATACTGTCCTGAGTGTCATTTTTGCTGTACCCGCACTGATTACCAGTATTATCACCGGGTTCAATACGTCCGCAGCAACAGTGCCAGTTTACGCTCCAAGTTGTAATTCCAGCAATCCAGTACTTTATGCTCCCTGTTTATCATTCTACGTATTGGATCATACCGTTTGGGATGGCCCAGCATTCTTTATCATGCCTGTGTTTATGGGCTTAATTGCTTGGGATGTTCTGATGTGGGCGATAAACACGATTAAGGAGAATTTTAGCAAATGAAATTCTCTGTTCGTCTTTTGTTGACCACGTTTATTGTAATGGGTGCATTGCTGGCATTACCTCATGTAGCTGCTGCCCAGAGAAATATTGATTGTGTAGATACACCTGAGTTTCCAAAATTTAACTTTGGTTGGCGAATCCTTGAAGGCCAGATCGATTCTGATGTTACACATGGTACGTTTCTAGCATCAGATGGTACGTCAATGCTTAATCCTTTACAGAGTCGCGCTGCTGCATACCTGGAATACGGCAGTGATGTAAGTGTTTATTCTGTCAAAGCAAAATTTTATAATGGCAGATTAAACAACACTGGCATATTTACAACACTGGAAGTTAAGGCGACTGATAGTGTGCGAGGGTCTAGTGTTGTAAATGGTATTGGTTGGTGGGACGCAAAAATTTATTTAAAGTCGAATCTTACGAGTCGTCTCGAAGTTAGTGTTGTTCGCACAGGATCGGAACGGGTAGCAGTAGCGGTTGAGGAAATCTGCTACATCACTAATCCTATTCTTGATGCTGGTGGCACTCCTTCATTGACACCGACAATTAGTGCTACACCCACACCTACAGTTGGGCCAGGAACACCTCATCCTACCTTCACACCAACTCCAAGTAATACACCAACACCAGTTCCAGCTACTATCACACCAGGCGGGCCAACCTTAACTAATACCTCTATACCTACGCTGGGTAGCGGTACAGGCAGCGCTGGCGTTATTCAAACACCGCGAGAGCCACCTGCTTGCGATGTTCCTGCTTTATGCGGTGATCCCATAGTAGTACCGGGATTTGGTGATATTGAACTGCCAAGTCCAACTGCTATGACGCAGGCCGCGTTTTTACCAACCAGCACGTTTTATGCGTCAACGGGTACACCTGGCACACCTGGTACACCCACAACAACAGGGACATCTGCACCGATTGAAAACGACGTAATTTCCTATGCAACACAGATCGCTCATGTAGGAAATACAGTAGGGGAAGGCGGTACAGGTGGCGCTGGCTTTGGACTAGAAGGTGAGGATGGATTCTACGTTGATATACAGAACGGCGGCAACCAGATCGGTGGATACATCGGGGTTTTGTTCGGCGCTGCCAGGGCTGTTCAATCATTCTTTCTGGGAAAAACAGGGTCAATCGTAGCGTTCCTGTTATTGCTGGTCGGATTCTACTTTGTGCTCAAGTTGCTACTGTGGCTTGTTTCAGTCATTAAATCGCTATTCACATTTTTTTTGCAGGTCATTTCAGTAGTGAGGTCATTCTTTAGCATATGAAGTGGCTTGCACTATGCTCAGTTCTCGCCCTGCTTTTGTTTTTCCCTGGAGCGGTACATGCTGCCGATCCTACACCGACTCCAACATTGCGCCCGATACCACCTACACCAACATCTGCATTTCTGTATTTCAGGAATACGCCAACACCCTGGGCAATAGGGACGGTGCCACCTGAGTTCAATTTAAACGTTGCCCTGGATAGTGCAGAGGTAGCTGACACGGCGATCAATGCTTATCGATGGATTAACAGTGACCATCTGCTAGACATGATTACTACAGGTATGTTAGCAGCGGTTACGTTCGGGTTACTGCTGTCCACTATTCGGCGGGGTACAAAGAATCAGGGATGAAACGCGCTCCCATTAAGAACTGGCCCGCTGGTTATGATCCAACCAGCAATGAATATCCACACCAGCGCCCGTCAATTACAAGCTGCCTGAGTGGTTGTCTCGCTGTGCTGGCTATTATCTTCTGTATGGTTGGTGTAGGGATAGGGCTTTATTCATACTCCGATCTCAGGGGAAAAAGTACCCTGCCTTCTGTATTACAGATTCCTACTGAGACACCAACTGAGACTCCGGGGCCGAGTCCAACGGGTGCAACAAGTACACCAACAATTACTCTGACAATAGAAGCAGGTACAGCCACTCAGCTAGCAGCAACGCGGATCGGTGTTTTAACTGCCACGCACGGTACACGTTATCCTACATTCACCCGTACATTTACTAAAACATTGCTGCCCACAAAGCGCCCGCCAAGTACATTCAAACCCGTGCAGCCTCGTAACAATTCAGGAGGTCAACAATCCAGGCCGGGGAATCCGCAATTACCACCTGTCAGCATCGATCCACCTATGCAGCCGCAACCGCAGATATTCCCCATTGTAACAGCAACGCCACTGCCTACACCTGTACTCACCAGTACAAGTACTTTCACTCCGACGGTTACGCTAACTGAAACAGCCACACCAACTGAGACTCTAACGTTCACAGAAACGTTGATCGAAACCAGTACGCCAACTTATACGGAGACTCCAACCAATGAGCAAACGCAGACGGAAACGCCAACACCCACTGACACGATTGTTCCGACCCTTACGCCAACTCCTACGGATACACCGACTGATACTGCCACTGTTACGCCTACTGACACGGCAACGTTAACGCCCACATTTACCGAAACACCTACACCGACACCGACTGACACACCAACGGCAACACCGACATTTACATTTACACCCACTGAAACATGGACTCCCACACCAACGGAGACTCCAACGCCATGAGGTTCAAATTCAAGAGCATTCTACGGGATATATTCCCGATACGACCTATACAGGACAAGCTCCCGAAATTGACCAGGCGGTATTCAAGTCCCTATGGTTTGGAGGTCAGGCCAGACCAGGAACATGCAGCGAACTACCTTAAAGTTCATGGTGTGGCTAAATCAAGGTCAGATGCGGCGCGGTTGTTGAGAATTCACCCTGACAAATCGTTGAAACAGATCGTGAAGTTGGAAAAACCGAAGCGTCGAAAAATGGCAGCAATTGAACGTTCATGGGAGCGACTTAAAAAATGGCTATGACACGAAAACAGAGAAAGCGATTTGAAAAGCAGGTTGCACGTCAATCCGCTCATCGCAAACGCAGGAATACATACCGGGCAGTACGTCATTGGGGGCGAAATTGGTTTGATCTATTTTGATTGGAGTGAGTATGTCTATTGACTTTGAAATGATCCCTGGATACCAAACTTTAATGCGTATCCCATCATGGTTCAATCTGGCTGTTACTGCTGCTATTCTCCGGTTGATCAACATCGGGCAAGAGTCACTCTGGTACGACGAATCATTCACAGCATGGCTTTCAAAACTTGAGTGGCCTAACCTATGGGCAGCTATTCGTGGCGATGTTCACCCGCCGCTCTGGTACATCATTGAATGGATCAATGTTCGGCTGTTTGGTACATCTGAGATAGCACTTCGCATTCCCGCTGCATTGCTCAGTGTGATTGCTGTCCTGTTAGTTCGTAAGCTGGCTTTATCGGTTGGCTTCCAACGCGGTACAGCATTCCTTGCAGGACTGTTTGCAGCCGTGCTACCTGCGGCGGTTTACTATGGGCAGGATGCAAGGATGTATCCGCTACTGGCTTGCTGTGTATTGGTCGCTGCACTGGCTGCAATCCGTGAGAACTGGATTGTATTCACAGTGGCAAGCATTGCAGCGGTCTACACCCAAAATCTGGGTTTATTCTATGTACTAGCTATTGGAGCCGCGTCTACGCTTTCACGCTGGCACACATGGCGATCATTAATCCGCCCGGTGCTGGCAGGTGGTGCAACTGTAATAGCCTGGTTGCCCTGGAGTCAGGTTGTATTACACCAGGTCAAACAGATCAGTAATGGGTTCTGGATACAACCAATCACTACCGGTAGTTTGCTTTGGCCTATTGAAGCCATGACAGCGGGAGTCCGGTTGCCGGAAACTTTTACATTACATATCTATGGAGCGGTAGCAGGTGTAACCCTGGTTGGGCTGATTTCATGCCGCAAATGGGTATTCACTCGATCCGGCCTGATTGTGATGTCTGTTATCTTAGGGACTCCGCTGCTTATAGCTGCTATGTCTCTTGTTTGGCGAACCGTGTATTTGCCCAGAGCTATGCTGCCATCGGCTCTAGCATTGTGTCTATTGTGGGCTTATCCATTGCGGCATTTGTCACGGCCTAATCGGAGCATTGCACAGGCTATTGTTACCCCGATGATATTGATCGCGCTCTGGTCACACTATTTCCCAGCGATCAACGGGCGCTTTCCAGTGCGAGAATGGGCGAACACTATTCAAAGCAATTGGCAGCGCAATGATGTGATCTATTACATTGCCATCGATGCTTGTCTGTTGTTTGAATACTACCTGCCTGATAAACCCTATGCACTGCTTCCCTATGCTGGCGACCTCAACCAATCACTGACAGAAGAAACCAAAGCAGCAATGCAAATTGAGGCTAGATCGTTCGACTGGCTTAAACAACAGGGCTACGAACGAATCTGGCTCATTGTGGCAACAAATCCATTGACCAACGCTCAACAATACCAGCAAATAGCCAGCATACTGCTTAACCACGCCTGGAAAGTTGTTAAGCATGAGGATTTGAATGTTGGTACACGCACTATCTATCTGGTTGACCTGGTAGCAGAGATTTGAAACGGTAATGAGCAGCTATTATCGTTTCCAGAAATGATATTTGTCCGGCTCTCAGAAACGAAAAGCACCGGGTACTCAGAAACGCTATTACATCGAGGTTCATATTAGAGGTGACAATGATTGAACTTCAATTTTTGACAATGGGTATTGGAATATTCGTGATCGGTGCCTTATCTGGCGCAAGTATAACAATGATCGCGGTTAAGGTGCGTGAATGGATGGTAGTTCGGCACCGCATTGCATGGCTACAAGAAAATCAGCCACATAAGTTTCTCAGGCGGAATGAATAGGCAATGAAGGTCAAGCCTTTAACTGGTTTTGAGCAAATGCTGCTGCCCTTACTCCAACTGGTCAGTTGGGGTGATAGACGGATCATGCTCGACTCCAGGATAGCTCATACACGCGAGTTGGCCCGTATGCGTAAAGAGCAACGCGAAATGACTAAGTTGCTCAACAAGGAAGCCCGCATGTTTGAGGAAATACTCATTAAACGCCTGCAATATCGCGGCGCTGCCCACATACAACGCCATGCAGATATATCTACAGGCGGTAAGCCTGTACAGGCCAAGAAAAAGCCTGTGCAGCGAGTGAAGTTTGTAGAAATCGGCACCGAAGCAGGTGGTGAGGTTATTTACTATCGTATCGCGGTTGGCAGGTGGACATATTTTGGCTACCAGAATCAGATACCGTTCGGTGTTGATGTTGAGTGGTTGGTAAGTCCTGAGATGCTGGCAGAATTGACCTTTGCTTGCCAACGTAGGGTTACAGTGCGAAAAGATAAACCACAGAACGGCGTTTGGTACAGGGTACATCGACTCAGCGGCGTAGATGGTATTCCAACGCTGGTCAATATCTCTGATTTGCTGGACAAATATCCAACGGACTATAGCAAAGCACCTATCCTGGTTGGCATCGGTGAACACCGTGAACCTCACTTTGTAAACCTTGTGGACATCCACCATGTGCTCATTGCAGGCCGGAGCGGGGGCGGTAAGTCCAACTTTCTAAGAGCTATCATCTGCGGCATGATGCGATTCACTCATCCTGAGCAGTATCGCTTTATCATGATAGACCTTAAAAAGCTGGAATTAGGCCCGTATATGGAGTCGCCGCACTTACACAGTATTGATATAGACGGCACTCAGGTTGGCCCCATTATCTTTAACATTGACGAAGCGGTGCAAATGCTGCAATGGGCAGTGCGGGAAATATTGCGCCGTACCGATATATTGTTAGCTAAGAGACTCAATAACCTGGATAAGTGGAATAGCCTTTATCCAGATCGATCAATGCCGCACCTGGTCATTACGATTGATGAGTTTGCCCAGCTTACCTATATGAGTGAGGACAAAAGACAGGCAGACCTTGCACAGAAGTTAGTTATCCAAGTAGCACAATTAGGCCGTGCTCTGGGAGTTCATCTCATCCTGGCTACACAATACCCACTTAAAGAAGTTATCCCTAACAGTATTAAGGTCAACGTCGGATTAACAATGGCAGCACGTACTGAAGACTCGGTGCAATCCGTTGTTATTCTGGGCAGCAACGAAGCTGCCTTATTACCTCACGATGTTCCTGGCAGAATGATTGCCAAGCTAAACGAGAAAATTCCAGTGCAGACTCCCTACATATCAGATGAATTCATGTGGGAAAGCATTGCTATCAGTAAAGGTGTAGCCGCTGGCTTTATCGTGGTTGAAGAAGGCCAACCAGTCCTGCGCCGTGATCAGATTGTTCACTACATTGCAGATTGTGTTGACGGTTGGCTCATAGTGTCCAGAATGCAGGCATTACGTGAGCATGGCATACCTCTACAGGAACTAAGATTATTCCTGGCAAAGCTCATCAAGGCCAAGGAAATAAACACTGAGACACGTCGCTTTAGCATTGCAAAGCAGGGTGAACGCTATCGACTGATTGAGTGGGTGAATGAAGAAATCAAAGAATACGATCCTAACCCGTACAAGTTCGCTCAACCACTACCAGCGTTACGTGAATTACCACAGGTGCCATTGTTGGAAGCAGGGGAAATGCCTGCACAGACTGAACAAATGATAATTGAGATCACTGCTGTACCTGTAGAGGAATCAACAGAGGTTGATCTCGGTGTAATCCACTTCATTGAAAACTGCTGTACCTGCAATAAGCATTTACGCTCTACAGCCAGTGAATTATATACAGCTTACAAAGCATGGTGCTTTAAGCAGGATTTTGAGATTTTGAGTAAACGCAGTTTCGGTATGGCATTAAAGGCTAGAGGGTTTAGACCAAAAGCTACCAACGGAGCGCGGCTCTGGGCAGGATTAGCGTTGAAATCGAATGATCCTGTAGCAGAAGTAGCATAACTTACACAGGTAACACAAGGCGGGTTTTCTCGCGTGAATGCGAGTTGGTGATATTAAAAGTGACGGTTAGTACAGGAGTACGGTAAATGCAAAGTGAAGCGGTATTGATGACATGTGGACTGTGCTGCATATGGCCTGCTTTAATCGGGTTCGGATGTTTTTATCTGGGCCGCAATTGGGGACGGATCAAACTGCAATCACCATTGGTGGTTAACCAGGGAGCGAAGCAAGCGCCGAAACAAGGTGCATCTGCACCGCGCGATTCTATTGGCTATGGCAGGGCTAAGGTCGATTGATGGTAGCAGAGGAAAAGGTAAACGACTGGCAGGCTGTGCTGATAGCTGGCGTTGTAATGTTGCTGCTTTCAATCGTGGGCGAGTTACGACATCCAGTATATGACCGTGCCTTTGAGAATGCAATTCAAATCTTTGTGTTGCTGCCCTTTAACTTCCCTGCTATCTGGTTAGTGCTCAAGATGGAAGAAATGGAAATAACTCGACGATTAGAAATGGAGCATGGAAATGATCTATCAGCCTAACACTGGATTCTCTGATCTGGAGTGGATTGTAGTCATGATATGTTTTACATTCGCTTTCAGCCTCATGGCAATATTTAGTTCACCACCACTTGGAGGCATCATTTTTGGTATTTTAGGTGCATTCTATGGACTGGTATTTACTTTGATCGTCCTGGCTTTTGTAGGGTATCAGATAGATTATCGAACAAATAAAGCGAGGTAATAATGAGTATTCAAGACGCAATCAATGAGCCTATATCTAAGAATTCAGACCTGGAAACAATTCAGGAAGCAATTAAGAAATCCTATCGGGGGAAACGTAAGGTCAACGTTCGTTGGATCAACTCCGGTGATTCAGAGCCTAACACACGTTATTTCATGATACGTCCTAAGCAAAGATTTTTAGCGGCTAAAGGCAATGGGATTGCGACACTTTGCATCGGTTTGAGTGCGCTGTATCAGCTTTTTTCTGGTAAAACAAAGTCAGCACCTTGTACTGGTTGGTATGCTCAGAGTGACAAGAACGAATACAGCTTTATCGGCAGTGTAGACCAAGTACTCAAGTGGCTGAATATCCGTTCAAAAACTCTATATGAATATGTCAGAATTATCAATGTGGACAGCGGAAATAGCTTTAAGCGCCAGATTCGGAGACTCGAAGATGCTGGTTATCAACTGCACATGATTATCCCTGGTACAATATGGGTGCCAACGAAACTTGTATACACTATTCCCTATGAGGATCATCCGAACATGCAAGAGCGATATTTATTTGTCTAAATCTTAATACTTTGGAGGTCGAATTTCACCTTCAAAAGACAAATGCTTTGTTCTGACACGGACTTTTTATCGGAAGTTTTTAGAAGGGCAACAAAAGGCCGCAACAGGTCAGGTTTTGCGGTCTTATAAATTGATGTAGAGTTGATTGCCCAGCTCACCGGTGAGAGTGAAATTAATTCTATTGAGGCTTAACGCTTTTTAGTACGAGCAATCACGACCTTGCGACCTGGAAGCAATGCAACGTTTCGCCCCGGTAGCACAGGCAGCTTTCTCACAGGTTTCGGACTTCGTTTGTCATTTTCAGGCGCATGAAGAGTCGCCGGACTGTCATCTGGTTTCGGGGAAACAATCTTGATACGAAACTCTATTGGCTCCCGGTTGAAATATATCTTATACAATGTTTTACCATCTGGATTTTCAATAGTACCCGTAATCAGCCCTGTAACAAGATCGTTTAATTCATCGGATTTGCTGTGAACACTTAACATAAAGCGCTTTCCAACGCGCCACATTGCAACGATAGAGCAACTTAGAAGATCACGCAATGCAGGCCGTCCGGGGTATTGCTCTATACCCCATTTGCGCTCATGAAATTCGACCCATTCCAGGAATGTTTTCTCTGTTGCCATATCGCCCCCTGCAATACCATCAATTCATTATATGATGGTTTATATATGCAGAAAATCACAACAATGTTATTGATTTGGTTATATTTTTCTAACCTTAATGACCGGAGGAAATGATCGCTACGGCAGCCATACGATCCCCACGCCGCATTGCTGCAATAACCTTCTGCTCGATTGGACTCAGTTCATTGGATTGAAACTTCGGAGTAGGATCGTCTGTTAATCCTAATAGCCAGTCGGTAGATGTTTCCAGAGCTTGCGCAAGACCAGCTAAAGTATCGCCTGTAGCGTCACTTTGTCCCTTTTCGTATTTTGATATTCTCTTTTGATCGGTACGCGCCTTTGCAGCTAATTCCTCCTGAGTGAGATTCAGCAGAATCCGACGCTCCCGAACACGATCCCCACGTATCATAGACCTATCCTATGGCCTTTACACCTAATAATATATCCAATAAGTTATTGACACTACATTTAAAAGGCGTATAATAGGTCGAAAAGGCGTATATCAAAAAATTTTAATAATCTCTAGGGTGTTTAGGAGTATTGGAGGGTCAGTAGACCATGACGAAAATGATTGACATCGAACGAAAGAATAATGGTCGCCCCATTGTAGAGGTATTGAAAGAACTCTACACATTGCATGGTTCACAGGTTGAAGTAGCGAAAGCTCTGGGCATTAGCCAGGGGACTCTATCTGTCTGGCTGATCAAGCTGAATTTAGAGCAGAAAACTATCTTAGTACCACGCAATCAACAAGATGCAGCGCGTACAGCCTAATCCCAGGCTTTTAATGGTGCGACCCGGTGAAAACGCACCAGGCCGCAAAAGTAGACACAGGAGGTTACCCACATGTCTACGAGAAATATTGTACTCGACTTTGAACCTATGGAATCACTACGACGCGAGATTGAAGCCCGAATTTCTCAGCTATCCCACGATGATCAGCGCGAAGCAAGGTCAACCGTTCGGATTGCCCTAGCTGATCTCAGCACATGGAATCAACTGGTCTACCTGAAAAGGTGGATTGAAGGCTTTGACTACAACACCACTCCTAATGGCGGTGCCGAATGACCACACGCGACTACAAACAAACCCGCGAATTGATGCAACGCACCAGTGTTCTCTCTGATCGGATTTCAGGGCGTGTATGCCACAGCATTACCAATCTCAAGGACACACACAAGCTGAACTCGCTGTTTGACCTTCACAGCAAGACCATGACGCTCTACAAGAAATTACATCAGCAGTATGAGGACTCAAAGCCTCAATTCTTACGTGACTTGTGGATCGGCGGTGACGAATGACCACACGCGATCAATACCGCAAAGCATATCATCTGCTTCGTGCTAAGAATCGCTTCCGCACTTGGAAGGCAATGTGTGCCATGCTGCAATTAGGGCTGAACGGTTTACCACCTGTGGTAGTTCTTAATGCTCAGAAATCTCTCAAGGCTCGATGTGCATTTCCAATGTGGGATGTCGAGGGCATTGCAGATCAGGTCGCACCTGTGGAGGTCAACCGTGAGCAAGTCTAAGTATCAGGTTAGCCTAACAGATGACGGTGAATTGGTTGAAGCGGTAGAAGTAACCGAATCCCCTGACATTGATGATAGTTACAAGCCCAAAGAAAAGCGCACTCGCGTTCAACGCTATCTATATTCAGGCGTTGGCACCGGAGTCGGTTTAGGTATTGTGGCACTGATCGTCATTGGCATTGTGCTGCTAGTTCAGCATATTCAACACCAGATCGTCGTGAGTGAGTGGAAGCTGCCTGAGTTCACATCAATTCAATGCACACCACCTGTATCCAACGGCTTAACGGCTCCTGATTTATTTAGTGCTGCATTTCAATGCATGGAAAGCGTTACTGGTCTATTCATGCCC
>Ga0137428_1000301_pt1 | contig 21861 bp, 20 predicted proteins | sample EasRivERMZT718_2_FD_102305 | JGI IMG/M metagenome (GOLD analysis project Ga0137428, IMG submission 102305) | Soil microbial communities from meander-bound floodplain in the East River, Colorado, USA - East River MetaG ERMZT718_2 | ecosystem: Environmental > Terrestrial > Soil > Floodplain ...
TCTCCTCCATGGTCTCCGGGCCGTGCACAAAGTCGGCGTGGAGCGTGATGGCGCAGTCGCGCTTGGGCCGGTCGGTGCGCTGCAGCGCCAGCCGGAGAAGCTCTTCCAGGCTGCGCGCGTAGCCCTGGCGGGCGCGATGCTTGATCACCGTCAGCGGCAGCACGCGGGCGTACGAGGTGAGGACGTCGGCGGTCGCGTCGGTGGACGCATCGTCAACCGCGAGGATCTGGTACTCGCGCTCGAAGGCGGTGAAGACCTGGCGGATCTTCCATAGGACGAGCCCAACCGTGCTGGCCTCGTTATGGGCTGGAACGCAGACGTAGATCATGGCTCTGCAATCTAGAGAAGTGCCCCATAGACCTCCAAGACTTGACCCACCACGGCCTGCACCGTGAAGCGGGGCGGGAAGGGAACCGGCTTCGGATCGTGCAGCACCTCCACCACCTTCTGCGCCAGAGCCTCGGCGGCGCCGGGTGGCACCAGGACCTCCGGAGGGAGGATTTCAGGGATGCCTCCGGCCGCGGTCGCTACCACCGGTCGCCCCAGGGCCAGCGCGTTCAGGATCACGCTGCCGAGGCCTTCCAGCTTCGAGGACATGACGAAAACGCTGGCTTCGGCGATCAAGGCCTCGATGCGGTCGATCCACCCAACCAGGTGCACGCGTCCCTGCAGATCGAGCCGAGTGATTTCCGCTGCCAAGGCGTCCCGTTGCGGTCCTTCACCGGCGATCACCCAATGCAGCCGGGGCTCGAGTGTCCGGGCGGCGTGAGCGGCGCGGATCAGTGTCTTGTGATCCTTGTGATCCACCAGCGCCGCGGCATTCACCGCGAGCAACGCGTTGGGCGACAACCGCAACCGGCTGCGCATGTCGAGCGGCGGATCGGCGGCACGGCGAATCTCCTCGAGGTCGATGCCGTCCGGCACGACCGTGATCGCGTCGGCTGTGATGCCGTCGCCGACCAGGATCTGCTTTACCGCGTCCGAAACCGCGATGATGCGATCGGGCCGGCGCCAGGCGCCGAACCGTCCGACATGAAAGTCGACTCGGCGTGTGGCCACGAGCGTGCGCCCCAACGCAACCGTTGCGGCCAGGGTGAGCGCGTGACTGTCGTGGACGTGAATGATGTCGGGCTGGAACGTGGAGATCGTGCGACGCAGGTGCCACCAGGCACGTGGATCCAGGCCGATCTCCCACCCGGTTCCGGAGACCGTGACGCCGTCGGCCGCGGCGCGGCGCGCCAGCTCGCTCTCCTCTTTGGTGACGAGGATTTGCTCGACCTGCGCGTTGCGTGCGAGCTCGCGGCACAGCAGCCGCACCTGGTTCTGGCCGCCGCGCCATTCGCGGCCCGAGTCGACCTGGAGGATTCGCATGGACTCCCGAATCTCTAGGCCCGAGCCCCTACCTTTTCAACTCCGGCGAGTACGCGGCGCAGGGCATCGAGCTTGAAGGGCTTCTGGAGAAAGGGCCGGCCCAACTCTTCGAGGAAGTGCAGCGTATCGCCGCGAACCGTGTCGCCCGTGGCAAAGATGATGCGATCGGCGACCGCGGGATGCATGCGCGCCAGGGTCTGGAACATCTCGCGTCCCCCCAGGCGCGGCATGCGCAGGTCGCAGATAATGAGGTCGAAGGGCTGCATGAGCGCGAGCTTCAGCGCCTGGCTGCCGTCGCGCGCCAGCACGACCTCGTGACCCCAGCTTTCGAGTGTCGCCTGCATGTAGTGCAGAATGTGCGGCTCGTCATCCACAACCAGTACCCGCAGGTGCTCGACCCGTTCGGGCGGCGTTTGCGTCGATGTCCCTCCGCGTGGCATTGGGCCTAGCTGCGCGTGGATGCCCGTCGGCAGCTCCACGGCGAATGTCGCGCCGCGTCCCGTGGACGGGCCGCCCGGATCGACGGTGATGTTGCCGCCGTGCTCCTTGACGATGCCGAGGCAGATCGACAGGCCCAGTCCGGTTCCTTCGCCTTCAGACTTGGTGCTGAAGAACGGCTCGAAGACACGCTGGGCCACAGCCCCTGGAATTCCCGGCCCATTGTCGGAGATGTTCACCGAAAGGCCGTCCGGCTCGCAACGCGTGACGATATCGATGCGCCCGCCACCCACGCCCGTTTTGCCCCGGGTGCTCGCGATCGCCTGCGCCGCGTTGTTGATGATGTTGACGAACACCTGCTTGATCTGATTCGCGTGGACCTCGACCTCCGGCAGTCCGGGTTCGAAGGTGAGTGTCAGCTCGATTCGCGCGGCCATCAGCTGATTCTTGAGCAGTTGATGCGTGGACTCGAGAATCGGGCGGATCGACTGAAGCTGGCGTTCGCCCTCCTGCCGGCGGGCAAACGACAGCAGGTTGCGGACGATCGCGGACGCGCGCTCGGCCTCCTGTCGAATCACGGCGAGTGGCTCGGCCAGGCGGGGCGGGACGTCCGCCGCCTCGCCGAGCAAATCGCTGAAGCCCACCACGGAGGCCAGGGGGTTGTTGAGATCGTGCGCGACCCCCGCGATCAGCTGTCCGATCGCCGACATCTTCTCCGACTGGAGCAGCTGGTCCTGCAGCCGGCGCTTCTCCGTTTGATCCTCGAACAGCAGAATCGCCGCCCCCGGCTCGCCGGTGGGGATCGCGTTCACCAGCAGCACGCGCTCGCCCGAGCGCACTTCGGCCGGCGTGGCGGCACCCTCGGGAGTAAACAGCTTCGTAATCGGATCGACCCATGCCGGCGGCAACAGCGTCACCCAGGGCCGGCCGGGCAATGCGGTGACCGGAAGCTTGATGAGCTCGGCAAACACCCGATTCGCGCGGCGCACCGAGCCCTGGGGATCCAGGTAGCAGATGGCCTGATTGAACGCGTCCACCGTCTGCTCCCACTCGCGCTTGCCGATCGAGAGCAGCTCCACCAAGCGGGCGTTCTCCAGCGCGATGCCAGCCTGGGCGAGCACGGCGCGCGTGAAGAGCAGCGCATCCTTGTTCAGGGCGTTGGCACGGTCGCCTTCCATCGCGAGGGCGCCGATGGTGCGCGAAACGGCGATAATCGGCACACCCAGCCAGCTCGCCGGCGCCGGCCCTTCCACGGTGACGTCGAACTCCGCTGCTTTCGCGGCGACCTTGTCCGGAAACACGAGTGGTCCCCGCCGCAGCGCGAGCTGGAGCAGGGGATCGTCAGTCGTGGCGGGACGTGGACCGTTGTGGTAGACGACGACGAGCGCATTCGTTTCGATGTCGAGCAACATGACGGACAACCGGCCCGGCGCGAGTTGATCGGTGAGCGTGCGGGCGACGATCTCCACGATCGACGCCGGGCGGAACGCGCCCGCCAGCTCCTGCGAAAGCGTGATCAGCCGCTCTAGCACTGGGGGGAGCCGTCGTCCAGGAAGCGGGTCGGTACGCGGGTGGCGGCGTCCACCAGCGCTTCCGCCGATTTGATGAAGCGCACTACGATCGGCAACGAGCCGACCAGCGCCACTTTGCGCTGCATGATGCCCGCGATGGGGCCGAGCTCTTTCTTGATGATCTGCTTCCAGTAGCGGTATTCCGCGGTCAACACGAACGACGCCTGCTGCGCTTCCGCGCGTGACACCAGCCTGGCGCCGCGACACACCCCGCGATCGAGATCGAGCCAGATCCCGACGTCTTCGGGCACGCCGATCGCCGGTTGCGCGGGGAGCACCAGCGCCACCGCGCCGTGCGTCCACTCTGTCGACGCGTTACGATAATCGTCGCTGGCGTTGATGGCGCTTTCATACGCCGCGACCCACGCGGCCGAGGGGAAGTCGTGCGCGGTCATGCGACCGCTCGCGCGAATCCGTCGAACAGCGCCCGCTCGGTCAAATCCTCGGGGTGCCATTGCACAGCGAGCATCCACGGCGCCGCCCGGTCGACGGACTCGACCGCCTCGATTACGCCGTCCTCGGCCCAGGCGACCGCCACGAGGCCCGGCGCCAGATCGCGAATGGCTTGATGGTGCCGGCTGTTCACCATCGCCGACTGCGTGCCCCCCCCCAGCGTTTTCTCGAGCAGGGAGCCGGGCTCAACCCGGATCGTGTGGTTTCCCGACTCGTCCTGGTGCCGGATCGGTCCGGGGCGTTCGCTGTCCAGATCCTGGTACAGCGTGCCGCCGAGCGCGACGTTGAGAATCTGGATGCCCCGGCAGATCGCGAGGATAGGGAGTCGCCGTTTCCGCGCGTCGGCGATCAGCGCCAATTCGGCGGCATCGCGCACGCGATCGACCTTGCCGAGCTTCTCGTGCGGTTTCGCTCCGTAGCGCTCGGGACCCACGTCTTCACCGCCGGTCAGCACCAGCCCGCGCACCGACGCCAGCGCGGCAGTCGCCCGGTCGGGCGCGAGCATCGTGGGAACGACGAGCGGTATGAGTCCGGCGCCTTCGAGGGCGCGCACGTACGCGGTATTGAGCGCGACGCGCTCCTCACGCCGCGGTGCCGTCACGGCGACGGGGATCGCCGCCGTCGCGGTCGTCACGATGCCTGGGCTGCCGGGCCGCCGAACAACGGACAACGAGGATTGCTGACGCTCGCCCAGTCCACACGGACCCCATAGAGGTTCAACGCGGTGCTGCCGCCGATGACGGTGCCGATCGCCGGGTGGTCCACCGGCTCTTCCTGGTCGACGATCATCACGCCCATCGCGCGCTGCGAGGTATCGTCCACGACCAGCAATCCGTAGCCACGCGACGGGAAGCCGGCGCCGCGGTACAACATCGTCACGCGCCCCGCGGCATCGCGACTCACGATCACCACGCCGGTGGCGCGCGACTTGGGCTGGACGATGAGCGTGGGCAGCGAGTCGGGCAGACCGCGGGGCGGGTCGGTGACCACCGCGCGCGCGTTGGTGAGTTGCGAGGTGATCAGGGCTGGTCCGGCGAGCGCGGCAATGCCGCACGTCGGTGAGCCCCTGCCGCCGCCGCTGCAGGCGCCGCCCAGCAGGGCGGCGATCACGATGAAGCAGAACCGGCCGGAGCGAACCATAGGCGGCAAATCTAACGCTAATGGGACCAAACGGCGGTCAGCGTGACGGTTCGCACGGGAGCGAGGGTTTCCGGCACGAGATTGTAGATGTAATTGAGCACATTGGCGGCCAGAAACCGGAGCTCCACCGGCCCGCGATGCCAGGAGCCGCGGAGATCGAGGACATGCATGGCCACGCGGCGCGAATCCACGAACCCTTCCAACTCGATGCGCTCGGGCCGGCTCGCGTAGCGGAAGTCGGCGCCCACGCCGAACGGACCGAGCGTGTAGTCGGCGCCCATGGTGACGAGGTGACGGGGGCGGAATGCCAGCGGCCCCGACGTGCTGTCGCCGCTCAGTTGCCGGTCCGTCGAGAGAAAGGTGTAGCCCAGCGTCGCGGTGAGGCGCTGCGGGATCGGCGCGGCGATGACGCTGGCATCGATTCCCGCGATGCGCGCGCGCACGACGTTTTGCAATTGAATCAGGACGGTGTCGGGAGGAATCAGCAGAACCTGCGGCTCGATGAGATCGCGCGCTTCGGTCCAGAAGGCGGCGGCATCGAGTCGCATGAAGCCGAACAGCGGCGGGCTGATATGACCGACCTCGAACGACCACGCTTGCTCCGGCCGCAGCGTGGGATTGGGGACGATCTCGAATCCCAGGGCGAACGTGTGGACGAATCGTTCCGCCATCGTCGGCGCGCGAAATCCGCGCCCCACCGATGCCCGCAGCAGGCCGCCGTCTCGTTCGCGGGTGTCGGTCGGGATCGTGACCCCGACCCGTGGGCTGACGAACGCCGTGAGGGAGCCGCCATCGACCGCCATCAGATCGAGACGAGCGCCGCCGCTGACCCGCAGCGGACCGATGCGCTGATCGCTCTGGCCGTACGCGGCGAATTCGGATTGGGAATGAGTTCCAAAAATGTCGCTCGTGACATCAGAGAACGTCCCCTCGGCGCCGACCACCACCGTCCGGCTCGAATCGGGATGCGATTCTATGCGCCCCTCCGCGCCGAAGCGGTCGCCGATCGCGAACTCCGTCGCACTGCGGCGAACGTCGGTGAAATGCGTGCGCAGCCATGAGCCGCGCGCCACCCAGGCGACCTTGGGTGAAACGGTTCGGCGCAGCTGTGCCGCGAGATACCCCTTGCGCGAGTCGGTGCGCGCACCGGCTTCGGCCGTGTCGATCATGTAGGGCTGGTACACCTGGCCGCGATCGTCGCACTCGCCGCGATTGCACCAGCTGAGCGGTACGTCGTAGCGATCGACGGCCCAGGACCCGGACACATCGAGGCGCAGGTTGACCGCGGGCTGCCACCGCGCCTTGCCGGAGATGTGCGTGTGGTCGTTCTGATCCTGCTCGCGATATCCATCGGAGTGGCGCTGGCCCCCGGCAATTCTGCCGCCCACCACGTCGTTCCCGTAGGACGCGGAGAAATCGGCACTGCCGTGCAGCCCCTGCTCGTCGCGGAACCGCCACACCGAATGGGGCGGATCGCCCAGCAGGCCGCCGGTCAGGCGGACCTGCGCGTGCGTGCCCGTGGGGATCTCGCGCGTCGTCAGGTTCACCACGCCCCCGAACGCCGCTGAGCCGTACAGGGACGAGCCCGCGCCTTTGAGGATCTCGACACGCTCGATGTCGTCGACCGGCAGCAGGTCCCAGTTGATACCGCCGCGGTCACCTTGATTCATCGGCACGCCATCGACCGTCATCAGGACGCGCGAGTTGAGACCCTGCACGTATCCCGTCGAGCCCCGCACGTTGATCTGGCCGTTGACGAACTGCACACCAGGCACGTGGTCGATCGCTTCTTCGATGCTGGCGACCGCGCGCTGCTGGATTTCCTGCTCGGTGACCAAAGCCACGCTGGTCGGCGGCCGCTCGCCGAAATGCGGCACCTTGTTGCTGATCACATCCACCGGCGGGAGCGACAACGGTGCGAACGAGAGTGTGAACTCGACGGTGGTCGAGTCGCCGCCCGTGAGCGCGACCGTGGTATCGACCTGTGCGTATCCGATCGCACCGACGAGCAATCGCACACTGCCGGCGGGGACGTTGACGATGCGGAAGCGCCCGGAGAGGTCGGTGCGAGTCGACAGCGTCGTACCCGGCACGACGACGCTCGCGCCGGTGATCGCGTCGCCCTCCCGGTTGCGGACGCTCCCGCGTACCACGCCCTGGGACTCTCCGTCACGCGCCGAGAGCAAGAGCAGCACCCCGAGCCCGCAGGTCCTCGCCGCGGTCCCTAGGGGCACGTGACGAAATCCGTCGCTGGTCGCAGGTTGTCGAAATCGGCTGTGAAATCGAGGCCGCCGGCGGCCGCCCCGTTCGGGACGGTCACGACGCCGGGCTGCGTGGTGTCGGCGGGGTTGCGGTAGTAGCCGGCGACGCGCAGCAGCACAGTATCCGCGGGTGAGAGCGTGAGGGGCCCAATCTTTTTCCAGACAGCGACCAGCCAGTGATACGTACCGGGGTCGAGCGGGACGCTGTAGTCCGCGACCGAGTCGGTGTAGGGCACCGAGCCTGGAATCACTGGCCGGCGATTGTTGATGAGATCGGTGCAGGTCTGCGGGAAGGTGGCGTAGGCGGCGATGAAGACGTTGTCGGTGCTGTCGGGAATCGCGCCGCGGAATCGCAAGGTGCCGCACGCGCCGACCAGCGTGGACGCGCAGATGGGCTCCGGCTGAAGGCCGCCGCCACAGGCAGGCAGGAACGCCACAGGAGCAACGCACACCCACAGCCAGCGCATGCCAGCAATCTGCGCCCGACCGGAGGTGCGTCAACTTGACCGTGGTTTTCCGGCGGAATAACGTTGGCGCATGCCCCTGTACGAGTATCACTGCAAGGCGTGTGACGCGCTGTTCACGCGCATCGAATCGATGGCGGACCATGCCGCGCAGTCCCGGGCCCGTCCCGCCTGTCCCAAGTGCGCGTCACGGTCTGTGGAGCCCGTCTTCTCCGGGTTCTTCGCCAAGACCATCCGCAAGAGCTAAGCGAGGTCACTGACCTGTTCGAGCGCCTGCGGGATGCGTTCCGCGCTGCCGTCGACGCGGCGTCCACTCCAGATCTACGCACGCTTACGCGTCAGATGCGTGAAGCGGTCGTCGACGCGAGGGTCGCCGTCCAGGAGATCCAGGACGCGGCCCTCCGCACCGATCGGGAGCTGGCCACGGAGCGGCAGCGGCTCGCGGATGCCGAGCGGCGCGGCCGGCTCGCCGCGGAGATCCAGGATCAGGAGACGGTCTCGGTCGCGGAACGATTCACCGCCAAGCATCGGGAGCGCATCGGCGTCCTCGAGCGCAAGCTCGCGGCCCAGCGTGAAGAGCTCGCGCTGGCGCAACGGGAGCTGGAGGACATGCAGGCACAACTCAAAGCCGCCGGGACGGCGGGGCCCAGTACCGAACGGGCGTGGCGTGACATCGAGGAAGCCGGCGGCGCTCGACCCGGGACCGATCTTCAGGACGAGCTGCTGAAATCGGACATGGATCGGGCCGCGCGCGAAGACGCTGCCGCGCGCCAGCTCGAGGAGCTGAAAAAGAAAATGAGAAAGGAATAACCGGTGCTCTTCCTTCTGCTCCTCCAAAACCTCCACCAACCTCCACAACCTCCACAGTCCGCTCCCGCTGATTTTCTCAAACGCGCGCACACCTACAGCATCGTGGCATACGACTCGGTCACGGGCGATCTGGGCATCGCCGTGCAGTCGAAGTTTCCGAACGTCGGCGGGATCGTCCCCTGGGCGAAGGCCGGCATCGGCGCCGTTGCGACACAATCGCTGAGCAACACCGACTACGGTGAGAAGGGCCTCGAGCTGCTGGCGCAGGGCGCCACGGCGCCCGAGGCGATGCGGATCGTGATGCGCGCGGACCCGCGGCCGTCACAACGGCAGGTGGGCATGGTCGATGCCCGCGGGAATGCGGCCAGCTGGACGGGCGACTCGACGTTCGATTGGGCGGGCGGTAGGACGGGCGGACGGGCGGATGGGCAGACGGGCGGTAAAGGCCAGCTGATTACCGGACGCAACTATGCCGCACAAGCCAACATCATGGTGTCGGACGCCACGGTCAGAAACATGGCGGAGACGTTTGAGCGCACGCGCGGCTCACTGGCGGACCGGCTGCTCGCGGCGCTGGTGGCGGGGCAGGCGGGCGGCGGGGACAAGCGCGGGATGCAGTCGGCGGCGCTGCTCGTCGTGCGCACGGGTGCCGGCTACCTCGGGCTCAACGATCGCTACATCGATATTCGCGTGTACGATGCTCCTGATCCGATCAAGGAGCTGCAGCGGCTGTACGAGCTGCACAAGCTCTATTTCTTCACCACCGATTCCGCCGATCTCGTGCCGATCACCCCGGCGCTGCAGAAGGAGCTGGAAGCGATTCTCCTGGCCGAGCCCGCGAATCAGCGCGAGAAATGGCTCGCGGCTCCGCAGCCGTCAGTGAACGGGACATTTCTCACCGCGCTCACGAACTTCATGTACTGGGAGAATTACGACGTGCGCGTGCGCATGGACGGAAAGATCGATCGCGTGGCTCTCGAGGATATTCGTAAAAACCGGCGCTCGAGGAGGTAATCATGGACGTGAAGCGGGGCCGAATGGTATTCCTCGGGTACGGCAAGTACTGGCGCTCCGATCGCATTCTCGGCTTGATGCCGATCGAATCGGGCCGCGGGCCGGGGCAACGCACCAACGTGTTCATCGAAGGGCGCGACGAGCCGATCGTCGCTTCCCGCACCGAGCAGAGCATTCTCGAGGACATGGGCGCGACGGACGACAGCTTCCAGCTGGAAGCGCTACGTGGAGCAACGAGCGAGCTGCTGGAGGCGTTCCACGAGTTTTCCCCGGTGCTGCGCCGCGCCTTGCAGAACGAGCATCATTTCGACGTCGAAAAGTGGGAGCAGCGCCTCGGCGCCCTGCTGCGGCCCGCCGAGCATCCCGACCCGGCGCAGCAGGACGATCTCTTCGATTGAAAGGGTCCGCATGACGCAACCGGGATTCAACGCGAGCGCAACCGATCGAGGGTGGTTCGGCCATCCGCGCGGCCTATCGACCCTGTTTTTCACCGAGATGTGGGAGCGATTCAGCTTCTACGGGCTGCGCGCCATCCTGGTGTTCTACATGACGGCGACGGCCGTTCAGGGCGGGCTCGGGTTCCCCACCGAAAAAGCCACGGCCGTCCTGGGCTGGTACGGTTTCGGGGTGTACGCGGCGGCGATTCCTGGGGGATGGATTGCCGACCGGTTTCTGGGGCAATACCGCAGCGTCTTTGTAGGTGGCGTGATCATCGCGCTCGGGCATTTCAGCCTGGCCTTCCCGTCCATCACCACGTTCTACCTCGGCCTGATGCTCATCGTGATCGGGACGGGGCTCTTGAAGCCGAACATCAGCACGATGGTCGGCGCGCTGTACGACAAGGAGGACGAGCGGCGCGATGCCGGGTTTTCCATCTTCTACATGGGCATCAATCTCGGCGCATTCATCGCGCCGTTCGTGGTCGGCACGCTCGGCCAGCGGGTGGACTGGCACGTGGGCTTTGGGTGCGCTGGCATCGGCATGACCCTCGGCCTCATTCAGTACACTGTCGGCAAGAAGCGGCTCCTGCCGGCGCTCGAGCGCATCGCACAAGCGGAGCGGCACACCGCCGCCGCCGCGGAGCCCTGGTGGCGCTTCACGCCTGAAGAGTGGAAGCGCGTGGGGGCGATTGCGGTCTTCTTCCTCTTCTCTTGCATCTTCTGGGCTGCGTTCGAACAGGCGGCCTCCAGCCTCAATCTTTTCGCCGACCGCATGACCCGGCTCAATGCGTTCGGATTCGAGTTCCCGTCGAGCTGGTTCCAGTCGCTGAATTCGATGTTCATGATTTTTGGACTGGCGCCGCTGCTGGCATTGCTCTGGATCCGCCTCGGCCCGCGGCAACCCTCGAGTCCCATCAAATTTGCGCTGGGCCTGCTGTTTGCCGGACTCGGGTTCGCCCTGCTCGTGCCCGCGGCCAAGATCGCGCAGGGGCAGGGGGTGCTCGTCAGCCCGTGGTGGCTCATCGGAGTGTACTTCTTGCACACGATCGGCGAGCTGTGCCTGAGCCCCGTCGGCCTGTCGATTGTGACCAAGCTCGCGCCGGCTCGCATCGTCGGGGCCATGATGGGACTGTGGTTCCTGTCGATTGCCGTGGGCAACAAGATGGCCGGGTGGGTCGCGGGCTTCTTCGAACGCCTGCCGCTGCCGCAGCTGTTTGGGGTGGTTGCACTGACGACGTTCGTGGCGGCGGTCATCTTGCTGGCGCTCACGCGACCGATACGAACCTTGATGGGAAGCGTGCGCTAGCGACAGTCTTACATCGGTTTCTCCGCAAAGTGGCACGCAGCGAGATGCCCGGGCGTGATCTCGCGCAGCGGCGGCGGCTCCGTGCGGCAGCGGTCGCTTTTCAGCGGATGCGGGCAGCGCGGGTGGAAATGGCACCCCGGCGGCGGATGTGCGGGAGAGGGGATATCGCCCGGCAGCACGATCCGCTGTTTGGCCGCGCGGGGATTGGGCTCGGGTACCGCGGACAGCAGCGCGCGCGTGTAGGGATGGCGCGGCTGCGCGTAGATCTCGGCCGCGGGGGCGCGCTCGACGATCTTGCCGAGGTACATCACCGCCACTTCGTCGGCGATATGACGAACGACGGCGAGGTCGTGCGCGATGAAGAGGTAGGTGAGGCGGCGGCGCGCCTGGAGATCCGCGAGCAGATTGAGCACTTGCGCCTGGACCGAAACGTCGAGCGCGCTCACCGGTTCGTCACACACAATGAATTGCGGTGCCACCGACAGCGCCCGCGCGATGCCCACCCGCTGGCGCTGCCCACCCGACAGCTCGTGCGGGTAGCGTTTGGCAAACTCGGCATCGAGCCCAACTTCGTCGAGCAGCGCCGAGACCTCCCCCGTGAGCCCGTGAATCTCGAGTGGCTCGCGCAGCGTCTCCGCGACCGTCATGCGCGGGTTGAGCGAGCTGTACGGATCCTGAAACACGATCTGCATCTTGCGGCGCAGCGCGCGCAGTGGCCCCGCATCGAGTGCGAACACGTCGTTGCCGTCGAACACCACGGTGCCGCGCGTCGGCTCCTGCAGCCGCAGCAGCGTGCGGCCGACCGTCGTCTTTCCCGAGCCCGATTCCCCCACGAGTCCGAGCGTCTTGCCGGCGGCGATGGTGAACGAGACGCCGTCGACGGCTCGGACAGGCGGCCGGGGCCGCCCCAGCCCGAACCAGCCGCGCTCCCCCGCATAGTGCTTCACCAGATCGCGCACCTCGACCAGCGTCATGGCTTCACCTGCCGCCGCTCCGGCTCGGTCACGAGCCAGCAGCGTGCCGTGTGACCGGGGGATCCGGTTTCGAGCAGACCGGGTTCCTCCAGGCACTTCTCCCAGGCGTATGGGCAGCGCGGCCGGAACCGGCAACCACTGGGCCAGGCGGTTGCGGCTGGTACCTGTCCCGGAATCGCGTGCAGCCGGGCGCGTGGTGCGTCGATGCGGGGAACAGCGGCGAGCAGGCCCTCGGTGTAGGGATGCGTCGGTTGCTCGAACAGGCGCTCGGTGGGCGCGGTCTCCACCACGCGGCCCGCGTACATCACGACCACGCGATCGGCATGACCGGCGACCACGCCGAGGTCGTGCGTAATCAGCAGCACCGCCATGCCCAGCTCCTGCTGCAGGCGATCGAGCAGCTCGAGGATCTGGGCCTGAATCGTGACGTCGAGCGCCGTCGTGGGCTCGTCGGCGATCAGCACTTTGGGGTGGCAGACGAGCGCCATCGCGATCATGACGCGCTGGCGCATCCCGCCCGAAAGCTGATGCGGATAGTGATCGACGCGCTCCTCAGGATCCGGGATCCCCACCAGGCGCAGCATCTCGATGGCCCGAGCCCGGGCGGCGCTGCGCGAGAGGTGCTGGTGGATGATCGCGGCCTCCGCGATCTGATCGCCGACGGTGAACACGGGGTTCAACGACGTCATCGGCTCCTGAAAGATCATGGCGATCTGATTGCCGCGGACGGCGCGCAGCTCCGGCGCGGGCAGCGCGAGGAGGTTGCGCCCTTCGAACTCGATGACGCTGCCGGGGAGAATGTGGCCGGGAGGCTCCGGCACGAGGCGCAGGATCGACAGCGACGTCACGGTCTTTCCGCAGCCCGATTCGCCGACGATGCCTAGCGTCTCGCCGGGATAGAGGTCGAACGAGACGTCGTCGACCGCACGGGCAGTGCCCCTGCCGTGCTCGGTGACGAAATAGGTCTTGAGATCGCGGACGCGCAGGAGCGCCGGCGTGCCAGCGGGCGGGGGGACGAGCGCGCTCATGCGGGCTCCTCGCGGGGATCCAGCGCATCGCGCAGCCCGTCGGCGATCGCGTTCAGCGACATCACGACAAAAGAGATAGCGAGACCCGGAAAGAGTGTGGTCCACGGCGCGTTGTAGATGGTCGACGCGCCATCGGCGATCATATTGCCCCAGCTCGGGTCCGGCGGTGCGACCCCGATGCCGAGAAACGAGAGTGACGCTTCGAGCAACAGCACGTTTCCGACGCTCAGCGCCGCGGATACGATGATGGGTGCGGCGGCGTTCGGTAGAACGTGGCGAAAGATAACGCGTGCTCCACCGGCGCCGAGCGCGCGGGCTGCCACCACGAAGTCGCGCTCCCGCAGCGACAATACCTCCGCGCGGACCAGTCGGCTCGTCCCGAACCACGACGTCAAGCCGATGGCGAGCACCAGGGCGCCAAACGGCAGGCCGTCCCACAGCGCGACCACCATCAGCAGAACGAAAATGCGCGGCAGCGCGAGCCCCACGTCCACGCTGCGCATCAAAAGCGGATCGATCCAGCGCCGGTAGTACCCGGCGAGCGCACCCACCACCGTGCCGAGCGAGATGGCGACGAGGGCGCCCAGGGCGCCGATTCCGAGCGACACTTGGGCTCCCCACACGACCCGGCTCCAGACGTCACGGCTCAGCACGTCGGTGCCGAGAATGAACGTCCAGGACGGCGCATGGTTCTTCAGCTGCACGATCCCGAGCTGTTGGTTGGGGGGATACGGGGCGACAAGGGGCGCCGCGAGCGCGATGATCACCAGAAACGACATGACCCCCACTCCCCACGACGTGGTGCGATGCTTGAAGAAGCGCCGCCAGCGATCGCGTCCACCGCGAAGCGCGCGGTGGCGCAGCGCGCGCACCGTCTCCGCCGCCAGCACGAGCGCGACGACCAGCGCGAGCCAGGTTCCCAGCGTCATGTCGTCACGATTTCCGTCACCACGTCGGCGCGCATCCGTAGCCGCGGATCGGCGAGCTCGAGCAGGATGTCGGCGACCAGGTTGCCCAGCAAGACCACCGTACTTGCGATGAGGGCCGTTGCGGTCACGAGCGTGTGGTCACGCGTCAGAATCGCATTGAATGCCAGCCGGCCCATTCCAGGCCAAGCGAAGATGGTCTCGATCAGCACCGCTCCCGTCAGCAAGAACGGGAATGCGAGCCCAAACCTGGTGATAAAGGAAAGCAGCGCGTTGCGGAGCTGGTGGTGCAGCACCACGCGGCGCTCGGGAACGCCTTTGGCGCGCGCGGTGCGCACGTAGTCCTGACTCGCGACGTCCAGCATCGCCGCCCGCTGGAACCGCGCCGTTCCCGCGGCGCCGACGAGTCCCAGGGTCGCCGCCGGCAGGATGAGATGCCAGAGCCGGTCCGCGGCGCAATACAGGGAATCGACCGACGGGCAAAAGATGGGATCGCTCGCCCCGCCCACCGGAAACCAGCTGAGTTTTTCGGCAAACAGCAGCAGCAGGATCAGCGCGAGCCAGAACGTCGGGAGCGAGTAGACGAACAGCGTGATGTTGCCGAGCAGCACATCCGGCACGCGATTCGCCCGACTCGCCTGGTAGATGCCGAGCAGCAGTCCCAGCACGAAATCGAGCAGCAGGGCGACAGCGCCGAGCTGCAGGGTGAACGGAATCGTGTCGGCGAGCGCGTCGCGCACGGGGCGGCGCAAGGAGAACGAGTAGCCGAGGTTGCCATGGGCCAGCGCGACGAGGTAGCGCCAGTACTGCTCGGGCAGCGGCTGGTCCAGGCCGAACTGCTGCTTGAGCTCGAGGCACACGGTGGGGTCGGCCGGTTCGTCGGAAGGGCACGGCTCACCGGGCGCGATGTGAATCAGAACGAAGACGAGTGTGACGACGGCGAAGATGATGGCCGCTGAGGCGACGAGTCGCCGCAGCAGCCAGGCTGCGCCGGTCATCTAGCGCTCCACGCGGTCTCGATCGATCAGCCGGTCAGGAGGAATGCGCCAGGTGCGGAGCAGCGCCGCCCAGGAGTCGGGGCGGATCTGCACGTTGTCGATACGCTTGTGCACCGCCGCGATGTTCTCGAGCGAGTAGAGGAAAATGCCGGGCGCGTCGGCGTTGATGGTGGAGATCGCGGCGCGCCAAAACCCGCGGGCCTGATCCTTGGTGGGCGCCGCGATCGCGCGATCGACCAGGCGTTCGAATTCCGCATTGTAATACCGGCCAAAATTGGAGCCGCCCCACCCGCCGCGCGTCCAGGATTGCGTGATCCCGGAGCCGGGGGACGGGTCGTTGCCGCGTGACAGCACCGCGGTATCGTAGTTGCCGGCCTGCAGCCGCTGCGTGACGACGCTGAACTCGACCTCGTCGATCTCGGCGCGCACGCCGACGACCCGGAACTGCTCCTGTAACAGGCGCGCGTATTGCCGCCGCAGCACGCTCGTCGTGGGCACGAGGATGTGGAACGTGAGCGGCTGTCCATTCTTGTCGCGGATGCCGTCGCCGTCGTGATCACGCCAGCCGCGCGCGTTCAGGATCCGTCCGGCCTGGGCCGTGTCGTAGGGCAGCTGCCGGATCTCCGGATCCCAGATCCACAGGAGCGACGACATCGGACCCGGCGGAACCTTGCCGAGGTCGCCGAGGGCGCTCTTCACCAGGCTCGCGCGGTCGACGGCCATCGTGAGCGCGCGCCGCACTTCACGGTCGGCGAAGATCGGATGCGCCTGCGATGTGTCGCCGCTCGCGCGCAGATTGAAGCCCAGATAGGTGTAGATGTTGCCGCGGAACGTGTAGAGGTTGAGCTGCGGCGCGGCGCGCGCGCGCTCCACGTTCTCGGGCGTCACGAGCTGCTCGCGCACATCGGCCTGATCGGCGATGACCTGCGTGATCGCGACCTGCAGGTTCGGCGTGAACCGCCAGATCAGGCGTCGAATGCCGGGCCGGCCCAGGAAGAACGTCGAGTCCGCCTCGAGCTCGATCGATTGTGCCGACTGCCAGCGCACGAACTTGTACGGCCCGCTCCCCACGGGCTGCCGCCCGAACGGCGCGGTCTTCCACTGGTCCCGCGGCACGGAGCGCAGCAGGTGCGCCGGCAGAATGCGCATGTGATAGACCGCGTCGTAGAACATCTCGGGATAGCGCTCGCGGAAACGGAACACCGCCGTGAGCGAGTCGCGCTGCGTGACGCTCGCGATGCGCCGGAGTTTGGCGCGGAACGGGGAGGCGAGCACGGAGTCTTTGTACGCATCGAACGTGAACCCCACGTCGGCGGCGCTGACGCGTTGGCCGTCCTGCCAGCGCGCGCGAGGATCCACATGGAAGACCAGCGTGAGCGGGCCGTCCCATTCCCACCGCTCGGCGAGCAGCGGCTGGAAATCCTCGTCGCCAACCGTGTTCGTGGACATGCCGACGTCGGCGAGCTTCAGGAACAGCTGCTCGCCGATGTCCTGCGCCACGACGTCTTCGGTCGAGGGAGGCAGCAAGGTCGCCGGCTCGGCGAGCGCCGCATTGATGACTGTGCCGCAGTAGGAGCCGGTGCAGCCGCCCCGGCGCTCGCACCCGGCGAGCGTGGCGACGGCGAGAATTGCAATGATGGAGGGGAAGCGCCGTAGCATGGCGATTAACATTTCACCCCGAGGCGAGAGAAGCAATGTCGGACGGCTGGTCGGCCGGAGGGCCTGACGGCCAATGTGCAATCACCGCTTGCGCTACCTCGTCAAACGAGACCGGCCGTCCCAACTCGGCGGCCAGCGTGGTTTCGAGACCCGCTTCGGGTTGTTTGCCATCGAGCAGGATCGATCCATGCTGCAGAAAAGCGTGCTCGCGCCGGGCCTGGGCTGACCCGACGAGCTTACGGCCGTTCACGAGGATTTCGCCGCCGACGGGGATCGCAAAGCAGGATGTCGGACCGTCGGACGGTCGGCCCGTCGGACGGGAGGGGGCCAGGGTTGCGTCGACTCCCATGGACCGCAATGCCGCCGCGAGCCGAGTGTGAATCGCGCAATACGCGTTGCGTAGCGAACCGAACAGTCCAATCGGTGCCGCGACCGCGTATGTAACCTCGTATTCGTGCCAGACGGCTTTTCCTCCCGTTGGCCGTCGGACAATGGGGAGACCGTTCTCGAACGCTTCCATCGACTGATTGCGACCGATCGAAAGTGTCGGGGGATCCCAGCGGTAGAGTCGCAAAAAAGCGCCGCCGGATCGGACGACTCGATCCAGCAGCGCCTCGTCTGCGGCCATGTTTTCCGCGCCTGTTCGTCCGATCGGCTCGATGAGCATTGCCCAGTCCGACCGGATGAGCAGTGTCCAGTCCGACGGTCCGACCGTCCGTCGGTCAGACTGTAGCGTACGCCTCCACCGGCGGACACGTGCACATCAGGTTGCGATCGCCGAACGCCGCGTCGATCCGGCTCACGGGCGGCCACACCTTGTGCTCGCGCGTGGCCGGGGTGGGGAATCCGGCGCGCTCGCGGCTGTACGGCCGGTCCCAGGTGTCCGCCAACAGGTCCGCCAATGGGTGCGGCGCGTTCTTGAGCACGTTGTTCTCGCGGTCCGCTTCGCCGGTCTCGATCTCGCGGATCTCGGCGCGAATCGCGATCAGCGCATCCACAAAGCGATCCAGCTCGATCTTGGGTTCGCTCTCGGTCGGTTCCACCATCAGCGTCCCCGCCACCGGGAACGACACCGTCGGCGGATGGAAGCCGTAGTCGATCAGCCGTTTCGCGATGTCCTCGACGTCGATGCCCGCCGAGGCTTTGAACGGGCGGGTATCGATGATGCATTCGTGCGCGACCAGATCGTGCTGTCCCGCGTACAGCAGATCGTAGTCGCCGCCTTCCTGAAGCCGGCGCGCGATGTAGTTGGCGCTGAGAATCGCCACCTTGGTCGCCAGCGTCAGACCGTCCCGACCCATCATGGCGATGTACGCCCAGGAGATCGGCAGGATGGACGGACTGCCCCACGGTCCGGCGGACACCGTGCCGGCGCTCGCGGCGAGCGGAATCCCGACATCGATCACGGGATGCGTCGGCAGATGGGACACGAGGTGCTCGGCGACGCCGATCGGCCCCATTCCCGGGCCGCCGCCGCCGTGCGGAATGCAGAACGTCTTGTGGAGATTGAGATGGCAGACGTCGGCGCCGATGTCGCCCGGACGGCACAGCCCCACCTGCGCGTTCATGTTGGCGCCGTCCATGTAGACCTGGCCGCCATGCTCATGGACGATCTTGCAAATCTTTTTGATCGAGGCCTCGAACACGCCGTGGGTCGACGGATAGGTCACCATCAGCGCGCCGAGCGTATCGCGATACTCCTGGGCCTTCGCTTCGAGGTCGTCGACGTCGATGTTGCCCTGCGGGTCCGTCTTTACGACGACGACCTGCATCCCGGCCATCACGGCGCTGGCCGGGTTGGTGCCGTGCGCCGATTGCGGGATCAGGCAGGTGGTGCGATGCGCCTCGCCACGATGCTGGTGATAGGCGCGGATCACGAGCAACCCGGCGAACTCGCCCTGGGAGCCCGCGTTGGGCTGCAACGAGACCCTGGCGAAACCGGTGATCTCCGCGAGCCATTCCTCGAGCTGGCGGAAGAGTGTGGCGTAGCCCGGCGCCTGGGTGCGGGGCGCAAAGGGATGCAGCCCGTTGAAGCCGCGCCAGGTGATGGGAATCATCTCCGTCGTGGCGTTGAGTTTCATCGTGCACGAGCCGAGCGGAATCATCGCGGCCGTGAGGGAGAGATCACGGTCCTCGAGCTTTTTCAGGTACCGCAACATCTCGGTTTCGGAGTGATGCGTGTTGAACACGGGATGGGTGCAGAACGGCGTCGTCCGGGCGAACGCGTTCGGGATCGCCGATGCGTCGCTCGTCGGCGCGCCGATATCCCGCCCAATCGGTCCCGCAAACACGGCGATGACATCGGCCAGGTCCTCATCCGTCACCGTTTCATCGAACGCCACGCCGATCCGCGTCTGTGACAACGTCCGCAGATTGATTTGCTTGGCGCGTGCCGCATCGAGGATCCGCTGGAGCACCTCCTGCGGCACTTCCACCGCGATCGTATCGAAATAGGCCCGATGCACCAGGCCGTATCCCAGCGTTTCGAGGGCGGTCGCGAGCGAGACGGTATAGGCGTGGACCCGGCGCGCGATGCGCCGCAGGCCTTCGGCGCCGTGGTACACCGCGTACATCGCCGCGACGACGGCGAGCAGCACCTGCGCGGTGCAGACGTTGCTCGTCGCCTTCTCGCGGCGGATGTGCTGTTCGCGGGTCTGCAGCGCCATGCGCAGCGCCATCCGGCCTGCGCGGTCCTTCGACACGCCGATGATTCGGCCCGGGAGCAGGCGCTTGAACTCGTCGCGCGTCGCGAAGAACGCGGCATGCGGGCCGCCGTAGCCGAGCGGAACGCCGAAGCGCTGCGAGTTGCCCACGGCGATATCCGCGCCCCATTCGCCGGGCGGCGTGAGCAGCGTGAGCGCGAGCAGATCGGTGGCCACCGTGACGAGCGCGCCGGCGCCATGCGCCGCCTCGCAGAGCGAGCGGTGATCGCGGATCGCTCCGTCCGTCGCCGGATACTGGATCAGCGCGCCGATCACGTTCTGCTGCGTGAAATCGAAGCTTGCGGGATCGGCCACGACGACGTCGACCCCGCGCGTGGTCGCGCGTGTGCGCACCACCGCGATCGTCTGCGGATGGCAGCCGCTGTCGACCAGGTAGGTGAGTTTCCCCTCGTGCTTCGAGGCCGCCTCGGTGAGATGCATCGCTTCCGCGGCCGCCGTGCCCTCATCGAGCAGGGAGGCGTTCGCGACCTCGAGGCCCGTCAGGTCGGACACCATCGTTTGGAAGTTGAGGAGTGCCTCGAGCCGGCCCTGCGCGATCTCGGCCTGATACGGCGTATAGGCCGTGTACCACCCGGGGTTCTCCAGCACGTTTCGCTGAATGACGGTCGGCGTGATGGTGTCGGAGTAGCCCATGCCGAGGTAGGAGCGGAACACCTGATTCTGCGACGCGAGCAGCCGCAGCTCCTCGAGCACCTCGCGCTCCGTTTTGGCCGCGGGAATGCGAAGCGGCTCGCGCAGGCGAATGTCGGCGGGGACGACCGCATCGATGAATGCATCGAGCGAGTCGTACCCCACGGTCGCGAGCATCTCGGCCTGGTCCTCCGCGGACGGGCCGATGTGTCGTTCCTGAAACAGATCGCGTTCGGTGGTCACACTATGGGAACGTTAGCGGGTTTCACTCTCCTACATGCTTCGCGTACGCGTCGGCGCGGAGCAGTCCCTCCAATTCCTTGGCATCCTTGATCTTTACCTTGACCATCCAGCCCTTGCCGTACGGATCGCGATTCACGAGTGCGGGATCTTGTTCCAGCGCCTTGTTCGATTCGACGATCGTTCCCGCGACGGGAAAGTATAGCTCCGACACGGCCTTGACCGCCTCGATGGTGCCGAACACGTCATGCTGCTTGAACGTCGCCGCTGCCTTGGGAAGGTCCACGAACACCACGTCGCCCAGCTCACCCTGTGCGTAGTCGGTGATCCCGACTTCGACGACCTGCGCGTCGTCGCTTTCCCGCACCCATTCGTGGTCGTTTGTATAGCGCAGCTCTTTGGGGATGGAGGACATAGGGCGGGAGCCTACACCAGGTCCGTTCGGGGCGCCAGCCCTGCGCCGTCTTCTTCACTCAGCACGATTCGCTCGTGTCCCCAGGGCCGTAGATCCAGCCGTACCGCCACCGGATCGGGGTCCGGCGAAAGATGATACAGGGGACACGGGCGCGGCGGGACCGCGGCGTCCCAGGTTGTGCGCGCTCCGTCAGCGGCGGCGGCGGTAGCCACGATCGACAGCGGCCGCTCGCCGCGGAGCGCCTTCCCTAATCCCTTCACCGTCGCGTGCTCAACCTTCATTCCGGCGTCGGTGTACCGGCCTTCGATCGCCTTCAACGCCGGCGTCGCCGCCGTGTCTTTCGGGTCCACGGCGCACAGCAATAGCCGCTGGCCGGGCCGCTCGTTCCGGACACCGGCGCGGGCAGCCTTGACGCGCAACTCGTCGAACACGCGGCGAGCTTCCGGTTCGAGCTCGGCGAGCTTGCCGGCGTTCTCGATGACATGCTGGCTCTGGCCCCGCTTGCGCTCCGCCGGCATTTGCGCCGCGATCATGCGGTCCGCCTCGCCGTTGGACAACCCGCGCAGCGCCCGCAATCGCGCGCGGCGGACCGCCGGGGGCGCATCGACCAGAACCACCGTATCGAACTGGCCGGGATCGAGCACTTCGAAGAGCAGTGGGATGTCGTTGATCACGATCGCGTCCCCCTGCTCGCGGGCGGCGCGCTGCAGGTCGAGGCGGCGCTGCTGCACAGCGGGATGCACCATCGCGTTCAAGGCAAGGAGCGCGTCATTGTCCCCCATGACCTTGGCGCGCAGCGCGGGACGATCGAGTGTTCCGTCGGGGGCAAGCACGTCCGAGCCGAATCGTTTGGCGATCGCGACGAGCACCGCGCTCCCCGGTGCCTGCGCCTCGCGCGCCAGCGCATCGGCATCGATGATCGTAGCGCCCCATTTCTTAAAGAGCTCGACGACCGTTGACTTGCCCGCGGCGATGTTGCCGGTGAGACCGACGTTGAGCA
>Ga0137428_1000303_pt1 | contig 21788 bp, 15 predicted proteins | sample EasRivERMZT718_2_FD_102305 | JGI IMG/M metagenome (GOLD analysis project Ga0137428, IMG submission 102305) | Soil microbial communities from meander-bound floodplain in the East River, Colorado, USA - East River MetaG ERMZT718_2 | ecosystem: Environmental > Terrestrial > Soil > Floodplain ...
GAACGAGCCGCTCAAGGATCTGACGGTCAACGTGAGCGGCGTCCCGAGTGTGTTCACGAACCCGAACGGCCAGTACTCGGCCACGGTGCCCGACAACACGCCTCGCACCGTCAGCGCTCAGCTGCGCGGCCGGCGAGTGCGGATCCAGAACAACGGTGGGCCGAACGCCGCCTTCTCCGGCCAGACGACGCCCGGGAGCCCGCTCGCAATCACCTTTGCGGCCGCTCAACCCGATGAGCGGGACGTCTACGTCCACACGACGCGCGCCTACGACTTCATGCGCTCGGTCGACCCTACGACGCCGCTCGGCGCGCTGGACGCCCAGCTGCCGGCGAACGTGAGCCTGGCTCAGACCTGCAACGCGTTCTGGGACGGAGGCTCGATCAACTTCTTCGCGGAAGGCGGTGGTTGCGCCAACACCGGGCGGATCGGCGACGTCATCTACCACGAATACGGCCACGGGGTGACGCAGTTCGTCTACTCGCCGCAGTCGGCGCCGGGCGATCTCCACGAAGGGAACTCCGACATCCTGGCCAATCACATGACCGAGCGCTCCCTGATCGGCGACGGCTTCAACCTGACCTGTGATCAGGGCATCCGAAACTGCGACAACAATCTGCGCTGGCCCGAGAACGTCGTGGGCCAGGAATCGCACGCCGCGGGTTCGGTGATCTGCGGCTTCGACTGGGACACCCGGAAGAATCTCGAGCAGCTGAATCCGACGATCTTCGCCAGTCACTCGGACTCGCTCTGGCACTATACGCGGCTCCTCGTGAAGCCCATGTCGCAGGAGGATCAGGTCGCGACCTACTTCTTCCTCGACGACGACGATGCCAACATCACGAACGGGTCGCCGCACTACGACGCCCTGTGTCCGGCGGCCGAGCGGCACGGATTCCCGCTCCCGGGGCCGGCCCAGACGCGGCCGGTGAGCGTGTCCCACTTGGCGCTCCATTCGACCATCAACACGGCGTCGCCCTATGCCGTGGTGGCTGTCATGACCTCCACCGCTGGGCAGATCAACTCCATGAACACGATCCTCCACTACCGGCTGAACAATGGACCCCAGGTCAATGTCCCCATGTTCCTCACCGGGAACCCGAACGAGTATCGCGGTACGATCCCCGCACAGCCGGCCGGCACACGGGTGAGCTACAATATGACCACCTCGGATCTGGCGGGGAACGCCGGCGCCTTTCCCGTCAACCGCTGCTTCCCGGGGACGCCGAACGGATCGCTCGTGTTCCATGTCGGGTCGTCGCTCGACGAGCTCGAGGCCAACTCGGGCTGGATCGTCGGCGCCTCCGGGGACAACGCGACGACAGGCGTATGGACGCGGGTGGATCCGGTGGGAACCGCCGCCCAGCCGGAAAACGATCGCACCCCGGCCCCTGGAACCATGTGCTTCGTCACCGGGCAGGGGGCGCCTGGCGGCGGGCTCGGGGACAACGATGTGGACGGTGGTACCACCACCCTCCGCACCCCGGTCTTCAACTTGGCCGGCAACAACACGGCCGAGATCCTCTACCACCGCTGGTACTCGAACGACACCGGCGCCACTCCTGGCAGTGACTTCTGGGTGGTGGACGTGTCGAACAACGGCGGGGCGACCTGGGTCAATGTCGAGAACACGAACGCATCGGACGCTTCCTGGCGCGAGGTGCGCCTCGACCTGAACCAGATCTTCGGTGGTCCTCCGAACCAGGTGCAGGTGCGCTTCGTCGCTTCCGACGTCGCTGAGGGCTCGCTCGTCGAGGCCGGGGTGGACGAGTTCATGATCTTCCTCAACACCGGGCCGACCGCGATCAGCGAGGAGCCGGCCGCCGGAGTGGCTCCGACTCGCTTCGCGCTCGGACCGAACGTGCCGAATCCCTTCAATCCCTCGACTCGGATCAGCTTCGAGCTGTCGGCCCGGGCCGATGTGAGTCTCCTCGTCTATGACACGGCGGGTCGCCTCGTGCGGACCCTGGCCGAGCACGTGGCCTATGAGCCCGGCACCCACGAAGTCCTGTGGGACGGCCGCGATGACCGCGGGAGCACCCTCGCCGCCGGCGTCTACCACGTGCGGATGGCCGGGCCAGGATTCGACGAGACCAGGAAGGTGGTCATGGTGAAGTAGGGCCGTCCAAGGAGCCCATCGGAGCCCTAGCGATCCCGGGCCGGCGCCTCGTGCCCGTGGCGCTCGAGGCCTGGGCATGGCAGAATGAGCCCTCCCGGCGGGGCCAGCGGCGAATCGCCCTGGTCCCGCTCCGGATCCCAAGCGTAGGCCCGTGGTCTTGGAACTTGGCCGGCGGCGGTCCGGGTTTATCGCGCGGGAAACGTTCCCCCCGCCATCCTATCCTCGAAGGAGGAATCGTGAAGCATCAGTCATTCATCGCGACTGCGGCAGCGCTCGCGACCGTCGTTCTGCTCTCGTCCGCCAGCGCGGCCCCGGTCACCTTTGAACTCGACCCTGCTCATACCCACATCGGGTTCCAGATAAGGCACTTGGTGAGCAAGGTCTATGGCCAGTTCAATCAGTTCGCCGGCACCTTGATCTATGACGCGGAGAAGCCGACGGCGTCGAGCGTCGAAGTGACGATCCAGACGGCCACCATCGACACCAACAACGACAAGCGGGATGGTCATCTGAAGAGCGCCGACTTCTTCGATGCCGAGAAGTTCCCGACCATCACCTTCAAGTCGAAGAGCGTCGCGGTCGACGGGCAGAAGCTGACCCTCAACGGCGATCTGACCATGCACGGAATCACGAAGCCGGTGACCTTGAACGGTGAGATCGGCGGCGTCATCGGCGATCCGGGTAAGCGGATGGCCGGCTTCTCGGTGACCGGCACCATCGATCGCAAGGCGTTCGACATCACCTGGAATCGCACCCTCGACCAGGACAACACGCTCCTCGGGGAGGACGTGGCCATCCAGATCGACGTCGAGGCCAACGAAAAGGCGCCAGCAACGGCGGCGGCCGGCGAAGGGGCAGCCAAGACCGAAGCGACGAACAAGTAGTTCCGTCGCCGACCGATGTCTGGGGCTGCGGCTCCTCGAGCCGCAGCCCCATGTCGTCTCTGACCGGTCGCAGTAGCCCCAACCACCGGCCGCGGCCGCCTGGGAATCGAGGGATCGACGATGGCCACATCGCCCAATCGGCTGGCTCAGGAGAAGAGCCCCTACCTCCTCCAGCATGCCCACAATCCGGTCGACTGGTATCCGTGGGGGGAGGAGGCCTTCGCCAAGGCGCGGGCGGAGGCGAAGCCGATCTTCCTCTCGATCGGCTATTCCACGTGCCACTGGTGCCACGTCATGGAGCGCGAGTCGTTCGAGGACCCGGAGATCGCCGAGTTCCTGAACGCGCACTTCGTTCCGATCAAGGTGGATCGGGAGGAGCGCCCGGACGTGGATCAGGTCTACATGCAGTCGGTGATGGCCATGACAGGCCAGGGCGGGTGGCCGCTCTCGGTCTTCCTCACCGTCGAAGGCCGGCCCTTCTTCGGCGGCACCTACTTTCCGCCCGACGATCGCTTCGGCCGCCCCGGATTCCAGCGAGTGCTGGCGGCTCTCGCCCAGACCTGGCGGGAGCGTCAGGCGGAGGTGATGGAGAGCGCCGAGCAGCTCACGGCGCACCTGGCGGGAACCACGCGCGGGAAGCGCTCGCCGGCCGGCGCCGCGGCGCCGGCGGAGAGCCTGGGGGAGGCGGCGTTCGCCCTGGGAGTGGAGCAGGCGGCGGCGAGCTGCGATCGGGTGTGGGGCGGGTTCGGGCGCGCGCCCAAGTTCCCGCGCAGTCACCTCGTCTCCTTCCTCCTCGGCGCGCAGGCGCGGAGCGGCGATCAGGCGATCCTGCCCATGGTCGAGGTCACCCTCGACCGCATGGCGCGGGGCGGGATCCAGGACCATCTGGGCGGCGGCTTCCATCGCTACTCGACCGACGAGCGCTGGCTCGTTCCCCACTTCGAGAAGATGCTCTACGACCAGGCCCTGATCGCCCGCTCGTACCTGGAGGCTTACCAGGTGACCGGGAAGGACGAGTACGCCCAGGTCGCGCACGATATCTTCCGCTATGTGCTCCGCGATCTCACCGCTCCGGAGGGTGCCTTCTTCTCGGCCGAGGATGCCGACTCGGAAGGTGAGGAGGGCAAGTTCTACGTTTGGACTCCGGCCGAGATCCAGGCGGTGCTCGGCGCCGACGAGGGCCGGTTCTTCAGCCGGGTCTACGGGGTATCGGCGGCCGGCAACTTCGAGCACGGAACCAGCATCTTGCACCTCCCGCGCACCCTGGCCGAGGTGGCCGCCGACGAGGGAATCGCGCCCGCAGCCCTGGCGTCACGTCTGGCGCCCATGCGCGAAAAGCTGCGTGCGGTGCGCGAGCGGCGGATCCGCCCCCACCTCGACGACAAGGTGCTGACCGATTGGAACGGACTCATGATCGGGGCGCTCGCCTACGGGGCGCGGGCCCTTGGCCAGCCGGCCTACGCGGAAGCGGCAGCCAAGTCGGTGCGGTTCCTGCTCGATCGGCTCCGGATGCCCGAAGGACGCCTCTTGAAGCGCTATCGGGATGGCCAAGCGGCCGGCGACGCCTTCCTCGACGACTACGCGTTCTTCGCCTGGGGGCTCCTCGAGCTCCATGCCGCCACCCAGGATGCGACCTATCTCGCGGCCGCCCGGGATCTCGCGCAGGAGATCCGCGAGCGGTTCCGCGATGAGGAGGGCGGGGGCTTCTTCTTCACGGCGAGCGATGCGGAAGTGCTCCTCGTGCGGACGAAGGAGCTCTACGACGGGGCGGTGCCGTCGGGGAATGCGGTCGCGGCCCTGGTCCTCTTGCGGCTCGGGGCGCTCCTCGCCGATCCGGCGCTCACCCGCGCCGGACAGGCCGTGGTCGAGGCCTTCTCGGCCGAGCTCCAGTCGACCCCCCTGGCCTTTCCGCAGATGATGCTCGCCGCCGGCCTGGCCCTCGGTCCCACCACGGAGGTGGTGCTCGCCGGGGACCCGGGGAACGCGGAGCTCGCGGCGATGCGCCAGGCGATCGACCGGGCGTTCCTGCCGCCGGTGACCTTGGCCGTCAAGGCGCCCGGAGCCGCCGGCGAGCGCCTGACGGCGCTCGCACCCTACCTGGCCGGGTTCGCGGCGATCGGCGGGCGGCCGACCGCCTATGTGTGCCGGGATCAAGCCTGCGCGCTCCCGGTGCACACGGCGGCCGAGATGCTCGAGCAGGTGCAGGCCGGTGCGGTGATTCCCAGTGCCGGACTCCCGAGCGCCGGCCGCCGGTGATTCGACGCTCAGTCGGACGACCAACGCCGTTGGGCGGGGAACCGGCTGTCAGGCCAGGTCGCGGGGCCTGGCGCGAGGATTGCATCGGCTAGGGATCGAGACCCGGGGCGACCGATCCGCATCATGCGGAGGACCAGGTCATGTTCGATCCGACTCGTGCCTGCCGGCGCTCATCGTCCACCTCATCCCCGGCTCTCCTGCCAGCTCCATGCCCCCCGCGGGCCATCGGGCTCGGCGCTCTCGGCATCGTCCTCATCCTCACCGCGAGCCTCGGCGCGCTCGCCGGCTGCAACGGAGATCAGCTCCTGAGCCCGCGCGGCGCTCGGATGGAATCGGTGGAGCCGGCACCGGGGGTGGTGATCGAGCTCACGCTCGTGTTCGATGAGCGGGGCAAGACTCCCGAGCGGGACCTCGGTTTGCTCACCAGCCCGGCCGCGGTCGCGACCGCTCTCCGCGCGTTGCCGCCGGCCGATCGGGAAGAGCTCCGGGCCCACGGGAGCTGCATCACCCAGGATGCGACCTTCCGCGCGGTGGTGCGGGATCTCCTCGGGCTCGGCTCCGATGTGCGCGGAGTCGCCGGCCACATCGACGACTCGAGCTGGGGCCGGATCAAGGTCCACTTCCGCGCTTAGCAGGGTGCTGAAATGCAGCACCCTGCTAGGCCACGAACGGGGGTGGTGCGCTGCCGTTAGCTCAGGGTTAGCTCGGGGTTATGCTCGGGGCCACTGGCCGCTCGGCGAGAATGACCGGGGACGCTCCGGGGACGGGCAACGTAACGATCCGCCCGAGCCCGGCGGCCCGCATCCAGGCGGTCATCTCGCTCAGGGTGAACGCGTCGCCGTCGGTGGTCACGAGCAGCATGTTGACCGCGAAGAGGAGCGGGCGAGGCTGGTCGCGGCTCGCCCGCGCCTCGTCGGCGACGAACTCGCCGATCACGAGCTTGCCGCCGGGCGTGAGCGCCCGGGCGCAGCGCTCGATGAGCCGCTCCGATTCGACCCGGCCTTCCGAGTGCAGGATATGACCCAAGAAGATGACATCGTAGATCTGATCTCCGAGATCCACCTGCCGGTGATCTCCCGCGATCTCGCTCAGCCGGTCGCCGATGCCGTGCTCCGCGAACACTTGCTTCGTGATCGGTAGCACGCCCGATCGATCGAGGGCGGTGACCCGGAGGGCCGGCACCGCCAGTGCCGGAACGAGGCTCCACACCCCGGAGCCGGCGCCGATGTCGAGGGCTCGCGGAGCAGGGCGCGCGGTGAGGAATGGTTGCAGAGCTTCGGTGGCGATCTCGGCTGCGCGGCGGTTGGTGGCCAGGAGGATGCGCACGAAGTCGGCAAAGAAACCGCTCTTCGCATCCTCTTCCACCGCCTCGGCGGGCGTGCCTGTGCGCACGGTCTCGCCCAGTTTCGCCCACAGCGATTGCATGCGCTCCAGGTGACGGGTGTAGGTCGAAGATTGCCCGGCGAAGATCTCGAGCCCCGGCTCCAGGGCATAGCGGGGCGCGGCACCGCTGTCTGAAGCGACCTTGGTCAGGAACCCGATCGCCGTCAGCGCGTCGAGGAGCCGGGCCACTGCCCGCGGGTCGGTGCCGGTGCGGGCGGCCAGTGCTGCGGCCGAATCGGGGCGCTCGCCCAGGGCCTTCACGAGCCCGAGCTCGAGGGCCACGACCCAGCAGCGAAAGCCATAGAAGCCGTTCATCAACCGCCCGAGCGATGCCATGAGCTCGAGCGACATTGGAGGTTGATCCAGTAGAGGAGTCATCCCCGGAGTGTAGCTGGATCTCGATTTCGCCGCCTACCCTTGCTATCTTCTTCCCGCCCAGCCGGTGCTTGGCCGTTCCGACGTGACCGTGGCCGCAGGCATGTTGAGGGAGCAAGGATGAAGTTAGCTGCTGGCATCTTCGGTGGCCTGATGTTGCTCGTGCCCGCGGGTGGGTTCGCAGCCTGCGACTGTCCCGCCCCCAATGCTCCCAGCGAGGACGGTGGGCACGTCATCTGGCGCGGTCCGGAACCCATTGGGCTCGACGAGATCGCCCGCCTGGCGGCTCCAATCTTATGGTTCTCGAGCGACGAGCCGCTCTTCCTCAACGCCGAGGGCGTTCGCCCGCTTCCCGATCCCCATCCTTGCGATCCCGCCGGGGGCGCGGGCATCGTCTATTACCAGGTGAACACGATCGTGAACGATGGTTCGGAACGAGTGACGTGGCCCGGTCAGGACGATCCCGACTTCATGCGCAAGGTCGACAATTTCATCATCTCGTACTTCTTCTACTACAGCGAAGACCTCGGCATGGACGGCCATACCCACGATATCGAGGTCTGCAAGATGCAGGTCTTCGCCGACCAAGAGGGCGATTGCTTCCAGGCGAGGATCAAGCTCGTGGTCGGTCTGGCCCATGGAGTGACCTGGTACGACAACATTCACGAGGTGGAATCCGATACACACTTTCCAATCACTCTGTTAGTCGAGGAAGGGAAGCATGCCAGCTGTCCTGATCGGAACGGCGACGGTATCTACACTCCCGGCTACGATGTGAACCGCCGGGTGAACGATGCCTGGGGCGTGCGGGACGTCCTCTCGACCGGCCACTTGATCGGGAGCGGATACAACGCGTCGATGACCAAGCCGCGATTCTTCACCTTCCGGATGCTCCCCCCGGCGTCCACTGAGCGCTGTCCGGGCCGTCCTTCGCGCGCGGCGCGCAGTCCGGAGAGCATCGGTACGTACGAGCTCCGGGCGGCGAATACCATTCCGCTCTGTGACGCGGTCGCCCGAGGGAAGGAGGAGAAGCCGGATGACGAGAGCGACAGCCTGCGGGTGCTCCGGGAGGACCGGCAACGCCTTGGCCATATGATGAAGGACCATCATTTCGGCGATCAGTATCAACCGGATCAGATGCAATCGCGGATCGCCAAGAACTTGGGTGCCTCACCGATCGAGAGTCCCACCATGTGGGTACCTTCGTTCAGCCTGCGTCACGACGGCTTCGGAACCATGGGGGTCACTTTCGTCTTCCGCGGCCTCGACGGCGGTGTGGTCTGGGCCATCCCGAAGGTCAATATCATGCGCGAGCAGCTAGGGCTGGATCTCCTCTTCACACCTTCCGTCTCGCGCTGGGCGGATTGGTACGTCACGGTCGGCACCGACCGGATCGATGGCAAGACGCAGGAGGTCGATGGGGAAGAGCAGGTGATCAGAGAGGTGAAGTGGGACTTCGCCACCGAGGCCGGCTATCGGTTCCGGTTTCGAGTCCCCCAGGCCATCAAGCCGGCCGTGTTGTACTACGACTTCGGCGGGGTACGACTCGGAATGCGCACCAACGGATTCGATAGCTTGAGTCGGTTCCGGCTGGTGGCCGAGATCGGCGCCGGGATCTTCTAGAATCCCACCCCGATCCCGAGGCTGATCCGCGGCTCCCAATCGTCGTAGGGCGAGTTGTCGTCCTGCAGCACATCCACCAGCACCTCGGTGAAGAAGGAGGTGCGCGGGCTCAGCTTCTGGATAAAGCCCCCGCCCAGGAGGAGAAACGGCACTGCCTCGCGCTCGGAGTCGCCGGAGAAGGTCACGAGGTCGTAGCTGACGAGCTGGAATTCGGCCTGGCCGTACAGCTGGGGGATGAATAGGTAGCGGCCGAAGACGCCGGCCCCGTAGTTGTGGGACGATTGGTCGATGTCATCGTAGCTCAGGTACTCGTACCCGATCTTGCCTCCCACCGCGAGCTTCGGCGAGAGCTTGTAGCCGATCATCGGGTAGATCCCGATCTGATCCACGTCGCCGAACGACAACATGACGCTCCCGCCATAGAAGATCTTGCTGGGCGGGCTGGGCGCCGGCGCCGGGATCGTGGCCAAGGTTTGGGGCAAGGTGTCCGGGGAGGCCGGTGCGAAGGTCGAATCCGCCGGCGATACCTGAGCGGATGCTCCGCCCGCCAGGAAGGCCGCAGCGATGAGGTTCAGGGCCAAGAGCTTCATATGAGTTGCTCCATGGGGTGGGGTTTCCCTAAAACTAGCACCCGGCTAGGGTGATTGGGAAAGTTTCGTATCCTGTGCCGGATCGATTTCGTTCAGGGTTTGCACCACGCGGAAGAGGTCGCCGGTCCGATAGAAGTCCACGGCGATGATGTTGGGTAGATGCTTGCGCTCCTTGGCGCACGCCTGGACCCGTTGCAAGAGAAAGTCGTAGGCATTGACGACCGCCGCATTGGACGGCTGCGGTGTGGGTGTGGTCTCGATCCAGTGGTTGATCTGGAAGAGCGAGCCGCCGGTGCCGCCCCGATTGGTCTTCGAGGAGAACTCCTCCGGAGTATGGAACGAGTAGGGGGTCTCCTGGATGTTATCGAAGGCCGGTCGCAGCCACGAAACTCCGGGATGCCCGGACTCGATGAAAGCGATGACCCGCTGGTTGGAGGCGATGAGCTCGCGCAGGGTGGGCCAGGGCGGCGCCGGCCCGCGGTAGACCATTTCCACGAGTTCGCTCTCCTCGAAGGCGCGGGCCAGATCTTCGGCGGCGACGTAGTCCTCGATGACGATCAAGATCACCTCGCCGGGATTCTGGATCAAGAAGTTGCGGACAGCGTGCAAGATGGGCTCGAGCTCGTACCCTCCCAGCTCGCAGAAGCCATGGCAGAGGTAGAGCTTGCGATGACCTTCGTCCGCGCCGACGAGGTGCTCCCGGATACGCAATGCCGCGTCCATGCCTTCCTGGCCGAGCGCCTGCTCGAGCATCTCGCGCGGCGGGCGGTCACCGGTGAGATCGCTCTTGATGCGGGCGGCTCCCGGGAACCCATAGTGCACGTCGATCAGCAAGGCCCGGATGCCGTCCTGTAGCTGCTGGGAAATGGCCCGTTCCTGGTGCGGGAACATCCAGTCCGAGATCTGGGCGTTCGACATCGAATTGTGCGCCCCGGCGAAGACGACCTGATCCACGCGCCGGTCGCAGAGAGCTCCGCTGCCATTGCAGGTGGTGATCGAGCTCGGCAAGGGAGTGGCCACCGGATGGTGGAAGAACACCCAGATCGAGCCCAGGATCACCATGAGCCCGATCGCGAGCGCGGTGCGGAGCCGCCGGCTTCGCCGGGGACTGGCCGCGAGCCCCGGCATGGCCGGTGCGGATTCGAGGACCAGCCGGAAGAGCTCCCGCACCCCCACGAAGGCGACCAGGATCCCCGCGACGATGATCATTCCGGCGGCCATCTCGCTTGGACGGATGACCGCCAGGACGCCGCCGAGGAGCAATGCTCCGCCCCAGCCAGCGCGGTGGATCGGCCGGGCAGGCGGGGTCATGATCTGGATCGCTATTCGACGCCCGATCGATCGGAGTTCGAACGCGTCGAGGAGGGACGAGCCGGCAGCCGTGAACAGGACGCCCAGCCCGGCCAAAAAGAGTCCCCAACTGAGGAGCCCGCCCAGGTACGTGCGCCAGAGCCCCTGGGCTGCGCCCTCGAGGAGCGGCTCGTCGATCGCGAGCCCCAACCAGACCCGGCCGGCAGGCAGTGCGATGGCCGTGAGGAGGCCGGCGACCAGAAACCCGATCCCCGTGCGCACGAGCGCGCGCTGGCGGTCGGGAGCGAGCCAGAGCGAGAGCCCGAGGAAAAGCGGCGCCACGAGGAGGATCGTGAGCACCGCCGACCACCGCACTCGCCGTCCCAGCCGCCAGAGATCCACCACCACATGCGCGCGCGAGCCGGTCTTCGTCGACGCCAGGACCGCTTGCAGGCGTTCGGGGATCTTGGCCGCCAGTTCGGGGCTCGCCTGCTCCAGCGCGCCGCGCAGGAGCACCGCGAAGTCCGGAACTGCCAGCACCACGGTGCGACTCTGCTCGGAGAAGACGGCCTCGTGGGCGCGGCGCGCCCCTCGCCGCACGAGCGCCCGGAAGGGCGTCGAGGACACGAGCCCCTGGGCGGTGGCGAGGAGGAGGGGGCGGGCGGCGATCAGATCCGGACTCTGGTGGACGACAGCAGCCGTGATCCGATCCGCGGCGAAGGCTGCGACCCGCGGATCGTCGAGGCTCTCCGCCGCCCGGTCGCCGAACGATTCGGCTCGAAAGCAGTTGCGACCCAGGACTGCGGCCTGTGCCCCGAGGATGAGGCTCACCGTGGCAGCGACGAGGGCTGCTCGCGATCCGAGCGCCCGCCATCGGGAGAATGTCGCTGCCATGGCGCCTCGCTATGGACCGGTCAGAGCAAGATGTCGGTTCCGAGCGACAGGATGGTTCCGGTCTGGCCAGCCGAGTAATAGCCGAAGTTCGATCCCGCCGCGCTCTTGTAGACGTGGAGGAGATGCAGGTTCAGGCGCCAGCTCCGGTTCCCGAACGGGTAGAAACTGGCTCCGCCGCCGGCTTCCCAGGGGTTCCGCTTGAAGTCATCGAAGACGTATCCCGAGACGGCATACAAGCCGAGCTTCCTCGGGACCACCATGTGCATCGCCTCCAGCATGAAGCCGTGGTCCAAGATCGAATCGAGCGGCAGGGGACCCGTGGCCTCGAAGTCGGAGAGCCAGCGCAGGAAATACTCTCCCTGTACCGAGAAGCCCTTGTACTTGGCGCCGGCATCGAAGGCCATCAGTTCGTACTTGAGCCGCTCGACCGTGACCGAATCGGCGAGCGCCCCTTCTTCGAACGGGAAAACGCCGTCCGAGAGGCGGACCTGGGTGGCGTTGGGCGGCTGATTCAGCTGCGCGTAGCGGCTCTCGCGGCTGCGGCACGCCGACATGCCAAGCCGGGTGGCCAGCTCTTGGTGATCTTCCAAATCGCCGAGGCCGCCGCGCGGGCCGAACTCGCCGGTCGTAGGCATCGTCCAAATACTACCGCTGTAGGCGAAGTCGCGCGTGTCGTTCGAGGCGGTGACGCCGAGCTGGCTCAGGTTGGTGTTGATCGATCCCGTGTAGTAGAAGCGCTCGATCGGTTCCCCCGTGGCGAAGAAAGACGACGAGAACCCGCCGCGGAAGAAGTCCTCGCTCATTTGGCGGTCGCTCCCGGCCCAGTAGGGCCACGATCCCTGCATGGACCGCCCGGTGAGGTTCGGCCCGAGGCCGACGCCGAGCGTGAGCGGTCTGGACACGATGTACCGGAGGTTTCCGAACACGAGTGTTTGCTGAGTGGTGGGCAACGACCAGATCGAGATGTTGTAGCGGAAACTCGGATCGTAGAAGAAGCCGGTCAGCCAGACGAACGACCGGTGCCAGTTGATGTCGTGCTTGGCCTTGACGGTGCGCACGCGGCCCAGGTGGTCGGTGAAGGTCTGATTGCCGGGGGTCTGGTTCAGGTATCGGAAGTTTCCATAGGCGCTGATGTTGAGGCTCCCGCGCTCGGTCGTGATGAGGTCGTAGCCGGAACCCGGAGTGAACTCGCCGGAATACAGATTGGGATACTTCTCCCTTGCCTTGGCCGCGGTCGTATCGGCGGCCGGCGCCTCGATCGGTGCCTCGTCCTGGGCCCGGGCTGCCCATGGGGCGAACAGTCCAGCGACGGTGAAGAAGGCCGCAAAAGCTACGAGCCGGATCTCATGTCGATTCATCATGCAAGGTCTCCTCCAATGGAACGGCCGGGAGTCTAGCAGACTCCCGGCCCCCCCCAACTCACGAGGGCCGTTTCTCTACCGCGGCTTCACCTCGTAAGGGTTGCCGCCCAGCGCGTTCGAGATGTCGGCGATCGCCTTCTGGGCGCGCACGCTGTTGCCCGCCTTGTCGAGCGGCGGCGAGATCACGGCGACCCCGAACTTCCCGGGCGAGACAGCGATGATACCGCCGCCCACGCCGCTCTTGGCCGGGAGCCCGGTCTTGTAGAGCCATTTGCCCGTGTCGTCGTAGAGCCCGGCGGTGGCCATGACCGCGAGCACCTCAGGGACGTACTGGGGGTCCAGCACCACCTTGCCCGTGACCGGGTTCTTGCCGCCGTTGGCGAGCGTGGCCGCCATGGTGGCGAGGTCCTTCGCGTTCACGTTGACCGAGCACTGCTCGGTGTAGATGTCGCAGGCCCGCAGCGGTTCCTCCTTGATGTGCCCATAGGCGTACATGAGCATGGCAATCGCCTGGTTCCGCTGGTTGGTGTCGGACTCGGACTTGAACACCTCCTGGTTCACCTTGAGCGGACGCCCGGCAAAGTCCCCGTAGTAGGCGAGGATCTTGTTCCAGATCTCGTCGCGCTTGGCACCCTTGACCATGCCAGTCGCCGTGATCGCGCCGGGGTTGACCATGGCGTTCATCTCGGAACCCTTGTACTGCTCGACCGCGTTGATCGAGTTGAACACCTGCCCCGTGGCATCCACCCCCATGTTGTTCTCGATCGCGTCGGTTCCCTGCTCCTGCATCACCTTGGCCATGGTGAAGACCTTGGAGATGGACTGGATCGACACCTCCGATTTGATGTCGCCGGTGGTATAGACCTTCCCGTCGACGCCCACGAGAGCGATGCCGTAGATCTTCGAGTCCACCTTGGCGAGGGCCGGGATGTAGTCGGCATTGGCCCCCTCTTGGAGGGTCGCGTACTTCGTATGGGCCGCCTTGAGTGCCGCCTCGATCTCTGCCGGAGTCTGTGCCCAGGCAGCGGCGGCGGTGAGTGCCACCGCCGCGCCAACGACGACCAACCGTACTATCTGATTGTGCCTATCCCTACCCATGACTACATACCTCCGAAAGTGCGCCCGAAGTTGTACCTGGCCGAGAACTGGAATCGGTAGTCGTCCACCTCGAAGTCGTCGGAGTTGTTCTCGCGACGGCCCCACTGGAACTCACCGCCCACCATCACGTTCTTCGCCGGATAATGGAGCAGGTTGGCGAGAGCGTAGTGGCCGCGCTTGAAGGCGTCGGGGTCCTGGCCGCTCGAGTTGTCGATGTCGATCATGGAGTAGCCAGCGGACGAGCTCCACCGGTCGCTCCAGTAGTGATCGAGGAAGGCCACGACGCCCACCACCGGCAGCGCCTCGCCGTCGAAGGGATGAGCCGGATCACTGGTCTGCTGATCAACGATGCCGATGTCCGCCGGGGCGTCGTTCATGTAGTTCTCGATCCCCTCACCGTAGAGGACCTGCAGCCGGATCGTGTCGTTCGCCTCGTTGGCGGTATCGATGTTGATATTCGAGCTCAGGTTCACTCCCCAGCCGACTTCCTCCCCGGACAGGTCGAAGGCGTCCGTCCCGGCATCGTCCCACTTCATGTAGCGGACGATCCCCGCCGCTTCCACGTACCCCCAGCCGCGTCCCAGGTGGTACTCGGCCGAGAGATCGGGGGCTGGGAAGCGGGCCTGCACATCTTGCAGCGGGACGGCCGTGCGGAACTCGCCCAGGTCGCCGCTCGCGCCCGGGCGCTCGAGGGCGATCGTCATCCGGGTGTCGCCCTGGATCGGCATGTAGCGGACCTGCACGTTCCGGAAGAAGGCCATCCCGGTCGGTCCCCAGTACTCGATCGAGTTCGGAAACACATCGATGTCCATGAACGGGCTCCAGGTCTGACCGGCGCCCCACTTGCCGAGCTCGCCGTAGGCATGGCGGAGGCGGAAAGTCGTCTGGCCCTGGTCGACGCCGACCCCAAAGAGCTCGAACTCGAACTGGGTCTTGAGCGTGCCCATATCGGTCGGCAACGAGGTCTTGACTCCCAGGCGGCTCTGCCGGACACCCGAGAACCACCGGCCGTCCTCCCCGAACTCATTCTCGAAGGCGGGGAGCTTAGTCGGCCGAACGACATCGAACCAGTTGGGGTCGTTCTGCTTCGCCTGGTAACCCATGTCCAGCATCGCGAACCCGTAGATGTCCATGCTGGCCTCTTGAGCATGAGCGGCCCCGGCGGTCGTCATGAACAAGAGCAGAATGCCGATCCGGCAAGCTGCCATCCATCCGCCGGTCCCTTGCTTACTCATCTGCACATCCTCCTCCTTAAGGTACATGCCATCCCCTTGCATGCCAGGCGCGGACGCGCCTCGGGCTTACTTGGCTCCTGAAATCGGCGTTGCCGCCGGCGCCGGGCGCGCCTTCCCCACATTCTCCTTCTCCCAGGCTCGCACTTTCTTTCGCGCCGCATCGAAGAGCCGCTCGTAGTTTCCCTTGAGAAACTTCGTCTTTGCCTCGGGAGTCAGTTGGGCCAGGAGCGGCGCATACATGTCGTAAACCTTGAGGTACTTCGCTTGCTCAGTGGGTGCCACTTCGTCGGTTCCGAAGAGGAACCGGTCCGGGTACCGATTCAGCAGGTCGGCCACTGCCTTGATCGACTCCGGGGTCGCAACCACGTACTTGGCGACCTCGTCCCACGAGAGATCGAAGTTCACATGTGTAAGGAGAGGGCTCTCCAGCCCCCGCTCGACCATGGCGAGCTGATGCTCCAAGGGTCGGACCACCCGGCCGACGCCGACGTGCGCCCAGATGATGGTCGTCTGCGGATGCCTCGCAAACAGGTCTCTTAGCTGTTCGACCAGGTAGGGGTCCTGGTCCGGCTTCGGAAAGGGCATATCGACGTCATTGTGCAGGATCACGACCAGTCCCGCTTCACCGGCGAAGTCGAGCACCCGGTCGAGGGCGGGATCCCTGAGGCTCGCCACGTCGCCAGCGATCTTCGACGAGACGAACTCCTTGTGGATCGTGAACTCGCCGATCCCCGAGAACACGCCGGGGAACGTGGTCAACACCCGGCGAATGTGATCTGCCGCGTACATGTCGGTGGGGTTGAACCCCGTGATCATGGGATCGAAGCGCGCCTGCTCGGCCGGCGTCAGCGACTTGTACGCCATGGCGATGAATGCATCGGTGAACGAGTAGTAATAGAGAGGCGCATCCGTTTGCAGGTAGTAAGTGGGAGCGAAGTCGCCCGTGTTCTCGTAGGACCACTGTTGCTGGAGCGGAATCCCGAAGAGCGCCACCCGTCCGACCTTGTCACCCATGATCTTCAGGAAGGCGCGGATGTCAGTGCCCTCCTGAATGTAGTTCGTCAAGTGGAAATGGGAATCGTTGCAGATATAGCTGGGCTTCGCGGCAGCCGCTGGGGATCCAACCAGCAACATGCAGAAGAACGCTGCGCCCAATGCCGCCGTCATGCGCCCCGCCGAGGTCCGTGCCCAGTGCATCCCATCCTCCTCACCCGCCAAATGCCGCCCCTCCCATCGATCCTGGCGGTGGTGGAGAATAGCGGCTGCCGGATAGGTTTTCAAGGCCCCCCAAGGCTATTAGACCGCCGAAAAAGCCGGATGCCGCGAAGGAAGGCCCAGGTTGTATCATCGCCCGGTTTGGATAAGGCAGGAGCCCCTCGCGAGGCGCGGGGGCGGCCCATCATGTACCCCAGCGAGGGCGAGCATGAGATTTGGCCCGGGCTGCGCCTCGAGTTCAGGAAAGGTAAGGAGATGAAACGGACCATTCGATCGGAGCGGTTCATGGTCTCTGCCGGCGCGATCTGCCGGCATGCCGTGCTCGCGGCGGCCGTGATCCTCGGCGGGGTCGTGGCACCCGCACTGGCCGAGGCGCAAGCTCCAAAGACCACTGCACCGGCGGGCGCAACCCGAACCGAGAAGGATCTCCTCGGAGAGAAGCAGGTTCCGGCCGACGCCTACTACGGCGTGCAGACAGCGCGGGGGCTGGAGAACTTCCAGCTCTCGGGAATTGCAATCAATCACTATCCCGGTTTCGTCGAGGCGTGGGCCATCGTCAAGCTGGCCGCGGCGCGCGCCAATACGGAAGTCGGCGCCATGAAGAAGGAACGCCTGGACGCTATCGAGAAGGCCTGTCAAGCCGTGCGCGATGGCAAGTACCACGATCAATTCGTCGTGGATTGGTACCAGGGTGGCGCTGGCACGTCCACCAACATGAACGCCAATGAGGTGCTCGCCAACATCGCACTCGAGATGTCCGGCCACAAGAAGGGCGAGTATCAGTTCATCGAGCCGCACGATGATCTGAACATGTCGCAGTCCACCAACGATTCCTATCCGACGGCGATCAAGGTGGCCATCCTCCTGCGGAACGATAAGCTGGTCCCGGAGCTGGAGCAATTGGCGGCTTCCTTCCGGAAGAAGGGGCAGCAGTATCTCTCGATCGTGAAGATGGGGCGGACCGAGATGCAGGACGCCGTGCCGATGACGGTCGGCCAGGAGTTCCACGCATTCGCGGCTGCGCTCGAGAGCGAGATCGATCTGTTGCGGGACGCGGAAAAGTACTTGTATGGCGTCAACATGGGGGCGACCGCGATTGGTACCGGCATCAATGTGCCGAAGGGTTATCCGGAGAAGTGCGCGGCGCAGCTCGCGAAGTTGACCGGGAAGCCCATCGTGCTGTCGACCGATATGGTGGCGGCCACCTGGGACCAGCAAGGCTTCGTGGTCTACTCGGCGGCCCTGAAGAGCGTGGCCATCAAGATGGCGAAGATCTCGAGCGACTTGATCCTCCTGACCTCGGGTCCGCGGGCAGGGCTGGCCGAGATCAATCTGCCGGCGCTGCAGCCGGGCTCTTCCATCATGCCGGGCAAGGTCAATCCGGTGGTCCCCGAAGTCGTGAACATCGTTGCCTTCCGGGTCATGGGGAATGATTTCAGTGTGACCCTGGCCTCGCACAGCGGACAGCTTCAGCTCAATGCGTTCGAGCCGTTGAACGGTCTGGCAGTGCTCGAATCCCAGCAGCTGCTGTTCAATGTCTCCAAACTGTTTCGCACCAAGTGCGTCGATGGCATCACGGTCAATGAGCAGGTCCTCGCGCATTACATGGAGACCACGGTCGGCATCGTCACCGCTCTCAATCCCGTTATCGGTTACGAGAAGGCCACCGAGCTGGCCAACAAGGCCTACAAGAGCGGCAAGGGAATCCTCGAGGTCATCCGCGAGGACAAGGTGCTGACGGAGGCGCAGATCGCCGATCTGCTGGATCCCGTCAAACTCACCAACTTGGATCCCAACAAGTACAAGAATCAGAGTACCAAAGGAGAGTAATAGGCAATGAGAACGTCGAAGTTTGTGGGCCTGGTTGTCACGGCAGCCATGGCCGTCGCGATTACCGCTGCCGCCCAGACCGGAAAGAAGCCCAAGGTCGTGATCGTGGCCACCGGCGGCACCATTGCCGGTGCGGCCCCCTCGCAGACCGAGGCCGGCTACCAGTCGGGCGCCGTCGGCGTGGACGTCCTGATCCAGGCCGTGCCGCAGCTCAAGGATGTCGCGGAAGTCAGCGGCGAGCAGATTGCCAGCATCGGCAGCCAGGACATGAACGACGAGGTGTGGCTGAAGCTCGCGAAGCGAGTGAACGCGATTCTGGCGCAATCGGATGTGAGCGGCGTGGCGATAACGCATGGCACCGACACGATGGAGGAGACTTCCTATTTTCTGAATCTCGTGGTCAAGAGCGACAAGCCGGTGGTGTTGACCGGTTCCATGCGGCCGTCCACCGCCATGAGTGCGGACGGGCCGCTCAACATCTACAACGCGGTGGCGATCGCTGCTGATCCGGAGGCCAAAGGCCGCGGGGTGCTGGTGACGGTGGATGACGACATCCACTCCGGGCACGACATCATCAAGACCCACTCGACGGACGTCGGCACCATGAGCTCCGGTGAGGCGGGACTGATCGGAGCGACGCTCTTCGGCAAGAACACCTGGTACCGCCACCCCGAGAACATTCATACCTCGAAGAGCGAATTTCGGATCGACAATGTGAACACCCTCCCCCGGGTGGACATCATCTATGCCCACGCCAACATGTCGCCGGACCTCATCAAGGCGGCGGTTACGAACGGCGCCAAGGGCATCGTGATGGCGGGAGTGGGCGATGGGAACATGACCGCCCCGTCGGTCGAGGCCTTGAAGGCGGCGATCGCGAAGGGCGTGGTGGTGGTGCGGTCCTCGCGCACCAACGGCGGCATCATCCGGCGGAACATCGAGCTCAACGACGACCAGCTGGGGACGGTGGCGGCGATGGAGCTCGTCCCCGGCAAGGCACGGGTGCTCCTGCAGCTGGCCCTGCTCAAGACCAAGGACGCGAAGACCATTCAGGGATACTTCGACCGCTACTAAAGTCCTAGCTTCATCGTGGCGAGGTGCCGGAGGCTCGTGACTCGTCGAGTCACCACCTCCGGCACCTTCCCGCATCGGTCCAAATCGCCAGTCAGGAGGCCTCGTCGATGCCGACTCCCTTCCGCCCGATCTCCGGCCGCGCCAGCGCGGTACTCTCCATGCTCGTCGCCGCCCTCATGTCGATGGCGCCGAGCAGCGCTCGCAGCCAGGAGAGCGCGACGGCGGCGATCGACACCACCCTCGAAGCCGGCGAAGCGGACGCCCAGACTCCGCCCAAGCGTGGATTGGCCAAGTACAACGAGTACGACCTGGGCCCTACTACCTTTCGGTGGGGGTACGGATTCCTGGTGGATTTCGCCACCTATGCCCAGGATGACGTTGCCAAGCAGCAGGTAGTGCCCGAGGATGACATCGGCCTGCGTGATTTCCGCTTCATGTTCAAGGGACGGCTCAAGACAGAGCGGCCGATCAGCTGGACCGCGGGGATCATGTACGACGGCGCGACCGAGGACTGGCACATGCGCCAGACCGGCTTCATGATCGGGGTCCCGGAGATCTCGAGCCACTTCTTCATCGGGCGGACCAAGGAGGGGTTCTCTCTTTACAAGCACATGGTCGGCTACGACATCTGGACGATCGAGCGTAGCCCGTTCCTGGACGCCTTCATCCCGATCATGGCCGATGGGATCAAGTGGATCGCAACCGCACCGAGATATCGGCTGCTCTGGCAGCTCGGTTACTTCAACGACGTGCTGTCCGAGAACGAGAAGTTCGCAACCTGGGACCAGCAGATCGTGGGGCGCCTGATCTGGCTGCCCGTGACGCCGAAGGAGAACGACCAGCTCCTGCACCTGGCGGTGATGGGCCGGGCCACCGATACCGATGACGGCCAGTTCCAGGCCAAATCGAAACCCGAAGCCTTCCTGGCGCCGAACTATGTCGATACCGGCAAGTTCGACGCCGAACATGGACGGACCTTGGGGCTCGAAGGGTACTACCGGAGAGGTCCGTGGCTCTTCGGTGGAGAATATGGCTGGCAAACCATGGATGCCCCGGCCTCAGGGGACCCGATGTTCCACGGCGGCAACGTCTGCGCCATCTGGCTCATTACCGGCGAGACGCGGAGCTACAACAACGTCAGCGGTTACTTCAAGGCCGTCGTTCCGAAGCGTACGATCTTCGAAGGCGGCCCAGGCGCCTGGGAGACGTCACTCAACTATTCGTACATCGACTTGGATGGCGGCAACCTCCAGGGCGGCAAGTTCTGGCGGATTACGCCGGCGGTCAAGTGGCACTTGATGGACTACCTGCGCATCGAGCTCGGCTACGGCTACGGGAAGCTCGATCGCTTCGATCGCGAGGGCACCACCCACTTCTTCCAGGGCCGCTTCATCACCGCACTCTAAAACCGGGACGAAAAGCCATCCGGCGGCCGATTCCTCGGCCGCCGGATCAATGCTCCCGATTCCTGGATCGGCTCAGGCGTCCGGCACCGGCTTCCAGGTAGAGTCCGGGTTGTAGCGCTCCATGGCCTCGTACTGCTTTAAGGTGTCCTCGCCCATGTCCTTCTCGTAGACGATCCCATCGTGGCTCACGATGAAGCTCTTGATGCCGGTCACCCCGTACTCGGCCGGAGCCGCCGCGAGCGCGAAGCCGCCGATCATCGCGCCCTTCACGAGGAAGTCCATCTCGCCCATGGGCGCCGCCGGGCCCTGCCCTTTCAGGATCTTGAGGTAGTAACCGTGATAGGGGAGCTTCCGGTCTGTATAGCCCTCGGCGATCACGCGCGCGATGCCCTCGCCGACGGGTCCCTGCCAGGTTCCATCGGGACCTTGCCAGGCCAGACCATCGTGCTTGCCTGGGGTGCTGATGACACGCTGGGCATACTGATTCACCATCGCGCCGTCGTGTTTTTCGATTGCGTATTCCTTCTGCGCCTCGACGTATCCACGGCACACTTCGATCGCATCGAGCTCGTTCTGTCCAACGCGACGGAAGAGCAACTCCTGGCGTCCAGCTTCGGAGTCGAACTGCCATGAGCCGCCATTCTCCACGATCGGAATGGGCAACGGCCATTCGTCGATCCCCACAGTGAGGACAACGGTCTTCGAATCAGCCGGCTCCCGGATGATCCGCGTTTGCTGGCGCGCCTGCGCGGCGAAGTCCAGGCTGTGATTCCGGTCCTGAACCTGGTCCTCGGTGACCACGAGATCCGCGCCGTTCGGCCCAAGGATGGCTTGCAGTGCGGGGACGTCGAAGCGTTCGGCAGCAGCGATCAGGGATTCCGCCGCCACCTCCGGGCTGTCGAACTTCGTCTGTGGTCCGGACGCTTTCGCTCCCTGCTCGTCCTTGCCGCAAGAGGCCAAGGGTAGGACGGCCGCCAATCCCAGCATTAGCGCCGCCCAGGGACGAACGCCGAAGATCGCCTTGCGACTTGTGTTCGACATGCTCACCTCCGCCCTCCTCCTCCGCGACCGCCGCCGCCGCCTCTCGAGCCTCCGCCTCCGCCTCCGCCTCCGCCGCGAGATCCCATGCTGCTGGAGCCGCGTGAGCTCGAGGAC